>MDTE01129499.1_pt1 | contig 387607 bp, 366 predicted proteins | sample 811231 | NCBI WGS metagenome assembly MDTE01 (sample SAMN05326651, study PRJNA326480) | marine metagenome | isolation source: seawater | place: Indian Ocean: Red Sea | collected 2010
CAAAGGCACAAATTCTTTTGAACGGCCTTTTTTCTGCAGAAGTTTTAACATGGGATTGGCAGACCTAAGTTTCCCGTCGATAAGTACCAGATAGTTACTATCTGGTATATTTTCCACCAACGATTCGATCTCGCCCCACTGTCCAAAATCGGTTTTGCTAGATTTATCATACATCGTTAACAAACCTTCTAGAATGATAACCCTACTCGATGCTAAAAACGGAACAGATTGAACCATCGTCAATACTTCGTCGATATTTGCGTCTTTCGCATTAAGAGATACAGTATTCATACTAATCATTTCTTCATCCCCCAAAGACGTTTGAAATTCTTTAAAGGCAGTATCTCTTGAATATGAATCTTCGCCAAAAAATATGTACAGCATATTATCATTGCCCATTTTCTATTTTACATGAGATTACCATTGAATCATTTGATAGGCCACAATAGAATTAGTCGAAATCAAAAAAACGACAGCCTTAGCGGCTAGAAACAATAGACATTTGTTATGACGACTTTACCATCAAGTAAATTTGAGTTAGTGAACTCGTTAGGCAGTAACGCACTATTCTCAAGATATACTGTTACGGAAAAGGGCTCCAACAATCTATTAGATCTCTATATTATAAGACCCCATCTACTGCAAGATACCAGCTCATTAGCATTATTCGCAGATTCTTTTACAACCCTCTCAACATTGGACCACCCTTATCTAAGCCAAATAAAAGAAGTTATTTTAGATGATGACACTTTCTGGTATACAACCCAATCTATTAGCGGAACCCCTCTTAGAGGTTTTCCTACAACCGAAATATCTCTAGGCCTATCTTTAAACATCATTAAAAAAATCGTTTCTGCTACACAAGCAATCCACGAAATAAAGATGATTCATGGTGATATAAACCCCAAAAATATTGTACTCTCCGAAGATGAATCGTTATCACTATTAAATGCTGGCGTTGCTGAGATAATGAGCTATCTGCCAGACTCATTAACCATATTTGCGCAAATCCCCCACCCATCTTATTCTGCTCCAGAAGTATTACAGGGAATAAAAAAAAGCGAGCAATCCGACATATATTCAATTGGAATGGTTCTATATGAACTATTGACTGGTATCTTACCATTCTCTGGCAGTAACGCAGAAACTGTAAAAGCCAATCAAGAAAAAGGAGTACTGGCCAAAGTTTCTGAAATAAACCCGCTTCTTCCTAAAGACATTGACGATCTTATAGAAAAAGCTTTGGCTTGGGATCCATCAGATCGGTTCAATTCTGTAGGAGCTTTTGGAAACGCCATCGATAACTTAGCGAATAATATTGAACGTAAACAATTAGACGGCATCTTACCTGGAACACACGGAGACCCTATGACGGAATCTAGGACGAATGGAAGGCCGGTCAAGGATAATCCAGATGATTGGGTGATAATTTGCGAGGAGTGCCTAACAAGTAACCCAAGTGAAGCAAGTTACTGCAGTTATTGCTGGAAAGATATGAGTTCAATAGAGCTAATAACAAAACCAGAATCGTTGATCTACGTAAGAAACAGTAAAAGAAAACGCAGTATCAAAAAATGGGCTAAACGAGGCGCGCTATATTTTATTATGTTATCTTTGGTCGGGTTATACTTCTTCGATCGAAGTGCGCCTCCAGGATTACTATTGGACCAACCTGTCTCTAATATCTCTTTGTCACAAGGAACAGGAGTTTGGAGTACGCCCAGAGGTGGGAACGACGGAATCGGCAGTTTTCAAGATAATCAACTACCGCCTGAAGGACAAATCCGTTGGGAAAATAAAATAGCAACCCAGATACTTTCATCTCCTTCTACTGACGGAAAAATGGTTTTTATTACCACTTATGATAAAGAAGTATTAGCACTTAATTCTTATGATGGATCCGTGATATGGCGAGTTAAAACAACTGGGCCTATGGATTCCTCAGTAACTATAGGGGAAGAACAAATATACGTGGCATATCGTAATGGAATACTTTCTTCCCTTGATAAAAAGACAGGTAGTGAAAACTGGTCCAAAGACCTAGACGACCACATATTTTCCTGGGTCGTTGTCGAAGACGGCATGCTATTCGCTCTTACCAGGGAAGGAATAATTTCTAGTCTCGATGCTTCAACTGGAGCCACTAGGTGGACGATAGATTCAAATGTTCAATTCCTAGCACCTCCTACCATCAAAGACGGTATTTTAGTAGCTCCAGGTTTGAAAAGACGTATATTTTCTATAGAGGCAAGGACAGGGCAAACAAATCTCACCTATCTAAGTAGAAATGCTATTGTAGGCAGTGCTGCGATTAGTGGCAATATAGCTGTTCTTGGTGGCCTTGATAGACACGTAAGGGCAATTGATATCACGAAGAAGACAAAACCGATGGAAAAGACTGTTTTGGGAGTTTGGTCACAATTCTTTCTTTGGAACATGGCTCCTTTTCCGCCGGCCCAAAGTGGAACCGTTTGGACGAAAAACGTGGGGCACGAGATTTCGAACGCCCCAGCAATCTCTGGAAACAGGGTTATTGTTACTACAAAAGATGAGGTAATTATGGCGCTCGCACTCTCAACCGGTGATGAAATCTGGAAAATATCATTAGACCCTGGTGAGGTGGCTAGCTCTCCTACAATTGCAAATTCCACTTTCTTTGTTACAACCAATACTGGTTACCTCAAAGCTTTTGAAGTAGATACCGGTAATCTACTCTGGAAATTAGAAATGGACTCGGAAGGAACAAATAGTATCGCGTACTCAAAAGGCGAACTGTATGTTAGCACCCGAGATGGCACAATTTACGGAGTTAAGTAGTCACTATGGGATTCACCTGCGGCCTTGTCGGCCTCCCCAATACGGGGAAATCAACTATATTTGGCGCCTTGACACGCACCAAAGCTCAGTCAGGAAATTATGCGTTCACCACCATCGAACCTAATAACGGTATCGTACCTGTTCCTGATAAGCGTATGGATACCATCAACCAATACGTCAAGACCAAAAAAGTTGTTCTAACTACCATGGAATTTATCGACATCGCCGGACTCATAAAGGGTGCATCCAAGGGAGAGGGTCTGGGCAATAAATTTCTAGGTCACATCCGAGAAGTCGATGCTATTGCCCATGTGGTGCGCTGTTTCGAGGATTCAAATATCCCTCATGTCAGCGACATCATCGATCCGGTGTCCGATATCAGCACCATCAACACAGAACTGATGATCGCAGACTTAGAATCCCTGGACCGAAGAAAAACCAAAATTGTAAAACTGGCTAGATCCGGAGACAAAGAAGCTCTCATGCAAATGGAAGTGCTCAACAAACTGTCAGAGGCTCTCAATCAAAACCAACCCGCACGAAGTATCACTGATTTCAATGACGAACAGAAAGAGTACCTAAAAAGCTTAACTCTTTTGAGTGCCAAGCCGGTTCTGTATATCTGCAACGTGATGGACCCTGGCGACACAGAAAACGAACTGGTTCAAAAAGTCAAAAACATTGCCAAAGAGGATGGTTCATCTGTCGTAGCTCTTGCAGCAAAAATTGAAGGTGAAATTATGGAAATAGAAGACCCCGAGGAGCGTCAAATGTTTATGGAAGAAATGGGGCTCATCCAAACCGGACTCGACCTCATGATCTCCGCCGGATACGGACTGCTCGACCTCGCCACCTACTTCACGGCAGGAGAACAAGAAAACAGGGCCTGGACCATCCCACGAAATGCCACAGCCCCGCAAGCTGCGGGAGTGATCCATACCGATTTCGAAAAAGGCTTCATCCGTGCGGAGGTTTATAGTCTCGAAGACCTGGTGAAGTATGAATCCGAAGCAGCCATTAAAGACGCGGGTAAACTAAGAGTGGAAGGAAAAGAATATGTTGTCAAAGATGGTGACATCATGCATTTCCGTTTTAACGTTAAGTAAAGATCAGTTTGCAGTTAAGTGGTTAAATCGTTTAAAGTTTACCCAATTTGAACTAACTGGACCTTGATTCACAACACGAACTTATTCGGGGGATTTTTAGGCGTCAAATGAATTCTAATCAACACGAGATCTCCCTGTATGTGCATATTCCATTCTGCACATTCAAATGTTTTTACTGTGATTTCAATACCTACGCCGGATTAGAAGCACTTATACCGGATTATATCAATGGGCTTAACAGAGAAATTACTCGCTGGGGACAAGCACTTACTAGTAACCAATTACCCAATCAACAAATTATAGTTAAATCTGTGTTTTTTGGAGGGGGTACACCATCTCTTCTAAGCGGAAACCAAATTAACAGCATAATGGACACGATCAGCAACAATTTCCATCTTATTGAAAGCCTTGAAATAACTTTAGAAGCAAACCCTGAAAGTATTGAATCAGACAAAGTGTCCGATTACCGTTTGGCGGGAATAAATAGAGTGAGCATAGGTGGGCAAAGTACTAAAGACTCTGAATTGGCTATGTTAGGTAGGTTACATAACACAAAAGAATTGATTAGAGCTCTCAATGAAGTCCAAACAGCAAAAATAGAAAATATCAACATTGATTTCATGTACAATCTTCCAGGACAAACCAGTGAAGATTGGGAAAGTACTTTATCATCCGCTGCGAATTTCGGAGTAGATCACTTATCACTCTACGCTTTAACGATTGAAGAAAATACACCTTTCCATTCTGCTATAAATAAAGGTGAATTACCAAAACCAGATGATGATATCGGAGCTTCGATGTATGAAAAAGCGCAAGAAAAATTAACAGAATCAGGATATATCCAATACGAAATTTCAAACTGGTCCAAACCTAATAAATCCAGCGTACATAATTTACATTACTGGGAAAACGGTGATTTTATAGGCTTCGGTCCAGGTGCATTCTCACACTTAGGCAAAGCGCGTTTTTCCAACATAAAACAACCAAGAGAATATCTAAAAGAAATACTTCGGCTTGAACACGATGTCCCAATAAAACAGATCTCATTTAATGTGTCATCTAATGCTGATAGAGACATTTTAAAAAACATATCGGCCCTAGATGAATTTGATCCTTATACCCCTATTAAAGAATTTCAAGAAACCACAATATTGAACCTCCGTTTGAATAAGGGTATCGACCTTGACCAATTTGAAGATAAACATCACTCTAATGTACTAGAGATATTCTCAAATGCAATTCAATCTTCTATATCTGATAATTTGCTCTTACTTGCAAATAACAACCTAGCCCTGACGGATAAGGGAAGATTACTTTCAAATGAGGTATTCGTTAGAATCATGAATGAATCAGAAAGTATGGAGACATAGAAAATATGCATGTAATAGGTACAGCCGGGCATGTGGATCACGGGAAATCAACTTTGATACAAGCCCTCACAGGGATAGATCCTGATCGACTACAAGAAGAAAAAAACAGAGGAATGACTATAGATTTAGGTTTCGCTTGGCTTAAGTTACCTTCGCTGACAGAAGTTAGCATTGTTGATGTACCTGGTCACGAACGGTTTATCAAAAATATGCTGGCTGGGGTTGGTGGTATCGATCTTGCTATATTAGTTGTAGCGGCCGATGAAGGTGTGATGCCACAAACTAGAGAACATATAGCTATTCTTGATTTATTAGAAGTTGAAAGAGCGATAACAGTTATCACAAAGTCTGATTTAGTAGATAGTGATTTTTTACCACTAGTCGAGGAGCAAATACTAGAAGAATTATCCGAGACGAGTCTTGCAGGTAGCCAGGTTATAGACGTATCAGCCTTTAAAGGCACAAATTTAGATAAGCTGATTTCGGCAATTGATTCTCAGTTAGAATCAATTCCTGCGCGAATAGATTTAGGTAGACCCAGGCTTCCTATTGATAGATCATTTTCTATATCTGGGTTTGGAACTGTAGTTACAGGAACACTTATAGATGGTTCCTTAAACATAGGGCAAGAGCTCGAAGTTGTCCCTTCTGGGAAAAAAGTCCGGATTCGAGGTCTTGAAAGTCACAAAAAGAAACTTTCTGAAATTGGCCCAGGTGTAAGAACGGCCGTGAACTTATCAGGCGTAACAGCATCGGAACTTAACAGAGGAGAAATACTCACAAACAGGGGCTGGCTACAAACAACCAGATCTGCAGATATAAAAATTAGAATGATCCAAGATGCTCCTGGAACTCTTAAACATAATTTAGAAGTAGATTTTCACTGGATGTCCGCGGAAACTAAAGCAAAGGTTCGACTGCTCGACTCTGCTCAATTGGATTCTGGAGAAGAGGGTTGGTGCCAAGTTCTGCTAGATAATGCCCTGCCCTTGGTTAAGGGTGATTTTTGCATAATACGTACTTCGCAGGGAACTTTATGTGGCGGGCAAATAGTAGAAATAGATGTAAAACGGCACAAACGCAATGACTCAGCCTTAATAACACGGCTCGAATCTTTAGCGGCTGAAGATTCTAACCAAGTAGTTATTCAAACCATCGAAAACTCGGATGGCCTTGATACCGAACAAATTTCAAAAATAACGTCGCTTGCAGAGAGTACCGTTTCCTCTATTGTCGCTGATCTCAAAGAATCAGGAAAAGTGATTGGTTTCTTAAGCGGCTCATCTCAAATTATCCTAACGGAATCAAACTGGGCAAACTTAAAATCGCGATGCGAAAATTACGTAACAGCTCATCATTCGCAATACCCTTTAAGAAAAGGACTACCCAGAGAAGAACTCCGTAGTAAGCTCGATATAAATAACGACCTATTTCAAGAAATCATCTCTAGATTAGAATCTGAAGGTTTACTGACCCAAGATGGTACCGATATAAAGATGAATAGTTACTCCCCTAATCTTTCACCAGAGGATCAAAATTTATCTGAAAATTATTTGATCCGTCTTAATGAAACTCCCAATACTCCTCCAACTGACATCACATTAGACACCGAGTTATTGACCTATTTATCTGATACCGACCAGGTAGTGATCGTAGGTAGCAATATAGTTTATTCACGAACCGCTTATGATCAGCAAATTGACGAAGTATTAAAACATATCGAAAGAAACGGAACAATCAGCGTTGGGGAGGCCAGAGACTTACTTAATGCCAGCAGAAAATATGTACTCCCGCTTTTAGAGAGTATGGATGAACGACGCCTTACAAGAAGATCCGGAGATAACAGGGTTTTAAACTAAGAAATACCTACAAATAACATTTTTATTCTAGCTCTAAATAGAACTTAAGAATCACATCATTCACTAGGATCAGCGTACCACCAATCAGATGGTTCTTCTAAAGTCAGATAAACCAACTCAAAACCGGATTGTATCTGATCAGTATTAACAGGGAAGCCACGCGGTTCTAACTTATCGATTAAAGCTTCACACAAAGCGTTTGTTATGAATTCAATTAGATCTTTTTTGGTTTTGGCCGTGTGAGTCAACCCAGGTAAAGCAGGGGTCAGGCCAACAGAATGACCATCTAACTCATTTATATAAACCGGAAATCTTAGTGCCATAAGATACCTCTTAAGAGGATTATATATCCTCGCTGTGAAAACATGCTAATCAATAAAAAGCCGTTTTATCATAAAATATCCTTTAAATTAATGGACATTTAGTCTCAATACAGGTACATTTCCCTTAATAGCATAACAATTCATCGACCGAATGATGGAGGTGTAAGGATGAATTTCAAAACAATTTATTTAGTTGTACTTAGCATCGCAGTCTTCGCTATGGCTTCCACAGCTTGCGACGTTCTAGGTGGTGGCGGTACCTACAAAATAGGATTACTTAGCCCTCAGACAGGACCTATAGCAGTGTATGCGCCAGGGTTTGAAGATGCCGCTAATGTCGCAATAGACGAGTTAAATGATAACGAAGATGGAAACGTTTTTGAATTAGTAGTTGCTGATTCAGGATGTGACGGTACTCAAGCCGCAACGGCTGCCCAGACTTTGATAGACTCCGGCGTCGTAGGGATAGTTGGAGCCGCTTGTTCCGGAGCTACTCTTGGAGCGATCGCAGTTGCATCGGAAGCTGGGATCCCAATGGTTTCCTACGCTAGTACTTCTCCTGCCGTTACAACGGCAAGCGATAACGGATACCTGTTCAGGGTAGTCCCAAGTGATGCGCAGCAAGCAGTTGCGTTGACCGCAGTTGTAGCTGATGGCGGAGACAGTAATCCAGCTGTCTTATACATGACTAACGACTATGGTTCGGGACTAGCAGATAATTTTGCTGCTAACTGGTCTGGTGCCGTATGTACTACAAACGCATATGATCCAACAGAAGGTTCATACGATGCATCTACAATAGCCCAATCGGTTATCGATGCTGGTTGTGATTCCGCTGTTCTAGTTTCATACGCTACTGATGGTGCGGCAATCGTCGAAGCCTTGAAGGGTCAAGGTTTTGGAGGAACTATCTACGGTGCTGATGGCATCGCAGATGCAGCGTTTGTAAGTGCTTTCACTGATGCTGCTGCAGTATCAGGAATAATCGCAACGAAGCCTCGACCAGGTGCTGAATCCTCAGCTCAATCAACCTTCAACTCGGCTTACAGTGCCGCTGGGGGAGATGCTGAAGGAATATACACTCACGAGACCTATGATGCTATCAAAATTGTTGCTCACGCTGCTGCAGAAGGTAGCGATGATATTCGCGATGATCTCGCTAGTGTCGGATCTAATTACGATGGAGCGAGTGGAGTCCATACCTTTGACTCCAATGGAGACGTAGCTGGTACGGGATACGAAATATGTCAGTTTGATCCTGCATTTACTTGTACCCGCATTTGGACCGGCGACGGCGGTATAGCTAATCAATAAATAATTAGAAGTTTGAGTTAAGGATCATGATCCGCCTTTATTAGGCGGATCGTGGTTCTTAATTTTTACAGAAAAATCTTGGATTTTAATATGAAATTTTTGCTATATAATTTCAACAGAATTCAAGTTACTTATAAGTGGTTGCTACTTTCGTTATTCCTATTTATTGATAGCTACCTAGGATTAAAATTTAATTTGGGTTTACTCTCTTGGAGCAATATTCCCAAAGGGGATATTCTTTGGATACTCCAATCCTTCGAAATGTTCGCATCCGGCTTAATTATCGTAAATAGAGCAGTCAAACATTCGCAAGGAAGAACTAAGGCATTAACCTTACTTTCAACCCCTGTTTTCATCTTTCTACTAGTTTTATTCATCATGGATACTTTACTTAAAGGTAAAGGTATTACTACAATTTTTTATTATAATTTATCCTCAATTTCACTAAGTGCACTATACTGGTCAGTCGCTTATATGACCGTAGCGGTAGGATTAACTCTCACTTATAAAGTTCAACGATATGGAAATTTCGCCCAGGCAGAAATTATGCTACTAGGCTCCTATGTTGCTTTAATCATGATGTGGTCCGATATGTTTTTCCCAATATCAGATGCTGCTAGCGATGGAATTCTAAATTATCAATTATTACTTGCTTCTGCTATTTCTGCATTTATCATTTGCGGACTAATAGGAGTATTTATTGATAAATCGGTTTATAAGCCCCTACGAAATAGGTTCGCTTCTCCTCAAGTGCTAATGATTACTTCACTCGGAGTTGCAATGGTAATTAGGGCAATACTATACATGCGGTTCTCCGCAAGAACTTTTCGTTTCATTCCTGACAAAGATTGGCGCTTACTGTCGTCCAATGTTGAAGTTCCTACTCAACGAATCGATCTTGTAGTAGGAAGCAGAATAGACGAGCCTTTTTTCAATATTGTAAGTAACATCGACCCTTACGGGTTTTCATATTCAAAAATCGCATTAGTTATCGGAGTTCTACTAGCAATCTCTGGTTTAATGTTTATTATGCATAAAACAATTCTCGGGAAAAAGATGCGAGCTGTATCGGATAACCCCGACTTGGCTGCTACTAGCGGGATCAATGTCGAGAATATACATTCTACAAGTTCATTTTTATCAGCTGGCATCTCCGGATTAGGAGGCGCCCTCTTAGCCGCAATCTTACCTGTCAATCCCGAGCTAGGTTTGTCACTGCTTTTACCTGCGTTTGCTGTGATAGTGCTAGGGTCGATAACTTCCATTCCTGGAGTAATCATTGCAGCGTTTATTATTGGAATAGTCCGTGCTTTATCTGAACCAGTCCTCATTGGTGCTGGAAATGCTTTGGATAGGCCTACTGCAGGGGGGTTTGCCGAAGTCATGCCATTTATGTTTTTGATAGGAGTTCTCCTGTTAATGCCTAGTGGACTAGGTAATGCCTTACACGAATGGAATGTAAACAGATTTTCTAACGCTAAGGGCCAAAAAAAGAGAACTTTATTGTTTATATCAGATCTATTTGAAAGCACCTCAAGATCAGCATCCGATATCACTAATTCAATTTTATTTAAATTATCAACCTTGAAATTCAAACAAGTTTTCTCCAGCTATATCAGCAAAGCAATAACTTACTTGATAAACTTTTACCGAATTGCGATAGCGTTAATTTCAAGGTACGTATCACCTATCACAAATCTTATAAAAACACCGGCTCGATCACTCCCAAGGATTGATAAAGAAACTGACCGTGGCTCGTGGATATTTTTTGGGATTCTACTATTTGGGTTAATTCTTATCTCGATGCTCCTGCCCAGCGTGTCATATTTTACAAAGGTGATGCAAATAGCACGAATTGTAGCCTTGCTTGGCATTTTTAGCCTGCTTAGTTTCTCCCTAAATATTCATTCAGGATTTACAGGTATGACCAATTTTGGTGTTATATTTTTCGCGGGTATAGGGGCTGTTTTCGTGGGAATATTATCTGCACCAGTAGAAACAAACGGATATGGATGGGGTTCCTTAGAAGCAACAATCTTTGCCGTTTTACTAGCAGCTGTAGTAGGATGGCTCATCGCCTACCCCACTGCCCGCCTAAGAACAGATTACTTTGCGATAGTGACAATCTCATTAGGTGAAATATTGCGAATTTCTCTTCAAGCAGAACCGTTGCTCAGAGCAGGAACTGTAACATCCGCGATGGGTATCTCTAATTATGAATTACCCTTTAAAGACTGGTGGAACTCAGGGATGTCGGAATCGATAGGAAACTTAATTGGTTTGCCTGGTAACGCTCCATACGTTTTACTCCTTGCTATTTTATCCATTAGTCTATGTCTTATAACTTGGTGGGCCATATCCTTAGTACTAAGTTCTCCTTGGGGTAGGATTCTAAAATCCATTAGAGAAGATGAAGAAGTAAGCCAGCATCATGGACATAACATACTGTCACATAAGGCGGCAAGCTTGGCGCTGGGGGCTGCGATTGCTGCATTGGGAGGGGTATTATGGGCGTGGTTAAATACAGCCGTCTGGCCAGATTTCATGAGCCCAATACGTTCTACTTTCCTCATATGGGCCGCGTTTATTGTAGGAGGAAAAGGCAATAACAAGGGAATGTTCATTGGGGCATTTATTATAGTTATAGTGGAATTCATATTTAACGTTATGGTGGTATCACGAAGTAACTCAGATTTAATACTGCATCCGTTAACCACCTACGTGGACAAAATATTTGGCTGGATAGTTTATGACATTGGTGGTTTAATCTGGTCAGAAAGATCAATAATAGAAGCCTTCCCTAAAGGAACGGTGCTGTTAGAATTATCATACCTAAAGTTAGCATTAATAGGCTTAGTGATAATAGTAGCGCTACGGGCGGCTCCTAAAGGTTTGCTACCTGAAATACCCTTTAAGCCAAAAATTAAAGGGAAAGTAGGTAAGAATGAATAATAGTGCTATCCATGTATCTGAATTAACCCACGATTTCGGGGGGTTAAGAGCAGTAGATAATATTTCTTTTGAAATTAATCAGGGGGAGTTAGTAGGCCTAATCGGCCCAAATGGATGCGGGAAATCTACCACTTTTAACTGTATCTCAGGATTGCTTGAGCCTACCTCCGGTGAAATAGAAATACTCGGAGAAAGTACAGACAATCTTAGACCAGATCAAATTAATAACTTAGGTATAACCAGAACATTCCAACATACAAGATTATGGAAAGATATGACGGTAATCGAAAATATTCTCGTGCCTCCCAATAATCAGTTATCCAAAAATCCAATATCGAGTCTAATAAGACCAAATTCTAGAAAAGAAGAATCGGAAAGAATAGAAAAAGCCTACAGTGTACTTGAATCTCTCGAGATCGCTCACGTTGCTAATAATTTAGCAGGTAATCTCTCTGGCGGACAAAGTAAATTAGTAGATATTGCAAGGGCACTTATGGGATCTCCCAAAATCCTTATGCTAGACGAACCAGTCGCAGGGGTAGCAAGTGTACTGGCCGAAAAAATATTTCAAAACCTTCGAACTTTAGTTAATGAAACAGGAATATCCATACTAGTAATAGAACACAATATGGATTTTATTCTAAGATTAGGAGTAGATAGAATAATTGTAATGAATTCCGGAAAAATTTTAATGGAAGGAACCTCCGATGAAGTTCGAAATAACAAGTCAGTTATCGAAGCTTACCTAGGTTCTTCAATGGAATAGGCTCTATGGAAAAGATACTAGAGGTCAATAATATATCTGGCGGTTATGGATCGATTCAAATTCTAAATGGGATCGATCTTTCAGTATATGAAAGCGAATTCGTAACTATAATCGGCCCTAACGGATGTGGGAAGTCGACGTTTATAAAGGTCATCTTTGGTATCGCAAATCTCTATCAAGGAGACATAATTTATAGGAACGAAGATATTACTGGAATGAGAGCTGACTCCCTTGTAAAGAAGGGCATAGGTTACGTTCCTCAAACAGATAATGTTTTCCCATCACTGACGGTAGAAGAAAATTTGCAAATGGGTGGATTGGATTTAACCAAACCTGAGATAGATGAAAGAATCGAGCAGGTATACGAAATATTCCCCAACATTAAGGAAAAACCATTCCATTTGGCTGAATCTTTATCCGGTGGCGAAAGGCAAATGCTTGCGATTTCCCGTGTACTAATTTCTAACCCATCTTTCATTATGTTTGACGAGCCAACTGCAGCTTTATCACCAAAATTCAGAGAGATGATTATTGAAAAAATATCTGACCTGAGAAAAATTGGTATCACGGTACTGATAGTCGAACAAAATGCCAGGCTTTCTTTAGCAATGTCAGACCGAGGATATATTTTTTCTAATGGTGCAGTAGTACACACTTCAGATGCAAAGAATATCTTAGAAGATGAAAATATAGGAAACTATTTCTTGGGCGGGAAAAATAATGATTAGTCCTTAAATCAATTCCTATGCGCGAGCTAAGTTTCTTAATAGGCTGCATATACCATCTACAAAGAGTACAAGAACCAGGTACCAGATCAGTATCAGCAGTACTTCATCGTATTGGAGCCATGACATGAACAAACGGAACTCCCTTCCGAGTCCCCCTGCACTTACAAAGCCAACAACCACAGTAGTACGAATAATCACTTCCCATCGATAAAATATTAGGGTAAGAAATTGAGGGATTAACCTTGGTATGATCGCGTACCAAACTATTTGAAATACCCCTGCTCCACTAGAACGCAAAGCACGTGAGGGCCTTACATCAAGGTCTTCTATCATTTCTGAGGATAACTTACCTAAAACCCCAAAATTATGTAAGGCTAACGCTAATGCACCTGGCAACATTCCAGGTGTAAGTACAAAAACTAGTAGCATAGCCCAGATAAGCTCAGGGACGGCCCTAGTGAAAATATATATGGAGCGAATTATATAGAAAACGACTTTAAATATTGGTTGAGTAAATAGAGCTGTTTCGCCAAACACCATATTTCTTGATCCCAATAATAAAGTCATCGAAGTAGATAAAGAAGCCAAAGATATGGCTACAATAGACATTACGAGGGTCTCTAAAGCGAACACAGACGTTTCGGCCCATCGACTTACATCAAGAAAAGCCGGAGTATGATCTAAATCAGAACCAGCCAATTTGTTGAGGAAATACACGGCTCGATCCCCGTATCCATCCAAGGCAAGTTCTCCCTTTCCCTGGTATTCTGCCAAACTCACAAAAAGCCAAGAAAAAATTGTTAAAGCTACGAAGGCAATAACAGATAAATTGGTGAATCTAAACCATGTTGTTTCCGATTGAATAGTTTTGGTTGATTGCTGCATCTAATTTCTCTTTACGGTTGTCTAACTAGCAAGATTCCTGCGAACCATTGAACTCCATAAATCCACTGCTAATATTAATAAAGCGAGGACAGCTAAAAGAGTCCATACTCGACCAAATAGCAAATCATCCAAAGCAAGTTCAATTTGCATGCCAATTCCAGCTATCCCAACAAAACTCAATATCGCAGCAGAGCGAATAGCACATTCGAACCTATAGAAAATATAGCTAAGCAAATCAGGAAATATCAAAGGTAATCGCCCGTAAATCAGTATTTGACCATTGGAAGCACCGTTGGAATATAAATTATTTATGGGTGCATCTGGTAAATCTTGCAATAATTCAGATGTTATACGACCAAGAATCCCGGCATAATTGATCCCTAAAGCGAGTATTCCGGATAGAGGTGACAATCCAAAGGCAGCAACAAAGAACCACGCCCAAACTAGCTCATGAATTGAACGGAAAACTGCTAGAACAGCTCTAAAAGAAACTATGGATAAATACCGAGTATAGCTTCTTGAATTAAGTGAACCTGATGCTAAGATTCCTAGAGGCACTCCCAGAATTAAAGCGAGTGATAACCCACATACAGCAAAAGCAATAGTGATAATAGTTGCGTTAATAACTAGCCCAAGAAACTGTCTTGACACATCTATACTAAATAACCCTGAGAAAAACATGTCTAAAGCTTTCATTCCTGATGGATTCAGTAGATCTTCATGCAAGGGTATTTGATTAAAGCTGAAAAATATGACTCCTACCAATATCAGAGTCAGTAATTTTCTAGAATTAATAAGGGACTGCCCAGAATATTTTTCCCTTTTAGCTAATTTCTGATCCATTTAGCTTGCATCCAAAGAGTATAATTGCGCGATCATTTTCTCATTCAATTTGCTAACAGGGACATCAAAAGTCACATGCCCTTCTCGTAACCCAATTACACGAGTAAAGTATTCTCTGACCAGTTCTAGTTTATGCAAGCTTGCGATGAATGTTTTATCTCTTTTGATAGTTAAATCTACTAATAGCTTGATCAATTCTTCAGATCTATACGGATCTAAGGAAGCAACGGGTTCATCTGCTAATACAATTTGAGGATCTTGGATCAATACTCTAGCAACAGCTACCCTTTGTTGTTCACCACCTGAAAGAGTCGAGGTTCTCTGATAAAGTTTAGGTTCAATACCAACTGACTCTAAAGCGTCAACAACCTCAGATTTTCCTATGGGATTAATTAATGAAAGTAGACTCTTAAAGAAACCCCACTCACCTAATCTTCCTGCATTCACATTATGTATAACACTTAAGTGAGAGACTAGGTCAAATTGCTGTTGGATTACACCCAAAACTCTAGAAATTTGTTTTGTTTTCTTTAGATTGGCAACGGAATTACCATCTATAAGCAGATTGCCGAAAGAAGGTTCGATAAAACCGCTTAGCAAGTTAATTAGAGTAGTTTTACCACTCCCACTTGGGCCAATTAAGGCTACTCGCTCTCCAGAATCAATATGAAGATCTATGGGTTTTAATGCAGCTAAAGAACCATAATGTTTACTAACCTGATAAAAATCAATCATCTTTAATAACTACTTTAAGAAGAATATTTCTATTCATTATTACTTTTTATCACTTTATTATTCCCACACCTCGAGCTATTGTTGCAATAGAATCATAATTATCATTAGAAGTAGCTATAAACCTCTCAGCGCTGAACAGATTCAATATTTCAGGGTCCTCTATATCTAATAAGGCCGAAACTAAGCGAGATTCGAATCCTTCTCCATATATAGAATCGAGACCAGGACGAACAGTCCAATTGTAATCATAGTACTCTGGGGTTCTTAACATCTCCCGTACCTGCCTAGTATCTGCCCGTCCCTCTGCCACAGCCTTGTCCCATACAGCTTCACTTAATGCACCCGCTTGAAACGCTCCAGTTTGAACTAATAGCCAAGTCTTATCATGAGATCCAGAATACCCAGGTACAGAATTAAAATCTGTGTCAGGATCAACCCCTGAGTCTGCTAGATAATGACGTGGAATAAGGTGGCCAGAAGTGGAACTTTCGCTCCCAAAAGTAAAGGTTAGCCCTTTCAAATCTGGAAGACTTTCGGCGGTAACCCCATCGGCAATCACAAATACAGATCGAAATTCAGCATCCCTAGCCCGTTGTGCAACCGCGCTTGAACCCTCTACCAGCATTCTCGCCTGAACACCACTTAATCCACCAAACCATCCCAATTGGATCTGATCCTGTTCAAAAGCTATGACCACAGATGCATAGTCTTTAGACGGTATTCCTTTAACTTCCACACCTAATTCTTCCGTCAAATAATTTTCTAGGATGCTATACCTTTCAGACCATGTTGAGATATTCTGGTCAGGTATACCGCTAAAATATAGGATAGGTTTACTTGATTCAGTATTTACACAAGCAGCAACCGCCGAGAACAACATAATTAGCGTAACGAACGCAAATTTATATTTCATTTATTTATACTCACTATTATCAATATTATTTATACTGAATTTTAATATATCTAATATATAGGGTCAATTAGATTTAACAGTTTTGTTAAATTTTTGAATTGTAGTATGTTTGTTAGATGGATAACGTATACTTGAGAACATTTTTAGAAATTGTCAAAAAGGGCAATTTTTCTGAAGCCGCGAAATCACTTAAACTGAGCCAACCTGCCGTTAGCTTTCAGATTCAACGACTAGAACAAGATTTGGGAGCAAAATTACTGGAGCGAGGCTCTCGAAAATTATCTATAACCCCAGCAGGCCTAATATTTAAAAAACATGCAGAGTCAATTATTGCTGAAGAAAACGCAATGATTGAAGACTTGGCTTCATTAAAATCAGAGGTTTTTGGAAGGCTATCGATCGCAGCGAGCACGGTACCAGGAGAATTCATACTACCCTATGTCATCACTGAATTTAGAGAAGCGTATCCAAACGTCAATATTGATATAGAGGTCTCTGATACTAATGGCGTGATAGCTATGGTTAACAGCGGAACGTATGACTTGGGATTTACTGGAGCGAAAATTGAAACGCCTAGTATAGTTCACACCAAATTTTATAAGGATCAAATGGTTCTCATAGTTCCAAACCATCATCCGTTTAGCAACCGTCGTTGGATCACGGTTGAAGAACTCCAAGAACAGCAAATGATATGGCGAGAAGGCGGTTCCGGGACTATGTCTAACATCCAACAAATGCTTCAAAAAGCAGGTGTTGATCCTTCTACATGGAAAAATCTTTCTTCTCTGGGAAGTACCCAATCTGTTATTAGCGGTGTGCAAGCCGGACTTGGTATATCTTTTGTCTCGAATTTCGCCGTAAAGCCCTTGGTGGAAGCAAATCTTTTGAAATCCATCCCCATAAAAGGCCTGACTTTAGAAAGGGATCTTTTTATTGTTCACCAAAAACATAGTTTAACAACCAAATTACAACAAACTTTCTTCAAGTTCTCTAAGGGATGGCAGCCACAATCGGTGAATTAGATAAAGCTATCTAGGGAGATATAGATTACCAATGTTTAGTTCAATATTTAAACTATTTCTAGAAGAACGAATCATCATCCAATCTCCGAGGGTAAATGTCTGGAATACCCTAAATTCACTTGATAGCTGGGCACAATGGAATAGTGTCTGTAAAACAGCATCATGGGTATATGGTGACCCTTGGGATCAAGGCTCAAAATTTTCTATGTCATTAATTTTCTCAGGAATCGTAGTACCCTTTACGGTAACTGTAGAAAAAACTGAACAACAATACCATTTGAAATGGTCTTCGACATTTCTCGGAATCACCGGTACTCGAGAACTCAAGGTGGATGAAATCGATGAAAGTACCGTTCAAGTTAGTGATTCCAAATTATTTAGCAGCAATTTTTTGCCGATCAAGTTATTTTACCCAAGGTGGATTATTAATAAAATGTCCCGAGAATGGCTAAAAAGTCTAAAGTTACAGACTGAGTTAATGAATATCGATTAATTTTACTTGTTACTCTACACTATTCAAAAGATGTAGGTACATATATTTATATATTTAAACTATAGGTAGTAATTGTTTTACGATTTGATTTGGAATTGAATGATCTTTTTGAATAAGGTTTTAGTTAATGAAATTTTATAAGCGTAGGATGTTATTAATTCTAGTAGTTTCTGTTTTCATTCTGGGTTGTCAAGCTGGGAATGCAAATATTTTGGAGACTCAAAGCGATAGTAGTGATTCGCCGAATCCATTTATAAATGTAGAAGAATTTCAAAACAACAATTTAACTCCATATGTTGAACCCAGTACCACAACTGATTCTTTAAATCTTGTCGGAGAGAATTTGAGAAACACCGCTTCTATAACTGAATCTCTTGCTAAGGGTGTTAAAGCAATTAATGAGGATTCTGCATTAGGCATAAGTGGTCTTCGTGAAATTCAATCAAGCATCGAGGGTGTCGGTGAAGTTCAATTGCAAACCGCAGATGTTTTAAGTCGTATGGCTAATATTATTGATAGTATACCCACAGTTAAAGACCAAAGTTTGAAGGCGACTGAAGATGGAAACCCACAGCACATTTTCACAGACATAAATAATTTTGCGCAAAAATCACAACCCATATGGAGTTGGGAGTTTGAAGATTGTTCTGTTGGATCGTCTTATGAATTTCAGAAAGGTGATTATGCGACTGTAAAAGTTGCTATTGCGAAATCTGATTTTATCAGCGCAGATGGATCGGGAGTAGACTTGGAATCACTAATCATGCCTCCTATGGTTCTGTTGTCTCCAGGAAATGTTCAAATAGCTGAGCTAATATTTGAGAGGATTCCATGGAATAATGAGTATCCCTATTATACCGTTGCTACATATATTGCTAGTGCTGATATAGGATTGATAGACGCTGGAAACGTTGGTGGTTATAAGATTGCTTTGAAATTGAGTAACAAAGGATGCGAAGAAATTTTGAACCAGATTGATTATATGAATATTGTCGATGGAGTTTCCCTTATTGGGTGGTTCGTAGAATAGTTAAGGAGTTTGTAATGGATCATGTATTTTCTCAGGAATCGTAGTACCGTTCACAGTAAATGTAGAAAAAGCAGAGAACCTTATCATTTGAAATGGTCTTCGACATTTCTCGGCATCACCGGTACTCGAGAATCCACGGTAGAGGAAATTGACAACAATACTGTTCAAGTTACTGACTATAAATCATTTAAAAGCAATTTCTTACCAATAAAATTATTTTATCCCAAAGGGATTATTAATAAAATGTCCCAAGAATCGCTAAAAAGTCTAAAGTTACAGACTGAATTAATGAACTAAGCGAGACGAGATGTCCACAACGGTATCACAACATATGACGATCAACGTACCAATTAAATTTGCCATGGAATCTTTTCTTTCCATAGAATCTTGGTCATCATGGGGCGGCTTATGCACAAATGCTAAGTTCTTAAGTGAATCAAATTGGGCAGCAAATTCAAGATTTTCTATGTCAATTTCACTACACCCTTTGCCAATCACTTTAACAAATATATTTACACTTACAGACCCTTTGGTTTTACCGGAAAACTGTATCGAATGGAACGCAAATAAATTTGGTTTGCAATCAAGACACCGATGGGTATTCAAAGAAATCGAGCGAGACGTAACTCGGTTAGAGAGTGTCGAGCATATTACAGGCGTCACATTATTTTTATTCCGCCCGGTTGGTATATCGCTCGTTATAAAGTACTTAAACTATAAATGGATGCATGATCTAAAAGTTTCTGCAGAAACTAAATACATGCAAACTCAATGAACTAACTATCTAACCTAATTGGTCGCCCCTATAGACTGGCCGCAGGAATACCGATAATATATCAAAGCTGTTTCAATATTATATTAACCAACCATTGGAGGTTTTATGAGCAAGCAAAAGGCAGAAAGTTTATTACAAGAAATGGAAGAGAATTTACGTCAAATACGTAACCTCTCCAATGATTTAAGTGACGAAGCTCTAGATACCAGAATTGAATCATATGGAGGCAGAGAAACTCCCATAAGAAATATTCTATACGCAAGCGCTAACCATTCACGAGAACATGTTAACCATATTCAAAAAATTTTAAGAATCGGTAACCCCACGGGGTCCAATCCATCTGAAGCTCAACTAATACTTGGACAAGCGGAAGAAGCGATCGCGCGTGTTAAAGCTACGGTCTTACCAATAACCGATGAGGAATGGGATAAAAGTTTAGAAGATTATACAGTTATCGATGTCTTGCAACATCTAGCGGATACCCAAAAAAGTTACATCGGCTACCTAACCGAAGGTCTTAAATAGAGCAATCTAAGCCAGTTGGTTTTTCACCCAAGAAAACGACCTGTTAATAGCTTCTGGTTCGCTACGAAATCGATGTCCGACATTGGGAAGAATTATAAGTTCCTTAGGGTCTTTTGCTACATCATATAGTAATGCAGCATCTGCAGGATCTACAATGTCATCTGCATCTCCTTGAACAATTAGTAAAGGTTTGGGTGTAACTCTTCTAATACTTCCAAGAGGATCTAGTAGTTCCATTTCTTCTGACCAAGATTCCACTGACTTAGGGAAATCTGCGTCGCGGATGATTCCAACTTCTCGCGCTCTTTTTAGTCTTTCCTTCGGGCTCCATTCACCTAGGCTAACAGGTGCAGCATATGAAACCAAAGCAGCGACCTCTGGTCTCTTCGAGGTAACGTATATAGCTACTCTGGCACCCATACTAGAACCAAATACACCTATACGATCAACATCGATTTCAGGACGGTTCCAAGCCCATTCTAAAATAGCTTCAAGATCGTTTGCCCAGCCCAATGGGTGATAATTTCCTCCGCTAAAGCCAGTCCCTCTAAAATTGAAAATAATAGAGGCAAATCCTTCCTCTGAAAGGCGCCTTGCCAATTCAGGATATGTTGGGGAATCATCATGGGGATTCGAAATCGCCTGCGGATCGAATTTCTGAGCGGGCAAACCGTGACAAAACACCAATGCTGGAAATTCAGTGTTGGGCAAATCTGGAACAAATAATGATCCAACCAAATTGATCCCCGTGCTATCGATATTGAAATCTATCTGTTTAATTTCCAAAACCTAGATCCTCTTTAACTTACCGTATTGCTTTCAGGTTCAGATTTAGCATCGATCACTTATCCAATTGCTTGAGAACGACGCTCATCCCAATAAACTAATACCTGCGACGCGACAAATATAGAGCTGTAGGTTCCAGAAACGACACCGACAATCATTACAAATATAAAGTCAAATATCGAAACTGGCCCAACCAGCAATAAAGCCAAAAGAACAAGTAAGGTTGTAAAACTGGTATTTATTGATCTTCCCATCGATTCCAAAATACTGAAGTTAACAGTATCACTCAAGGTCCGATGCGTTTCACGCAAAAGGTTTTCTCTGATCCTGTCAAAAACAACAATTGTATCGTTGATACTGTATCCTAGGAGCGTCAAAACTCCAACCAAAAACATGCTACTTATTTCAAGTCTAATAACATTTGAAGCGAAAGTTGTAACAACGCCAGCGACTGCAAACGCCATCAAAATATCATGAGCTAACGCTATCACCGCGCATATGCCATAGCGAAAAGAATGTTGGACACCTCTAAAAGCGTAAATAATATAAAGCAGAATTCCAACAACTGCCACAAGAACTGCAATAAGCGCATTACGTATAGTTTCAGATGCTATTGAGGGAGAGACTTGGTCAAAATTCATGCTTAGGGTACTAAGTTTTTCTAAGCCAGATCGGACCTGATTTTCTTGGCCTACAGCGTCATTAGATAACGGTAAACGAATAAAGAATTCCCCATCTCCAAATCCTTGCACGACATAATTTTCATAACCCATCTCATCTATCACTGTCTCAACTTCTACTTGAGATACATCTGTGTTGAATTCAGCTCTTATGGCAGCACCACCAGTAAATTCTATACTCAAGCTCAACCCAGACCCCATATATAACGTCACCAGGCCACTCACTATTAAAGTCGCGGATAAAAGAAAGTATATTACCCTATATCTAACAATATTCCACATATTTTCCCTTTCTAAGAAAATAGTCCTAATTTACGCGCCAATGGAGTGCTTAAAAACAACCCCAGAATCCGGCGTGTCACCACCAAAGCGGTCAACATGCTTAGTGCAACTCCTATTCCTAAAGTAAAAGCAAAACCTTGGACCAGTCCCGCACCAAGTCTTTCTCCAAACCAAAAAAGTATAGCCGCAATTATGAGAGTAGTTATATTCCCATCTCGTATTGCGGGCCACGCTCGATTGAATCCAATTTCTATGGCAGATCCCAAACCTCTTCCACCTCGAATCTCTTCTTTAATTCGCTCAAAGATCAACACATTTGCATCAACTGCAAACCCAAATGAAAGTACGAACGCTGCCATTCCCGAAAGAGTAAGAACAACGGGAATTAGTTTAAATATACTTAGTACCATTGATGCATAGATGATTAAAGCGAGAACAGCAACCAAACCATTCAATCGGTAGTAAATGAGCATAAAGAGCATAACTAGAATTATGCCAATCGAACCCGCTTGTAAACCTCGTTCTAAAGCATCTGCCCCCAAAAAGGCATCTACATCTCTTTCATATATAGGGTCCTTACTTAAAGGGACCGGAAAAGCACCCGCATTAAGCTGTATCGATAATATTTGGGCTTCGTCCAAGCTCAGCCCCGTAATACGAGGACTGGTGGGTATTTCCGCCTGTACTACAGGAGTGAGAAGCGGGTCGCACCCAGGAGTAGTTGCATCTCCCAAAACGCAAGGCTCATCACCCGCGTCAAGGAAAATACCTAGTTGCCGTCTAGGATCGCTAATTTCATATTGGATAAGATCTCTTGTGAGGAGTCTGAAAGCCTCACTTCCTTTGCGATCAAATTGGAACAGGACTTCTGGTGAGCCAGTGGTAGGATCAAACCCAACCTGGGCAGAACCAGGGATTAGTCGTTCACCATTTATGTACACTAATTCCCCATCAACCGTCGAGTTACCTATCTCCCATTGTGCACTTACTGACTCCGTTACTTCGTCTTCCGCACTATCTTCAGTGGTACCAGATTCTGTTTCTTTTGGTTGTTCAGTGGCTGTGACTGTCTGTGTGGAGATAATCACAAGTTCTCTAAAATCTAAAACTGCTGGAGCTCCTATAAGATTTTTAGCAGCTTGAACATCCTGTACTCCTGGTAGCTGAACTACTACCCTATTGGAACCTAATGATTGTATTAATGGTTCGGCTACCCCATAAGCATCTACCCTAGTCCTGATCACCTCTATTGTTCCTAAAAGATCTTCGGCTGATGGGTTAGGATCCACCGTCTCGTACACTAAGTGAACTCCTCCTTGCAAATCGAGACCCAGAGTTAGACCTAGGGGTGTTTCCTGAGAACCTTTAGTAGAATTTGTGAAAGGAACGTTCCACTCCGCAATAGCAACACTCGCAAATGATGCTACAAATACAATCATTATAAGGATAATCCCAACAATCTGACCTCGACGCACTATCTAATTCCCTCCATACGTATATCAGTTCCTATTTCATTTGATTCAATTTTTCGGATAAGTTTCTCAGCATATTCCAACGCTGCTGCCTTATCTGCTATATCTCCAATTGCAATCGCTTCTTTAATCTCGTCCAGCAATAATCCTATTAGAGGACCAGGTGTTAATTCAAGAGATGATATCAAATCATGCCCAGTGATTATCGGTGGTTCACCGTGACTATTTTGTTTTCTATCTACCAAGTCCGAAAGAATCCACTGACAATATTCTACACGACGATCCCACTGCTCATCCTTCAATTTTGGGCCCTTGGCAGCCAAATAATCAGCAATACTAAGATATAGTACCGAAAAAAGAGCATCTTTAAGGTCACGTTTAAATCTGAAAATCGCCCTTTTGCTTGGTTTCTCCAGATTATTACTAAGTTGCATAGGACGCAAATGGTGTTCAATTATTAGAGACACAAAATTGATCTCTCTATTGGAAAATTTTAATCGGCTCATCAAACTCTTCGCAATTTCTGCCCCTTCCTCTGGATGACCTAAAAAACGAGTTTTACCTGCTGAATCTGTTTTTTTAGTCGAGGGTTTTGCAATATCATGCAAAAGAGCGGCGATCTTAGTGAGCAACAAGCGAGATCTACCTACATTAACTTCCACTTGAAAATATTCGTCATTCGATTTTATCCATGGGACACGCTCAAGAATATCGTTCTTATCCCGCAAATTTCTGGAAGTCATTCGTTCAAAAAAACCAACGGTTTCTATTGAATGGTCCAATACATCCCAATAATGTTGCTCTGGTTGTGAAACACCCCGAGCTGACTCCAAATCAGGAAACAGCTGAATTAAAAGGTTGTACACATCTAGCGTTTTCAATATCGAAACACTATCGTTTAGGTTCATCATAGTAATAAATTCATCACGGCATCTCTCTTGAGAAACATTCTTTAATAAATCCGAATGCTTTTTAATACCTATCTGGGTTTCATTATCAATTACAAATCCTAGTTCATTTGATAATCTTACAGCCCTAAGCACTCTAAGCGGGTCATCGATAAAAATTTCAGTTGTAACCTGTTTAATAACTCGGTTACCGATATCAGATACCCCTCCAAATAAATCGATCACTTTGTTAAGATCTAAATAATGGATCAATGGCAAAGCTATACAATTAATTGTGAAATCCCTAGCAGCTAAATTATCTTCGATCGAGTCACCCAAAGGAACCACATCAACGGTGAAGTCAAACCCATTCCCCGAAGGAACTAACAAACGGTAGTAGCCACGATTTTCATCCATAACAAAAAATTTACATTGGAAAGCGTCGACAATTTTATTTACTTTCTGCACTAACGTGTCGTCGGGAAATATAAGATCTATATCCCGAGTATTTCGACCAATGTACGTGTCCCTTACATATCCGCCTACGCAATAAGTATCGTCAATGTCGTTGCTTAGAACATCAACTATTTGACCCAATAAATCTTTTGCGTCAATCGCAATTCTCTTCATGATTTTCGTACCACGGGTTGGGCGGGGCGTCTCAAATTCCAAACATTGGTTGTCATTATACTGGTTTCGGAATCAGCCTTTTCTTGTGCATCTAATGGATATAATCGCTCTGGGTCTTGCATTCTGTCGATATATACAATTCCATTCAGGTGGTCAATTTCATGCTCCAAAGCCTGAGCAAGCAAATTTTCCGCCTTAATTCTAAATTCTTTACCCTCGATATCTTGAGCTCTAACCGTGACCTTTACTGATCTGGTAAGATTGCCTCGAAATCCAGGAATACTTAAACAACCTTCATCCACCTCTCTAGTCCCCACTCTTTTAATAATTTCTGGATTAATCAACACATAAGATAATTTTTCTGATACTTCTCCATTTTCTTCAGGCTCTTCAGGGATTTCTATGTAAGCTATACGGAGATTCCGCCCAACTTGATTTGCCGCTATACCAACACCATGTTCAAAATGCATTGTTTCGATCATATCTTCAATTAAAGAAAACATTTCGCTTGTTAGTTTTGTAACTTTCCTGGTTTTTTTTCGTAACACATTATCAGGAATATACGTGAGAGGTAATACGGCCATTAAGAATGCTCCTACAAAAACAATAGTAGTCGCAGAAATTATATATAGGAAATCCAATCAATGTAAACGGCATAAACCTGTCTAATAGCACGGACTTAAACTGTGACCTTACTAAGAACTAACTGGATCCACGTCAACTATGACGTCACGGTTGACCCGTACATACCTCAAAATACTGCCAATGTCTTTCGCCAATAATTCAATCTCCCATCGATATTTCCCTCTCAATTTCTCAATACCTGATGGGGCTGGTCCTACAATTCTTACATCAGAAAGGCTATGAGTGCGAATAACATCTCTAAGATAAATAGAATCTTTTTCGGCTTTTTTTCGTACCTCATCTCGATCAGAACCTTGATATAAAAGCCGAGCCATAGTTGAGAAAGGCGGATAAAGGAACGCCTCTCTAAATTCGATCTCTTTTAAATAATAGTCGTCATAATTTTGTGCCGCTCCAAGTGATATGGTTTTGTGATCCGGTGAATACGTTTGAATAATTACCTTGCCATCTATATCCCCTCTACCTGCACGGCCCGCAACTTGGCAAAGCAACTGAAAAGATCTTTCGCTCGCACGTAGATCAGGGATATTTAAACCAATATCTGCATTCACCACTCCCACAAGACTCACGGAGGGAACATCTAATCCTTTTGCAACCATTTGTGTACCTATTAAAATTTGATTCTCTTCCTTAAGGAATTGCTTTAGCAAATTTTGATGGTCAGAAAAATTACGCACAGTATCGCTGTCCCAACGAACAACTCCAACATTACCGAATAATTTACGGACTTCTTGCTCAATTTTCTGTGTCCCAATACCCAAAGGTTTTAAGCTATGCTTTTGGCAACTTGGGCAATTACCATTAAATCTTCTGCTTGATCCACACCTATGACACACAATTCGATCGTCCGTTTGATGATAAGTCATGGAAACGGAGCATCTATTACATTTCACTACAAATCCGCAAAAACGACATTGGACTGATTGGCTTGAACCTCTTTTATTTACATAGAGGATAATTTTATGCTTCAGTTCTATTGCATTCTCAATTTCACTCAGGAGTAATCTGCTTAGTATAGATCGATTACCAGCCTTTAGCTCTTCTCTCAAATCAACAACTGAAACTTTTGCTAAATCGTTTTGGATCTTTGAATCATGTTGTTGGGAGGGCCTTATCCTATTGGGAAGCTCAAGCAATTGGTATTCATTCTTTTTAGCCCTGTAAGTAGTTACAACATCTGGGGTAGCACTCCCCAAAATGACGACTCCATCGCTCATCGAAGCTCGCTGAATTGCTACATCTCTCGCATGATATCTTGGAGCACGTTCGGTTTGTTTGTATGTCCATTCATGTTCTTCATCAAGTATAACCAGTCCTAAATCAGGCTGAGGGGCAAATACCGCACCTCTAGACCCGATAACAACATTAAATTTACCTTCAGATATATTGTGCCATTCTTCATAGCGCTCTCTCAAACTTAGTCCGCTATGCAACACGGCTACCTGTCCGGGAAAACGCTCGGAAAACCTGTTTACTGTCTGAGCAGTTAAAGCAATTTCTGGAACCAAAACAATGCCGCGCTTACCTCGTCTGATGACATCAGACAAAGCTCTCAAATATACCTCTGTTTTTCCGCTACCTGTGACCCCATTTAAGACGAAAGTTCGGCTATTATCGCTATTTATAGATTCTTTAATTGCATCATGCACTTTCTGTTGATCTAAAGTTAGAACTGGAGGATCCACTTGAGGTGGAGCTGCAGAGCCTAGATACGGGTTTCCTCTTATTTGAATTTTTTCAATCCGAATAAAGCCTTTTTGCACAAGCCGATTCCAAGGTGAACTTTGCAAAACTCCTGATTGCTCTTTCGCATCAGCTAACAATATTCCTTCTTCTCCAACCGAAGCCATAAAGTTAAGAGCCTCCGACTGTCTGTCAGCCCTAGATACTCTAAGCGCTATTATCTCTTGGGCGGTAATTTCGTCAGAAACGTTCAAAAAAACCTTGTTCCCTGACATTGGGCTAACCTTAGGAAGCCCAAAAGTTACATCTTTCTCTAAAAACCCCTTTGAAACCAAACCATTAACAATTTTGTTTGCTTTATTACCAAAAATTGAAGCTATTTCAGTATATTTAGCTCCAGGATGTTTTTTGAAATAATCCAGAACCTCCCGCTCACCATCGCTAATATTAGATTCAAGATCAATCGTCTTGTGTTTAAGTTTTACACTTTCTATCGTATGAAAACCAAAACCTGGAGGCAGCATCAACGCGAGCGCAGCATAGAAAGTAGATAAATATTTTGATGAAATCCAAGCTGCAAGATCTATTTTTTTTGAATCCACGACCGGTTCTGCAACAATGATATCTTCGATATTTCTTATGTTTTCCAGCCGTGATTCTGAAGATAAGCCGACAACAATACCATGAACTTTTCTCTTGCCAAAAGGAACCCAAACAACCTGGCCCACCTTAACCGTAGGCATATGGTCTGGGATTAAATAGGTAAAAACACTTTTATTTCCGCCATGAGAGTCAACGGTAACGTCAGCATAATGCATTATTTACCTCGAACTGGAAGAAGGCTAATTCTTGGAATCTTCCTCCGAAACACTTTCCTCTTCAGATTCAGTAGATTCGTCATTCTCTTCGTCTTCAGATGAAACATCAGCGACACTTGTGGGTTCATCTGTTTCCTCACCCTCTGAATCAGGGGACTCCCCCATATCCGATTCGGAACTAAGAACATTTTCGGTCACATCTATTGGTTGCTCTTTTGATCCCTCAGTTAATTCAGGCTCTGGCTCGCTATTTGAAACATCCGCAATTTCCTCAACCGAAGCCTCAGGGTTTTCAGGGAGGTATTCTTCAGTTTGAATTACATTCCTCGTCCTAGTATTTTCTTTAATCCTAGCTCGACGACCAGTCCGGCCTCTTTGGTAAAATAATTTCGCGCGACGAGTCTTGCCTTGCCTAATAATTTCAATATTTTCTAGAAGAGGAGAGTTAAGCAGGAAAGTTCGTTCAACCCCTACACCATCAATCACACGCCTGATAGTAATATTAGCGTTAGCGCCATTTCTAGTCATCCACATAACGACACCCTGAATCTGTTGCGTCCTCTGGCGTTCACCTTCTACAACTCTGTAAAATACCTTTACGGTATCTCCTGCACGAATATGGGTATAATTATGCTTCTTTGGCATATTTTTTATGAGATGACCAACATCCATTTTGATTTAACCTTCCTAAACGTTCTCGAGAGTTCCATATAGACAAATAAAAGGAAATACTGTTAGCCGAAATCCTAAAGTACCTATAAGATTCTTAAATTATACGTTTCAACATAAATTTTAGCAAAGCCGTTAATAATTTACCTTTTTACAAACTAACTTAGGTTTGAGAAAAACATGATTCACAGTATCTATCCCTTTTCCCCCCAGCCGTGTGAATACAGAAATTTCCTATCTTCTTCTGATAAATTCGTATCGCTAAGAAGATCGGGCCGGACATTTAAAGTTAATAGCAAAGATTGTTCCCGACGCCATTTTTGAATGTTTTTATGGTGGCCTGAAAGCAAAATAGAAGGTACTTTTGACCCACTAAAATTCTCTGGCCTGGTGTATTGAGGGTATTGGAGCAAATGATTTGCAAAAGAATCCATATCACCTGACTCTTCGCTTCCTAAAACACCTGGTATCCTTCGCGCGATCGCGTCAATAATCACCATGCTCGCCAAGTCACCCCCGGTAATAACAAAATCACCTAAGCTAACGGTGATGGTTGCCATATCTTCGCGAACCCTTTCATCAACACCTTCATAGTTGCCAGATACCATTATTATCTCGTCTTCTAGAGCTAGTTTATCTGCTAACTCCTGATTAAACGTCTGCCCCCTAGGATCAAGCAAAATTATTGGCACATTAGATAAATTTCCGTCCATTTCGCCAGCAACATTATTAATAGCTTCAGCAACAGGTTCGGGTTTAATTATCATCCCAGGACCTCCTCCATAGGGCGAATCATCAACCATCATATTGGAACCTTGGCCAAATTTTCTGAGATCATGCATACACAGAGAGAATATGCCATCTTTTTGCCCTCTACCCAAAACGCTCTGCCCAAGAGGCCCCGGAAAAGACGATGGGAAAAGAGAAATTAAATGAAATCGCATATAGACTTCCTCGATATATCAGATTAGTGAGACGTATCTTTAAAGTAAATCATATCAAGAGCATGGGGGATTATATCTGCAATTGAATCCATACATTCCCTCACCCCTTTAGGGCTCCCCGGCAAATTAATAATCAAGCATTTACCCCTAATTCCGGCAATCTGCCTTGATAAACTCGCAGCTGGGGTTTTATCAGAAGTGTCCCTTCTCATCTGTTCTACAATACCGGGAACAGTCTTACCGACAACATCTATCGTAGCCTCGGGTGTATTGTCCCTTGGCCCAACACCAGTTCCTCCTGTGGTCAGAATTAACGCCACAGAACCTGAATCCGCCCAATCTATCAGCTGGGAAGATATACCATCCAAGTCATCGGGAATAATTTTACTATCAACGATCACTCCACCCATATCTGAAACAATCTCTCTTAGAACTGCACCACTAACATCTTGGCCACCTTCAATTGACCTGGAATCACTCAATGTGAGTAAGGCAACGGGAAAATCTGGCATATAGTCCACCTCATCCAGAATTCTATCATACCTACCAAGGGTTACACGCCGTCTAAATCGCTCGTCTGTTCTTCGGATGAAGGTTTGGGTACGTCAGGAGCGCTAGAACCGTTATCAGACTCATACACAAGCCTGATAACGGCCTCAAAGGCTTTTAGAAACGATTCCAATCCATCTTTGCTCCAGTTCGATTCACCTTTAGGGAGCTCACCAAGCAACCCCATTATAGCCGGGTGTATATCCTCAACATTATTTATACCATCTAGCCCTAAAGCCCCAGAACGCTGCACACTATTTGTCGTCGCATTTTCGCTTGCTAATTTAGCTTGTCCTTTTTGTGCCGAAAACCTTTTTCGTCTTCTTTGGGTTTTCGGTTTCGTCGAAAGTTGTGTGTGTAGGGGTATTTCTGCGTTTAAAGCGAGCCCAACGAAAAAACTCACGGCTTTCTCGGCGGTCTCAGGCCCTGATCCGGCGCGTTTAAAGGTCTCTAAAACGTCACCTCTGGTTGATCTCGATAGTTCTATTCCATCTATAAGGTCTGAGTAGGCGCGCAGAACGATTCTTGACATGAATCGTCTTCGCTCCTGATCGTTTTCTGCGTCCATCAAGTTTATGAATTCATCCGTCGGTTCGTAGCTAGTAGGCGTAGCCAAATTCAGGAATACAAGTGCCCCTTTAAGCGCCGACTCTGTGCTACCCGAGAAGTTCATCCGGCCCCACACACTTTTATCTAGTCTTTGAGGTAAAGGCATTACATCAGAGCGTATTCGATCCAGGAACGTTTCCCAGCTTTTATACGATACATAAGGGGGAGGTTTCCTAGGACCCATATTTAAATACATCAACACCTCCAATATCGGTTCCGACAAATTAAGATTACTTTTTCGCGGCGTTTTCGTCAAATGGACAAGCGTTTTCACTCATAGGATAAACAACCAAATCAATATGGTGTGCCCAGGACAATTTTTTGAAACTACCTTTTTTCGGTGGGATCATATGTTATCTCCTTTAAAAAAGGGAGAGAGGCACAGAAGTGAATATAGAAGTGAAGAAAAGAAGAGCAGATTAGATATAAATAAAGGTAATTTACCTTGAAGGGGGGCTGTATGGTGGCTGAAACACGTATTTTCCATACTCCAGCATTACTTAAGGAAGTTATAGGCTTTATGGAGCCATCTAAAGGAAAAAAATATATTGACTGCACGTTGGGAGAAGGTGGTCTATCTGAGGCAATAACCTTAAAAGGGGCCAGCGTATTAGCTTTAGAAGCCGACCCACAAATGCTGCCAGTAGCAGCGCAAAGGCTTAAGGGCACTGGTCCAGATACTGAATATAAATTAGTCCAAGGAAATTTCTCTGCCCTATGTGACATCGCAAAACATGAGAAGTTTGAATCCGTGGACGGAATAATATTGGATCTTGGGTTGTCATCTAGACAGTTACAGTTTGAACAAAGAGGTTTCACTTTTCAACAAAATCAACCTCTAGATATGCGGTATGACCCGCAACAACTGGTAACTGCCGCAGATATCCTAAACGACATGCCTGAAGAAGAATTAATCGATATGTTAATTACTTTTGCTGAGGAAGAGAGGTGGGCAGCAAAAAATATTGCGAAAGCGATAATAGCTAACCGGCCTATCTCAACAACGCTAGACCTTGTGGAATCAGTGGAAATTGCAGTTGGGAAAAGAACTTCATCTCGAATACATCCCGCAACAAAGGTATTCATGGGTTTGAGAATTGTAGTAAATGCTGATCTCCAATCCCTTGAATTGGCTTTGCCTCAAGCTTTAGAGCTTCTTAAACCAGGAGGAAAATTATTGGTCATAGGGTATCAATCGCTCGAAGATCGAATAGTTAAACAATTTTTGAAAACCGAGGCGACTGATTGCATATGCCCGACTATTCAAATCGAATGCAATTGCAACCATAAGGCGTCTGTCAAATTAGTGCGTAAAGGAGTTGTGACTCCTTCTTTGGATGAAATATCCCAAAATCCAGCGAGTAGGTCAGCAAAACTCAGGATAGCAGAGAAATTACCCAAAGAAGCCGCGTAAACAAAATAGAGGAAAAATACTGAGAAAGGTAACATGAATCCGATGGAAGGTATAAAGGTATCCTTTGATCTAGGAGAATCTAGATTTAGAGCCGTTGTAGCTAAGCAAGGTGATGATTCGTTAAGAATTATTGCAAGTGCTGAAGTCGAATCTTCTGGAATAGAAGGTGGGGCGATTTCAGACAAAATTGCTTTGTCGACCTCCCTATCGAAATGCATAAGGATGGTGGAATCCCAAATAGGTTTTCCAATATCAGAAGCTGTTGTTATTGTTCCAGCTATTTTCACCCGCCATCAAAATGGTCAAGGAGTGAGGAGAATTGGGGGTAGGACAAGAGGAATCAGGGAAACCGATTTAAACAAAGCCCTCTCCAATATCTCATACGAAGAAAATTCTGGAACATCTACCGAATGCCTTGACTTCGAGAAAACTTTATATGAACTCGATGGGAAATATTTTATGGATCCGCCTATAGGGATACCTGGGCGAGAATTATCTATTTTTATATCTACCATTTCAATAGAAACCGCTACAAAAATAGCATTCGAACAAGTATTTAGTTCCCTAGGCGTAGACAAAATAAAATTGGTGCCTAATCAAAGAGCAGGAACACTTGGTGCACTTACCGAAGGTGAACGCAAACTAGGAGCAATACTATTTGATATCGGTAACAGGGTATCAACGGTCACTTTGGTAAAAGGAGGCCGAATGCTCGACAGCGGAACAATACCCGGAGGAGGGTTCCATTTAACAAATGACCTAAGTTTAGGCCTTTCAATAAATCAAGAAATTGCCGAAAAAGTTAAGTTGGAATTTGGAACCACTAATTTAGATATAGGTTCAGCCGAAGTGTCCGTCGAAACCAATGATGATGAACCAATATCAATAAATAGGGTAAGAATGATCGAATTACTAAAGGAAAGAGCTAAAGAAATAGTAGGAATGACCGAAAAATATATGCATGCATCTGGATATGGAGAGCTTCCCGCCGGTGGAATCGTGCTCACAGGGGGTTCAAGCCAGCTCCCTGGTCTAGCCGACATGATACGGCAAAGATTTAATTGCCAAGTAAGAGTCGGTGGCCCGAGAGGCGCTGAAAGAATATCAGATAATTTAAACCTACCTTGCTGGGCTCCAAGCGTCGGAGGATTACTTTGGTCAAACGATGGCATAGAGAACAAATTGCCACTTATTATAAAAAAACTTATGTCTCAATTCCAAATGATGAAACAGTACCTACCAGATAATAATTCAGAAAGCGACCCTACCCTCGCAAGTAGGGATACTAAAACTCAAGGGGAGGTCGCGTTAACAAAATAATATATGGCGAATATAAAAGAATTCAAAAAACGAATAACTGATTGTTTAAAAGGAGAGTGAAATGACTACAGAGAAAGATATCGAAAGTTTAGTTTCAATAAAGGCATTTGGCGTAGGAGGTGGCGGAAGTAATGCAGTCTCAAGAATGGCCGCAGAAGCGTCACCCAGCGTTGAGTACATAGCGGTAAACACCGATGCCCAAGCTCTAATGAAAACCGAAGCCCCTACTAAACTCCGAATAGGAGACCAACTAACAAGAGGATTAGGCGCAGGAGGCGATCCTGAGGTAGGTAACGAAGCTGCCGAAGAAAGTCGTGAAGATATTTACGAGGTAGTAAAAGGTTCGGACATGGTTTTCATCGCCGCTGGTATGGGTGGAGGAACCGGTACAGGAGCAGCACCCACAATCGCTCAAATAGCAAAAGAATCGGGCGCTTTAACAATTGGAATAGTAACCAAACCGTTTGCATTTGAAGGGCAAAGAAGAGCCCGGCAGGCAGAAGAAGGTATAGCGCGGATGCATGACGCGGTCGACAGTTTAATAGTAATTCCCAATGAAAAATTACTAGAAGTAGCAGGAATGGAAGCATCCTGGAAAGACGCTTTTGGGTTAGCTGACGATATATTGAGAAATGGAGTACACGCTATCTCTCAGTTAGTAACAGTTCCAGGAGAGATTAATCTGGATTTCGCTGACATCCGAAGCGTGATGGCTAATTCAGGTCAATCAATAATGGCAATCGGAGAAGGCAGAGGAACCACAAGAGCTGTAGATGCAGCTAGGGCCGCGATCGAAAATCCACTGCTGGATATCGATATAACAGGAGCGACAGGTGTGTTATTCAGTATAACGGCTGGATCAGATCTAGCTCTCGCGGAAATACACGAGGCCGCAGCTGTTATTGCCGATTCAGTAGATCCAGATGCCAATATAATATTTGGTGTAGTCCCCGACAAAAAAGCAGACAAAGACATAAAATTAACGCTTATAGCTACAGGTTACGAGTCAAACACCCCGAGTGAAGAAACTGTGGTAGACGAAATTCTACAACAGGCACTAGGAGATGGTGACTTCGATTTACCACCTTTCTTAAGAAGGAAAGGAAGGATGGTCCGATAATAAGCAAATAAACATCCTCCCATTTTATCCCTACCCCCCCCCATGTAGGCGTAGGCTCAGTTCCCATCATCCAATCTGAGCCTACGCTTATTTATTAAATACCGAAACTAGCAAAATAGTTGCCTGAATCACTACATATTTTTTTTGATTTCTACAATCTCAGGCGGTAAGGAAAATTCGATATCCTCTTCGACGGCTTTTAGGCTCCTAAATTTAGGACCGTAGTTTTCTTCGAAAAATAATACTACCTCATCAACGAGCTTCTCAGGGGTAGATGCTCCGGATGTTATACCTATTCTCGTAATATCATCTAGCCATTCAATCTTCAACTCAGAAATATTGGTTATCAGGTAGGATGGAGTACCTATTATACTTGCGACTTCTCTTAACCTTTGTGAATTTGAGCTGTTTTCCGCCCCTAAAACGAGTATTAAATCAACTTCTTTGGCAAGCAACTTCACCGCGTCTTGTCTATTTTGTGTCGCAAAACATATATCCGATGTGGCAGGTGTGATCATGCTAGGAAACCTACCTTTCAATACCTCAAGTATGCCTTTAGTATCGTCTACACTTAAAGTGGTTTGGCTGATCACAGCAACTTTATTAGGGTCAGGTATGTGTATATTTCGAGCTTCCTCTACGGTGCCGACTAAAACCATGTTCTCCGGAGCCTCACCCATCGTACCAATAACCTCATCGTGCCCTTCATGCCCTATCAGAATTATTGTGTTCCCTCTAGATGCATACTTAACCGCTTCAATATGTACTTTAGTCACTAATGGGCAAGTAGCGTCAATAAAATCTAAAGAACGTTGAGTTGCCATATCTTTAACAGTTGGGGCAATTCCATGCGCACTAAAAATAACGCGGGCTCCTTCCGGAACCTCCGTCACCTCTTCTACAAAAATCGCCCCTTTTTGTTCTAGTTCTTTAACAACAAAAGGGTTGTGAACGATCTGTTTTCTGACATAAATCGGAGCACCATAGATTTTTAGAGCTTCCTCAACAGCTTCAATCGCTCTTATAACTCCAGCGCAAAAACCTCGTGGTTCAGCTAAGATAATTTCCTTGATCATGCTCGGTCAAATCCTATCATCAAATCATTTAAAACTAGTAAACTAGCTGCAACCTTTTTAGATTACATGTACACTAACACGTGATGGGATAAATATAACCTTTAAGGACGTTTCTGTGAATCACATTCGTACAATTGGGAAATTACCCGAGAACGTTGATACGCTTATCGCCGCTTTTTCAGGATGGTCTGATGCGGGCGATGCAGCAACAGGTGCGGTTAGATATCTGATTCGTGATCGCAAAGCGAAACTAATTGCAGAATACGAACCAGAAGATTTCTTTGATTTTACCCAAAATCGCCCGATTGTAAAAGTTGGCGATAAAGGAATAAGAAGCCTGTCATGGCCTAAAAACGAATTCTATTTTTCAGAAGGTTCTGACGGAAACGTACCGCTTTTATTATTTGCTGGGACGGAACCAAATTTAAAATGGGGGACTTTTTCTAACTCATTTTTAGATGTGGCAGAGCTCTGTGGTGTTAAACAAATCATTACTTTTGGTGCTCTGCTTAATGCAGTACCACATACGAGGAAAGCGCAAGTTAATGGTTCGTCAACTTCAAAATCCACTCTGGAGATAATGGAAAAAATTGGAATCCTTAGTGGTGGGACTTACGAGGGGCCAACTGGAATAGCTTCAGCAATTATCCAAATCGCAAAAGAGCGAGGCATGGATCATACCGGTTTTTGGGGACATGTTCCTCATTATATCCAAACAAACCCTAACCCTGTCGTTATCGAATCGATGCTTGATAGATTGAGATCTGTTCTTGGTATATCTGTGGACCTAAATGAACTTGCGGGTGAATCCGCTGCTTTTATCGAACGCTGTGAAGAAGCTATAAAAGATGATCCCTCTATCCAAGAATATGTAGAAAGACTAGAAAAATATTTTGATGACATCGTTCGCGAAGAAGATCTAGAAATATTCTCTCAACAAGAACTTAGTACGCAGCAAAACGCGTATAATTCAAGTGATTTCCCTAATACAGAGGATCTGGTCGAAGACCTGGAAGATTTCTTAAGAAAAAGACGTAATCCTGACTAATATGAAATAAACATGAATATCTGTAAGTATCTTTATATTATTCGTTAATTTGACTGGACCAATAACAAGTAATTTGGATAGTATATTGTCGTGTCTGCTATTCTTATCGGGGTGTAGCGCAGTGGGAGCGCGCCTGTTTTGGGAACAGGAGGTCGCGAGTTCGACCCTCGCCACCCCGACCACCTTTTATTACGTTTGAGCTAACGCGGGATGATTGGGTAATATATGTGAAACCATCGAAGTGATTTGTTATCATCAGTGTATTGAAAATAATACGGGGGAGAACTTTAATGATCGATCTTTTGTCCATCGCAAAAACAGAAAGCCAAGACGGCGATCTACTTAGTACATTGTCAAATTTATTTGAAACTGCTGATGTTAAACCCGATGGCTATCCAGACGCTGTAGTTTGGAAAGGCGGAAATCACGACGGCAATATAAACCCCGTTGCTCACTCCTTAACCGATGCATACGCTTTATTAGGGACATTAGCTGCAATAGATATATTAGGATTACCTTTCTATGCCGTTCCAATGTGGGCACAGTATAGGCATGATACAAATTTGGCTCCTCTCAGTTGGTTTGGCAATATGCCGGTGACATCAATAAAATGGTCTACAGCAGGAGACGCTTACGTAAACGATGGCAACGGAAATAAAGTGGTAGTCTCCGGAAAGTCTGGCAACGCTCCTTTAAGAACACAAGCGGGAGTCTATTGCAATGTCAGACCCTATGGACCAATAACCGTAGTCCGGTCTATGCCTTGCTTACCTTATTCACAAGACAAGCCTAAATTTGATGTAGACGAACTAGGAATTATACACTCTGAGATGAACACGCCGGGGATTCAAATGGCCTACGCAAACCGGTTGTTTCTCAAAATGGTGCATGAAACTGGACATCTCGGCAGAGTCGCGATGAAACCTACACAAGCCATGGAAGACGGAATAAATGCTGGCCTTCATTCTTGGCTAATTAAAGGCACTAAATTCGAGGTTGGACGACAATACGCAGTGGATCCGTATGAAGAACACAAAGATCGGATAGACAAAATAATTTCTCTCCTTCCCGCGGACTTTAAAGATGGCATGGAAAATTGGGGAGGCAAAATAGAACAGCATATCTCAGACACTAACTACGGCCTCTTAATATGGGACCTAATAGAGCAAAGAGACACTATCGTTTTGGCAACTGATTTAGATGGAGATCGCCTAACCGATCTGCTCGCCGACATCTCTGATCCATTACGCGCCTTTTCTGGGATAATAGCCAAGCAAATGGGAAATGAAATCGATCCTCAGAAATTGTGGGCCGAAATGGGTTATGTCACCGGTAACGGCCGAGATATGACATCTGTCATGCACAGAATCGATGGCCCTCCGATACACGAACAAACGCTGGGTTCAGCAGATGCCATGCTCCTCCGCCTTCTTAACGGAGATGAGTGGGTTGGTGGAACAAAGCAGCCATATGACCCGCGTATCCATTTCGTGTTAATAAGGGACGCCTACTTGGACGCTAATCCAGGTAATTCTGCACTGGAAGACTGGTTAGATCATGCGCTAGAGATTTTTGACGGAATTTATAGTGGTGATCGCCCAGGTTTTCTAGATGGTTATAAATTACTCAAAGAAGCTATCACTCCTTGGAGTTAAGGTTTCTGCTAAATGCGCTGAGAAAACTTGGAGTAGATACACTTAAAACAACAAAAGCTGAAATTATAAAAGGTATGCCGGAGTTGTCTCCATGTATATCAGTCAAAATTCCGCTCATTAGGGAACCAATCACAACGCCGGCGGAATATACACCATAGAATATCCCAAAGCCCAAACCTCTATTTTCAACCAATGTTGAATCAACGACTAAAGCGGTGGCGGCTGGAAAAAGAATACCAAAGCCCAAACCATAGATTGCCATACCCAAAAAAGCTCCAACAATACCAGGATAGAAACCTAACAACCCTATCCCGAGCCCCATAGTAACTAAACCTAAATTAAGGAAAAGAATCCTATTATATTTGTCGCTCAAAGTTCTAATAGGTGTAACCATCATTAGCATCGCGGTAAGCGCATAAACCGTGAAAACAGAGCTAGCTACAGAGGAAGAAAGTTCTAATGACTCCAGGGCCAGGGGTAACTGAGTAACCAAATTACCTAATCCTATTGTGAAAGCTAAAACGGCAATACATGCAAGACCTAGACCTCTATTAAATACATTTAATAGATTCGATTCACTAAAAAATTTGCTGAGCCCTTGCCCCCCACCTCTTGTGTCGGAATATCCAGTTTCGGTTGATAAAATCCAAAAAATCAGTCCAGAAAATGCCATAAGCATTGATCCAAATATAAACACAAACTCTGTTCCAAAATAATCCTTGCCAATACCAGCAAAAGGCGGACCTATAATAGCAGCAATAGCGACAAATGCCCCACTAAGCCCCATAACACTTGCTCTCCTGTTAGAAGGGCTAATATCGCCCAACATAGCGAATGACCCAGGTGTTAGACTAGATGAAGCAAAACCATGTACAACCCTAGACAACAACAAGATAAGAGGGCTAGTCGCAGCAGCATACCCCAGTAAAGCAATAGAGGTAACAACGGCTCCTAAAATAATTGGTATTTTCCGCCCCAAAAAATCAACTAATCTACCGGTAATTATGTTTCCAAAAAGATTGGTAGCGGAATAAGCTGCCATAATCACACCAACGTAAGATGGGGAAGCACCAAGTTCTCTTGCGTAAGGAGCAACAATAGGAAATTGGATAAATAAATCAAAGAAGACAACGAAAACAACCATTCTTGACGAGATTACGTTCCTAAGTTGTGGCTTACTTATCTCGCTATCAGCTGAAACCATTTATTTGCACACCCTAATTTTCTGTATAATTATTTGATCTTATATTAAAGACTTAGATTGGCCACCGTCTATATTAATACAAGCACCTGTTAAAATACCAAGGTTCTCTGAAGACAAAAAAGTAATTAAATCGCCGACGGGTTCTGGCCAACCAAATTTTCCCATTGGTAAATTTTGACTGACGAATGATTCGACTACGTCTTTAGGCTGGTTCTGTTGAAATCTATCCCAACTACCCCCTGCGAATTCTATAGATCCCGGGGCCACGCAATTAACTAATATGCCATGTTTTGCGTAATCTAGGGCTGTATTTTTTGTTAGGGCAATAAGCGCAGCTTTGGTTGTCATATATGCCGCACCTCCACCATATTCCCTACCCCAAATTGAAGCTACATTTATTATTCGCCCCCACTCTTTTTTTTTCATTTCTGGTATTACAAGTCGAGACATCTCTATAGCAGAAATTAGGTTCAAATCCAATAGATCTTTCCATTGTTGATCGGTAGTCGAAACAATATCTCCACGCACGCTACCTCCGGCGTTATTAACCAATATATCGATGTTCCCATTTTCTTCAATCACACTCTCGTATAATTTTTGGCGTTCATCTGTTTGGGATATGTCTGCGACGAAGCCAGAAATATGACCTCCCATTTTTCTTATATCATCAACTGTTTCATACAATGTACTTTCGGTACGTGCACATATAACTACATGCACACCTTCTTTCGCCAAACTCATTGCAGCCTGTTTCCCTAAACCTCGACTACCGCCAGTTACAAGAGCAACTTTACCCTCTATTCCTAAATCCATTCATCACCTCTTATCCACACTAAATCTATGACTATTATTTACAAATATGTCCTGTTTATATCAAGTATTCCAACAAATTCTTTAATCTTCCAGCATATCTTTAATCATTGATACCACCCTGGCAGGGTTTGGAACATATAGATCTTCTAACGAAGCGCTATAGGGAACTGGAGTATGAGGAGCAGTAACCATTTTGGGTGATTGCTTTAACAACGAAAAACCCTTTTCTACTACTGATGATATTATATCGGATGCCATTCCACACCGCGGGTTATCCTCATCCACCACTACTAATCTCCCAGTTTTGGAAACCGATTTTAATATAGAATCGGTATCTATCGGAGAAAGGCTCAGTAAGTCGATAACTTCTACATCAATTCCAAAAGTCTCCAAAATTTCAGCGGCCTGCAGGCAAATATTCGTCATATGAGAAATTCCAACCAAAGTTAAATCTGAACCTGGTCGTGAAACCCGCGCTTTTCCTATAGGTAACTCATAGTCTGCCTCGGGTACAAAAGATTCTAGGTCTAGAAGTTTTTTGTGGTCACAAATGACAACAGGATCATTATCCATTATCGCAGAGCCTAGAAGACCTTTAGCGGTATAAGCATCACTAGGTGCAACTACCTTTATCCCGGGTATATGTACCAAAAGAGAGTAAATTGATTCAGAATGTTGGGCTCCCCACCCTACACCTGCACCGATTCGAGTTATTAAAGTAAGGGGTACTCCAAGTTGGCCACCTAACATATATCTAGTTTTAGCAGCGTTATTCAAAATTTGATCCATACAAACACCAACAAAATCTATAAACATCAACTCCACTACGGGTCTCATCCCAACAGAAGCGGCTCCTATGGCAGCTCCCACAAATGCAGATTCAGAAATCGGAGTATCCAAAACTCTCTCAGGCCCAAAGAGATCGTATAATCCCTGCGTCCATCTCGCTGAGTTTCCCCAAGCATCTGAAAATCCTTGATCTGACCTACCTGCCGCACCAACGATGTCTTCTCCCATAACAAAAACAGATTCGTCCTTCGACATTGATTGTTTTATAGCTTCATTCTGGGCCTGGGAGTATTTAAGTAGCCTTCCAGATTTTGGCGTTTTGATATCTAGTTGCATTAAAGTTACTCCATACTACTTACGGCGCGATTTAGTTGATCCTTAGGGTAATTGTCATATACGTCCTTCTCAAGTTCCTCGTGCGATGGGAAAGGTGATTTTTTTGCAAATTCCACTGCTCGAACAATATTTTCATTTATTGCTAGCTCCATATCATCTAGCTCATCTTTTGTCGCGCCCCCCTCTTCGAGCAGAAACACACGAAATCGAGGGATGGGATCAATTTTCTTCCAATCAAATTCTTCAGAATCAGATCGGTATCTTAGGGGATTATCACCTAAAAAGTGGCCACGGTATCGATACGTTTTTGCTTCGATAAATGTTGGGCCATCGCCGTCCCTTGCTCGACTAACCGCATTTTTAGCACAGTCAAAAACGGCCAATGGGTCCATCCCATCCACTATCTCCCCTGGCATGCTGTATCCTTTTGCGCGATCAGCGATATTTTCGATCGAAACTGAATAGTCTGAAGGGGTAGATTGAGCATATAAATTATTCTCACACACAAATATTACTGGAAGTTTCCAAATAGAAGCGAGGTTCATTGATTCATGAAGAACACCTTGATTTGTGGCCCCATCCCCAAAAAAAGAAACTGCTACTTGATTAGTACCCATTATTTTTGCTTTCAATGCAGCCCCACACGCCAGGGGGATACTAGACCCAACTATACCGTTAGCTCCAAGCATACCCACCGTAGAGTCAGCAATATGCATGGACCCACCTTTTCCTTTATTAGCTCCACCGAGCTTGCCAAAAATTTCTGCCATCATGAGATTAATATCAACACCTTTTCCTATAGCATGGCCATGACCGCGATGGGTGCTTGTTAAATAATCATTTTGATCAAGAGCTAGGCAAACGCCAGCCGCGACCGCCTCTTGACCTTCCGAAGAATGTAAAAGCCCTCGAATACGTTCATCAACGATCTGACGCGAGGCTATTTCTTCAAATTTCCTTATGGTAAACATAGAACGATATATATCTAATAAATGTTCCACTAGACCACCTAAGTTGTTGTTTTCTTTGGTTTTACTAAAAACAAAATTTTGTTTGCAATTATTTTCTCATATCTTAGAGATTAATTATATGTTACCGTTTTCACATGGATATAAATACTAACTTAAACGAAGAACATAAGATTTTACGACAGACCGTTAGGGACGTAGTAAAACAATACGTCGCTCCAAGAGCGTACGAAATAGACCAAGATAGAGAATACCCTGAAGATATATTTAATCTTTTTTCCGATAAGGGTTTCTTTTCAATCCTTTTCCCGAAAACGCTCGGAGGATCTGACTTGGGAACCTTAGGGTTAACAGTCGCAGTAGAAGAAATAGCAAGAGGTTGTGCATCTTCAGCCCAAATTTTAATATTATCAGCCTTAACAACCTGGCCTCTTCGAATAGCCAATAATGAAAATTTGATCAATGCAATTATTCCTGGTGTGATAAACGGCTCCTTAAGAGGAGCATTTGCCTTGACCGAACCCAATGCTTCATCAGATTTATCGACAATGGTAACAAAAGCAAAAATCAAAGATGGAACTTATTATATTAGTGGCGAGAAAGATTTCGTATCAGGCTCGACAGTGGCCGACTATTTCATATCCTTTGCTAAAAATGAAAAAGGAGCTATGAGCGCATTTCTCATAAATTTGCCAAACCCAGGCATCATCTTTCTTAGAAGAGATGAAGGGATGGGTATAAAAGGGATACCTCACTGCGATTGGTCATTTGATAACGCTACAACTCCAGAGGAAAATCTTCTCGGAAATGAGGGGGAGGGATCAAATATTGCGAGAATCAGTATGAACGCGATTCAACCTCTACTAGCCGCGAGAGGACTTGGATCTGCAGAAGAGTCTCTTGCCTTTTCTAGAAATTACTCTTTAGAAAGAAAAATTTATGGGGATACCTTATCTGAATTACAAGCAATACAGCTATATTTAGCTGAGATGGCTGTAAACGTATCAGCCACACGTGAACTGACCTATAACGCAAGTAAGATGGTAGATAATAATCAATTTACAACTGAGGAGGATGCAGCATATTTAAATATAGCTAAGATATTCTCCGCAAAAGCGGCAATAAACTCCGCTGATAAAGCCATGCAAATATCAGGTGGACACGGTTACATGGAAGTTCATCCTCTCGAAAGAATTTACCGAGACGCTCGCCACCTCAGGCTATACATGGGTACAGACGAAGTCCTTAAGATACGGGTGGCCAAATCTCTACTAGAAACCGGTATGGGTATTGGAAGTTCTATATCTCGCCAGTCCACTGAAGAGCGAACTAAAAGGGAACTTCGAGCCGATAAATGAGGAAGACATCTTAGCGAGAATGTTGGCAAGACAAGCGATCGCTGGTAGGATTTAAAAGTAGAACAATATTTACAATTATTTGGGAGGAAAAATGCCTGACACAATTGTTTCTCACGACGTGGATTTAGTTAAGGGATATATGGCTAGGCCAATGGAGGCTGGCAACTACCCTGGGCTAGTAATAATACAAGAGTGGTGGGGATTAGATGAGCACATTAGAGACGTCACAAGAAGGTTTGCTAGAGAAGGTTATGTAGCAATTGCGCCTGACTTATTTCATGGAGAAGTCACCGCGGACCCTCAAGAAGCAGGGAAACTAGCCGGTAGCTTAGATAGAGCACGAGCAGTCAGGGACACTCAAGCAGCTATGAACTATATTCAAGATTCAGAGTTCAGTAATGGCAAAATGGGAGTGATTGGATACTGCTTAGGCGGGGGTGTATCTTTACTCACTGCTTGTAACGACAGTATTGATGCTGGGATCGTTTATTATGGCGGATTACCCAATCCGTTGGATCTTCTAGATAACATAGAGGCTCCAATATTAGCGGTTTACGGCGAAGATGAAGGTGAGCGAGCAAACGAACTCGAAACGGAACTTAACAACAGAGGAAAAAGTGTAGAAAAGCACATTTATCCAGGAGCTGGGCATGGCTTCTTCAACGATTCTGGTGGAAACCACAACGGCGAAGCAGCAGCAGATGCCTGGGAAAAAACGCTAGCTTTTCTCAAAGCAAACGTTTAAAACTTACTGGGGTTAATAGATGCCAGATACGATCGTTACTCAAGATATAGAACTTGTTTCAGGATACTTAGCCCGTCCAATCGAGGACGGCAAGTATCCCGGAATTATCGTTCTCCAAGAATGGTGGGGCCTAGATGAACATATACGTGATGTGACCAGGCGGTTTGCGAGACAAGGATTCATAGCGTTATCGCCCGATCTCTACCATGGCAAACAAACCGCGGATCCGGACGAAGCTAGAGGGTTAAGTTCAGGACTGGATAGAACAAGAGCAACCCGAGACGTAATCGCCAGTATCGATTATCTAAAAAGCATGGACATCTCAAACGAATCTGTATTTACTATCGGATATTGCATGGGAGGCGGTATCTCCATCTTAACAGCATGTAAAACTGATTTAGCAGGTGCTATCGTTTATTATGGCGGCCTGCCGAATCCAGTAGAGCAATTGGATGACTTAGACGCTCCGGTACTGGCAATATATGGTAGCGATGAAATCGATCGCGCGAACGATCTTGAACAAGCGCTTAATGAGAGAGGTAAGGTCGTAGAGTCACATATATATGAAGGTGCAAGACACGCTTTCTTTAACGACAGCTGGGATGAAAGATACGATAAGGATGCATCTGATGATTCCTGGGTCAAAGTGATGGATTTTATTTCAAAGAATAGTTAGCACTTTACTTTAATGGTTTAACCAATTTTGAAACAAAATAATTTATCTAATTCTTCCAAGCAAAAATTCACCAGACGCCAATATCGATTCCCTTGAATCATTAGACATTTCTATTTCTGACAATTTAGTTATTGCCCGATTCCAATGATTCTCTGCCTCAATTAAGCAATATTCTTTGGCTTTCATATAATCCAATATATTCCTGATTTCATCTACATCTCTGTTATCTGCTGAGTCTTCATATATAGATTGCAGTTTGTGATATTGCTCATTTGATCTGTTATTTAAGCCATAAACAATTGGTAAACTTTTCTTCCCACGCCTTAAATCTATACCTATTTGCTTGCCGGTTTCAGAGTCCCCCCATATATCTAATATATCATCCACGACCTGATAGGCTAAGCCAAGTTCAAGACCAAGAATTCCCAACGATTCGCTCTTGATCCCCGACCCTTCAGCTATCACCGCACCCATTTCAAATGCACATCTGAAAACCGATGCGGTTTTGTTTGCGATCATATCATAATACTCTTCGAGCCCTACATCTGATTGCTCTTCAAAAAGAAGATCATTGAATTGACCTTCACATAAAGCCAAGCAAGTTTGGTCAAGCGCCCGTGCAGCATCAATAACTCTATCATGAGGAATACCTTGGTCCAGTAACCGCAATAGAGTAAGACGCGAGATAGCATACATGCCATCACCTGCGTTTATTGCTTGCGATTTGCTCCATCTATTCCAAACTGTGGGCCTTGATCTCCTCAAGTCACTATCGTCTTGAATATCATCGTGGATCAACGAAAAATTATGCAGTAACTCTATAGCCACCGCACCTGGCAACGCTTTATATACATCCCCACCACAACTTTCCACGGAAGTAAGCATTAAAGATGGGCGTATATATTTACCTGGGTAAATCAAATTCCCATTTTCCCAACCCAGTTGATAACGCATCATTTCATATAATTCATGATCCTTTGAATGAAACAGTTCGGTTATATAAGAATCGAGTACCGGCCGGTAGTGTTCCAATGCTCCAGGGATTTCATGCGACATGTTATTTAACCAACAGGTTGGGGCTCATCCTGGTTATCAATAGACGGTATTCCAAGGAAATCGAAAATCTCTGAGGCTGCAACTCCTCCCTCACGTAAAATACGTGGCGGAGAAGTAGTTATGTCTAAAATAGTCGATGGTGTTCCAGAGCAAATTTCATCCGAAGGAATCATATAGTCCAACCAAGATCCAATCTCTTTTTCGGCCTCCTCAGCAGATTTTGCTTCAGAAAAACCAGACCGATTAGCACTAGTCCCAACAATGGGCCCACCAAACTCTTCTATCAAATCCAAAGCGATTTCGCTTGAAGGCATTCTAATAGCGATCGTATCCAAACCGCCTGACACAATATTGGGAACTTTAGAGTTTCTAGCAAACACTATTGTCAAAGCGCCAGGCCAAAAATGCTTTATAAGTTTTTTCTCTGTTTTGGATAATTTTTTCACCAAATCATTTATTTGGTCTAAATGAGAAATCAGTACAGGCAACCCATGATCTCGGTTACGATTCTTGGCGCTAAATATTCTGTCCACTGCCCGTTCATTAAAAGCATCCGCACCTAGTCCATACACAGTATCTGTAGGAAAAGCCACCATTCCACCAGATCTTAATACCACGGCAGCCGCTCGAATATTTAGGTCTCGTATCACGCCCCTACCTCCTTGACCGAGTATACCACGGACGCTAGCCAGAAAACTCCTAGAAAATGACTGATAAACCAAGATTTTCTAATAAATTTGTACTAAAGTGAAACATACTTCGATTAATAATTTATGTGAAAGATTTGAAATGGAAATATCCAATAATATTGAGACCAGCAAACAAAAACCAATACTAGTTGTTGATTTCGGGTCACAATATAGCATGTTAATTGCAAGGAGAATCAGAGAGCTCGAAGTATACTGCGAAGTTATCAGCTCAAGCAAAACTATTGAGGAAATTCGCGATATGAACCCTAGAGGAGTAATTCTGTCTGGAGGGCCGGCAAGCGTCTACGATACCAGTGCTCCAGCAACAGACATTGAATTACTAAAATCGAATCTACCTGTGCTGGGAATTTGTTACGGAATGCAACTCATGGCATACCAACTGGGAGGACGTGTTAATCCATCTAAAACTCATGAATACGGGAAATCTTATTTGAAAATGAAGAAAAATACATCCTTGCTTTTTGATGGCATACCGGAACAAATCGATGTATGGATGAGCCACGGAGACAAAGTAGAAACCTTACCTCCTGATTTTGAAGCTATAGGACTATCAATGAATTCCCCTTATGCAGCGATGGCGAACTCGAACAAAAAATATGGTATTCAATTCCATCCAGAAGTAGTTCACACTCCAATGGGTAAAGACATACTAGCAAATTTTTTGTTCAAGATTTGTGAAGCCGAAAAAAATTGGACACCAGCTCAATTTGTGGAAACTACGGTAAATCAAATAAAAGAACAAGTAGGCAATCAACAAGTAATCTGTGGTTTATCAGGAGGTGTAGATTCTGCAGTCGCAGCATCTTTAGTTCATGAGGCAATAGGGGAGCAACTGACTTGCATCTTTGTAGATAACGGATTGCTACGCAAAGGAGAGTCTGAATCAATTGTTCAAGATTTTTCAGATCATATGAAAATGTCCTTAGTTCACGTAAACGCAAAAGATCGATTTCTTTCAATCCTTTCAGGAGTTACCGATCCTGAAGAAAAGCGAAAATTGATTGGCAACGAATTCATATCGGTATTTGAAGAAAATGCAAAACAACTAGGGGATGCTAAATTTTTAGTACAAGGAACCACCTACCCTGATGTAATTGAAAGTATGGTAGATGACAGCGGCGTGGGTGCAGTAATTAAGTCTCATCATAACGTCGGTGGGTTGCCAGAAAAAATGGATCTAGAACTTGTAGAACCTATCCGGGACCTATTTAAAGATGAGGTACGAAAAGTAGGAACAAATATAGGATTACCAGATAGTATTGTTTGGCGACAACCTTTTCCAGGACCTGGCCTTGCGATCAGAATAATAGGAGATATAACTTCGGAAAAATTGGAGATCCTAAGAGAAGCAGATTATATAGTCACAAACGAAATTGAAAAAGCTGGATTAACCAAAGAGACGTGGCAAGCTTTTGCCGTTTTAACAAGCTCAAAATCGGTAGGAGTGATGGGAGATGATCGTACATACGGCTATGTTATAGCTGTCAGAGTAGTTCATAGTGAAGATGCAATGACTGCAGATTGGTCCCGGCTTCCCTACGAATTACTAGAAACTATATCAAGTAGAATCATAAACGAAGTACCAAACGTAAACAGAGTTGTTTACGATATAACATCAAAACCGCCAGGTACGATCGAGTGGGAGTAGATTCCATCTACTAATCTATTGTTTATAAACGTTTTAAGAGAAAGGATTTAAGAATGATTACCCGTTACACCAGCCCGAAAGCACCAGAACCAGCGCCCGAGCGTTGGTCTAACTGCATTGTCTCCGATGGCATCGCATACTTTTCGGGCTTAACATCGCGAAATGCCGATGGAGTTACTATCGACGGAGCGGATGAATACGAGCAAGCCAAAATCATCTTCGAGAAACACAAGGCGTTGATTGAGGCCGCTGGCGGCAAGATGGCGGACTTTACCAAGCTCACCATTTATGTCACGCGTATTGAAAACAACACACAGGTTTGGAAGGCCAGGGCCGAGTTTTTTGAAGGCGATTTTCCTGCCTGTTCCCTAGTCGAAGTCTCGAACCTGGCCGGGCCAGACATCTACGTGGAAATTGAAGGTATCGCCCATATCGGAAAAGGCACCCGTTAAAGTCTGAAAAATACATGATAGGAACAAAGACTTACAAAGTTGGAACTTATAACTAATTTTATTTCCTTTCTTCAACTTCCTACCAGTTGGTGGAGGAAATTGGTTCTATTGAGTTTGTCCGCTTTTTTTATCAATGTAGGAATAGATCATTTTGTTAATCCAGATTTTTACTTATCCATTATGCCTCCGAATTTCCCTTTACATTCTGAGTCTGTATATATCAGTGGTTTTTTTGAACTACTGGGAGGCATCTGTGTTTTGATCCCTCGACTGCGCAAAATTGCTGGTTGGGGATTAGTTGCCCTTTTAGTTGCTGTTTACCCTGTTAATATTTATATGGATATTACACCGGAGAATTTTCCTGATACTCCTGTTGGACTACTCTATTTTCGGCTCCCTCTGCAATTTTTATTCTTCTACTGGGCTTACTCCGTGACACGACAAGCATATAACCCAACTGATCAAAAGACATAATCCAGTCGTTAAGTTGGAATAATGAGGCAATTTGGACTATATAGGCTGACTGCTTGGTATTAATTCCTAAATGTGGTATTGTCGTAGCTAGAACCTGTAGGAATGGGAAAATATAGGGGGAGGGAAAATGTTAGAGAATCTTTTTGGTTTGAACAAAGCAGGTACCTCGGTTCGAACCGAGTTAATGGCGGGCTTAGCAACCTTTCTTACGATGGCTTACATCACGGTTGTTAACCCAGGAATTCTAAGCACTGAAGGAACCGGAATGGAATTCGGTGCTGTGTTCACAGCTACGATCATCGCATCAGTTGTTGGAACATTGATAATGGGACTGTGGGCAAACTGGCCTATTGCACTAGCACCGGGAATGGGCTTAAACGCCTTCTTTACCTTTAGTGTGATTTTCGGCCAAGGCTACAGCTATTCACAGGCGTTAACAGCCGTGCTCGTTGCGGGTATTGTGTTTGTAATACTTTCAGTCACTCCCGCGCGCAAATACATTATCAATTCGATCCCGAAGAGCATGAAATTAGGTATCGGTGCAGGAATCGGCCTTTTCCTCGCCATCATTGGGTTCCAAAATGCAGGAATTGTGGTCGATGATCCGGCAACATTGGTAGGACTAGGTGATATCGCATCAGCTCCTGTTCTGCTTGCGGGCCTTGGTTTTATTATCATTTCCGTCCTAGATAAACGTGGGATACCCGGCTCTATTATCATAGGTATTCTTAGCGTTGCAGTAATTGCCTGGATAACCGGTGTCTCTTCATTAAGTGGTGTAGTAGGCTCTGTGCCAAACCCAACGCATGCCTTTTCACTGGATTTTTCCTTATTGGCAACCGCGGGTTTCATGGGGACAGCTTTTGCCTTCCTGTTTGTAGATTTTCTTGATACAGCAGGTACGCTCACATCTGTCGCCAATCTTACTGGCAGGGTCAATGATGATGGAGAAGTTGAAGATATTGACCGAGCGTTGCTAGCTGATTCTTCCGCAACAGTTGTTGGGGCACTAGTAGGGACGTCAAACACCACGTCCTACATAGAAAGTGGTGCCGGTGTCAAGGAAGGTGGCCGCACTGGATTAACTGCGGTTACCGTAGCTGTCCTGTTTGCAGCCTGCCTGGTTTTTGCACCGCTGGCGCAGTCAGTACCAGGTTTCGCAACAGCTCCAGCTCTGATATTCATTGCAACCTACTTCCTAAGGAACTTAAAGGATATCGATTGGGATGATGTATCGGAATATGCACCTGCAGTTGTCGCTGCTATAGTGATGCCACTAACCTACAATATTGCTTATGGAATCGCTATTGGATTTATCGCATATGTCGTTATCAAGGCGTTAGCAGGTAAATTAGAAGCACTGAATTATGGATCGATAGGTATAGCAGTTGCATCAGTACTGTTCTTCGCGGCGCAGGCTTTAGACATTGCAGGCTAATTGAGAATTTATAGGCCAGGCTGGTTTATATCAGCCCGGCCTACCTCTCGATAATTTAGTTATCTTTTCAGTTACTAAATAACTTAGGGAAATTCCAGCTTTAATACGCATTATTCCACCGCATTTGGTTAGACACTAAGGCTTCTAACCAAATAAGTAACGAATTCATGCGTTCCGTAAAGCTGAGCCCGAATTCTTTGTGTATACTCGTATATGGGGATTCTTTGAGGGATGAATTTAATGAAAAAAATCATGGTTGTAGGGGGCGGCGGTCGAGAACACGCCATAACTTGGAAATTATCCCAAAGCAACAACATAAAAGATCTTTGGGTAGCTCCTGGCAACGCAGGATCTCAGCAATTAGCTGAATCGATTAACGTGAACCCTACCGATATTGATGGTATCGTTTCGGCAGCAAAATCTAGAAATGCAGATCTGGTAGTGATAGGCCCAGAAGACCCACTCGCTCTAGGGATAGTAGATGCTTTGGAAGAGGCAGGTATTGCTTCTGTAGGCCCTAGCAAAAACGCAGCACAAATCGAAGCAAGTAAGATTTTTGCAAAGAATTTAATGAACTCGGCCGACATACCCACCGCCACATGGCAATCATTTAATCAAGTACAGAGTGCGATAGAACATGTGCAAAACTGTGAAATGCCTGTTGTAATAAAAGCGGATGGGCTAGCCGCAGGTAAAGGGGTAGCGGTATGCCAAAGCACATCCGAAGCCGAGGTCTTTATTAATGAACTTATGATTTCAAAAACTTTCAGGGACGCTGGAAACACAATACTGATCGAAGAGTGCCTTAATGGGAAAGAAGCAAGTATCTTTGTTCTATGCGATGGAGAAAGTTCAGTCATGACCGTTCCAGCGTGCGATTATAAAAGGATTGGTGACAACGACATTGGACCGAATACTGGTGGAATGGGTAGTTACAGCCCTCCAGAATTTTTGTCCGCCAGGGAATTATCCGAAATAGAAACATCTATCGTTCAACCAACACTAAAACAATTGGAGCAATTAGGGATTCCCTACAAAGGTACCTTATACATAGGATTAATGATTACCGAAAACGGCCCAAAGGTATTGGAATATAACTGTAGGATGGGTGATCCGGAGACTCAAGTTGTCCTGCCAAGGCTAGACCATGACCTACTAGAAATCTATGAATGTATAACAACGAGCACACTCTCTGAAATAGACATCAAGTGGTCTTCTGAAGCTACGGTAGGTTTAGTTATCGCATCTTCAGGATACCCAGAAAACCCGAAAACTGGAATTCCCATAGCAGGATTAGATAAACTGGATAAAGATATCCTTGCTTTTCACTCAGGTACGAGTAGAAAAAAGGGAACTGTGATGACTAGTGGAGGAAGGGTTTTAACTCTCGTATCAAACGGAGCTAACATAGAAGAAGCTCGAAACAAATTGTACGCAAATGTAGATAAAATCTATTTTGAGGGAATGCAATATAGAAAAGATATAGGATTAAGAGCAATTGATAATATGTGAAGGAGTTACATAATGCCACTAGTTGGAATAATAATGGGAAGCAAATCAGATGCAAAATATGCTGAGGAGACTCAAAAAGTTTTAGATGAGCTTTCTATTAGTTACGAAACAAGAGTAATATCTGCCCATCGTAAACCAAAAGAAACAGGCGAGTACGCACAAACAGCCGAAGAACGCGGGATCGAAGTCATGATAGGTCTTGCTGGTGCGGCTGCAGCACTCCCAGGAGTACTAGCAAGTTGGAGCACTATACCAGTTATCGGTGTTCCTCTACCTGGAACTGACCTAAACGGAGTTGATTCTCTATACAGTATCGCGCAAATGCCCCCAGGTGTGCCGGTAGCAACGGTTGCTATAGGGACAATGGGAGCACGAAATGCGGCTTACCTTGCCGCAAGTATACTAAGTTCAAAACATGAATCAATTAAACTCAGTTATAAGAAATTTAGGGATAATCAATCAGCGAATTAGAGGAAGGAACTAGGAAAACAATGATTGATCGATACGCCCGCCCAAAAATGAAAAGTATTTGGGAGGACGAAAACAAATTCAATAAATGGCTGCAAGTGGAGTTGGCTGTATGTGAAGCGTGGGTTGATGAAGGATCCATTCCTAAAAACGCACTACCTGAATTGAAGAAAGCAACCTTCGATATGGGAAGATGGGAACAGGCTTTCTCACGGACACGACATGATGTTACGGCTTTCCTAGAATCAATTTCAGCAAGTATTGGCCCAGAGAGTAGATTTATACATCTTGGCCTCACGAGTAGTGATGTTTGGGATACAGCTACTGGGCTTCAATTACGTGAATCATCTGATTTGATTCTAGAAGGAATCAATAATTTAGAGAAAATATTGGTTAAACAAGCAAAAAAATATAAAGATACTTTAATGGTAGGAAGAACCCACGGCATACATGCAGAACCAACAACATTTGGATTCAAATTAGCTTTATGGGTGGAAGAAATTCGTAGGGGAAAACAGCGACTTATAGACTCAAGAAAAACAATTTCTATAGGAAAAATTTCTGGAGCTGTAGGAACCCATGCCACCCTCCCACCTGAGGTAGAAACAAAAGCCTGCGATTTACTGAATCTAGAACCAGAGCCAATAGCTAGTCAAATAGTGCCACGTGATAGGCATGCCGAATTTATCACTACACTCGCTTTGATCGCAGCTTCCCTAGAAAAATTTGCTACCGAAATTAGGTCACTCCAAAAAACTGAAGTTATGGAAGTAGAAGAACCTTTTGGGGAAGGCCAAACAGGCTCTTCTGCTATGCCCCACAAGCGGAATCCGGAGTTATCAGAGCGAGTTTGCGGATTAGCAAGGATAGTCAGGGGAAATGCTATGGCATCAATTGAAAATGTTGCCCTATGGCACGAACGCGATATTTCCCATTCATCAGCTGAGAGAATAATACTACCTGATACCTGCATGGCCTTAGACTATATGCTACATATTTTTTCTGATGTTATGGAGAACTTAACCGTAAACGAGAACAGAATGTACGAAAATATGGAAGCAACCCGAGGTTTGCTATTTTCTCAACGACTTTTACTAAAATTAATAGAAAAAGGGTTAAGCAGAACAGATGCTTATAAAATCGTTCAAGACGCCGCAACCCAATCGTGGGCAGATCACTCTGATTTCAGAGATTTAATTAGAAACAATACAAGCGTAACTAGTATGGTTGATAGTGAAGAACTCAATTCTGTCTTCGAATATCAATACTACACAAGGTACATAAGCCAATCCTTCGAGCGAATTGGTTTAAATTAGTTTTAAATAATCTAATTTAAATTCTTATGCACGCAGCCCAGTGATCATTACCAACATCACGAAACTCTGGATCTTCTTCAGAACATTCGTCAATAGCTATAGGGCACCTAGTATGGAACCTACACCCGGAAGGTGGCCTTAGTGGACTCGGAACATCTCCTTCAAGAACGATTCGTTCCCTGCCCCGTTCGATAGCAGGATCTGGAATAGGTACCGCAGAAAGCAGTGCTTGTGTATATGGATGAAGCGGATTTTCATACAATTCATCGCGTTCCGCAAGTTCAACCATTTTCCCTAGATACATAACTCCAATGCGATCACTTATATGTCTGACCACTGAAAGATCGTGAGCAATAAACATGTAAGTCAAGTTAAATTGTTCTTGTAAGTCTTGAAGTAGGTTAATAACCTGTGCCTGAATGGACACGTCCAACGCTGATACAGGCTCATCTGCAATAATCAAACTAGGCCTAACAGCTAAGGCACGCGCTATCCCAATTCTCTGCCTCTGTCCACCAGAAAACTCATGTGGGTATCGATCTCTCATATAAGGATTTAAACCCACCACTCTCAACAACTCTTCCACTTGTTCAGCGAATTCTGCTTTGGAGTCAGACATATTATGAATTTGTATTGGCTCTCCAATAATATTGCCAGCTGTCATTCGAGGATTCAATGAGCTGTAGGGATCCTGAAAGATCATTTGCATCCTACGTCGCATTCTCCTCATTTCTTTAGCCTTTAAAGAAGAAAGCTCCTGGCCTTCAAATACGATTTCACCACCGGTAATATCATAAACTTGCATAATGGAGCGCCCAACAGTGGTCTTACCACACCCGGATTCTCCAACAATACCAAGAGTTTCACCCTGTCGGACGTTAAAACTTACATCGTCTACAGCCTTGATATCTCCGACATGCTTCGGAATGATCCCCCGAGAGTTCACCGGGAACCACATTTTTAAGTTTTTTACTTCAAGGATATTTTCTTCAGATTTTGTACTTGTCATTTATTCCCTCGCAGTCGCTGTGGTGACATCGACCCAGCAAGCTTTATGATGGTCCGTTTCTCCCTCTACTAACTCCATGGGAGGATATTCAGTAGCACATTTATCTACAGCAAATTTACATCTAGGCCTAAATGGACAGCCTCCAGGCAAATTCATTAAGTCCGGTGGCATACCTTCTATAGGTTCAAGCTTTTCTCCTCTATCCGAGTCAAGCCGTGGGACAGATGCCAATAACCCCAAAGTATAGGGGTGTCTTGGATTTTTATATATTACGTCAGCAGGGCCGGACTCAATTATACGGCCTGCATACATAACATTTACCCAATCTGCGTATCTCGCCACAACTCCTAAGTTATGGGTGATTATTATTACCGCGGTACCGAGTTCTTTATTTAATCTCTGGATTAATTCAAGAATTTGAGCTTGAATCGTAACGTCCAATGCTGTGGTAGGTTCATCAGCGATCAACAATCTTGGTTCGCAGCTGAGACCCATAGCAATCATTACTCTTTGACGCATACCACCGCTAAATTGGTGTGGATAGTCATGTAACCGGTTAGCGCCATCCGGAATTCCTACCAATTCAAGCAGTTCAGCGGCGCGCGCCCAACCTTCTTCTTTAGACATACCTAAATGAGCCTCTACGGCTTCAGATAATTGCTGACCTATGGATAAAACGGGGTTTAAAGAAGTCATGGGCTCCTGGAATATCATAGCTATATCAGCGCCACGAACTTTCAAAACGTCCTCTTCCTCCATGGTAATCATGTCTTCACCATTGAGGATAGCTTGGCCGTTTTCTATTTTACCTGGAGGCCAGGGAATCAGGCGCATCACTGATAGTGCAGTAACACTTTTTCCAGAACCACTTTCCCCCACTACGCCAACGATTTCTCCCTCGTGAACGTTGTAGCTCACGTTATCAACCGCGTTGACGATCCCATCGGCGGTATAAAATTTAGTTACTAGGTTCTTTATCTCAAGGACAGGTTTCTTTTCTTCAGTAGCCACGAATCCTCCTCTAGATCAATAATTTTTCCCATCATCTACTTAGACTACACGATATTATTTTATATTTATGGGGAAGAGGAGACTCGAACTCCTACGCCTCGCGGCACATGATCCTAAGTCATGCTCGTCTGCCAATTCCGACACTTCCCCAATTATAACTCAATTTCTAATTAATGTTCATGTGACCCGCCCAGGACTCGAACCTGGAACCCGCTGATTAAGAGTCAGCTGCTCTGCCAATTGAGCTAGCGGGCCCCGAGCGGAGTAATCGAGCTATTTACCTATTATAAACCCCCTCCATGGAGTCTAATAAAAAATAAAACCGCTTTTGAGGTAAAACCTCATTTACGGGGGAAGTTAACATGTAGTACAGCCCCCGTCAACGTTTTAAGGGTATATTAAGCAATATATCTTTTGTAAGGTGTTGATATAATACTAATTATGACTATCTATCAATCGATAAAGGATATCCCAGTCTCTGGCAAAAGAGTAATTGTTCGCGTCGATTACAACGTTCCTTTCGATAAAATAACTGGAAACATTTCTGATGATTCCCGCATGCAGCTGACCCTACCAAGTTTACGTTATCTAATAAACCAAAATGCTAAAATAGTTTTGATTTCGCATAGGGGACGCCCTTCAGGGAAAAGTGAATCTTTGTCATTAAAACCTATCGGGGACCACTTAAGTTCGCTCCTAGGGATAAGTGTCGAGGTACTAGAAGACTGTATCGGTGATGAGGTAATCAAAAAAACTCAATCCATGGACCCGGGCGAAATTGTATTATTGGAAAACCTCAGATTCTATAAAGAAGAAGAAGATAATAATCAGGCGTTTGCCGTTTCCTTGTCACAATTGGGAGACTATTACGTCAATGAAGCATTTAGTGTTTCACACAGAGCACACGCGTCAACAGAATCACTGCCACAATTAATACCGGCAGTTGCTGGGTTTCTTCTTGAAAAAGAAATATTTGAACTGGGCAGAATACTAAAATCTCCCTCGAAACCATTATCCATAGTGATGGGAGGGGCCAAGGTTTCAGACAAGATGAATCTAATGAAGAAATTGGTCCCTCTATCTGAAAATATTCTAGTGGGAGGAGGGATGGCTGCAGCGTTTCTTTCTGCATCTGGGCATAATATTGGGATCAGCATGATTGAATCAAATGGAAAAACTTTAGCTACAGAGATTATCGCCATAGCCAAATCTAATCAAACGAACCTCTTGGTTCCCGAAGATGTAGTTATTTCTAACAATGCTGGGAATGCAGAATCTTTTCGGACAACTGAAGCCAATTCGATACCTGAAGATCAAATGATCGTAGATATAGGCCCCAAAACGATATCGAATTTCTCTAAAGTATTGAAAACCAGTAACACAATACTATGGAACGGCCCGATGGGCATTTTCGAAATTCATGAATTTTCAAACGGCACAAAGAAAATTTCACAAACCATTGTAGAACAAGCTAATAAAGGGGGTATTATACTCTTAGGCGGAGGATCTACAGCGGAAGCCGCAAAGAAATTTGATATATTAGATAAAGTGACTCATGTGTCCACGGGAGGGGGCGCCTCCCTACAATTTCTTGAAGGGAAAGATATGCCTGGGATCACACATTTGATGATTAATTCCAGATGATACAAAGAGGGGAAAATGGCAAATTTCGAATTAATAAGCTCTATTGCCCGACAAACGAGCAGTAAAATCGTTTTCTTGGTCGTCGATGGCCTTGGTGGCTTACGCCATGATGAAATCGGAATGACTGAACTAGAAGCGGCTTCCACTCCGAATCTCGACCGTTTGGCAAGAACAGGCACCACGGGATTAACGATCCCTGTGGAACATGGAGTTACACCGGGCAGCGGGCCGGGCCATCTTGCACTCTTCGGATATGATCCCTTTGAACACCAAATTGGACGCGGGATATTAGAGGCTCTTGGCCTCGAAATGCCAGTGGGAGCAAACAGCATTGCCGGGAGAGGAAATTATTGTTTACTGAACCCTGATGGAAAGATTATCGATCGACGAGCTGGCAGGTTAAGTACAGAGCAGAACCTCAAATTAACTGAAAATTTGAGCAAAATAGAGGTGGATGGAGCTAAAATAACTATTAAAGCAGGTAAGGAACACAGAGTTGCTATTGTGTTTGACCCGATTGAAGGTTCTAAATTTAGCGACAAAATTAATGACAGTGACCCACAAAAAACAAATGTTCCTCCCAACAAAGTTAAAGCTGCCACTAAAAATGCTGCACAAACAGCATCTGTAATACAGGATTTTCTGGAAAAGGCAGGAGAAGTTCTAAAAGGTTCGCCTGAAGCTAACGGTATCATTTTGCGCGGATTCTCTAGCAAACCCAAAATTCCCCAAATGAAGAAAATATATAAACTGAACCCCGTTTGTATCGCGAGTTACCCTATGTACAGAGGACTATCCCAAATGTTAGGGATGAAAATTATACCCACCGGTGACACTATCAACGATCAATTAGTGACGCTAAAGGATAATTGGGATAATCATGATTTCTTTTTTGTTCATTACAAACCAACTGATGCAGCAGGTGAAGACGGTAATTTCACAGAAAAAGTAAGTGCCCTAGAAAATTTGGATAAAGAAATACCAACAATTCTTGGACTAGACCCTGATGTTTTAGTTATAGCAGGAGACCACTCTACCCCGAGCGTGTTAGCAGGTCACTCCTGGCATCCAGTCCCCTTTGTTATACGCTCCAGTACCAGTGAAAGTGGGCAAACCGAAAAATTTACAGAACGTGAAGCTAGAAAGGGAGCCCTCGGAACAATTCAAGCAACAGATCTGATGGCTCTCGCGCTGGCACATTCAGGAAAATTAGATAAGTTCGGGGCATAAATCATTGAGGAATCAAGCATGAGCAAACTGTTAATAGCTGGAAACTGGAAAATGAATAATACTGTAGAAGCTGCAGAACAATTAGTACGGGCTATTGAGGAAAATCTTGAATCCACGATAGATATTGAAGTTATTTTATGCCCTCCTTTTACCTCATTAAGCAAAGTAGCCGAATTAACGAATAAAAATAGTATTAAAGTGGGGGCCCAAAATGTATACCATGAACAAAAAGGAGCGTTTACAGGTGAGATATCCCCAGAGATGATAAAAGAACTTTGCGAATACGTAATTATAGGCCACTCTGAAAGGCGACTCATTTTAGGTGAAACAAACAAAATTGTTAATATGAAAATCACTTCTGCGATTAACGAGGGCTTAAATATTATTTTATGTGTAGGGGAAACACTGGAACAAAGAGAACGAGGAAAAACTCAAGAAATTATCAGGGAACAACTTACCCAGAGTCTATCTGGCATACAAAGAATCGAAAATATAACAATCGCGTACGAACCAGTGTGGGCAATAGGAACGGGGATTTCTGCTTCTACCATGGATTGTAAGAATGGAATTGAAACAATACGTTCGATACTTCAAGAAATGTATGGAGAACTAACCGCCCAATCAACGAAGATACTATATGGGGGAAGCGTGAATCCGCAAAACATTGAAGCGCTATTGAGGGAAGCCGGAATTGATGGCGGACTAATAGGGGGAGCTTCACTGAACGCGGAAAGTTTTGTTTCGATTATCAATAAATCAAACATTTTTTCCCAAAAAACGGGTAGCAATGACTAGCGTTGCGCATAAACGACAACTAGAATATTGATAACATTTTTTTCATGAGGAGTATCTGTATGGCCAGTGACCAAAAAATTAGAATAGGTGTTATAGGTGCGGGAGGACACAGTAAAAGGCGTGTCTTACCCGAACTAAATGAGATAACAGAAGTAGAGCTAATTGCAGTAGCCAATAAATCTAAAGAATCGACTGATGAGGTCGCGGCTAAATTCGGATTTGAACGAACCGAAGAGAATTGGGAAAATATAGTAAACTCAGATGATATCGATCTTATCTATAATGGTACTCAAGCTCCCGAACATCACGACATTATTCTTAAATCGATAGCTAACAACAAACATGTTTTTACGATGAATCCCTTAGCAATGACTTCCCAACAAGGCGAAGAAATAGTAAAAGCACTTCAAGAAAATCCTGATGTGAAATTTAAACAATATCCCTCATTCGCTCAACACCCCTACGCGAGGGAGGATGAAGTTGTATTAGATATAATAAAATCCAAACGTTTGGGCAAAATATTAGCTGCCAATGTAACTTGGCATACCCCATACCTTGCTCTTGCAAGCTATCAAGAGGTTATGCACCGCTGGATTGGTAATCACGAGCGTGTGTTAGGTTATAGAAAACAATATGAAATCGCAGGACAAACGATACACGGAAGACCAGTGAAAAGAGGAATAACCTCAGTTTTAGCGGAAATAGAAAATAACATATCAGTAACTTACACTCATAGTACGGTTATATCAGAGATCCCTAGAAATCCTAGAGTTGAAATACATGGAGAAGATGCCTCTCTTATAGTCTATGCAGGAGCGCTAAGTTATGCGTCTCAAGATGAAGGGGAACTCAACAATGAAAAACCTTCAATCTTTATTTCGAATTCTGATACTGGCCAAATGGAACCTGTTGAACTACCAAATCATTTAGCTAGTTCGTGGAGCGATCCAAGGGGTGTTTTGGTTGAAAAACAATTTATTGCATGGCTCTTAAACGGAGCCACACCATCCCCAATACTTTTAGATGCAGTCACAGCACTAAAAAGTCTCGACTTTGCAGAGGGATTTGTTGCATCTTTAAGACAAGAAAATACATGGATTGATCTTCCAGATAGATCCTAGAAAAGAGCTGGTTTTTCATTGGCCAAACTGATCGCGATTGTGGGACCAACAGCCACTGGGAAATCCCGGTTCTCAATAGAATTAGCCGAATCTATTGGGGGCGAAATTATTAATGCCGATAGTAGACAAATCTACAAACACATGGACATCGGGACAGGGACTCCAAGTTCGGCCCAAAGAGCCCGTGTAAAGCATCATTTATATAATCTGATTGACCCAGATGAATCATTCTCTCTTGGAGTTTATTTGAATCATGGAAGACAAACGATATCTGATGTCATGGCGAGAAATAAATTACCTATACTAGTGGGAGGAACAGCCCAATACGTTTGGGCACTTCTAGAAGGTTGGCAAGTCCCTTCTGTGGCTCCAAATCCAGATTTCAGAGATAAATTGGAAAAATTAGCTGAAAAAGAAACCTCTACAATTCTGTATGATCGATTGACAAATATTGACCCTGCAGCCGCCAAGAAAATACATCCGAATAACGTGAGAAGATTAATACGCGCACTTGAAGTTATCGACCAAACGGGTCAATTATTTTCTGATTTAAGTTCGCGGAGATCTCCCAATTGGGAAGTTAATATCAATGGAATCACCATGGAACAAAACAAGTTGCAAGATGCTATATATGAGCGAATTTTAGATCAATTTAATGAGGGTTGGGTCGAAGAAGTAAAAGACTTACGACAAAGAGGTTACAAGGAAGGGTTACCTTCATTATCCGCCTTAGGATATAAGGAAATTGGTCGGTATATCGATGGACATACTACAATGGAGGAAACGATTTCAGAAATAGCAAAATTGACACATCGGTTTAGCAGAAAACAGTATGGATGGTTTAAATTATCAGACCCAAGAATTCATTGGAACGATATAACGAAGAAAAACACAAATGAATTAATCAATGAGATTACTACCGACTTAAGTTTGGGATAGCCAAATTTTTCCAATAAGAATATCATTGTTACCAGTTCAAAATATTCACCTTTGGATAAGAAGGAAAGTAACATATGGATTTCCATAAAATGCAAGGTACCGGCAACGATTTTATCGTTTGCCACGAACCAACCAACAATGAAATTGACTGGGAAAAACTTGCGATTGAAGTCTGTAACCGACGCTTTGGAATAGGTTCTGATGGATTAATTTTGGTAAAACCTTCAAATTCTGGGAATATATCAATGCGCATGTTTAATCCTGATGGGTCTGAATCTGCAATGTGTGGGAACGGTATCAGGTGCGTCGCGAAATTTGCCCATGATGAGGGCATGATTAAAGATCCAAGTAAACTGACAATTGAGACCATTGATGGATCATATGATGTGTGGCCAACTCTGAATTCTAACGATGAAATAGGAAAAGTTAGGGTCGATATGAATAGACCAATAACTGAACCTGATAAAATACCGGTCGACATTGACTTAAAAGGACCGATAGTTGATTATCCAGTAACGATTCACAATAGTGATCTAAATCTTACTTTCATATCTATGGGAAACCCTCATGCGATACATTTTCAAGATGGAGATCTAGATTCAATACACCTGGAAACATTAGGACCCAAAGTAGAATCATACGCAATTTTCCCAAATAAGATTAACTTTGAGATAGTAAATGTCTTGAGCAGAGAACTAATGGAACTCAAAGTATGGGAACGGGGAGCAGGCATAACTTTAGCATGCGGTTCAGGTGCGTGCGCCTCTTTCGCGGCAGCCCATATAAAAGGTTTGGTAGATAACAAAGCTGATGTCGAGCTTCCAGGGGGGACATTAACCATAGAATGGGACGGAGAAGGTTCTATTTATATGACAGGTCCTGTGGAAACGGTATTTAAGGGGACTTTTTAAGCAAAGTTTTGATTCATTATCCCTGACTTACAGTCTGCGGTTCATTGATAACAGGTCGTTTCATTGATAAATATAAATAGACTGAAATTGCCCCAGGCAAAGCCAAACTCAGAAAGGCTAGTCTATAACCATCTGCTCCATATATGTCATACATAAACCCGGCATAGACTGGAGCAATGATTCCTGTCATCGAAGACAGGAATTGCTGGGTCCCCAGCAAAGATCCATACGCTTTTCTACCAAAGAATTCACCGAGAATCGCAAGCCTTCCGGGATTACCTAACCCGAAACCGAATCCAAATACAATCGCATATATAAGACCAACGAGCGGATTATATATTACAACAAACGTTACCGCCCCTATAAACTGCATGGCCCAAGCGCCTGCTACTACCTTACGCGTGTCATACATATCAACAAGTATTCCTCCAACTATCCTGCCAGGAAAGCTAGCCAGTGGCCACAAAGTAACAAGAGTGGCTGCCCAAACCTCAGGTAATCCAAAACTCTTAAAAGCTACATATTGATGGATAACGAGAGCAGAAAAAAAAGTGAAGCCACACATTGATGACAAGGCATACTTCCAATAGGCGGAAGTCCGGAGAGCCTGTTTCAGAGTAAAATCTTGACCTTGCTTCATATTTGGATCATCACTGATAGGTTTATCGTCACCGTCTGGGAATAAACCGTATTTTTCGGGTGATCGCCTCATCACAAGAGCTAAAGGAATACAAAGCACCCAAGTAGCGATCGCCATATAAATTAATGCATCTCTCCAAGAAAAAAAAGCTATCATCGCCACTATTACAGGCACCAGAAGTGAGCTAAGCCCAGGACCATACGAAACCAAAGCCATGGCCCTCCCTCTCTTACGAACAAACCATGCGTTCACAGCGGTGTTTACAGTTAAAAAAGAGCCGAACCCTAAACCAAACGCTAGCAACCCAAAAGATAGGTAAAATTGCCAAAGATTTGTTATTTGGGAAAGCAAAAGAAAACCCACTCCTAGAATAAATATTCCTCCGAGCAGCGATTTTCTTGGCCCAAAACGATCCGTGATATACCCAACAACAGGGCCAAAAATCCCCTGCTCTAATCGCTGAAAGGCAAAAGCACCTGCCGCTATACCTGCACCCCACCCAAACTCGTCAAGTATTTCATCGAAAAATGGTGAGAAACCGTAGAAAAAGACTCCTGAGGTATAAAATAGAATGCCGAACCCCGATAAAGCCATCCACCATCCATAGAATATTTTTGGCTTAGATCTCAATTTCAACATTCACCTTTCCCCTTCTTATTTAGGGACATAATGAACCGCTTTAATTCGAACCAGAGTCAATTTCTTAGTTTTTCAGTTTAGTTACTGCATCTTTTAGTGCATTAAAATCAGGCTGCTCCGGGGGTGGAACAGCTTGTTTATAGGTAATAATTCCTGAAGCATCGATAACAAAGACTGCTCTCATCGATGTCGTATACCCTGCCATTCCAGCAAAATCATTTACAGCTATTCCGTAATTCTCGATAGTTTCACGAGTATAATCACTCAAAAATTCAAAGTTCAGATCATTATCTGCAATAAAAGCATTTTGAACAAAAAATGAGTCAACGCTAATCCCATATACTGAAACTCCCAGTTCGTTGTATTCATTCATTGAATCTCTAAATGTACATGCCTCCTGTTGGCATCCTCCGGTAAAAGCACCTGGGAAAAACACTAGCACTGCGGGTTTACTCCCTAAATCATCCAGTGTGAAACTCTTTCTCTCATTATTAACTAATGTAAGTCGTGGGGCAGATTGGCCTATTTCTGCTGACATTTTTATCTCCTCAGTTTTAGTTTTTGCACAAATTCTAATAGGATTAGTGCATCGCAGTTAAAACTATAACTTATGTTAGTGGAGTTAGTTAGATAATTCGGCATTAATAATAACGATTTAAATAAAATCACAGCTATCATTAGTAAGGAAGAGTGATAAATTGAGTTGGGGATCCGTTATCGGCGGCATCATCGGGGCGGTCATACATAAATCTGCCAAAACAGCGGGTGGGAAATCCAACGACCCTAATCGAATAACTTGCCCCAATTGCGGCTCTAGTTTTGAACGAAACCTCGAGAATATCTATTGCAGCTCCTGCGGAAACGATCTACGCGTAAGCCGTGTTGGCACGTACACCTTGATAGTTCTTGGAGCATATACGCTATGGTTTGTTCATATTTTTGGAATAATGACTCCAGAAGTACAAGGTGTCCTTCTTTTTCTAACGGGAGACGAAAAATTTGCACATGCCGGAGCTTATTATTCATCTGTAAATGACTACTCAGAAACTTTATTATTTGCCACTATTTTCACCGGGGGCATTTTTACCGTACCGATCGGATTTGTGGCCGGTAAAGGCTACTTAGATGGCACTAATGGTTTTGGGCATCTAAAAGCTGTGTTGGTGGGGCTATTACCCGCCCTCATACTTAACGTAATCATATTGACTATATATGTATTCTAACTAAACAAATTGTTTAGGATCCCTACTCAGCCATTTCAGGATCAGGCTTCTTTATAGTAAGACACAAGATAGCAGACAGTAACAATGGAATAGCCAGTACGGTTAAACCAGTTCGATAGTGTCCATAATAATCAAACATAAAACCCAAAAAAACAGGAGAGGCTATAGCAGGAAGTCCTGCTATGCCCATTTGTATCCCTGCGAGGCGACCAAAAACGTTTGGCCCCCAGTACTCGGACTGAAGAGCAAATCTCACAGGGCTTATGCTTCCAGTTCCCATCCCTATCAACATTGCACCTAAAATAGCTACCCAAGGTACATTCGCTATCGCAAACAAAAGCGTTCCAATAAAAAGAAGGAAAATGGCATAACTAAGGACCAATCGTTTATCAAATCTATCTGCAAGCCATCCGGCCAGAACACGAGCTGGTAAACTGGGGATTGCAAACCCCATAACAAAGATTCCAGCCGTAATAGATGCGGAAAATCCGTATGAACTTAATATGTCTGCCGCGAAAGTGATAGTGGACCAACTACCACCGACCAAGAACGTTACCGCAACGTACTGTAGATAACTTCGACTCCAAAGTATTCGTTTAAAAGGAATACGTTTTACAGTAACGTTTCCTTGTTCTTCTTGAACTTCATCAATATCACCATCGGGATTCAACCCGTAATCTTTTGGGTTGTCACGCATTACGAAATATGCCAACGGAATACAAATGACCCAAAACCCTAATCCTGCAATGAATAGTGTAGTCCGCCAACCAAGAAATGGAATCACAAAAATCCATAACCCACCAAGAATTGCAGAACTACCAGTTCCTAATACAAGCAGGGAAAATGCTAATCCCCGATTACGTTGAAACCAATTATTTAAGAGAGCAGCAACGACAACGTAAGAACCCGCACTTAAGCCAAACGCTATAACAACAAAAACCAAATAGTATTGCCAGAGGTTTTGAATCATGCTAAGTGCCATAAAACCTAAACCGGCGAAAAATAGCCCTACCAGCATGGTTTTCCTTGCACCCCATTTATCTACTATAAATCCACTAAAGGGCGCAAAAATACTGGCCTCTAGTCGGTGCAGCGAAGGAGCAACAGCAGCGACTCCACGACTCCAACCAAATTCTGCAATAATCTCTTTAAAAAATCCGGAAAATCCCCAAAATCCAACACCGTCAACATAGAAAGCTATTAGCGCCCCAGAAGCGACCATATTCCAACCTTTAAAATACTTCGGTTTCTTGTTGATGGTGTTCTCTTCCTTGCTTATAGAATCCATATATCACCTAGCGCTTGATAACTTACTAATGATAGGAGGCCTCATCGAATAAATCATTAAAACAGATAACGCCAATGGTATTACGAGAAACATGAATGCCACTCGATAATCACTAACGTCAGCAACCCACCCAACGAATACCGGCGCTATAAATCCTCCCAAAGCTCCAATACCAATTTGTATCCCCATTAATGACCCAAAAATACTCCTGCCCCAATATTTCCCTTGTAAAGTTAGCCGTGCAGGGTTACTACCACCCCACCCTATTCCATAGATAATTTCAAAAATAACAGCAACCCATATGTTATAAATAACGACGAATAACACTGCACCAGTCATTTGGAAGGCAAGCATACTTGCTGTAACGATTCTAGGATCATATTTATCTGCAAGATATCCTGAATAAAATCGCATAGGTAAACTAGCCAAAGTGAATATCAAAATCATAAAACCAGCATTTTGATTGCTAATGCCAAAACTTACTAGGGCGGGTATATGATGAACGACCATAGCAGCAATGGCCATTTGCTGGAAACCACAAGCAATTACATAAAGCCAATAAGATTTATGGCGCAAAACTTCTTTGAAGGGAAATTCCTCCTCTTCCTCCAGTAAATCATTTTTTTCTACTTCAGAAGCTTTAAGACCATCTGGTTTCATACCATATTTTTCAGGCGCAGAACGTAAAATTAATGATAATGGGATCGCAAATACCCACGTTGAAATCCCCACAAAGTTTGCGACAGGGCGCCACCCGTGTAAATCAATGAAAAACACTATCAACGTCACTAGAATCCCACCAAAGCCAGGGCCCAGAAACGTAAGGCCCATCGCCTTCCCCTTGCTTTGGACAAACCAATTACTTATCGCAGCAGCAACAATAACGTAGGCTGTGGTTCCCATTCCTGTGCCAATCATTATGCATGCGACATAATAGTGAAGTGGTTCAGTAACTCTGGAAAGCACAACAAAACCTAAACCACCGATAAACATCGCAGAGCTATATACAATTCTGGGACCTAAGTTATCGACAAGATAACCAACAAAAGGAGCCATGACAGCTGTCTGCAACGCTTGAATTGCCGGGCCCATAGCAACTTCGGCCCTTGTCCATTTTAGATTGAGTCTGATTGCATCAAAAAAAGCAGTAAAACCAAAAAAAGAAATGCCTGTTGAAAAAAACATGAGTAGCATGCCGGCTAAAACCATCCACCAGCCATAAAAGATTCTTGAGGGATAATTGATTAGGTTTTTGATTAAATCTTGCTTAGTCATTAATTCAATCACGCATTCTATATATGATTCTTATTAAAAAGTCGATTAAACATTTTCTTAATCGTATGTTCTTGAGATAAAACAAGCAAATCTGCTAGAGTGCAAGGGTTACAACAATAATCGATTATGAAAAGGGACGGATCATACATGAAAATAGCTAATCGTATATCAGACTTACCGCCGTATTTGTTTGTGGAAGTATCAAAAAAGATTAACCAGAAACGCTCTCAAGGCGAAGACGTAATTTCATTGGCAATCGGAGATCCCGATTTACCAACACCGGACCATATAATTGATGCTCTTAAAGAATCTTTAGAGGATACTGCAAATCATCGATACCCTGAATCGGAAGGATTACCTGAATTTAGAGACGCTGTAGCTAAATGGTACAAAAATAGATTCAACGTAACTCTTAATCCCGATACAGAGGTATTACCAACATTGGGATCCAAAGAAGCGATTGCTCATTTAGCTTTGTGCTATATAGATAAAGGGGATATCGCCCTTGTTCCTGATCCTGGGTATCCTGTCTATAGTATAGGTACCTTACTTGCGGGAGGAGAATCCCACTTAATGCCCCTAAAAGAAGAGGACGGATTCCTGCCCGATTTAGAAGCGATTCCAGAAGATATTGCACAAAAAGCGAGTATATTATGGATCAATTACCCTAACAACCCAACTGCCGCAGTCGCCACTATCGATTTCTACAATAAAGTTGTGGCCTTCGCAAAAAAATATGACATCATTGTTTGCCATGACGGACCGTATACAGAAGTGGCTTACGACGGATACGAGCCCATAAGTTTCCTAGAAGCAGAAGGAGCAAAAGATGTTGGAATAGAATTTCATTCACTTTCTAAATCTTTCAATATGACGGGCTGGAGAATAGGAATGGCTGTAGGAAATGCAGACGTTATTAATGCATTGATGATAGTCAAATCTAACATCGATTCTGGTATCTTCCAAGCTGTGCAGTACGCTGGTATAGCAGCTCTAAACGGGCCACAAGACATCATCAGCAAAAGAAATAAAATCTACGAAAAAAGAAGAGATAAGCTTGTTGCTACTTTAACGAATATGGGCCTCGACGTCGAACCACCTAAAGCAAGTCTTTATGTATGGGCAAAACTTCCAGATGGATTAAATTCGGGTGATTTTGCGACAAATTTGATAGATAAAGCAAACGTTGTTGTAACACCCGGAAGAGGTTATGGAGAAGCGGGCGAGGGCTACATAAGGTGCTCTTTAACTGTTTCAGATGAAGAGCTAGACAGGGCTATTGCTCGCCTTTCATCAGTTAAAATAAGTGATCTTCTTTAATTATCAGTGACTATGACGGTGCCTACCATGAAAGAGCTGTCACAGATAAACCTAGGGTAGCGGCAACCTTGAGAAATTCTCTTCTATCAAAACCTGACATAAATAGCCCTAATCTAATGACGTCAAAATTGCCATTCTCATGAATAATCCATGCTTCATCTGTTCGATATATTTTGCCCGAGGATCCGAATCAAACCATCTGGGTAATTCATCATTTCTAGGAAATGGATGCATAACAATACATTTATCTGAAAGTACATCCACATGATCTCTGGTCAATTCGTAGGATTCTGTGCTACCTCGTTCGGTCTGAACGCGTGTCATATATAACACATCCGCATCGGATAATTCGGCTGTCATATCTTCGTACGTTTCAAAGTAATGGCATTGATTATTATTCTCAAGATATGAGCCAAGTGAATGGACCGTTCTCCCATTAGCGATATCCCCAACAAAAACAATCTTTAAACCTTCCAAAGTCTCTTTGTTTTTGTAAATTGTCCTTAAATCTAAAAGGGCTTGCGTCGGATGTTCACCAGCCCCATCACCTGCATTAATCACAGGAACCTGGCTCACCTCTGATGCAATTTTCGCATCACCTTCGTATTGAGATCTCAATACTATAAAGTCACTATAACTACCGATTGTAAGAATAGTGTCTTGAAGATTCTCTCCCTTAGAGACGCTACTATATTGCACCTCATTAATCTGTATAACGGATCCTCCCAAGCGCAGCATTGCTGAATGGAAGGAAGAACTTGTTCTAGTAGACGGCTCGTAAAATAAGTTCGTCAGTACTTTCCCACCCATGATGGATCTATATTTTTGTGGTTTCGTCTCTATATCATCAGATATATCTATTAGAGACATTAATTCATCGGGTAACAAATCTTGAATAGAAATTAGATGTCTCACGATTCAGTTCCTATGTCTATATTTTCAATTAAACATAAACCAATTATCCCACCAATACCAACTTATATAAAATCCTGAAAATAACAAGGTCAAAGCATAAATACGCTCCATATATGGAACAACGCTCCTAATCAGCCTAACACCTATAGATTTAAATGTTGCGGCCAATAAAGTTACCAAAATAAGGCCGAAGGAAAGACCAAGCCCATAAAATGTGAACTGGATCACCATTGCTACACTACCATAGAGGGTTAAAGCATGGCCCATAATCGCGAGAAAGATTGGAAATGTGCAGCTAATAGTCGCGATGCCATACGCAAGTCCAAATAAGAAAATTGAACCGTAAGTTCGTTCTAATCTATAATTTTGAAGGGTCAATACGGGTATTTGAGCAAATTTACCAGTAATCAATATGTACCCCCCTAGAAGAGCTAGTGCTAAACCTAAGATCACTCCGATAGTAGGCAAGATTTCTTTAATAATTTGTCCAATAATAGACCAAAACATGCCAAAACTAGCGAATAAAATGACAAGACCTATACTTGCAACAACACCAATTTTTAGAGGGGTAATAATATTGCGTGTAACCCTACTATGAGACTGTCCTTGCTCTTCAAAACCCAAATAGTATGACACGTATGCGGGTAACATAACTGCGCCACAAGGACTAACTAAAGCCGCTAACCCTGCGGTGAAAGCAAATAAAAATGGTAGTTCAGACACTTTCCAAAAAAACCTAACAACTTTCTAGATTTACTAGAGAAAAACTAATTGTTACGGATATATAATGCCTGTTTAATTGATGACCCCATCATCTAGAACTTGGCAGGATATAATTCGTTCTGCTGCCGTAGTAAACAGTTCTTCTCCTAAATTGAGCAATGAAATAACTCTAGTGTCAATTATAGAATAGTAGACGCTTCTCCCTCTACGCTCGGAGACAACAAATCCACACCACCTCAGACATGCCAAATGAGAAGAAACTCTTCCTTGAGGTGATTTAAGTTGCTCTACAAGATAAGAAACACTTTTTTCTCCTGAAGAGAGTAGTTTAAGAATTCTTAATCTAGTGGGGTCACCTAAACCCCGATAAAATCGAGCTAAATCTTGAGCTCTTTCAGTAACTAGAGTTTGCGCGCGATCTACTTGATCTATCTCCTTTGAAGCAATAGCAGATGTCATTTAAAAGTCGCCTTTCGGTTTACTATGCGTTTGTCAAAGATATTATAGGCGTAATCAATATTATTACAAACCCCTATAAGTTGTTTTTATACAGCGTTATAAAAATTGAGAATTCTTTTTAGATTTTATGGATGTATTCGAATATAATTTGTGGGTGAAAAAGATCGCAATCAGCTATTTATTGGCAACTTTGGCACTCCTGATCAGTGTTATAACACTGATCAATATAGATTTAGAGATTGCAGATAAAACCACGCCAAATAAATCTAGTGTTCAGCTCAACGATGATTTTAGGGGCGCTCGAGAACTGACTTTTCCAGCAGATCACTATCCTCACAATAATTCTATAGAGTGGTGGTATTACAACGGCCACCTCAGTGACTCTTTGGGAAATCCATACGGTTTTCACGCAGTTGTATTTAAAGGCAGATCTGGGAGTAACCAGGTCGGACACATGGCACATACTTCCTTAACAGATATAAATCACCAGACGCATTATCAATCGACGAAATTAGGGAATACTTCTGGAGCGGAAACTCACTGGTACCGATTTATAAAGGATGACTGGAAAATACAAGCAAAAGACAATTACCATGAAATAGAAGTCAGTAGCGCCGATCATACTTTGAAACTCGATATGGTCGGTTCAGGAAACCTAATTTTACATAACGTCAACGGCTATATTGGTGATGAAACAGGTTGGACCTACTATTATTCAGAGCCCAATTTAGAAACTTCTGGAGAACTAATCTTAAATGGCAAAAAATTGGAAGTTTTAGGCTCAAGCTGGATGGATCATCAATGGGGAGAATTTACTGTTACAGGATACCCCTCTGGATGGCAATGGTTTGCTATATCTCTACCCAATAATCAGTATCTTATGCTTTCAGAGTCTCGAGATAATAATAAAAACCTTATCACTTATGCGACATTGAAAGATAGCTCGGGTTCGATATTCCATATAGATGGAGAAGAAATTGAGCTTATAAACTTGGATTACTGGGAAAGCCCTAAAACGGGTGCGCTATATCCACGCCAATGGATTCTTAGTATAAAAAAGCATAATATACTGATTGAATTAGAATCTGCTGTTCTTGACCAAGAATTAACTGAAGCTTTCCCGCCACAAACAATATATTGGGAAGGTGTTGCAGCGGTATCTGGGATCATCAATAACAACTACTTCACCGAGAAAGATGATTACCGAGCCTTTGTAGAATTAGTTGGTTACGTAGACGTTAATTCAATCCCAATTAACAAGGACTAATATACAAACCACCAACTAGCTTAACTGATCTAAATAGCGTGGCCTCAAACCCCATCTTTCAGTATAGTTAAGCCTCAAATTATCCATCATTTCTTTATATTCTTCTGAATGGATCTCGCTGGTGGTCATTATATACGCATCTTCTCTGTTATCAGAGTAATATTGCTTCCTACGACCAACAATATTAAATCCGAATTTCGTATATAAATTTTGTGCTGCTTCGTTGGATGTTCGAACCTCCAAGGTTAACTCATTATTGCCCATTAATTGGTTGCTCTCTACGGCCCCAATGATCATCAATTCACCTATTCCCTCTTTCCGATGACTTTGCCTTACAGCAATACTAACGATGTGGCCTTGATCGATGACGGACCAAATCCCTATATACCCAACGACAAGTTCCGAAGTGGGTTCGATACTCTCCTCTTCACCTTGAAGGACACGCCAAATAGCTCTAGAAAACTTGTTACGATTGTTTTTTATAGGAACGGGCGCACTCGGTAAGTTATTCGATTCTGACCATTTGTGATATGGGGTAGTTTCGTCTATTACTACCAAATAGAGAGATAATTTATTCTGTCTCAATTCTTTCTTAAACGCAGGAGAGGAGTTATTTTCTGGAAAGGCTTCTTTATCTATTTGTGTAGCCTGAAATATATCTCCTTCATGCATAGGTCTCAGAAGGTACTTACCTGTATCCATTACTATTATCCCTAATCTTTTTCATACCAAATTCATTTTTCATATTAAAAATGATCGAGGCCGCATTCTAGCAAATAATGAGATCGTTGTCAGATATACAACTCCTCACAAAGGATTATAATATCCAATATGAAACAAAAAGACAGCCGCTCAGGATTAAAATATAATTTGATAATATTTTTGCGACTGCAAAAATTCTTGCTACCGTATAAATTAGATATGATTTTGGTATACGGTTTTCTAGGCGTATCAAGCGTATTTGTTTTAGTAATACCAGCTTTACTTGGAAAAGCAGTCGATATTATTCAAACTCAGCCAAATCTTGAATCAATCACACTCGTTGCTTTAGGAATAATTGGATCCGGAATTTTAAGAGGTATGGCTTCTTACGGGCAAGCATATTACAGCCAAGCGGTGTCACAGAAAATAGCTTTCGATATTAGGAACCTTCTATACGATCGTTTTCAAAGGCAAAGTTTCTCTTTTTTCGACAAAACTCCCACTGCTGAACTAATGTCACGAGCCACTGCTGATGTGGAGGCGATAAGGATGTTAATTAGCTTTGCAATATTGCGGATGGTCCAAGTTGCAATATTGCTCTTAATGGTAACAGGGATACTATTTAGTAAAAATTGGCAACTAGCTTTAGTAACCTTAGCAGTCTTGCCGTTTATTGGTTTCCGTACCACAAAAACAAGTAGAAGATTACGCCCGATTTGGCTCAGTGTACAGGAGGGAATAGCAGCCTTAAGCACAATACTCCAAGAAAATCTTTCTGGAATCAAGGTAGTTAAAGCTTTTGGCAGAGAAACTGAGCAAACTGAAAAGTTTAATCAGCAAGCGATGGAAGTGTATTCTCGGAATGTTGCTGCAAACGGAGAGCAAGCTGCTAATACGGCCCTTATGACATTTGCGGTATACATAGCTGCAGGGATACAACTGCTTTACGGGGGTTCGCTCGTAATAGAAGGTACTATATCCGCAGGCGATTTAACCTCATTCATCTTTTATCTACTGACGATAACCGTATATGTCCGCATGATCGGGTGGTTGGGCAATGTCCTATCTAGAGCCGTTGCCGCTGGGGAAAGAATCTTTGACATATTAGATCTTGAACCTGAAATAAGAAACCTCCATACGACATATCCAAATGTTATTAAGAGTGGAAAAATAGAATACGACGACGTTTCATTTAACTATGAAAACGGCACCCCTGTACTAGAGAAAATTAGTTTCTCTGCAGAGCCAGGTGAAACAATAGCTATTGTAGGCGCTACCGGGAGCGGTAAAAGCACACTAATAAATTTATTATCCAGATTTTACGAACCGACTAATGGAGAAATAAGGATAGATGGTACGGACATAAAAAAGGTGCCTCTGGAATCCCTACGGGGAAACATCGGCTTTGTGCAACAAGAGATATTTTTGTTCTCAACCACCATAAAAGAGAATATAGCTTACGGTAAATCTGACGCCTCCATGGAATCCATCCAGGAGGCTGCCAAATTCGCACAGATGGACAAATTTATCTCCAGTTTGCCAAATGGTTACGATAGTATTGTCGGAGAAAGAGGGATAAATTTATCTGGGGGTCAAAGGCAGCGCTTAGCGATAGCAAGAACCATATTACTAAATCCTAAAATTGTGATCCTAGACGATTCATTATCGAGTGTGGACACTGAAACAGAAGCATTAATTCAAAATAACCTGAAACAAATGATTGAACAGACTACCACGATCATAGTAGCTCAACGAATAGCTAGCATTTATAAAGCCGACAAGATTCTAGTATTAGATAGCGGAAAAATAATTCAACAAGGGACACATGCCAACTTGATCAAACAAGACGGCGCCTACAAGAATTTATATCAGCTACAGCTTACTAATCAAAATGGCAATCTTAGTACTGCAGCAGATAGTAATATATCGGAGCCATTAAGATGATGATGTCACGAGGAGGAGGTGGACACCAGAACTACGATGGTTGGGACAACAGCGAGCTTGGAAGCGTATACAACCATAAAATATTCGTTCGCCTTATTCCTTATATTAAACCCCATAAGATACAAACAAGCTTAGCGTTTTTTGGAATGCTATCTGGTACCTTAACTAACATCGCAATACCTCCATTAATAGGATTCATCATCGATGCAGCGATCGCAAGCTCGAGCGTAGCAGATCTCTGGTTTCTGAGCATTTTATTTTTCGGTTGTGTAACAATCAATTCCGCTGGCACATATCTCCAAAGTTATTACATAGCTAAGGTAGCGCACTCGATGTTAGTCAGCATTAGAACAGATCTTTTCAGGCATTTACAAAAACTTTCCCTGAAATTTTACGATAGGCAACAGGTTGGTCGATTAATGTCGAGAGTAGTCAGCGATGTTGAACAAATCCAACAGGTAATGACTGGAGGGATTATAGGAAGTGCTGCAGATATTCTTAGCTTAGTAGGAATTATCCTTGTAATGTTTTCTATGGACTGGAAATTATCGATCGTGTCGCTCAGTGTAGTGCCCGCCCTCATAATACTTGCCTTCTTCTGGCAAAAAAGAGCACGTGTCGCTTTTCTAGCGGTTCGAAGCGCAATATCTGTCGTTAATGGCACTCTTCAAGAAAATGTATCCGGTGTGAGAGTTGTTCAAAATATGAATCGAGAACCAGAGAATATGAAAATATTTGAATCAATTAATGGCTCTCACCTTGACGCAAATCTTAAGGCATCTAGACTTTCCGCAGGAATGTTTCCTTCGGTAGAAATTATTGTAGGGCTCTCTACAGCGCTAGTGGTCAGTTTCGGAGGTTGGCTTGTGATAGAAGGGGCCACGGGAGTAGGAACTCTTGTAGCTTTTGGTCTATTTGTACAGCGATTTTTTGACCCAATAAGGAACTTGACTATGCAATACACAGAACTCCAGAGAGCTATGGCATCAGGAGTACGTATCTTCGATTTATTCGATACCCAGCCATCCATATTTGACTCACAAACAGCAAGACCGATTAATAACATGAGAGGCCAGGTTTCGTTTAATAATGTTTCGTTTGGCTACACACAGGAAACTACTGTTTTAGATAAGATCAATATTGATGTGATTCCAGGGGAAACTATCGCGCTAGTAGGCCAAACGGGAGCAGGAAAAACAACTTTCGTGAGCCTCATCGCAAGATTCTATGACGTTACGAAAGGACAAATAACAATCGATGGAATCGACATTAGAGAAATAACAATGGGAAGTCTAGCCGCTCAAACTGGCATTGTCTTGCAAGAACCATTTTTATTCACAGGATCAGTCGAAGATAACATAAAATTTGGAAACCCTTCTGCTACAAAGGACGAGGTGGTTCTTGCAGCCAGAGCCGCTGGAATACATGAATTAATATCACAAATGCCCCAAGGCTACCAAACCCTAATACAAGAACGCGGATCCAATCTGAGTATGGGCCACCAGCAATTAATAAGTATAGCAAGAGCAGTTGTCGCTAATCCACGCTTACTAATTTTGGACGAAGCAACCGCAAATATAGACACTCAAACAGAAAGAGTAATACAAAGTTCATTAAAGAAACTCCTATCAACGAGAACCTCTTTTGTTATCGCCCATAGGCTTTCTACAATTCGCGATGCGGACAGGATCGCGGTATTTGAAGATGGGAAGATATCGGGGCTTGGCACCCACACCGAACTACTCGAGACTTCAAAGAAGTACAGAGATCTCCAATCGATGTCTTACGTTTCAGATGAAAGTACTACATTAACTTAATTGATTAAACTTATTGACCAAAAAAAACTATAATCATATGGAAAGGGAATGATATTGGAAACGTCTTACAAAAATATTCGTGAGTTCATTTCATTTCTAGAAGAAAATAATGAACTCATAAGAATTACTGAGCCAGTTTCTTGGGATCTGGAAATAACGGAAATAGTTCAACGGGTTTTCAAACAAGAAGGCCCTGCTCTACTCTTTGAAAATGTCGCAGATTCAGATATGCCAGTTTTGATTAACGGGTTTGGGACAAGAAAAAGAATGAGCTGGGCTCTAGGCGTAGAAGATCTAGACGAAATTGGCGACCGGATCACAAAATTACTTTCTAATGTCCAGGGAGCCCCTCCGGGCATATTTGAAAAAATAGGTCTTCTAAAAGAATTATTAAGTGTTGCACGAATCGGTCCTAAAAAAACAAAGACTGCCCCTTCCCAAGAAACAGTAATACTAGAAGATGAACTGGACTTAATGCAATTACCAATACTAAAAACATGGCCTTTGGACGGTGGGCGTTATATAACTTTACCTCTTGTCATTACAAAAGACCCTGAAACCGGTGTGCACAATATTGGAATGTACCGAATGCAAGTTTTCGATAAAAAAACTACAGGAATGCACTGGCAAACCCAAAAGGTTGGTAAACGGCATCAAGCACTCGAATTAAAAAAAGGTACTCCAAGAATGGAAGTAGCGGTCGCTCTCGGTGCAGACCCAGCCCTTATATGGAGTGCCTCCGCACCTTTGCCGCCAGATATTAGTGAATATGTTCTTGCTGGGTTCGTGAGAGGCAAGGGTGTACCTGTTACAAAGGGAATAACAGTAGATCTGGATGTTCCTGCAGAAGCTGAAATTATTCTAGAAGGGTATGTAGATCCAGAAGAGTCTCGTGAGGAAGGCCCGTTTGGGGATCACACGGGATATTATTCAATTGCGGAACCATATCCAGTCTTCCATCTCACCGCTATAACTCACAGAAAAAACCCAATTTATCCATCAATAGTAGTGGGGAAACCACCTCAAGAAGATTATTGGCTAGGAAAAGCTACAGAACGAATTTTCCTACCAATAATGAAGTTAACAAACCCTGAAATCAAAGATGTTAACATGCCTGCTGAAGGAGTCTTTCACAACCTAATACTTGTATCAATCGATAAAGAGTACCCTGGGCAAGCACAGAAAGTAGCTCACGCCCTATGGGGATTAGGTTTAATGTCTTTAACGAGGGCAATCGTGCTATTAGATTCAGATGTTAACCTAAATAATCCTTCAGAAGTGCTATTCCGAATAACGAGTAATACAGACCCCAAACGAGATATATTCTTTTCTGAGGGCCCTTTAGATGATTTAGATGTATCCTCTCCAACAAGTTATCTCGGAAGTAAAATAGGAATAGATGCAACTAGAAAGAATAATTCATCAGAAATGGGCTCTAGAATGTGGATGCCAGATATCACCATGGATCAAAAAATTATTGACATCGTTCAACAAAAATGGGACGAATACGGTATAAAATGAGTAACCCAGTTAAAATAAATAAACCTTGGTCAAGTATGGGAAGAATTGGAATTCTCCTTGACTCTATTAGATTTGAGCATTCTGTTTTTGCGCTCCCATTTGCTTATCTAGGAATGATGATGGCGGCAGACGGACTCCCAAGTTGGGACAAAGTTTTCTGGATCACTATAGCAATGGTATCTGCCAGAACGCTGGCAATGGGTGCGAATAGATATATCGACAGAGATATAGACGCTGCAAACCCAAGAACAGCCTTGCGAGCTCTTCCAGCAGGACTAATGAAACCTTCAGATATGGTTTTAATGTGTGTTATAAGCTTTATCGTATTTATATTTTCAGCATTTATGCTCAACTCTTTAGCTTTCTACCTTTCGCCTGTCGCAGCGTTTATCATAGTTTTCTATTCGTACTCGAAGCGGTTCACTTGGTTAAGCCACTTCTGGTTGGGCATATCGGACGGGATAGCGCCTGTCGGAGGTTGGATTGCAGTATCTAATACCATAACAATGGATGCAGCTGTATTATGCCTTGCAGTCTCATCATGGATTGCAGGATTCGATTTGATTTATCAGTGCATGGATCGAGATTTTGATATAAAAAATAACCTCAAGTCCATACCTGCAAATTGGAGCAATAAGGTATCCCTCTCGTTGGCGAAATTAATGCACGTTATAACAGTCGCAAGTTTGATATCTTTGGGATGGACGCTCGATTTATCTCTGTTATACTTTACCGGTGTGGCAATAGCATCGTTATTACTCATTTATGAGCATAGCCTAGTTAAAGCTGACGACCTATCGAAGGTCACGGTAGCTTTCTTTAACGTAAATGGGTATATAGCGGTAACTATATTTGCGTTTACAGCGGCAGCCATACTGATGAATTAAATCTTCAAATGGAGACTCAGCATGTCAACGGTTATCGTGGGAATAACGGGTGGAAGTGGCGTTATTATATCCAAAAAGATAGTTGATCTATTGCTGGAGAATGGCATTAGCGTCGCAATGATCTGTTCAAATGCAGCCAAACAAGTATGGATGCAAGAAATGAAAGAACCGATCTCCGAGTCTATTAACGAATGGAACCAAAATCCGAATTTCACTCAGTATGCGGTAAACCAAATCGGAGCCCCTATCGCCAGCGGTACCCACAATGTAAAAGGGATGATCATAGCACCATGTAGCATGTCAACAGCTGCAGCCATATCCCAAGGCCTCTCTGATAATCTTATTAGGAGAGCTGCCGATGTTACAATTAAAGAAGGAAGACCTCTCACAATAATGGCAAGAGAAACACCTTTATCAACTATCCATTTAAGAAATTTGAAGGACCTTTCAGAATTGGGTGTTACGGTCCAAGTACCCGCCCCTGCTTTCTATCTTGATCCGAAATCCATTGATGATATTACTGATTACCTCGCTCGAAAAGCGATAACGGCTTTTGTTCCTCAAGAAAATGTACTTTCTGAGGAATTTGAATATACACAAGGTACTGATGAACAATAAAAATATTGGAGGGAAAAAAGTGAAAGGAAAATTTCGCGCAGCGGTATTAGCCCTATTGGGAGGGTTAATTTTGTCTTTTCCGGTTATAGGGTGTTCATTATTTGAGGATCCAATAGATTACGATCAACCCATAAGAATCGGGTTGTTACCGATAATCGATAGTGTGCCATTTTATGCGGCAGAAGCTGATGGCCTTTTCGCAGAACAAGGGCTCAATGTTCAGTTAGAAACATTCTCTAGCGCCGCTGAGAGAAATGTAGCGCTACAAACAGGAGCCATTGATGCTCAATTGGCTGATTTAATTGCTACTGGGTTACTTAACAACGATGAGCATTTAGTGCAAATCGTTAAAACGACCTATCGTGCTAATGATCAAAATGGAATGATCGCGTTAATAGCAGGTAAAGACAGTAACGTGAAAACACCTAGTGATCTTGTCGGCAAGGAAGTTGGAATATCTTCTAATTCTTTAATTGAATATCACTTAGACATGTACTTAGATGATGCAGGAATTAATCGGGACGATGTGGTTAAAGTTGAGGTGGCAAGTATCCCCACAAGAATGGAATTGCTTTCTTCCGGACAACTAGAAACAGCCATCCTACCTGAGCCATTAACCACACTCGCAGTTAAATTCGGCGGGACTATAGTGATTGATGACCAAGATAGCCGGCTCGGTCTAAGCGTCTTAGAATTCAAGAAAGATTTCATAGAGAATCACCCAGGCTTAGTTGAACTCGTAGTTGCAATTCATGATGAATCAATTGGTAATATAAATAGCGATCCATCAAATTATGAGCATCTTCTATCAGAAAAAGCCAGGCTTCCTGAAGTTTTGCAGGAAACATTCAGAATGCCGCCTTTCCCAGTCGGAGATATTCCAACTGAAGCGGAAATCACAAGATCGAATGACTGGCTTTTATCGAAAGGCCTAATAGATTCCGCAAGAAGTTATGAGGAAGTAGTAAACACAAGGTTCACGCAGGGAAATTAAAGCGAGAAACGATGGTTTCAGACCAATTGATTGCTGAGTTCAAGAACGTAAGTTTTAGCTACGTTTCCTCCATGCCGGTGCTGGATGATTTCTCTTGGCAAGTAAATTCGTCTGAGTCTTGGTCAATAATCGGACCTTCGGGTTGTGGTAAAACAACTCTGATTTACCTATTAACCGGGCTTCTGTTTCCTTCAAAAGGGGAAATAGAAATTGAGGGTAGCCCTTTGAAAGGACCCAGAGAAACAACAGGGCTGGTTCTACAAGATAGAGGACTACTTCCTTGGGCAACAGTTTCACAGAATATTGCTCTTGGGTTGCAGATAAGAAATTTCAGCAAAGAACAAATAGAGCAAAAAATCGAATTATGGCTATCAAAACTCGGTATAGAAGAACTAGGTCGCCGATACCCAAATCAAATCTCCGGTGGACAAAGACAGAGGGTGGCCCTTGCAAGAACCTTGATTCTAGATCCAGACTTATTGTTGATGGATGAACCTTTTACAGGCCTAGATGCAATAACTAGGGAGTCCCTTTACGACGTGTCTTTAGATCTTGGGATCACCGCTGGTTTAAGCTCAATCATAATTACACACGACATAAACGAAGCATTACGGTTGTCAAAGAACATACTAGTGGTTTCTAATAGCGCTTCAAACAAGCCTATCATAATAAAAAACCCATCAGGAGGTCTCTTAGAATACCCTGAAACCAAAGAATTTCAAAACATGAAAATGCGGCTTACAGAGGCGATCAAAACATGAAAACCTCAGGAAAATATCTTGCCATACTTCGACAATTGATAACAGTTAGTATTTTTATGTTGATTTGGTACATTGCTTCGTATTTGGTGAATTCAAATGTGCTTCCGGATCCAATATCCGTGATACAAACATTCTTCCAAGAACTCGGTAATGGATTAATAGATCATATTATGATTAGCTCGTATAGAGTTATAGTTTCGATAGTGATTAGTGCTTTTATCGGTACTTTAGCAGGTATATTTATAGGGATGAGCCCAAAAGCTTACTCGATATCTGCTCCTGTAATCTACTTAACGTACCCAATACCCAAAATTGTATTCCTCCCATTAGTTTTACTATTCTTGGGCCTTGGAGATGTCAGCAAAATATTCTTGATATCCTTAATACTATTTTTCCAAGTAGTACTTTTAGTACGAGATAACGTACGAAATGTAAGCCCTGAACTGATACTATCCGTAAAATCGCTGGGAGCAGGGTGGGTGACGATGATGTCCAAAGTATATTTCCCAGCCGCCCTCCCGGGACTATTTTCAGCATTGCGAATAAGTACTGGAGTCGCGATTGCAGTGCTATTCTTTGTTGAGAGTTTTGGAACGCAAGAAGGCTTAGGTTACTATATTCTGATTGAATCTTGGGGTAGGTTGGCTTACGAAGAATTGTACTCTGGGGTATTAGCAATGGCCATACTAGGGTTGGTAATATACTATTCCTTGGATGCCTCAGAACGCTATTTTTGTAAGTGGAATCAACACTAACTACCTAATTTAAGTTCTACCGAACTAATCCCCCGTTTGGGATTCCACGATGTAAGACCCCTTTGATCCTAAACAGCAGCGATCCCTACCAGCATCCGCTAACGACAATCCTGTTTATTCTGAACTTACTACCTTAATCCAAGTTGGATTAGTATCATTAGCATCATTAACGGTTAGCCTCGTCGGAACTCTCGTGTCAGAGCTTTGGATATAAATTTCAGGGTTACCATCTTGATCTGAAACATACGCAAACGTGTTACCGTCCAAAGCTCCACCCCAATCAGGTTGCGTCTGATTAGAATCTGATTGCATTGTTACGTTTGCAGGTCTACGGCCATCTGCTTCAACACGATAAATTTCAAAAACACCACTAGCATTCGTGCTAAACATTATTAAGCGTCCGTTGGACTGGTAAGTCGCAAAGTCTTCCGATATTCCGGATGCCTGAAAATCATTGCTGGTCCTAAATGTTTCATTAGGGACCTTGCCCATAGCTTTACCCTCAAGATTCAACAACAAGAGATCCAAACTATTCTTAGTAAGATCGCCAACAGATGCGATATAACCTACACCTTGCATATTGGTTCGAGGGTGGTAATGAGAAATAGTGTCATCTTGGCTCAATCTTGTATAGCCTGAACCGTCTGAGGAACTAATGGAGTAAATTTGATAATTACCATCTGCAACTTGGGGATCACTGACTGAAAGAACCAATTTGTCCCCCTTGAATGACCATGTTACATAATCAATTACGCCTGGTATGGTTCCATTAGTTAAATTTTGCGCCCCAGTGCCATCTGGATTCATAGTGTATATATCAGTGCCGTTATTCCCAGATTTAATCCACGCCAATTTAGCGCCATCTAAACTTAAGCTAGGGATCGTGTCTTCAGCGGGGTCGGTGGTAAGCCTTTGAAGGTTCGTCCCATCATCCCATATCGAATAGATCTCTGACTGACCATCTCGATCAGATTGAAAATATATGGGAGTACCTACTTGCTCGGAACAAGCTGCGGATACTAAAAATGTTATAGCAAACCCTAGTAATACTAGTATTCTTGTAACTATCATTTTAGATACCTCTTTCACTTAACTTTAGCTTGTTCGGTGTTCTCAAAAATTTAGTTACTTTAATATTGCTCCTGTTGCTTCAACCTAATGAAAGTTATCGCCCTCTTAGTCTTGGATCCAAAACATCTCTAAGAGCGTCTCCAAAAACATTAAATCCAAATACGGCTAAACTTAAAGCTATACCTGGATATATGATAACGTGAGGAGCTAACTCCGCAAAGTCGAGCGCGTTTGCATTAAGCATGCCGCCCCAAGATGGATGCGGTTCTGGAACACCTAAACCAAGAAAGCTCAATGAGGCTTCCGTCGTAATCGCAGAGCCTAATTGGCCTGTAACAACGATAATCCAAGGAGCCATCGAGTTCGGGATAATATACTTCCATATCAACCGCCAATGCCCGGCCCCAATTGTTCTACCTGCAAGGACGTAGTCAGTGCTCACAACACTAAGTGCCTGAGATCTAACCACTCTAACCATTCTAGGCAAGGTCGGAACCGATATTGCAACGATGGTAGCTTCAATGCTGAATGTCTGAAGTATGGCAACAATCGCCATGGCTAAAATTAAGCCTGGAAATGCCTGTAGAATATCAACGATTCTTTGACCGATTAAATCGGATTTCCCACCGAAATAGGCACTCATTACACCCAGAACACCCGCAATACTACCGGCACCCAAGGCAACAGCAAAACCAACATATAATGATATTTGTGCGCCGTAAACTATTCTTGTGAATAAGTCTCTTCCGTAGCGGTCTCCACCCAGCCAGTTCTGACCATCAGGTGGGACTAACTGTGCAGTAGCGTCAAGAGCATACTTATATGGTTGGTCTCCTGTATAACCAGCCGCATTAGCTGCGAAATATGACCATAAATCAGCAGTTACGGCCGCCAATCCCAAAAAAGCACATAAGATCAGCCCTAGCAATCCTAGGGGGCGTCGTTTCCAAAGCAACCAATTCTGTTGCCAAATGTTCCTTCGCCTAAAAGCTCCCAAAACTTCCGTGACATCTGATTCTGTCTGGGCAGTCATAAAAAATCTCCTTAACAGTCAGTAATGTTTTAATGAACGATCGAACGCGATATTAATACCTAATCCGAGGGTCCAACCATCCGTAAATCAAATCAACTCCTAGGTTAGCCACAACAACGGTGAATCCCGTCAGAGTCACAACCAGTTGAACTACTGGGTAGTCTCTTTGGTTAATGGCATCTACCATCATCCTGCCAATGCCAGGAAGCCCGAACACCTGCTCAGTTACAACAAGTCCGGTAACCGTGAGTGGAATAAATATACCAATCAAGGTTATAACGGGTATCATTGCATTTCTCATAGCATGGCGGACAATTATAATATTTTCTCTTAGTCCTTTAGATCGAGCGGTCCTAATATAGTCTTCTCTCATAACCTCCAACATTGTTGCCCGCATCATCCTGAGGGGAACTCCCATCAAGAATCCCAAACCAATGATTATCGAAGGCCATATAAGTTGAGCTAAATTACGCATAGGATCTTCCCAGAGGGGCACATACCCTTGTTCAGGAATCCATCCCCAAAATCTGACGAATACCAATATGAGCATCATCCCACTCCAAAAAGTCGGAACGGAAATTCCTAATATTGCTATTATTCGAATTATGTAGTCTGCCCAACTATCTTGTTTAAGGGCAGCGATGACTCCACCAATGACACCCATTATACTTCCTCCGACTAAGCCCATAATTCCAACCTGGGCACTCAACGGAAGTTTTCTACTGAGTAATTCGGTCATTTCAGCATTGTAGAAATAGCTCTCTCCCCAATTGAACGTAATAAGACCCCATAACCACTCAAAATACTGTATATATAGAGGTCGGTTTAAACCTAGTTTTTCGCGAAGTGCTTCTAACTGCTCTGGGGTTCCTACTAAGCCTGAATCACCCCCCAATATCAGCACAGCTACATCACCTGGAGCCACTCTCATCACTCCAAAAACCACGACCGTAACACCTAACAGGGTCGGTATAGCTAATAGTAAGCGTCTAATAACATAGGTCCACATGATTAACCTTGCCCTCCCAATTTCATGGTTAGTCAGATCCAAAAAAAATCAATCTCTAAAAACATTGATTTCGATCACTCTAGGCAGACATTCAACTCCTGTCAACCCATTTTCATCGATATTTGCAGGATACGGAATTTTATACGCAATAAAAGTGTGTTTTCAAGGAAAATAAGGAGATTTAAGATTTATACCATTTTAATAGTAGGAATATCCCATTAAAACAACATCTTTAGTCTGCCCAAACAAGTGGGTCACAGAGGGCATAAGTCCCCATCGTTCGAATCTTTTGTTTTCAAAAAGCTTAATGCTTGGCAAGTTATCGGCATAAATTACTGCAATAAGAGTTAAAATATCCTTGGATCGGGCTTTTTCAATTACAAGGTCCACCAGTGCAGACCCTAAACCTTGTCCTCTATTTTCTGTAGAAACGTAAACGCTGACCTCAGCTGTATGTCTGTATGCTGGGTTACCGTAATAATCACGAACGCTTACCCAGCCGCAAATATCTTGATTGCTCCCAATTGCCACCCATATTGGACGAGTTTTATTACTATGCTTGCGAAACCAGTCTACTCGATCTTCTACTGATAAACTTTGTTCGTGCGAGGTAAAACCTTGCATAACAGCTTGGTTATATATTTCTACTATCGCTTCTAGATCATCCTCGGTAGCGTAGCGAAAATGTATATCCATTATTTTTTACTCATTCAAATCAAGCAGTGAATTTATTCAGCGGTTTATATTTCAAAAACACACTATACCATCGAACCTGATCTATTTGGTGCCCCCAAGGGGGTTCGAACCCCTGTTGGCGGCTTGAAGGGCCGCAGTCCTAGGCCACTAGACGATGGGGGCAAATTAAATAGCCGTTCAAACTATACCCAACAAACATCCACGTGTAAAAGGGTTAACGACAAGAATATTAGATGCCTTGGCGAAAATTATGCAAAAATAGATCAATTTAACCTAAAACGAGTTGTGCTCTAAAGCGTTAAAAAAGGATAAAATTAATTGGTTGTACTCGACACTTCGTTCAAATGGAGAGCCATGCCTAGTTGGAAAAATATTGATACTAGTTTCTGCATTATCCAAAGCGTCTCTTATCTCTAGAGCCTGATCAGGGCCAGTATATTCATCTCCAGCACCTACAATTATTAAAGTTGGAGCCGTAATTTGGTTTAAAGCAAATTCACCTGATTTTCCGGGTGCCCCCACTACATGTATATATTTTTCAACATTATTAGACGTCATAATATTTCTATGCCATTCGATAATTTCAGGTCGGGCCAAAACAAATTCGGGAGTGTAAACACTTGATAGCCAACCATCAAATACTGAATCCATACCACCCGATCGTATTGATTCCTTACGATCGGATATTGCTTTCAGCGTATCATCTGAATCTGCAGTGTCAGGATCTAGTTTACCTCCATTGGATATTACTAATCCCCAAACTTCTTCCGGATAGCTAGCTGAAAAATTTCTGGCGATACCAGCACCCATTGAATAACCTAGTACCGCTGTATTATTTATATTCAAGGACTGAAGTAATTCATGTAAATCCTCGACAAAAGTTTTTTGATTGACAGGAACATCCAGTGGAGTTTCTGTTGCACCATGACCACGAACATCATAAGTCAAAACTCTATACGTTTTCTCTAACTCTCTTACTTGGTATTCCCAAGCGAGATGATTATCGCCAGATCCATGGATCAACGTGACCCAAGGGTGGTCAGATTGACCACTTATCTCATAATATTGCCTTATCCCATTTGCGAACTTAAATTGACCTGTAATTTTTTGCTCCTTTAAATACCATGAATTACTAAATTGAAATCTGAAATTTACGGAAACAAAGCGAGACCCATCAAACCTTGTGTCTCTTTGATATCCAACATCACGTTCATATTCTGGATGGCCTGCCCTGCTGCCCCTTTAACCAGGTTATCTATAGCAGTGACTACTACTATTTTCCCCGATCGAACATCTAAAGTAGGATGAATTTGGGTCATATTACTACCTGCTACTTGCTTTGTATGGGGAGGTGCATCTGTGACTCTTATGAATGGCTCATCTCTATAAAATTCTTTAAACAAATCCGTCAATTGTTTTTGCCCACCATCATTCGTGGGTAAAGCGCTATCTAAAGGATGGGTATATATCGTACTTAAAATACCTCTCGTCATAGGAATTAAATGTGGAGTGAAAGTCACTGCCCAATCAACAGAAGAATTTAATTCAGATAATCCTTGCTCTATCTCTGGCAAATGCCTGTGACCTTGCAGCCCATATGCTGAAACATCTTCATTAGCTTCTGAAAAGTGAACATTCAGGCCAAGAGATCGGCCTGCACCAGAGACACCTGATTTAGAGTCCACTATTACGTCTTTTGTGATCATATTTTCAGAAACTAAAGGTGCTAAACCTAACAGCGCGCCTGTGGGGTAACAACCCGGATTAGCCACCAAGCGAGACGCACCTACTTTTTCCCTATTTAATTCTGTTAAACCATATACTGCTTCGTCCATATATTCTGGAGCTGGGTGTTCAACATACCAGGATTCATACTCCTTCAATGAATCCAATCTAAAGTCAGCAGAAATATCCACTACTTTCACCCCTTGGTTTAAATATCCAATACAAGCTTCAGCACTAGCTTTGTGGGGCAATGCAGAAAAAATCACATCGGGGTTTTCTATTTCTCCCTCATCTCTTATTAATTGATTCATACCATCCAGATGGGGCAAAAAGGTCTCCAATTCAGTTCCAGAAGCGCTGCGACCAGTAACGCCGACTAAATCCACATCAGGATGGAATTTGAGCAATCGTGCTAACTCCATCCCTGCATAGCCAGTGACGTTAATTATGCCTGCTCTAATCATTCAAAATTACCAACCCTTCTTAAGACTATCGTTTAATCAAATTGCCCAGCCAGACTTACAGTATAAAACACAAAGCAAGCTAAAGTGATGCCGAAGGGCAAATTATATTCAAAAAACACTCTTTACAGTTAGGCTTACTAGCAATACACACAGTCCTTCCGTGCTGAATCATGTCCATATGTGTTTGATAGTATTTCTCCGGGTCAACTAGTTTTTCCAATAAATTATGCGCTTTATCTGCGGAAATATTGTCATCAACCAACTCCAATCGTTTTGACACACGAAGAACATGTGTATCTACCGGAAAAGCAGCCATTCCAAAAGAAAAAAGCAAGACACAGGATGCTGTTTTTCTGCCAACCCCAGGTATGCTTGTTAACCAATCTATTGATTCAGTAATCTCCATTTTTTTTATTGAATCAATAGATAATTCACCATTTCTCGAAAAAATTTCAGTCAATATATTTTTTATCCTAGGGGCCTTCACCTTAGAAAGCCCCCCAATTCTTATCTCAATCTCGATTTCTGCAACACTTGCATTCATAACTTGATCCCAAGAATGGTACTTCTTGGTCAAACGTTCATAACTCCTATACGTGTTTAAATCAGAAGTATTCTGGGATAAAACAGTAAATATTAATTCGTCCAAGGGCGCAAACCGTGGTGTCCATGATCGAGTTCCATAGGAAAGTTCTAATAGCTTTACAGCTTCTTTTGACCTTTGTTCCCGAATTTTCGATAGAATAGACATGAGAGTATTTTACACTGCGGCGGCACAGCAACAAAAAAAGAGAGGGTTTAATGCAAGATTTAATGGTAGAAGCCTTGAAAGGACATAATGCCGATTACGTTGAAATAAGATTAGAAACCCTAGATGGAAATCGTATTTCATACAGGGGGCGCGAGTTAGAGGATATTAGCAGTTCGTTAAATAGTGGCGGCTGCGCTAGAGCCTACGTTAATGGGTCATGGGGTTTTGTTACTTTTACAAAAACCGACGATCTGCGATCAAAAGTTGCGTTAGCTGTAAGCCAAGCGAGAATGGCAAATGGAGATGGGGGATCACTAATCACCGCAGACCCTGTTATTAAAGAAATAGATCCTCTAATTGAAGTAGACCCCTTTGAAATCCCAATAGAGAGTAAAGTTGCGACCTTAAAAGAGTACATCGAAGCGCTCTGGACAGTGAAAACCTTACAAAGCACCAGCATAAATTATGGAGATCGAAAAAGAACGACACATTTTGCAAATTCTGAAGGCAGTTACATCGCCCAAGAAAGGGTTGATGTGACTTTAGGCGCAAGAGCTGTGGCAAGAAAAGACAGCGACGTACAACAATACGGGATTAGTATTGGAAGTCTTGGAAATTATGGAGTTGTTTTGGATCTTGAGAAAGAAATGAGGGATATCTCAATAAAAGCCAACGATCTTCTATCGGCACCACAGCTAGAAGGAGGAGAATACACGGTGATATGTGACCCGATTCTTGGCGGAGTCTTCGCCCATGAAGCCTTTGGTCATTTATCAGAATCAGATTTCATATATGAAAATCAGCAAATGAAAGAAATAATGGTTCTAGGACGAAAATTTGGTGGGAATCATTTAAATATTGTTGATGGCGCGAGCGTCCCCGGATTGAGGGGCTCGTACGAGTACGATGACGAAGGAATTCCTGCGCAAAAATCCCAATTAATACGTGAAGGTAAGTTAGTCGGCCGTCTACATTCGAGAGAAACGGCTTCTAAAATGGGGGAAAATACTACTGGCAATGCACGGGCGATAGATTATAGGCATCCGCCCATCGTACGAATGACCAATACTTACATAGAACCCGGAGAAGCGACTGTTGAAGAGTTGATATCGGAAGTGAAAGACGGAGTTTATGCAAAAAACTGGTACGGAGGTATGACCAGCATGGAAATGTTTACTTTTTCAGCTGGGGAAGCATACAGAATAAGAAACGGTAAGGTAGAAGAACTACTTCGACCTGTGGTGTTATCTGGGAACGTCTTTACCACCCTTGAAAATTTAGATGCCGTTGCCAATGATCTCGATATGAATCAAGGAGGAGGTTGTGGTAAAGCAGGACAATCACCACTCCCAGTATCGAATGGTAGTCCCCATATAAGAATACAGAATTGCCTTTTGGGAGGGTCCTAAAATGGATGCGAATGACAAAGATTTATTAGAAATAGCACTAGATTACGCTGCAAAAACATGCGAAGAGGCGGAAATATTGCTTTACCAAAATATTTCCACGCCAGTAGGTTTTGAAGCTGAGAAACTAAAAGATATTGAAACAAGAGAGTCATGGGGAATTGGTGTAAGGGTTATTAAAGACGGGAGAATTGGAATTTCTTCTACAAATAATCATGCGAATTACCAGCTAGCGGTAGACCGTGCTAAAGATTTAGCAAAATTCGGTCCTGAAGCGCAATTTAGCTTCCCTGGAAATCAAAATTTTAGTGCCTTAAATACAATTGATACTTCAGTAGAGACAGTACCAATCGAAAGAATGATCGAATCGGGAAATACTATGATTCAGCAGGTTAAAAAAGGGAAAAACGACGTGCTATTTGATGCAGGGCTTCAAAAATCAACTTCGGAGTTTGGATTAATCAATTCAAACGGACTATATTTTTCCTACAGCAAAAGCAGTTTTTCTTCTTGGTTGTCTGGCACCTTGATACGAGGCACAGATATGCTGTTTGTTTCAGAGCGCAAACGAAGCGTAGGACCAGATTGGGATTTCGAACAACTTATCGCTGGAGTCGAGCGACAACTAGACTGGGGCAATAAAACCGTGGATTCCCCCTCAGGGAATCTCCCTGTTTTATTCATGCCTAGAGCAGTAATTTCGGTATTATTAAGCCCTTTTCTTTCGGGCATAAATGGTAAATCGGTACTCCATGGATCCTCACCATTAGCCGACAAAGTTGGAACAAAGATTTTCGACGAACGAATATCGATATATGACGATCCATGGCTCGATAATAAACTTACTGCCCGGTTCGCAGACGATGAAGGTGTCGCAACTGTTCCGAGGCACCTTGTTAAAAATGGAACCCTTGAAACGATTTTATATGACCTCCAGACGGGGGGACAGAGTGGAAAAGAAAGTACAGGAAATGCGTCACGTGGTTTAGGTTCCATGCCTTCAGTAGGTAGCTCTTACTTGACGGTAGCAGAAGGTAGTTCAAGCACAGAAAAATTGCTAAATAAAATAGACGATGGCATCTTGGTTGAACAGCTTATTGGAATGGGACAAGGGAACACGCTAGGTGGCGATGCCGGAGGGAATATTTTATTAGGATATAGGGTTAAAAACGGAAACATAGAAGGGCGAGTAAAAGATACGATGCTCAATTGCAATATATACGAAGCCCTAAATAACCTAAATGAAATAGGGAGTGAATCTGAGGAGATCGGTGGGTCCTTACTAAGCCCCCCTATACTATGCAATAATATTTCTATTTCGCCAAGGGAAGGTAATTCGCTTAAATAATGAGCACTGAAAGTATTCTGAAATCTATAGAAGATGAGGAAACACCCATAGCCTCACTTGAGGTAGGACAATTATCTGATTTAGAGCCAAGCTCGGCAGCCATTATATCAGCCAGTTTGTCTTCGTTATCTCTAGAGCGCGAAAAACAGCTTCTCGATCATCTAATCAATATTAGTGAAGATAGATTCGATGTCAATTTCGATGAATTGTTCGCAAGAAAATTACAGAGTGAACGCCCTGAGATAAGAGAACTTTCCATAAAAGGTCTTTGGGAATGTAATGAAAGATCACTTATATCGACTTTACTAGATTTATTAAGAAAAGATGATGCAGATGACGTTAGAATAGCAGCGGCAATAGGGCTACGGAAGTTTTCTGTTCTAGCCCAAGAAGGCAAATTATTAGATAGAGATTCTAGTAATATTTACCAGTCTTTAATCACGATCCTAGATGATGACAGTTATGAAATGGAAAATGAATTTCCGATTGAAATAAGAAGACGAGCAATTGAAGCATTATCGCCTTACGACGATCCAAAAGTTCACGAGATTATCTTGGATAATTACCACAGTTTAGATGAAGAGCTAAGAGCATCAGCAATATTTTCTATGGGAGAGAATGGAAACTCCGAATGGATACCCTATATATTAGAAGAAATGGAGAATCCCAATCCTGAGATTAGGTTCGAAGCAGTAGGTGCCCTTGGAAGAATTGGGGATGAAGCTTTGATCCCAGACCTAGCGAGAATGGCAAACGACGTTAATTTTGAAGTCATTTCCCAGGTTATCACTGCGCTCAATCTTATAGGGGGACCCACCGCCATTAAAGTATTAAAACGGTTTCTACAGCATGATAATACTAATGTTAGATCCTTAGCTCAAGACGTCTTAGAAAATATGGAAAAAGAACAACTATCAATCGAAGAAATATCCAATGGAGACCTCTATAAATCTGCAGCCTCATCTGAAGAAGAAAATGAAGAAATTTTCTCCGAATTTGATGAAGGGCTAGAGGATTTTGATGAATAGAACAAAAAATGTCGAATAAAAAGCATAAATGGATAGAATCATCCGGTGGCGTAGTATTCCGTCACCAAGAAGATCGATTCGAGATTGTAATTTGTGGGAGGGGTAACCCCACACAATGGATGTTACCAAAAGGCACACCCATCAAAGGGGAAGAAAGAAAGCAAACCGCCTTACGGGAAGTCGAAGAGGAAACTGGATTAAAAGTCGAAATTGTAAGTCCTCTTAAAAAAGTTCACTACAACTTTGAGTTAGAAAGCACAATTATCGAAAAAGATGTATATTTTTATCTGATGAAGCAAATAGGTGGATCTTTTGACCGGCACGACAAAGAGTTTGAACTCGTACGTTGGTTGGTAGAAAGAGACGCTCATAAATATATGACGTATGAAACTGATTTAGATGTTATCAAAACTGCTAAGCTTGCTGTATTACAAGGAGGAAAATTCAATTTCAGTTAACGAAATAGATGTGTCCGGGGACAAAGTAAGGCTACGAGAAAAATATGCGGAAGATTCTTGGAATGATTATGTTTGGCGAGCCGACTTTGAATTAGCGGAACTTGATGCGGCTCCGAGATTGAATATGCCGTTTGAGCAATACCAAAAAATACATAAAGACGATCTAAGATATCCTACACCTAGAAGCCACAAATTTGCAGTTGAAACCATAGAAGATTCCATACATATAGGAAATTGTATGTATTACGATCTAGATACCAAACAAAACCAAGCTGAGTTAGGTGTGATGATCGGAGACCGGGGTTATTGGAATGGAGGATTTGGAAGTGAAGCAGTCACTCTTTTAGTTAATTACATGTTCCAATATTTAGAGCTGGATCGGATCTACTTGAAAACCTTAGAGTGGAATATACGGGCACAAAGAGCTTTCAAAAAAATTGGGTTCTCCCAATATGGATCGTCCAGGCAAGGGAAATACCAGTTCATACTTATGGAATTAAGTCGAGAAGATTGGCCGGAACAAGATAAATATTCTCTATAGAAAAACGAAAAAAGATTATAGGTCGGCTAAAATATTTCGAATTGAATCCCCAAATTGGCCTTTTTGCCATACGCGTATATCATCAGATTCTAATATCGCCTGATTCGTAGAATAAGTTGAGTCAGCAAGCTGACTTAAGCTATTTGTAGGCCATATAAGTGGTGGGTCCAGATTCAATTGTTTTCCTATTCCCTCTCTCCAACTTTTAAGATCTTTTAATCTTCGGGAGTATTCGGCATTTCTCCCTTTATTCGCGATTTTTTCTTGGACAGGTCTTGGTATCCCATCCCCTTTTAGTCCATCTTCTATTTTGGCCTTTAATCGTCTCATAAATTGCTGAGGCAATTTACGAGACAATCCTGGAACTTTATCAAATTTAGCATGCGGATTCTTGCTCAAATATATAAGGACCTCATTAGAAATTACCTTAAAAGGCGGAGTATCTCTTCTCCTCGCCTCTAAGTCTCTAAAAATATATATAGCTTTTAACACTGATCGTTCTTTGGGTTCCAAAGAATAACTTCCCTTCATAGAAAGAAAAGCGGTTTCAGGTGATGCCGGAGCTAGATAACGGACACTTTCGATACGAGTGAATTCTTCTTTAACCCAATCCAGCCTGCCAAGTTCCATTAACTTTTTCATCAATCCAGCTCGTAGCTTAACTAAATAAGCAACATCTCCAATAGCATAGTTCAATGCCTCATCAGATAATGGGCGAAGGCTCCAATTAGCTCGCTGCAATTTTTTGTTTTTCTCAATCGTCACTCCAATCGTTCTTTCAAGTACCACTTCCAGGCCACTTTTTTCGTAACCACAAAATTTACTTGCAATACTTGTATCAAAAATGTTTCTAACATTGAACTTTAAATCGCGGTCTATAACTCGAAGATCATTTTCTGCAGCATGTATAATCTTTTGGACTTTTTCCGACTCCAGTAATTCACCTAGCGGGTTCATGTCTTCAATTAGCAAGGGGTCTATAAGCCAAGCATTCGAATCTGTCGCTAGTTGGATCAAACAAATTTTGTCTGGGTACCCAAAAAAGCTATTAGATTCTGTGTCGATCGCAACAGTATCTTCTTGCAATAGTTTTTCTACTAAATTAGATAGATCGCTCGAGTTTATGACAAGTTTCCCAATCAATCGGAAATCTCCAAATTACTGATACTGGCAAGCAATCTTTTCACACCTTGACCTTTGAATGCTACAGTTACTTCAAAGTCATTCCCAAGAGGTGTTATAAGGCAACCAACAACCACCCCAGCGCCGAATATTTTATGCTTTACATGATCTCCAGTGTTATAAGGACTTGTCTTACCACCACGATTCCGAGATTGATTTGTTAAGATGTTATTTGAAGATTCAGGTAAAGAGATATCGATCCCTTTCTTTAAAGAAGATTTGCCTTCAATTGATATCAAATCAGACGGGATATCTTTTAAAAATCTTGATGGCCCAACGGTCTGACTCATTCCAGGATTATAATTACCATACATGGAACGATTTGTGGCAATTGTCATATAAAGCCTTTCTTGGGCTCGTGTCATTCCCACATAACATAATCTTCTTTCCTCTTCGATTTCAGCAGCGTCTCCAGAATCTATGGATCTACGGTGCGGTAAAAGCCCTTCCTCCATACCTATCATGAATACAGCTGGGAACTCCAATCCTTTTGCCTGATGTAAAGTGATCAAAGTAACAGCATCTGGTCCACTGTCGTCCATTTGATCCAGATCTGTAGATAGGGCAGCCGATTCTAAGAATGCACTTAAACCTACCTCAGGAGCAAAATCTTGGTAATCTGAGATAGCAGATCGTAGCTCCAGAATATTATCCCATCGATCATCACTTCTATCTTGTTCCTCAATATATTTCTTGTACTGTATACTCTCTATCAATTGATCGAATAACTGGAGAACATCCGACTCCGACGCTATGGTGGTCAAACGTCCGAGCATAGACATAAATAATTCCAATTGCTTTTTCGATCTCGTGTTAATTTCATTGGGGTTAGAAATTTGGTGCTGAGAATGTTCTCCTATAGCATCAGTAACCGTTTTATACAAAGATAAATCGTTTAGCTGTGCCCACCCATTAAGTAAAGATAATGTTTTCTGACCAATCCCTCGAGCTGGAACATTTATTATCCGGGATAAACTTAGAGAGTCAAAGGGATTGTGAATAACTCTAAGATACGACAAGAGATCCTTAACTTCTTTTCTTTCCCAAAATCTAAGACCGCCTATAATCCTATAAGGAATTCCAGATCGTACAAAAGCTTCTTCGGGTGCTCTAGACTGAGCATTTGTACGATACATGATGGCTATATCTCCATATCGCAAGTTCTCTTGATTTACTAAGGTCTCGATTTCCGCTGCAACTGATAAAGCTTCCTCCTGTTCATTGTAATTATAAGAAACTCCTATTTGATTGCCCTGAGGGTTATCCGTCCATAATTGAAGATCGCTCTTGTTTGCATTTGGAGCAATCACACTCTGTGCAGCAGAAACTATGCTTCCTGTAGATCGATAATTTCTCCCCAAATTCACAGTCTTTACTTTTTCATTATCGTTTTCAAAGTCTAATATATTGGTTATGTCGGCATGGCGCCATGAGTATATAGATTGATTAGGATCGCCTACAACACATAAATTATTACTATCCCCTGCTACCATCCTCGTCATTAAATATTGCACTTTATTGGTATCTTGCCACTCGTCTACCATCAAAAATTTATATCGGTTCTGATATTTCTCAAGAACGTTTTGATCGGACTGGAACAATAAGACTGTTTTCAAAAGTAGATCATCAAAATCAAGAGCATGATTGTCAAGTAAGGCCTTTTCATATCTCACATATACGCGATTAACAATTTCATCAAAATAGCTTTTAGAGTGGGCGGCATGTTCATTCGGACGAAGCATTTTATTTTTTGCAGCTGATATAGCGTTATTAATAGCACTAGGTGAATATTGTTTAGGATCTAAACTAAATTCTTCAAGTGATTGTTTAACAATCGACTTCTGCTCATCGTCGTCATATATAACAAATTGTTTATCAATTCCAAGAATATCTCCATATTGTCTTAAAACACGGGCTCCGAAATTATGAAATGTTCCGAGAGTAATATTTGATGCCTGAGAACCCAATAGTTGGTTAACACGTTCCTGCATTTCTTTAGCTGCTTTATTCGTGAAAGTCACGGCCAGTATATTAGCTGGGCTAACTCCCATTACTTGGACTAAATAAGCTATGCGATGAGTAATAACTCTGGTTTTTCCGGATCCCGGCCCTGCCATAATGAGTAAAGGACCTTGCACGCTTTGTACAGCTATTCTTTGCTCTTCATTCAATCCTTCTAAAAGGTTTTCATTCGCTTTCGAATTCAACATAACAACAATTAAACTACCCTCATAATAATTAACTTAATCCCGATGGAATTTGAGTTCTAAGTTTCTTGTAAATTTTTTCAGAAGTGGCGGGCAAATCACCGACTCGAACCCCACATGCATCTTGGATAGCATTCATTATAGCTGGGCAAGGCATGGTAATAGCCCCTTCTCCAATTCCTCTAACATTATATGGGCCATGCCCTTGTTCTGACTCCAATATAAACGATTTAAATTCGGGTATATCAGTGACTACCGGAATTTTATATTCACTAAAAGATGGATTAATAACTCTACCTTGATCGATATTCATATCCTCCATAAGTGCTTGCCCTATACCTTGAAGAATACCGCCTTCAATCTGACCTTCAAAACCTATAGGGTTCAAAACTCTACCTGTTTCCTGAACCGAACAATATTTCTGCAAAGTTACTTGACCTGTTTCATTATCAACTAGGACTTCTGCAACATGGGCAGCGTAAGAAACAAATTGATTACCTCTACCTTCATCGATGTGACCTTCTCCGGTGATTGGCTCCCCTGCCATATTTGCGAGTTCAAAAAACGGGACTTTACGTTTCTGATCACCACCGATAACATCACCACCTTCGATTCCTATTGAATCTTCGTCCCAACCATAGAACTCTGCAGCGAGTCTCTTCAGTTTAGTTTTAGCATTTTGAGCAGCTTCATAGCCAGCTATACTAGTAACTCTTGCTCCTCGGGAACCACCGACTCCTTGATCTCTGAATCCATCGCCTGTATTCCAAGGTTTCACTTCAATCTGCTCAACTGGCAAACCTAGTTCCTCCGAAAGAACTTGAGCAAGAATAGTTGCTGTTCCCATCCCGGGATCAAATGTAGACATATTGGCAAGTACTCTTCCATCGGGGTATATATGCACCGCCACATGACCTTCAAATCCTATCTGACCATGCTCCGTTATAGCAATTCCCCTACCGACTCCAGTATTTTTAGGTCCGTAATATCCTGATTCCTTTAACGCCATATCGATTACTTCATTCAATAATATCGGCTGAGTATCTAAGTTAGCATCATCAAGTTTGTCTATATTTCGGTTACCAAAAATCATATTTTTACGCCTAAAATCAATAGGATCCATATTTATCGATCTAGCAATTACATCAATATGCGATTCTCCTGCAAAAACTGCTTGTGTAGAACCAGGCGCACGGAAGTAGCCACACGGGACGGTATTTGTATACACTTGGCGGGATTCAATTTTTACATTTGGAATATCATAGACATCTAGTGCTGATCTACCAGACATCTCTCCGAAAGGAGGCGAAGGAGCATATGCCGCATACCCGCCTGAAGCAAAATAACTGGAAACTTCCCAAGCAGTTATTGTACCGTCTAGTTTTACACCAGCTTTAATTTTGAAAATAGATGGATGGCGCGGATTCATAGCGCTAAATTCTTCTTGGTAATCCATCACAAATTTGATTGGCTTACCTGTTTTTTTAGATAAAAAGTAAGAAACCGCTACGCCTGTAACATCCAATTTCCCTCCGTAGGAACCTCCTATATTTATGGGATTAATTACAACATCACTTCGTTCCAAACCAACCATCCTCGCTAAATGAACCCTTCTCGCGGTGGGCGCCTGATTGGAACACCAAATTTGTAAACGGCTTTCGTCATCTATATATACCAATGACGAATGAGGCTCTAAATATGCTTGGTGTACTCGCTCTGTCGAATAAGAACCTTCGATTATTACATCAGCAAGCTCAAACCCATTTTTTATATCCCCTTTTTCGTCAACAACGTGATGATAGACATTTGATGGCGTTTCTTGAGGAATAGCATTCCTATATTCAGAATAGTCAGGGTGTATTAACGTAGCAGAGTCTAACGAGGCTTCTACAGGATCAAAAACAGCAGGCAATTGCTCATACTCTACATTTATCATATTTGAAGCACGTACGGCAGTATCTCTATCAACAGCGGCGACAGCGGCAATTTTGTCCCCGATGAATCTAACCCGGTCCCATGAGGAAAGTAAGGGCTCGTCTACTATAATATTCCCACCGCGCAAACCTTCTACATCCTGTCCGGTTAATACCGCTTCCACTCCATCCATCGCCAACGCATCAGCATAATCAATAGATTTTATTTTTGCATGGGCATATGGTGATCGAACAAAAACACACCACAGGTAGTTTGGAGCGATTAGATCTACAGAGTATTGAGCACGACCCAAAATTTTGTCGGCCCCATCATTGCGAATAACGGACTTACCAACAACCTCATAGCTATTCATTAGAAACACCTTCCAACATAATATTAAACCGGAGATAATAGAAATGTTAAGAGTATGGTTTTTAACAATATACAGATATAATACTACCAATAAATGATTTCATCATTATAGCGGGGAATAGTGCATCTTTACGGCAATAAACATTTTTTCGAAAAAATCGGAGGCGCAAAAACTATAAGTAAGGTAGTTGAAATTTTTTACGATCGCGTTGAAAAAGACCCTTATTTACGACCCCTATTCCCTAAATCACTTCACCATGGCCGACAAATGCAAAAATTATTCCTGGAAGAATGGCTGGGTGGTCGCCCTTTATACTCCAACAGAGGAAGAGAGAAAGGTGCTATACAAGGAGGTATGCACGGAATCCATTATAGGTTTGTAATACCTGTAAAGGCGGCGGGGCGGTGGCTTCATCACATGGCTTCCGCGCTTACAGAAGCGGGAATAGAAGAAACTGATCGTTCGGGCATTATGGAAGTTCTTGCCCCAATCGCCCATGAGATGGTGAACGATGGGGTAGATTTTCCACAACTATTAAAAGCTCTTACCCTCACCAGTAATGGTGATATAGATGCAATCAAAAAACTTATTGGGAAAACACCTGAAATCGTTGCTCAAAGAGGTACAGCGGGACGAACACTATTGTGGGAATCAGCGAGAAATGGTCATCTTGAAATAACTAGATTACTCATAAATAAAGGTGCCAACCCCAATGTGCCAGGAGGCGCTCCTCTATTATTAACACCGTACGCTTTAGCGGTTTCAAGAGGGCATAATAATTTGGGGTCGTACTTAATGGATCATGGAAATATTATGGATATATTCACAGTTTGTTTTTTGGGTAACACAGACCATCTAAGGGCTATCCTTACTGAAAATCGCTCTTCAGCGAACTCTCTTCAACCATACGAAGATATCAACCCTGTAGTTCCTCTTCACTACGCAGTGCACGGGGGAAATATAGATGTAGTAGAAATTCTGCTATCTTCTGGTGCAGACGGGAAACCATACAAATCTGAGCTTACCGCTTTAGCCAGAAGCATGAATAGAAAAGATATTGTCAGCCTACTAGAAAACGCCTGAAACTATTACTTCCCCATCAATCTTGCTGGTGGAGCGAAATGGGCAAATGTACTAGGGTTGGATTCAATAGGTACCTCGATGATAGTAGGTTCATTAGCTGAAATTGCTGCCTTAAGCTCGTTACTGAGGTTTTCGGGACCGTCAGCTTTGCGCCCTACGACTCCAAACGATTCAGCTAGCTTAGTAAAATCAGGATTATCAAGTTTACTACCGAGTAGCCGCCCTCCAAACATGTCTGACTGGGTCCTACGAACATTCCCATAAGCTCCATCGTTAAAAATGATAGTTATTAAATTAATACCATTCTGAACCATAGTAGACATTTCTTGAACGCCAAACATGAAGCCGCCATCGCCCGCTACAGACAGTACTGTTTTTTCTGGGTTACCAACTTTTACTCCTAAAGCAGTTGAAAATCCATATCCTAAGGTTCCCTGGTAACCAGGAGTTATATAGGTTCGAGGCGAGTAAACAGGAAACCCATGATAAGCGTAATAGCCAACTTGGGTCATATCAGTTACTAAAATACCGTCTTCAGGCATCACGTCCCGGATAGTATCTGAATATGCCGCTAAAATTGGAAAAGCGCTCAGCTTGTCACTTGTATTAGCAGCTACAGCATTCATTTCGTCTTCCCTGGAGGATCTACTCTTGTTATATCGAGGAACTCTCTCAACTAGATCATCAATGGCACTTGCTGCATCACTTATAATCTTAATATCAGGTTCAATATTCCTATTAATCTCATCTGGATCGATATCTATGCGGATTAATTTTTGTTCTGTGGATACAGGCCATGAAACAGGCCCTGGCAATACAAAACGTGTTCCGACAGCTAGTATCACGTCCGCCCCCTCAATCAGGTCATAACCGGCGATTAGAGGATGAGCCAAATAATTCCTGGATGATAAAGCACCTTTCCCATTGGGTGACATTATTGTCGGGGCCTGAAGCATATCAGCCAACTCATCAAGTTTTCCTGAAGAGCCATTAGCTACGGTCCCTCCTCCTGAAAAAATGATAGGGTTCTTCGCTTCACCTAATAGTTTAGCCGCCAAATCCAATTGGCTAGAATCACCTTTTTCAACATTAACGTTTCCGGGCTCGGTGAGGACCACATTCTCAGATTTGGCAAAAATATCCTGGGGTACTTCAATCTCCACTGGCCTAGAACGACCAGTTTTCAAATTAATAAACGCATCGTGCACAACCTGTGTCACTTCCTGCGGATTCATTGCCCGAGCTGCCCACTTTGTAACCGACTGAACTGTTTCCAGCTGGTTCTTTATTTCGTGTAAAGCGCCCCTCTCTTGACCTATATGATGAGTTGCAACCTGGCCAGCGATACACAAAACGCGTGAGTTAGAAGCGTATGCTGTAGAAAGTCCGGCCATTGCATTTAATAAGCCAGGTCCTGGTACCATCATACATACGCCAACTTTTCCAGTAGACCGTGCGTAACCATCAGCCATATAAGAAGTCGCTTGTTCATTTCTGGTATGAATAATTTTGATGTTCTCACGTTCTTCCCATAAAGCATCAAACGCCCAATCCATTTGGACACCTGGAAGGCCAAAAATAACTTCAACACCTTCTCTTTTTAAAGTTTGTACTAAAGCCTGGCCACCTGTCATGGTTCCCATAATTAACACCCCCAACCAATTCATGCTAAGCTAATCTCGTTCGAGAAGCTAGCAACCAAAAAAACTCTTGCGACTCCATTATACAGTCAAACTATGACTGGCAGGATTAATAGGTTAGCTCGCTTACAGGAGGATCAATGAAAGCTATAGAAATCACCCATAATGGGGGCCCAGACGTATTAATATACACTAATGTACCTACCCCTGAACTTAAACCTGGAACAGTGAGGGTTAAACTGGAATCCATTGGAGTAAATTACATGGACGTTTACACCAGGATGGGTTTATATGGAGACAATGTGCCTATTATACCCGGTGGAGAAGGAGCAGGGATCGTAACCGAATTTGCATCAGATGTAAATGATTTTAATATAGGGGATTCAGTTGCCTACACTGGCGTGTCTTCCTCTTACGCAGAAGAAGTAGTGGCACCAGCAGACCAGCTGGTTAAACTTCCAAGCGGAATCTCTACAGATATAGGTGCAGCGACTATGCTCCAAGGGACAACAGCACACTATCTTCTTTACAGCACCTTCCCGGTGAAAGACGACGATACGATCCTTGTGCATGCTGGTGCGGGAGGTGTGGGTCTTCTTATGATTCAAATAGCGAGGATGATTGGCTGCAAAATTATAACGACGGTTTCGAATAAGGAAAAAGCTCAATTGGCGAAAAATGCTGGCGCTGATCACATTATTTTATATACCGAAACCGATTTCCTAACGGAAGTGCAAAGTATAACAAACGGCCAAGGCGTTCAAGTTGCATACGATTCTGTAGGACTAACAACTTACGAAAAAAGCCTCGCTAGTCTTGCCCCAAGGGGTTATTTAGTTTTATTTGGTCAATCAAGCGGAGTGGTGCCCCCTATTTCACCGTTAATACTTAATAAAGGATCAAATTTCTTAACCCGGCCGGCACTTGGGCATTACCTGAAAAACAGAGCAGAGCTTAACTGGCGTACTGGAGACCTGTTTGAGTGGATTAAAAAAGATCGTCTTAGCATCAGAATTCATGAAAAGATTCCTCTCAAAGACGCTCGTAAAGCCCATGAAGACTTAGAAAGCAGAAAAACAAGCGGAAAATTGCTTTTAATACCATAGCTGGTAATCTAATCAATCATCCGATTTAACATCCGTCAGAGTAAAGTAAGGAAAGTATTAATCTTAAGCGTAGTTAACCTAGCTGCAAGAAAAAACGTTTTTAATCGCGAAAAGAGGTGTCAGGTGGAAAATCAGTATATCCAAGTTGAAAGAAATGAAAATGGAGTTGTAACAATAACTCTAAATGCACCTGAGCAGCTAAATGCTTGGTACATACCGTTGATGGAAGAAATGACTACAGAGCTGGATTACATTAAATCGAATACAGAAGATCGAGTTGTGATATTTACGGGAGCTGGCCGAGCCTTTTCATCAGGTGGCGACGTTTCAGCATTTCAACAGGGAGAAAATCAGCCGATACCGCACTTCATGAAAGAAAAAAAAGATCGTGCTCGAGGTGGTTGGAATGTTCCGACAATGGAATCAGAAGAACGACTCAAAAATGAAGCTTTCAATGGGCGACGGATTCATATGCAAATATATAATCTAGACAAACCAACTATTGCAGCAGTTAATGGTGTCGCTGCTGGAGCTGGTTGTGATTTGGCACTCGCGTGTGATATCAGACTTGCCAGTAGAGACGCTCGATTCATTGAAGTTTATGTCAGAAGAGGATTGATTCCTCTCGACGGAGGTGCTTTCTGGGCACCTTTCCATCTTCCTCACGGCATAGCGATGCAAATGTTGTTTACAGGGGAAGCGCTAAACGCAGAAGATGCTTTCAAGTTTGGGTTAGTGAACAGCGTTCACGATAAGGAAGAGCTTATGACCGCTTCGTTAGAACTCGCAAACAAAATCGCAAAAGGACCACCAGTCACACAACAACTCACAAAGCACATGGTCAGAGAATTCCACTTGGAAATGTTTAAGCACCACTGGGATTTGGTAGATAAAGCGTCTGCACATATACGAGAAACACGTGATTTTGATGAGGGTATAAGTTCTTTTATGGAAAAAAGATCGCCCGAATTTAAAGGGTTCTAATAGGCAAAATAGATAGGCTCTCTATATGATCCAGCAGAATTCCATTGGAGCGGAAGACGGGATTCGAACCCGCGACCTTCTCCTTGGCAAGGAGATGCGCTACCGCTGCGCCACTTCCGCTTATTAGCACCGGGTGCCGAGGGGCAGAATCGAACTGCCGACACCGCGATTTTCAGTCGCGTGCTCTACCGACTGAGCTACCTCGGCGTACCACGGGCAGACAACATCGTACGAAGAGGTATATTTAGTGTCAAGGTTTAGCATTTATTTATTTCGGGTTGATTGGCCTGCTTGCTGAATAATATGATGAAATAGTTTACACTTCCCTTGGAATTGTTACCAACATGAGAAAAATATACATAACATCAAACCAACCAAAAGCTGGAAAAACGATACTGGCGCAAGCACTAGCAAAATTTTTTCAGTCTAAAGGTGAAAAAACTGCATACTTAAAGTTGTCGACTAACATAGCATCGGGAGAGTACAGGCCGGAAGATTCTGAAGATTTGAGCTCAACCTTTTCAGAAATAATAGAGCACATCCAAGAACACAAAGCGGAAGACGGTATTGTATGCGAGCATGGTCTCGAAAACTTTAGCAGTAAACTAAATGATTTAAGTGAAAAGTACGAATCTGTAATAATCGAATCAGATAATTTTTTGGATCTCGACAAACGGCTACGATCCGATAAAGACATAGCAGAAGCAATCGAAGCTAATGTAGTAAAAGTAATTTGGTATGACGAAGCATCAATGGGAGACGGAGATATCACGTCTCTTCAAAATGAAGCAGCTTACTTAAAAGGGAATCTAGCAGCAGTTCTATTGAATGGGGTTCCAGCAAGTCGAACACACTACGCAAAAACCGAAATACTAAGCAAACTTACTGATAAAGGGATACCTGTTGCCCAAGTAGTCTCTCAAGACCGAAACTTGAATTCACGAAGTTTTGGGGAAATAATAGATTTTCTTAATGGAGAAGTAGTAGCATTCGAGGAGAATTTAGACCGGCCAATAAACACGATAATGCTGGGTGCGCTCGCTTTGGACGGGGGTATATATTACTACGGGAAATACACCGAGAAAATAGTCATAACCAGATGGGACCGACCTGACCTCCAAATGCCGGCCCTCAATACCGGATGTCAAGGATTGATACTAACAGGAGGAAACGGACCCATACCATATGTACTAAACCGCATAAATGAACTCAAAACACCGGTAGCAATAGTTCCTAACGGCACAGTTGCAGTGGCCACTAACTTGAGCGGAGGGTTTTTCGCTGAGAAAGGTAGCCCGAATAAGAAAAAAGCTGCTCATTTATTGGATATATTAGTAGAAGAAAACACCGATTTACTAGATAAATTCAACTTAAATCAGTAAGAAATCGCTTATGTCCTTAATAAGGCTTGAACAATTAGACTAAAGAAATATTGCAGAAGGGGGCGATATGGCAGCACCGGATCATAAGATGGGGCCTGTTTCGTCCTTCCAAGCTATCTCAGAAGGTGCTCCAGGAAATCGCACATTCTATTTAAGTGCAACATCTTTAAGAGGATCAGCAATAATCTGGGTCGAAAAGGAACAATTAAACAGCATAATAATGGCATTCGAAAGAATTTTTCGACTAATTGATGATCAGAACGATGAAAATGATATGGCCCCACAAAATTATGTAAACCCAGAATTTGAAACTGAAAAAAACGACCTAGATTTAGACATAAAATCAGGCAATATGTCTATTAGGTATGAGCAAAAATATGCCTTGATTGAACTTATCGTTTACGGAGAAATTCAAGACGAAGATGAAAGTCCCTTAGTAACACTTTTATTGCCCAGGAAAATCGCGGAAGATTTTGTGGAAAATGGCCTAGAAGTGTATGGGGCTGGTAGATCAAAGTGCCCATTATGTGAATCTCCCATAAACCCAGGAGAAAATCACGTATGCCCAAGAAGTAATGGGCATTCTGCTGCTTTACCTTAGAGAAGGGCGGCCGAATTATCTATGAATTACGACGGCTCACCCAGTGAATCAATCCTGGAACACGGCGATTTTCTTGATTTAAAAGAGATATACGATGGGACTAATAGGGTATTCGAAGTACTGGTAGGAAGCCCCAATGAAAATATACGCGCAATATATAAGCCAATGTCCGGAGAAGCTCCATTGTACGATTTTCCAAGCGGAACACTCTATCAGAGGGAGCAAGCATCATATTTAGTTTCAGATGTGCTATCTTGGCATATAGTACCGCTAACTACTATCAGAGTAGGTCCATACGGTATTGGAAGCTTACAACAGTACATAGACCATGATTCAGATGCTACCTACATCACCTTAAAGGCTGATAACATCCACAGATTCAAACAAATCGCTGTTTTTGACATAATTACGAATAACGCGGATAGAAAAGGAAACCATTTCCTAATAGATCAAAATAGAAAAATTTGGGGGATTGATCACGGTTTAACTTTTAACGAACAATACAAACTAAGAACTGTAGTTTGGGACTTCATCGGAGATTCAATACCAAAATCAATTATTAAGGACTTAGCAAAGCTTCATGAATTAATGAACACATCTGATCAATTGTCGGCTCATTTGGCTAAGCTAATCAACAATGAAGAAGTCGAGGCTTTTAAAGAACGAATTTCAGCGGTTGCAGAATTTAAAAATTTTCCTTTTCCAGGTTCAGGTAGAAATGTTCCTTGGCCACCGTTTTAGTTAACCCTCATTATCTAATATTGCCACGCAAATCTTTTAACCACCTTATAAACCTAAATAGCAACCTAGCTCTGCGAACAAGTCTTCTGGATACATATTCGGTAACAAATTGGTCCCCTGCAAGTACAGTTCCACGCCAATCATAAAGCTCTTGTAATTTTCCATCTTTCGGTGCAAAAGACGTGAATGCTGTCCAACCACGCGTGTTTTCCCCTCGCACTTTGACATCACCTCCTGCCTCTTTCACCAACAATACTCCAGCAGCAACATCCCATATCTTAGGGCTATAAAACAAAGAGATTTGCATTGAGCCTCTAGCGGTTAGAGCCAATTCATATACCACGCTGCCCAAAGAGCGTATTTCTCCGATTTTTCTCCTTAATTTATTACGAAATCCAAACATCGCCCAATAATAAGATGGTAAGCCAGTTAGCCTACCTCTCTGAGGTAATTCACTTCCCGTCAATTTAAGGCGGCGGTCATTCTCATAAGCACCATTCCCGATCCTGGCTCGAATTATAGATCCTTGATTTCCCCAAGGTAAAAAAATAACGGCAACAACCGGAACGCCTCTGAACAGTACTCCTATTGAGCACGCGAAGATTGGCAAGCCATTTACAAAGTTATTAGTGCCATCTAAAGGATCTATTATCCAAACATAATCAGCAGAATCATCATCGGTATTATCGAATTCTTCCCCTACAATACCGTGATCAGGAAAAATTTGAAGTATACCTTTCCGAATATGCTGTTCTATATTTTTGTCGGCCTTAGTTACCGGATCTCTTCTGTCTTGAGATTTATATTCTATATCTAGATCCGTTCCAAAATACTCTATTAGCATAGCTCCTGCTTCTTTCGCAAATTGAACTGCTGATGCTTCAATAGATTCCAAATAAAGCTGATCGATGTCTTGCATAGTCACCCTCGATAAGCACACTCTATATATATAAAACATAGTTGGTCAATAAATTCATAAAGTGCCCAATACCCTCACCGTCATAAAATTGCCTATATAGCTTGGATGCGGTTAAGATAGGTTGAGATCATTATTTGATCAATTATGAGGAGGTAGTTATGAGCGAACGAGCGAGAGTGGGAAATGTTGAGATAATGGCGTTTGTAGACATAGGGCCAAATAGCCGACAAACCAGTCAAGTATTTCCAGATGTACCAACAGAAAAATGGGACGAGTACAAACATACTTTAAACGAGGATGGTGATCTACCATTTCAAATGGGCTTCTTCGCCCTTAGAGTTGACGGGAAAACCATCATTGTGGATACAGGACTAGGAAAGGGACCCCACGAAGCAATGGGTGGGATTTCAGGGCAGGCGCTAAATAATTTAGAGAAATCTGGGATTGCTGCCACAGACGTAGATTCTGTTCTCATTACACATTTGCATGGAGATCATGTCGGATGGAACATAACACGTGATGGCGATGAGATAAGACCAACTTTTCCTAATGCCAAATATTTTGTTCCAAAAGGCGACTGGGAGCACTTTAATCAGGCAGATGTACTACCAAATTCACCACATATGCCAGCGAGCGTACTGCCTTTACAGGACTTAGGGGTGCTGGAAATAGTTGATGATAATTTTTCTCTAACGCCTGAAATAACTACTCTTGGCACCCCAGGACATACACCGGGACACCAAAGTACTCTTATTACTTCTGGTGGAGAAAAAGCCTTAATTGCCGGTGATGCTTTTCATACTGTCGCTCAGCTACAGGAAACTGACTGGAATGTGGGTTTTGACGTGGATAAACCTTTAGCAGCAAAGACGAGGGGTGCCTTAATGGACCGATTGGAATCAGAAGGCTTTACTGTTGCAGCCGGTCATATGGTTTTAGGGAGCAATATAGGAAAAGTCATTCGACTGGACGGAAAAAGATCTTGGCAAGTACTTTAAACTAATTGCAATAATATAAGGAAAAGAAGGTAAGAAATTCGTTACGGCATAGTTAAAATCAAAAAAGCTCCGCGGGTAGGACTCGAACCTACGACTAATCGGTTAACAGCCGACCGCTCTACCAACTGAGCTACCGCGGAATGAGGTGTTTTATAAGCTTAACCGTGTCCAGCTTACAGACATGATTATAAGGTGACTCGAATGCTCTCTCAAGCGAACCTTGATGATTAATTAGTTTTATTTGCAGATTTATAGGTGGTGACGTTAAATGAATTTAGGTTTTATAGGCGGAGGTCAGATGGCAGAAGCCATAATTGCCGCCATCACAGCTAACCAATTTATAAATGCGGGCGACGTGATTGTTGGCGATGTTTCAGAAGAAAGAAGAACTTACCTCAATGAAAATTTTTCTGTGATAACTACACCAAGTAATCTAGAGGTCTCTGAAAAATCCGATCTTGTGTTACTAGCAATAAAGCCTCAGGATGTTCCAGCAGCAGCAAAGGAAATTGCAGGATCGCTGAAACCTTCGTGCACGTTGGTGTCGATAGTTGCAGGAACTACTCTAAATACATTACAAGATTTATTCCAACATGATGTAATCGTTCGAGTGATGCCGAACACACCTGCTCAAGTTAGAATGGGAATGAGCGTATGGATGCCTACCAACAATGTTTCAGCTAGCGAAAAAACAGTTGTTATAAAACTATTACAATGCCTCGGAAAAGAAATGCAAGTCGAAGACGAATCAGGGTTGGATATGGCGACTGCGATAAGTGGCAGCGGCCCAGCGTATTTCCTACTGTTTCTTGAACATTTAATAGAAGCAGGGAAAAAGATTGGGTTAACGGAATCTCAAGCGGCCTTACTAGCCAAGCAAACTTTATTTGGCACTTCACATCTAATCGATTTATCAGATTTTAGCCCTAGTCAATTAAGAGAAAAGGTGACATCCCCTGGAGGAACAACCGAGCAAGCAATCAATAAGTTTAACGATTTGAACCTTTCTAGTATAGTTGAAGCTGCCGTGAAAGCGGCTTTCGAGAAATCAAAAGGCTTAGGATAAAACAAAGTAAATGATACAAATAATCAAATCATTCATTATTATCATTACCGATGTTTTATCGCTAGCAATATTTCTACGGGCACTGGTTTCTTTTTTGCCCATTCAGACGCCAAATAATTTTATTATTGTATTGATATATCAAGTTAGCGAACCAGTTCTTTCCTTAATTAGGCCGATAATACCAAGAACCGGTATGATTGATATAACCCCAATGGTTGCCATAATCGTATTGCAGGTTATCCAATCCGTCATATTTCGGATCGGATAATCATATACCATTATCAATATCCGTCGATTTGGAAAATACATACAAGTGAGGAGATATATTGAGTAGCGAGAGTATGACTAAAAATCTTTGGGCTAGATATGTATCCGCCCTAAAACACAACGATTTCCGGCGCTATTGGTATGGGGCATCCATTGCTGCATGCGGTGTGTGGGGGCTTATTGTTGCTAGAGGTGCATTGGCATACGAGATATCAGATCAATCCTCTACGGCAGTAGGCTTGACTACATTTGCAGCACTGATACCTTTCGTGATCGTGCCTCCTTTCAGTGGGATCATAGCTGATAGGTTTGATCGGAAAAAATTAGTGGCAATAGGTCATGGTTCAAACATCATTTTCGCTGTTATCCTGGCAATAATATATTTCTTCTCAACTACCGAACTTTGGCACCTAGTTGCTCTTAGTCTTTTCAGCGGTATAGCCCGAGGGTTCCAGCTGCCAGCACAAATAGCTCTCGTCCCCAATTTGGTTCCTAAAGAAGATCTGTTAAACGCGATTGCATTAAACGCGTTATCTTTACAGGGATCAAGGTTTTTTGGTTCCATCTTAGTAACTGGCATGATGCTCACAGAATGGGGAATTGGCGCTGCATTTGTGGTAGCAGTAGTCCTTTACACAATTGCGATGCTACTAACTTTATCTTTAAAAACAGAATCTCGAGGAATTGTCGATAGTCGTGCTTCCGCATGGGAAACAATTTCTGCAGGAATAGTTTATGCCTACAAAAATCCTGGAGTGGGACTAATGCTGGTGCTGATTGGGTTACATTGTAGTTTCACGATGTCATTTGAATCAGTATTTCCATCCCACGTTACGACCAATTTTGATGTAGGGCTATCTGGTTTTTCAAGTATTATTTCTTTCTTCGGCGCGGGTGCAGTGGTAGGTGTGATTAGTATAGCAGCCATTAGGAGTGACGTTACAAAAGGAAGAGTTCTTATGCTAACAGGCCTGGGAAGCTCTAGTGGTGTGGTTTTGATGGCTTTATCTCCATCTTTAATGTATGGTCTTGCGGCTGCTTTTTTGATGGGGCTTACACAAGCTCCCTTTATGTCTCTAACCATGACATATCTACAAAGTGTAGTACCAGATGACATCAGAGGACGAGTTGGAGGCCTGTTCACACTCAGCGCATTAAGCCTGATGGCCATATCAAATCTTGTATTAGGAAGTCTATCAGATGTTTACGGATCACAAATAGTCCTTATGATTCCAGGTATTATATTTCTTGGAATAATTACACTAGTAATCCTGTTTGTTCCGATAATGAATAGAATATTCTTTCAAGGGTTCCCAAAATTACCTGCGTAAGATCACACACTGGAAACCAGATTACAATGTGCCGATAATATTAAAATGTTAGTATGATTTATAGATAATATAGAAAGTAAAATATAAGAGGTGTAGATGGGATATATACTAGGTTTACTGCTTGGTTATGTAATAGGCGCAACGCCTATTGTATATCAGATGGCGAAATCGAGAGGAATTGATCTGCGGTCGGTTGGAACAGGAAATGTCGGGACCTCTAACGCCTACCGTCACACAGGTAAGTCAATCGGAGCATTAGCGATTATCACTGATATGGGCAAAGGCTTCCTACCACCTCTGTGTATGTCCATGCTAGGATTTGGACCTGCCGTGCAGTTAGCCTCCGCTATAGGAGCTGTTATGGGCCAAATGTGGCCGGCAACCTCAAAATTCCATGGTGGACGAGGCAATGCGACGGCGGCCGGTGCTTGCTTGTTCTTTGATCAAACTTCTTTTTTAATAGCTTTGGTTTTTTTCCTAAGCACAACATTTTCAAAGGTTTATAAGATTCTTAAATCGGACAACTCTGGCTCTTCACCAAGAAGTAAAGTGGTACCCATTGTCGTAATACTAGCATTCGCTTTGTACGGTTTACTATCCTTCAATTCAGGCCTAGGTATAGCATCTGTAGGATCAGTATTTTTCATCGGTTTGATTTTAGTTCGAAGGCTTACAGCACCCTGGCCACCCGATCCAATAACAGGTGATCTACCCCAAAAATCGATATTACGTATTTTAATTTTAGATCGTCCTAATTAAGATTGGTTTAAGATATTGGGGGGTAATATGAATATAGAAATGAGTCAAACAAATCTATTAGATATGGATTTAGATTGCTTAGTATCCTATGTATTTGAAGACGAGATCGATCCAAGTCTGGAATCACTAGAATTAAATAAGAGCCTCTCGGATTATATAACCGACTTAATCAATGATGGAGAAGTCAATGGCCGCTTCGGCCAACTAAATTTAGTCCACACGCATAAAAACGCAAAACAAAAAAGAATACTTTTTGCAGGGATGGGGAAAAAACAAGATTTCAATTTGGACCGCGCCCGTAAGTTGGCCGCTAATGTCGCAAAATTCATTCGTAATAAGAATTTTAGCGTTTCTGGAGCACTTGCTGGACGTATTGAATTACCAAAAACTATAGCAGTTAGCGACCTTTTTTCGGCGATAGTCGAAGGAGCAAGTTTAGGGCTTTATACTTTTGAAGATCATATGCGCAAAAAAGGTGATTCAACGAAACCTGAATCCACTAGCCTTTTATTAGGTGGTTTAGGTGGATTGACCAAAAAACAGCAAGATGCTGTGCATAAAGCAGTCGAGACCGCTAACGTGGTCTCTGAATCAGCAAAACTGGCCCGTGACCTAGTCAATGAGCCAGCTAACTTAATGACCCCAACAATTCTCGCAGCAAGGGCGAAATTAGCCGCTAAAGATACCAAACTAGATTATCAATCTTTAACGAAAAAACAGATTGAAAAACTCGGTATGGGAGCATTCTTAGGCGTCGCAAAAGGCTCCCATGAAGAACCCAAATTCATAATCTTGAAATACTCTGGAGATCCCAAAAATCCTGACAAAGAGCTTGGTCTACTTGGTAAAGGCATAACTTTCGATTCTGGTGGAATATCCATAAAACCTGCTGCTAATATGTCTGCTATGAAAGGCGATATGGGAGGAGCAGCTGCGGTTATCGCATCAATGTACGGAGTAGCCCGTCTGGAATTAAAGATAAATATTACCGCCCTTGTGCCAGCAACTGAAAATTTACCTGGAGGATCCGCGACCAAACCCGGAGATTTATTGACCGCAATGAACGGGACCACTATTGAGGTTGAGAATACCGATGCAGAAGGACGATTAGTTTTAGCAGATGCTCTGGCCTATGCGAATGATCAGGGTTTATCACCATTGATCGACATAGCGACATTAACGGGAGCGATAGGTGTCGCCTTAGGATCAGTTTCAATGGGACTATTTTCAAATGATGATACCTTGGCTAATCAATTGAATGAAAGTAGCTTGGATACAGGAGAAAAAATGTGGCGCATGCCATTATGGGATGAATACAAGGATCAAAATAAAAGTACTGTTGCAGACATAAAAAACACAGGAGGAAGGCAAGCAGGTTCAATTACAGCGGCGCAATTCCTCCACGAGTTCGCGGGAGATACCCCTTGGGCACACTTAGACATAGCATCAGTCTTTATGAGTTCAAAAGTAGATGGCATATATCAAAAAGGTGCAACTGGACAACCTGTTCGGACGTTGATTTCATTATTCACAAAGCTAGCAGCAAAATAAATATGATTTTATGCTTTGAGATTTGTTAATGTGGATCTTTTTCTAGCTATCGGTTAGCTTCTACTCGTATTATTATCTCGATGGCCTAGTACCCAACGTGACCGAAACATCGATAAGTTCCTTATCTCGAATAACAGTAAAAATATGGGTTTCTCCAGGCTCTCCTTCATTAATTAAATACGATACAACATCGTCAACACCTGATATTTCTCTACCATTTATTTCCACAATAATATCGCCTCCGATAGGTATAATTGAACCTTCAATTTCAGTTTCCCCAGAAGATCCTCTAAGCCCTGCTTTTTCAGCAGGGCCGCCTTCAACTACGCTAGATATGAAGGCCCCTCTAGTATCTCTGTCTAATCCCAATGCTTCAGCTACAACAGTACCTACAGCAAACCCTTCAACACCAAGCCAAGCGTATTCATGTTTACCATAAAGAATTAAGTCAGGTATGACTTTTTTTGCAATATTCACAGGTACGGCGAATCCAATCCCAGCACTGGAATTGCTTGTAGTAATAATCTGGCTATTAATACCAATAACCTGCCCTTTCCGATTTAATAAAGGCCCACCCGAATTACCCGGGTTTATGGAAGCATCGGTCTGTATTGCTTCGGGTATAGAGTATTGGCTATCCCCTTGTATAGATCGTCCCACCGCACTTATAATCCCGCTTGTTAATGTGAAGTCTTGGCCAAATGGAGTACCTATAGCGGCAGCTAACTCCCCCACCCGAACGATATTACTATCTCCAAGAGAAACAGGCCTGTAGCGACCAGGTTGTAGTTCTGTTTTTAAAACTGCTAAGTCAGAGTCAGGATCAATGCCAACTACTTCTGCTTTCAAGCTCAATCCATCATAAAAGATAACGTTCACTATATCGGCATCAGCGACTACATGGTGGTTTGTCACTATATACCCGTCTTGTGACCACAAAAAACCCGATCCATCACCCGGCAAATAATATTCCTGGCTTTCGCTACGTCCATAACCCGACACGTTCACTTTTCTCTTTATCTCTACATGTACAACGGATAAAAGTAAATCTTGATAGATGTTGTTAAGTACCGTTTCTTCAGCTCGAACCATTTCCAAAGCCTTTTCTAGATCTTGGTCAGAAACAACAATGCGCCCCGACAATCCAGACTTTGCAGGCTCTGGTGCTGCAAGGGTAGACGTTTCAGGAGTTTGATCGCCACTATCTAAAATTTCATCATTCTGAAATATCGAGCAGCTGATACTAAAATTAAGAAACAAAATAAAAACAAATATTAATCTTAGATGATACAAATATTACCTCTTTCAGTGGTTACGCCAATATTAGAGCCGCCGATAATCAAATAAAATAATACACCATCATTTTATTGACAACTATCTTAGGCTCACTTTTGACAAAATCTAATTATTGATTACAATCTAGTTTCCAATACCACCACCGAGCTAGTGTGGGGAACCAGCTCGGTGGCCAGGGAGTAAAGGAGAAAAAAGGGTAATTTATTACAACGTAAAAAAACTAATATTAATTAGCATTTCGAATAGCCGCATGAAAAGCACATTAGGCAACCTTCAGTAAAAACCAGGGATGCATAGCAGTCCGGACATTGGGGACTAGTAGATGCCTGATCATTAGCTGAAGCCTTAGGGAACAAACTTGGCTGAACTATATGAGTTGGGATTTCTCCATCGCTCTCTTCATCTACTATAGTATTGGTTTCAGTATACTCAGTTCCAGGTAACATCTTATCCGAAAAAGCTTTCCTCGCTCTCCTAGCGAGTTCTTTGCGCTCTTCATCCTCTGGAACCGCGTGTCTTATTAGAGCTAAAGCAACGGCATCAGGTGCGCTCAATACCTGTTGACCTTTATCCCAAGTAGGTAGATCAGTTATTCCCCTCAGTTGATCTACCACTTGCGCAACATCTACGCCAGAGCGTAACGCTAAAGAGGCCATGCGGCTAACTGCTTCCAAATACGCTGCATCACTCGATCCTGCTTTACCAAGATTTGTGAAAACTTCAAATGGGCGGCCTTCTTCATTAAATGTGATTGTCACATAAAGATTACCGTGGCCAGTCCTAATGCGATCCGTCACAGCAGGTAATGTGGTAGGCCGTACTCGGGGTGCTCGGTTAGCAACTCCATCTTCATCGTCTTCTGTGGCATCACCTTTACCAGTTTCTAAAACCTGCATACTCTTAGATCCATCCCGATATACAGTAGTTGCTTTACAACCCGTTTCCCAAGATTGCCAAAAAGACTTTGCAATATCCTCTACAGAAGCGGAGTTAGCCAGGTTTATCGTCTTTGAAACAGAATTTGTAGTATTATCTTGCCAAGCTGCTTGCATTTTTATGTGCCAAGCAGGGTCTATAGCCATAGCTGTTCTAACACCATGTTTATCAATTATCATTTCAACGGCTTCATCACGCCATTGTGGATCATCAGCCAACTGTCTTAGGACTGAATCAGCGCGCTCTTCCCCGACTTCATCAATCAATGCTTGTCTCACTGGTAGGGGTGCATCTAAAAATCTAGTGCTTGTACCATCATGATCTTCCCATAATATGTTAGACCACCAAGCCAAAGCAAAATGTGGTTCAATACCAGAAGAACAATCTGCTAACCGTGATATCGTGCCAGTCGGAGCTATGGTAGTTACACTTGAATGGCGAACCGGCGGCATACCATTCTCTTGTAATCGAGATCCTTGATAAGCTGGGAATTCACCTCTTATTATGGCCAGCGATTCTGATTCTTCCCACGCTTTTTCCCTTATAAAAGAGCCTACTTTTTTAGCAAGCTCAAGTGCTTCTTCAGAATTATAGGGAAGATTAAATTTGACTAGTGAATCTGCCCAACCCATAATTCCCAGTCCTATTCTTCTAGTTTGCAGATTCATTTCCCTTAACTCGGGTAATGGAAACGTATTAACCTCGATTACATCATCTAAAAATCTAACTGCTAACTTAACTGTTTTTTCTAGCTCAACCCAATCAAATTGATTATCTCCACGGATATGTTTTGATAAATCGATCGATCCTAAGCAACAATTACCGTAATTCTCTAAAAATTCCTCTCCGCAAGGATTGGAGGTTTTTATCCGTCCAAGCTGAGGGCTAGGTTGGGTATCCCAAACTCTGTCGATAAAAACCAATCCGGGATCCCCTGTCTTCCACGCAGATTCGGCGATGTCATGCCATAATTCTCTGGCGTTAACTGTATTTTCCACGACATTGCTCTTGGGATTAATTAAGTCCCATTCTTTATCATCCTCAACTGCACTCATAAATTCATCTGTAACCTGAACAGAGATATTGAAATTCTGTAAGGACGCATCATCATCCTTAGCATGGATAAATTCCTGTATATCTGGATGGCTAACGCTTAATTGACCCATATGGGCCCCTAACCTAAACGAACCTTGAGTTAAAGTGGCTCCTACAGCCGAATACAGCTTCATAACTGCTATGGGGCCACACGCCATACCGTGCGTAGTGGCGATTGGATCTCCTTTAGGACGCAAATCAGAAAACCCAAACCCGATTCCACCACCCCATTTTTCAATCATTGCAGCATCGTGGGCAACTTTCATAATAGATTCCATATTGTCTTCGGGTGATACAACAAAACATGCACTCAAAGAGCCCTTATTATCTTTTCCAGCATTAACCAAGGTCGGTGAGTTAGGTAGAAATTTCAAGCTAGCTATCAAATCATAAAATTTTCTAGTCCACTGAGACACTTCTTCATTATCATCGGTAAAATTCTCTTCTCCTGCTGATATAGCTCTAGCCACCCTGTAGAATAGGCCCTTGGCATCTTCTATCGGGTTTCCTTCCTCATCCCTTGCCAGGTATCTTTGCTCGAGTATTGCTAGAGCATTAGGGGACAACGGTGGTTCGGGCTCATTGCCTAAATCCCAGCTAGCATTATTCTTTGATGTATCGACAGAAGCTGGCTTCTGTGCGTTACCGTTTGACTCGTCAGTTTCTTCAATAATGTCAGAAAGCCATTCTTTAAATCCCTTACCATTTTGAGATCCGTTATTTAATTTGCTCAAGCCTTCCAGCTTGTTAGATCCTTCTGAATTTTCGATGTAAGACATAATTTGTTCAGTTAGTGTTTCAGTGTCAGATGATTTTTCACTTAAAAGACTTTCAATCGCACTTTTAAGCGCATTCCTATTTGCCGCTGAAAATGATGTAGGGTCGATCTCGGTTGCCATGATACTTGTAAGCCTCCTAATAAATGCGCTATTAAAACTATATAAGCGTACCAACGCCCATTGCTAACTATGATTTTCTAGGTCTTCCACGCCTCCTTGAAGTCGAATGATCCGGTGGGAGTAAAGCTAGTTGCTCCGTTGAAAACAACGTGCTCTCTATTTGGAGACCTTCTACGGCTTCTCTGAAATCGTCTTCGTCTGCAAAGTCACGATAAACGCTCGCGAATCTTATGTATGCCACTCGATCCATTATCCTTAATGCGTTCATTGTCAGCTCTCCAATCAATTTACTAGAAATTTCCTCTCTCCCTCGCTTATGTAATTCCTCTTCTATTTCCTCAACTATTTTCTCTGCGGAACCAGATGGCAGAACCCGCTTCGCGAGCGCTATACTAATCCCGTTCAACAATTTCTCTCTATTAAATTCCTCAACTCTACCGTCTTGTTTAACCACAGAGAGTGTGGATGTCTGAAGCTTTTCAACCGTACTATACCGACTTCCACACCTCAGACATTCGCGTCTCCGCCGAATTCCTGTTTGCGAATCTCTCGTGTCTAAAACCTTTGATTCATTATCTCCACAATGCGTACAACGCATCGAAATCTCCCGCAACTCCGAGTCTTGTTTCTTTCGATACCCTCCTGGTCAATAAATTAACTAAAATGTCCTATATATCGGAGCCGCAAGCCATAATTAACTACCTGTAGGGTTTATTTGTCAATCCCCTAAAGCATGATTTCGGTGTTTTTAGGGCGATATTGGGTCGATTTATGGTGTCTATTCCGTGATTTACATAGAGAAGCGTTAATCATGTTTGCGTGCGGACGATATAATAAGGAAACAATGAACACTAATAAACACAAAAGAAAATTAAATAAAACTCCATCATCTGACCAGCTGATATCTACGAACCGTGGTGCTCGGTTTGGTTACCATATCCTCAAAAGTATGGAGGCGGGAATTGCATTAAAGGGTACAGAGATTAAATCGATTCGCACAGCCAGGGTTTCCTTGCAGCATTCTTTCGCCCGAATAACCAAATCTGAGGCGTGGTTACACAATATGCATATACCCACGTACAAAGAAGGGAACATATATAATCACGATCCGGCACGACCGCGTAAGTTGCTTCTTCGAAAGACTCAGATAACAGAACTCGAACGAGAGATGAAATCTTCTAATTTAACCCTTATTCCGTTACGCCTATATATAACAAGACATAAAGCGAAAGTGGAGATAGCTCTCGCCCAGGGCAAAAAGCTCCGCGATAAGAGGCGACTGATTGCAAAAAGAGACACAGATAGGGAAATTTCCAGACGTCTTAAAAACCGGCAGGCACAATAATATGAAATAAAATCAACCACCGTAGATACTCGCGCTGATCAATTTCTATAGGGAGTTTGAAGCTGCAAATATATAATCTATAATACTCCCTACGGGGGCGCGTGGTTTCGACAAGGGATCAACCCCGGTGATAGAGCAGGTCGAGGTGCCACCACCTCGTTAAACTGATGGCAAAAAATTAGCTGGCAAAAAACAGCTTGCACTCGCTGCGTAACTAATACGCTGTGACGTTCGGAAATCTCTTCTCCTACTGGAAATTCCGAACGACAATTAAGTAGGATGCGGCCGCTAGGAGGCCGGGGCTTAGCAGCCAAAGATTTTTCCGGCTGGCTACGATTCGACCGTGTCGGTTGGGTCCCATCGTGGCGACATTATAACCGACTAAACCTGTAGCGCTTCACTTAGGGCATCCTTTGGACGGGGGGTTCGACACCCCCCCGCCTCCACCAAAAACAAATTGGTGTTAAATTAATATTGTCTTAGCTGGACGGCAATTTTGTACCAACTAACTACAAAAATAAGGCCAATAGACGTTACTACTGTGACAGCCACCCCGGGTCCTAATAATTCCGCTAGAGCCCCAAGGCCAAACATTGAAAGAGGCAAAACGCCGATAGCCATGTTAAGCATGCCTATAGCTCTCCCCCGAGTATCCTCGTCAGCTAATAAAAGCACTAATGTCGCCTGCATAGTAGCGAACCCGGCTACTCCTATACCTGCTACCACCAAACTTAGTGCGGAGATAACATACGTAGACGATAAAGAAAATATTAGTAACCCAAGAAGTGAACAAAAAGCTCCTCCGATATAGTAAGGGTATTTCCTGTATGCCTTGTTTCTAGAAACTAAATAAAATGCTCCTAATAGTGAGCCAAAACCTTGCGAACTTCCCAATATACCCATCGCCACAGGGCCAACCTCTAAAACTTGTTCAGCAAATACAGGGATTAGAGGTAAATAAGGAAAAAAACTAATATTGATGATTATCGTTATACCGAGCAAACCTAATATCGCTCTATTAGCACTAACAACCCTTAGACCATCTACTAGCGCACGAAATATATTTTGTGGTGAAGATCCCTCTCGTTGTTTTTTGGGAACGTTGACTTGAGACAAAACGATAATAGAAATCAAAAACAACACAATAATACTAAGGTAGGCTCCACCTGCGTTGGCTGTTCCACCAATGATAGAAACATCCAACAATATGCCCCCTATCGTAGGACCCAATATCAAAGCGCTAGTCGCGGACAAGTATTCCAGAGATATTGCTGTCGCTACTAAATCAGACCCTACGAGGTCGTACGCTAAAGTCCTTCTAGCAGTTATATCCAAAGTACCAGCCATGCCAAAAAAGAAAGTTAGAGCTATAACTTGCCAGGATTCTACAGTCTGGGAATAAACTAAGGTAAAGCACAGTGCGACGACACTCAGATTCCACATATGAGCTAAAATCATCAAGAATTTTCGGTTGTAAGAGTCCACAAGGGCACCGCTAATTAATCCTCCTAGGAGCATCGGCGCGAAATATGCGACCCCAACCAATGAAGTCTGTATGATTGAACCACTAAGTTCGAGTACGAGATACCCTGAGACTAGCATCCACATCCAACGAGCTAATTGCCACAAAAGGCCATTTGGCCAAAGATAACGATAGCTCCTGTTCGATAGAACACTTCTTACGGGGTGGGAGTTTCCTTCAGATAGGTTAACTGTCATCTCTTATCGTATTCTGAGAGATTTCAAAAATTCCACAACCGCTTTTTGATCCCCCACCGCCAAATTTTGGAATTTGACTCTCGATTCTTCGGCTTCACCTCCGTGAGCCTCGATAGCTTGACTGATCAGCGTAGCTCTACCGTGATGTAAAAACGGTGGTTCAGACGCAAATCCCCACAATTTTTTCGTCAGCCACTGACTCGAAGGAATATCGAAACACCTGCCAGAATTTGATCTCTCGCATTGACCAACTTTTTCATTATCTAATTGATCACCCATGTCATGCCGTTTGAAATCTGTGAAAACTGGTATCATTATTCGACCATCGGAATCTTTCTCAAAATTAGCATTCGAATCAAGCTTGATTAAATCAATTGAGAAAGGTGACGCTCCACTTTCCTCCCTATAAATCCGTGGAGGGTTATAAGGGTTGGGCTCTACAAAAACGGAGCTTTCAAGAGGTAATTTAGGTATATGGCACGAGGCACAACCTATAGTTTCAAAGATATTTTCGCCTAAAAGTGCTGCCTCTTTCGCTTGATCTGATTCAGGATAATTTATGCTAGGAGCAGGTAGAGCTGCTTGGAATAAAGTAAGTGCTGTAATATCGCCTACCGACAATTCATCCGGTATTCCATCTTTATCGGGATCTTTGCCAAATCCATAAGTCTCAGCGGCTTGAATACCGTGATGCAAATTCAAAGCAAAAATCGTGAATTGACGTAATGAAATCATCGAACCTTTCTGGCCAAAGGGTTTGATGATTAGATCTTCATCTATTCCCTCTGTTTCGCTAGTATCAACAACTCCGTTTGGATGAACGGTGATGAAACCAAAATCAATACCCTTAGAAATGAGTTGCACTCTTATTATTTCTTTAGTTATTTTGGATTTCCAGAACGCATCATACCTAATTTGTTCTAGGTCGTCGGTAATTTCTCTCGCTAATAACTCAACGTAACCAGAACCAAACATCCCTAAAGTATTCCTCTCATTACCTACCTCGGATAAAGGCATGTCTTCAACAAACGATAATTCACCTGATAAAACAAATACGTTAGCGACATTGTCACCACCACCACCGGTCTTTGGTAGATTATGACATCCAGAACAAGCATTAGCATCTGGGCCAGATATGCGATTAAAATTATCTGGGATTTCTCTACGTTCCCTAGAATCAAAGTCACCATTGGTTTCTGGGCGCCCAGCCCCATCTAAGCTGTTAAAAGAAGCTAAGAATAGAATTTCTCCCTTTCTCAGAATTTCTTCGACACTTAGCTTATTTGACAATATATCCTCTTGATCGATATGAACGGAAATCGAAGGTGCATCCCCAATTGTCTCAACAAAATCTCCATCCCCTGATGGTTCACTCAGGTTAAACCCACATCCAATAATTAGAAATGTGCCAATAAGGCTCGAGACAATTAATCTATTAGGCATCATAGTTAAACAACTCACCGGTCATCATATAAACGTTACTTTCTTATAACACACACTATATCTGTTTTCCTAAATTAAAAAGCAATAATCCTAACCATTTCGAATGATAACCGGCACTAATAAAATAAACGAAGATTCGTATATGTCGATACTAATGCAATAATCTCAATGGTGAGGTATAAATGGCGTTAAATATACCATATTTAGAGAAAGTAATTCATCATCATGAATTCATCGGTTCAGCAAACCCTAATAGCTGTGGTCGTAACAGCGCTACTTGTAGGTGGTGGAGTATGGTTTAGTTTCCAAGGCTCGCTTGACACTGCAAATGAGAAGATAGATGTTCTATCAGCTAACACTGCTTCAGGCGGAGGAATGAACATAAAACTTCTACCAGATCAAGAGACAATGGAAGCTACAGTACCAATGGAAGAAGTCTTTAGTTTCGACAGAAATCATGCGATCTGCTGGGTAGAGAGCAACCCAATCGCGTTCACAATGCCAACATTTGCAATGGGAGCAGTTCCTATAGACGAGAACGGCTTCTTCATGTCGATGGTGGCAAGCAGCGTGGACACCTATGAAGTGAGCACCAACAGCGACGGTTCCACCCAGGTGGAAATGACCGGAACCTTAGGATGTAATACTGAAGTGTTCTCTGGTGGTACACAATTTGGTGACAGAGCGGCATCAGAACCAGCAACTTACAGAGTTGTAGCGGTAGATAACGGAATCGGAGGAGGCCAAGCTGGCGATACTTTCGCATACACGGTCTTCTTTGATGAGGCCACCGCACCTTTGAACCATGCGATTTTTGGTCCTGAATTCACTTTCACCGGTGAAATGAACGCTGGTGAAATAACGATTGTGGATCCTTCCTAGCATCCAAAGATAAGAACCAACTTAATCAAGGCGCCTTGTTTTAAATGGGGCGCCTTGATTAGGTTGTAGAAAACATCATGACCAAACTACACTAGTAATATTACTTAGTGTAATAAGCAATATCCAACTAGGGGGGTAACATGGTCAGAACGATGATACGTGGGAAATATGTTTTATTAAAAGCTGATTTAGAAGGTAATAGCGAGCTCATCGAAGACGGGGCTGTAGTACAAGATTCCGGCACAATTATAGAGACCGGGCCCTACTCTGAATTAAATGGTAAATACCCCGGCACAAAAACAATAGGGACCGGAGAACAATTCGTAATTCCAGGGCTCATCAACGCCCACCATCACGGGAGAGGTATAGCATCTGGGCTATTGATGGGGCAAACGGATGGACATTTAGAAACGTGGATTCATCGTGGTTGGGGAAAACGACCACTAGATCCTTACCTGATGTCGATGGGAACATTGATGCAACAAATTCAGTCAGGTACCACTACCATAATGTTCAATCAAACCGCTGGCCCCGTGTCCCAAATTCAAACTGAAGCTAACAAAACGTTACAGGCATTTGGTGACATCGGAGTTCGTGTCGCGTTTTCAATAGCTTTTAGAAATCAATCTTTTTTAGTGTATGGCGATACCGATGCGTTTCTGGATTCCATAGACCCTGAATTAGCTGGAAGAGCAAGGGACAAAGTAAACTCAACTGTAATCGATTTTGAAGAATATTGGGATTTTACCAAAAAATTAAATGATCGCTACCAAGAAAACGAAAAAGTAAAGATTTTGCTAAGCCCCCAAGCATATCATTGGGTAGATGAAAAAACTCTTGGTGAGATCGGGGATCTTTCCCGTAGTAACAATATGGGTATCCACCTACATATGGTAGAAACAATGTACCAGCGACTGTATTCAGAAAGGATAAATAACGAAACTCCGGTGAGCAGGCTAAACAAGTTAGGAATGCTCGGCCCAGAGGTGTCCTTTGCACACGGTGTTTGGCTCACCCAAGATGATCTAGATTTAATGGCAGCAACGGGTACATCAATTAGCCATAACCCAAGCTCGAATCTAAGGCTAAGTAGCGGGATAGCACCGGTAACAGAAATGCTAAAACGGAAAGTTGTTGTAGGAATTGGGACCGATAGCGCAGGGATTAATGACAACGATGACTTGCTCCAAGAAATGGGGTTAGCGCTGAGATTACATAGGCCTCCAGGACATTACAATAAATCTATTTCCGCAGATGAGATATTACACATGGCAACGATTGGGGGCTCAAAAGTAACGACTTTTGGAGAATCAATAGGGACGCTTGAAGCTGGAACAAAAGCGGATATTGTTCTTATTGATTGGAATCGTATTACTAGATCCTATATTTCAGAAGATTTGCCACCCTTAGAAGCGCTAGTCTCGCGAGCTCGAAAAGATGACGTACAAACAGTTATGATTGATGGAGATGTAGTTTATGACAATGGTTTATTCACTAACATTGATAGAGACAAAATATACCAAGAAATAAGTCTGGAACTTTCCAGTCCAACCCCAACAGCTGTGTTTGAAGATAGGGATTTAGCTAACCAATTAGATCCACACATAAGAGAGTACTATGCAGACTGGAAACTAGAATCAAATCAATCTTACCAATTTAACGGTTTAAATTGAACTGCTGTCTATAGTCACTAGCTCCATAAGGCTTCCTTATTTAAGATACAGAAAAGATCTCACTTATTTCAAATAAGATTTCATGGAATCTATTGTTTCTTCCGCTTCGTTCACCAAATCAAAAAATATTTCTCTGGCGGGACGCCTCTCTGTTAACATTCCGCCTATTTGGCCTGAAGGTATTTGGGCTAAATCATCACGTTGAGCAGCCTTAATAGCCTCGTTCAGTGGCTCATTGAGGACACCTTGCAAAGGCATAGGAAGAGTTTTAAGGCCTGAATTAGCCCACGCCTCGCGAACAATATTATGATAGGCTCTTTGTTGCTTTCCAGATTGACTAGTACTAATTGAGAATTGTTCCGATCGCGCACCAAGGATTTGGTCTTTTTGGACTTCAGGGCTATTACCTTCTTCAGCTACCAAGAATGCTGTACCAATCCACGCTCCCTGGGCCCCCAGAGCCAAAGCTGCAGCTACTTGTGCGCCTGTACCAATTCCACCTGCTGCTAAAACCGGTTTAGGGCTGAACACATCAACAACTTGGGGTACTAAAACCATCGTAGAAATACTCCCTGTATGCCCACCAGCTTCCGTTCCTTGCGCTACAACTATATCTGTACCCGCTGCCATCTGCCGCTCAGCATGACGAGGAGCCCCTGCCATGCCCATTAAAATCATACCGCGATCATGTGCCTTTTCAGATATAAGAGCGGGATCCCCAAGAGCAGCAGCAAAGATTGGTACGTCATTATCCATTACTACATCGATCTTCTTTAAAATGTGTTCGTAAGTCATGGGAGAGCTTTCTGGAACATTCACTTTTGTTAGCTCTAGCTCTTCAATCATTCTTTCAATAAATTTAACATGGTCAGGATATTCTTTTTTTATGTCATCATGAATTTCCAGATTACTTCTCGAACCAACATTCTCGAGTTTTGCGGGAAGCATGAAATCAACACCAAAAGGCCGATCACCAACCAAACTTTTCAATTCTCGAATGCCTTGATCTAAATCCTCTAATGTCAAAAAGCTATCTCCTAGAACTCCTAGCCCTCCGGCATTGGTAATTTCCGCAACAAGCTTGACGGGGGTCGGCGATTTAGACTGCCCTGCCCCTCCGCTATTCATGCCCGCTAGAAAAATTGGATACTCTATACCCAACATATCACATATAGGCGTATATAATTGACCGGACATTTTTCACCCCCTAATTATGACACTGCGTAACGTAACTCATGCTAGAATAAATGTATTCGTTTGAGTTACAAACCTGCTCAAACATTCTATCAGATCAAAGTTATTGGACAAATTGATTAATAAAAGGGCCCTTTGATATTGGATGATTTTAGCAAATTAGACCTGAAGATAGGATCTCTGGATCTAGCAAACCCTGTGCTGCCAGCATCAGGTTGCTTCGGACCAGAGTTAGGACAATTTACCAAGGTTAGCTCTCTTGGAGCGATAGTCCCTAAAACTATCTTTTTACATCCAAGAAAAGGAAACCCCTCTCCAAGAACTGCAGAAGCCCCGTATGGCATGCTGAATTCAGTAGGCATACCTTCTAAAGGTTTAGAAGATTTTCTAGAAAACAAAATACAAGATTATTTAAGTATGGGCCCTCCTTTGATAGTAAGCATAGGAGGACTAAACGTTAGCGACTACTGGGATCTAGCCGAACACCTCAACGAGATTTCTCATGTTAAAGCAATAGAAATTAACGTTTCGTGTCCGAATATTGAAGAAGGCGGCCTCGAAATAGGCAGTAACCCAAAAAACTTGGCAAAATTAGTAGATGGAGTTGTAAACAGGTTTAGCAAACCCGTCATTACAAAATTAACTCCTAACGTAACATCTATAACGGACATCGCAGTCGCAGCTGAAAGTTCGGGTTCCACTGCAGTATCCCTAATAAACACACTTGCGGCTATCGGCATCAACTCAAACGGGAAAATTTTGACTACGGGCATAGGAAAAGCGGGACTATCGGGCCCTGCAATAAAGCCAATTGCTCTCAAAATGGTATGGGAAGTCAATAAGCACATAAGTATCCCAATAATCGGTATGGGTGGTATAGAAAACACAAAGGATGCATTAGAATTTATATTAGCTGGTGCTTCAGCAATATCTATAGGCACCGCCAATTTTACAAGACCAAATACAATGCTAGAAATAATTGACGGACTAGAATCTTACGCGGTAGAAAACAATTTAGATAACATACAAGACATTAGGGGTGAAATAGGTTAAAAAGTGAACTGAAGGCCAACCGAGAACCCTAGGTTCCTACTATAAATTTTGTATAAAGAACCTCCTAACAGATCGAAATCTGCTATCAAATAAATCGGCAAACGGACCTCAGGGGTAACAAATAGTGGGCGAGCGATTAAACAGCTACAGCCCACTACTGACTAAATAAGTCCTGCCAGCTCACCTAAAACTACTAGGCCAGAAAGACCAACCAATCCATATATGACCTTGGATATTGTGTTGGTTTCTCCAAACTTAGATCCGGTTACAGCCGCAACAAGGTCAAGGCCAAAAAGACCAGCGAGACCCCAATTAACAGCACCTACTATCGCCAAAATAGTCGCAACCAATATGACTGCATCCATTACTGCCTCCTCCTTAGCTATGCTAAGTCTTGAGTTATTATAGACGAGCTATATATATACCAGTAAATAAGTATTGTCAAGGATTTTAATTCCTAAATATAGGGGGAGGCACCGGTAATAACTCGCTAATCGCCATATTACCTAGCATTCAAAAAGATTCCCCTGAATAATTGATTATACCTTTGATAACCGAAACCTATGGATAACATAGTTATACCTAAGACCACAAAAGCGACTACTCTATACCCACTATCCAGCAAGAAAACATCAAATATAAATAGTTTACCTATTGGTATCACTAGAAAAAGAAGTCCAATCATTCTCAAAGCTCTCTTCTTAGAAAAGAAACCATACATGAGAATCACGACAGCATGAAGAGCCCAAAGCAAGGTCAAGCTCAAATGCATAGCACTCATAGTATCCAAAGAGGAAACGTAAACCCGGCTTTCAAAAAAACTAATCAGTTCTGTGGTTAAAGAGAAAATAACCAAAGTATTGAAACTAACCCACAAGGATTTATTAAGAGTTGGATAGTGAATTTTGGGAGGGTACCATGACTTTGCCGATAGGATTATCAAAAGTAACAGTAAAGTTAATAGAATTTTCATTACAAAATACAAATTATATATTGCAGTAAATTCGAAGGGGATTACAAGGAAATTGGGATAATCAACAATTACTAACTTAGCTAAGGAAACTACCCCAACCCCAATAAATATATACCACATTATTACGGATTTCGTTCTGCGGGCAATCGCAAAAGCAATTACAGAATAAAGAGCAAGGAATACAGTTATAATCAGTGCGCCTGTAACTTCTGGTGGTTGGCCCAGAAACAGCTGCTCACTAGCGAACGCCATGTGGCGAAAGTAAGCAATGGTTTCAGTGGAAAATAACCATATTGTCAAAATCGTACTCAATATCATTAGCCACCATCTGATGGGCCAAATATTGTTCTGGCTGGCAAAAATGTCTTCTTCAAGTTCAAAATTTCGGTTTAGGTATAATACATAAGAGGCAATATAAGAAATAGTGATCAGCAAAATTGAAGCAACTAAAACATCATCACGTAATGAAAAAAAACTTTGAGAAAAATCTAATAAGTAGAAATCCGGTACCTGTAATAGCCGGAGCGACGCGACAGTAATCAACACTAGGCCTAAAGATCGAGCTCTCCATTGATGTAACAAAAGCCCCGCTACTACTAATAGTAGTCCTTCAGCCCCCCAGGCGACGGATACCCACTCCCCACCAAATTGCATAGGTATAGATACTGTAAAAAATAGGACGGCTATCCCAGCTGAAAATAAAGGGACCCGGGGCGACACTAGTGCCACTCGATAAGATATATAGCCGACCACTAAATAGAAGGCGCCCAATATCCAACCTAGATTTTGGACATAGTTTTTGCCAAGCTGTTGTACATCCAAAAAAGCGACACTTAATATATAGTAAGCGACCGCGTTGAGGATCATCAGAGAAAGGTCAGGATACTCCGGACTTTTCTTCGAATAAATATGGTAAAAAGTTGTAGCACCAACAAAAATAAGGAAAATAATTGTAAACCCTGCTTGCAAAATCATGATTTCTGACAAAGCGAATTGCAAATTGTCAGCATACACAGATACGACTATCGAGAACATATAAAAATAGGATCCCGCAATAGCAACAGATGTAAGCATTCGCCAATTTTTTAGGAAAGCTAATGAAAGGACCGATAAATTAACGACTGCGATGTAAAGAATCAAATTTTGAAAATCTGCAAAACCTAGTAAAACTGGGTTAACAAAGGCTATACCAACGCTAAGAATTGCAGTCAAACGAGCATTATGTCTCAATGCAAGAAAAGCACCCAGAATAGAGATGCCACTAAGTAAAACTAGGGCTCCCCAATACGGCACAAGCTTATAAGAATCAAAAGCCACATACACAGTGATAAGCAAAATAGCGAGTCCACCACCCACAACTGCTCTAGACCATATTGAATAACGATCTCTCACATAGTCGCCTAAGAATATCAACAAAGTGCCTACGGCTATGCCAATTATTACTCGCCCGAAATCGTTAACCCAGTTGTTTTCAAAAGCGAGTAGTAAGAAAAAAGCAATCCCTATTGATAGGGCCGTAACGCCAAGAATTGCAAACCAATTCCTGCCTATAATACTTTCTACATCACCTTGCCAGTATTGTCTAAAGTACGAAGAAAATATATTACCTGCGGAAGAATCGACTTTTAAATTATCAATAGCTTCATCGGACGAAGAAGCTGTAGCCACTCCTTCACGATCTGGTACTTCTCGAGGTAATGAAGTAGGCTCCTCTATACCAGAAACTATATTACCTTCTAAAGCATCAACTCTCCGATTTAAATCTGTCAATACTCTCCGAATACCGGCAATTTCCTCATTAGCATTACCCACGGGACTAATCCTAGAACCACAATATATGCAGAACACATTTGCATCTGAGTTTTCCTTGTTACAATTCGGGCACTCAATCATAGTTCACCGATCTTCTATATGAGAATTTAATTCCCCTGTAATCTCAACTATGTTCTCAATGATACTTTAAATCAATCATAGAACTCCAGCACCGTTTAGTATGGATAGAATACCCGCAAAAAAAACAATCAATAGAGCAATTCTCTTATAGATCATCTCTGAGAGAAGATCATTATATTTATTCCCCGCGAGCACTCCTAAGACCAGTGCAGGCACAAACCATAGCGCATATAATACCGTCTCAAACGTTAGCAAGCCCGCAACATAAAAACTGATGTTTGCTGCTACGCTTATAGGGGTGAAATATGCCGCTATATTAGCCCGAAACTCTTCTCTAGGAACTTCTTGGTTGGTAAAAAAAAGGATCACAGGAGGCCCCCCAACAGCTATACTACCACTCAAAATTCCGCTAACGATACCAACGAAAGCGGAAGCAAGCCGCTCTCTAACAATGTTTAATTTAATCCCCAAAGACATCAAAATTGCTGATAAAGTTACAGCCACGCCAATGAAAAGTCTTAAGTGATCAGGGGTCATATAAGTGATCATTAAAGTCCCCAGAGGGATAGTAATCACCCCAGCAAAAGTTAAAACATAAATTCTTCGAATATTGAGATGAGCTTTAGCGTTATTTAATACCAATAGATTGGTGAAGGAAGTATATATTACCACCATGGGAGCAATCATTTTAGGAGAAATGATAAACCCTAGAATTGGCACAGCTACCAAACCAAATCCGAAACCTGTCAAACCTTGGGTTAATCCAGCGAGAAAAAATACTATTGTCCCCATCAAAAGAATTTCGGTTTCAATAATCATCGATAGATCATACCCTAATTTAGCCTTTTTGGGATAAATCCCTGTATTTGCGAATGGAAAGTAATCTATTGGACTTTTTGCAGTAATAGGTTTACATTGCATTTAATATCATAACAGTCCATCAAGTGATGGAGGTAGGGGGATACAATGAGATACAAGTTATTAGCCGCAATTGCAAGCATTATGGTTCTTGTAGCAGTACTAAGCGTAGGCTGTACAACAACTGATGATAGCGATTCGAGCTCAACTAGGCTAGACACAGTAACAGAAAGAGGTAACTTAATAGCAGCCGGTAGAACTGATCTTCCAGGATTTGGATTCCTAAGAGAAGATGGTTCGAACGCAGGGTTTGATATAGACCTTGCTCGCGCAGTTGCAGCAGCAATTTTCGGCGATGGCAGTAGTTTGGAAGTAGTTCCAATCAGCGCTGCAGAGCGCGGTCCAACCATTCAAGGCGGCGAAGTTGATGTACTCACCCGAAACGTTACATGGACAACGTCTAGAGACGCACAATGGGGTAACTTCACTAATGTGATGTTCTATGATGGACAAGGCTTCATGGTACGGGCAAATAGCGGGTTTAACCATGCAACCGACTTAAATGGAATTACTGTGTGTGTTACAAGTGGTACTACAACAGAATCAAATTTGGCCGACTATTTTAGGCAAAATGGATTCTCGCTGGACACAGTTGTCTTCGAAGATTCAGCTTCTGTCTACGGAGCTTATGAAGAAGGCAGATGTGATGCAGCCACTTCAGATAAATCACAGCTAGCAGCAATACGTTCTGGCTTACAGAACCCGAACGATCACAAAATTCTTCCTGAGACAATATCAAAGGAACCACTAACACCAGCGGTTCCTCACGGAGATGACTCATGGTTCGACCTCGTAAAACTGGTAATGTACGTACTAGTTAACGCTGAAGAGCTTGGAGTAACTCAGGCCAATGTAGAGGCATCGAAATCGAGCGACAGCATCCCAGTCAGAAAATTACTGGGAGTTGAAGGTTCCTTCGGTCAAGCTGACGTTGGGCTAAGTGATGATTTTGCTGTCGATGTTATAAAGGCTGTTGGTAATTACGGGGAAATATACGATCGCTACATGGGACCAAATGGCGAATCGTTCACACTCCCTAGAGGACCTAACGAGCTTTGGAATAATGGCGGGTTAATTTACGCCCCTCCAGCAAAATAAGAAAAGAAATAGCGTAATTATAAGGCCAATCAATAAGGGTAAGATAATGGCGGCGCAAGTCGCCGTTATCCACCCTTTAATTGGCTGGTTTGATACTAGGAAAGACCACCTGGCATCTAGAATAATATAGACGATGGTTCTTTATAGAAAAGGAATACCTATCTGGCGAGACACGAAAATAATTTCGTGGGCCGCTCAAATACTATCCACAATCCTAGTGATTAGCCTACTCGTATTCTTAATATCGAATCTCTTAAATGCCGCTAACAATAGAGGCTTCTCATTAGGCTTTGATTTTATACACCAAGAGGCAGGATTCCCTATTTCAGAGTCAGTGGTCGATTACAAAGAATCTGATTCATTTCTTCATGCTTTTTACGTGGGTATACTTAACACAATCAGAGTAGCTGTCATTGGTATATTTTTTGCAACAATTCTTGGAACTTTATTAGGTATTGCAAGAGTTTCCACCAATTGGGCGCTAAAAAATCTATCTCTCGTGTATGTCGAAATTTTCAGAAATATACCCCTCTTAGTCCAGCTATTTTTCTGGTATTTCATAATATTTCAATCATTTCCTAAAGTTCAAGATGCTATATCATTACCTGGGGGAATATACCTTTCCAACAGAGGGATCTTTTTACCTAATCTAGTTTTTTCCACAGAATCAGCAATCACTTTATTCGCTTGCGGTTGTTTAATAATTCTTATGATTTTTTCTCTTTATAAGATCACAGCTCTGCCGGAAACATATTTTGCCCGAATCAAACGCATTTTGGTCTACATGGCAAGCGCTATAACAATTGTGATTCTAGTTTACGTTTTGACGACACAACTCCAGGTAAGCATAGACACACCTGAACTAGGTAAATTTAATTTTGAAGGCGGCCTCAGAATAACACCTGAGTTCGCTGCCCTCCTTCTCGGATTAACAATATATACTGCGAGTTTCATAGCCGAGATAGTAAGAGCAGGAATTCAATCTGTGCCGAAAGGCCAATATGAATCAGCATATGCTTTAGGCCTATCAAAAACCGAAACACTTAAGTTAATCATTCTTCCGCAGGCGCTCAAAGTTATCATCCCGCCAATGATAAATCAATATTTGAATTTATCTAAAAATTCCAGTCTCGCTATAGCGATAGGATATCCAGATGCATTTTTTGTCGGCAGAACTATGATAAATCAAGCAGGAAGAGCGGTCCCCATTTTTGGAATGGTAATGCTATGTTACGGACTTATTAGTTTGATGTGGTCTGTTATGGGGAATCTTTTCAATCGCAAGACTAATGTTGGGAGAAATTAGATTGATTACTGAACAAGAAAGGTCAATCTTTAGTATTACCACTAGCATCTATAATTGGGTGCGGGAAAATTTGTTCAGTTCACCTCTAAATGTTTTGATTACTTTATGCGTTTTGCCGTTTGCATTTTATTTATTTATATCTTCTGGTGACTGGATATTGAATAAAGCTGAATGGGATGCAATAACACGCAATACAAGAATTTTTCTTATCGGACAATATCCCCAAAGCGAATTATGGAGAATTGGAACAGTTGCTTTCATAACTACAAACCTACTAGGAATCTCTTGGCATCTAAAAGGAGTGGTGTTTCAACGATTAAGTTTAATAATTTTAGTTCCTTTAATATCCGTTATTTTAATACCACCCATATTCCTAGATATAAGTATTGGACTTCGTTCATGGTTCGCTCTAGTAAGCATGGGTTTCTTGCTGGGCTATTTGCTCTCCAAATTCCAAAAGCTTTCTACCAAAGTGCTTCTAGTTTCATGGTCGCTAAGCATGATTATCGATTTCATACTCCTTAGAGGAATCGAAGGTTTCGGGGCACTGCCTTACGTATCGACAAACGAGTGGGGTGGCCTGCTCCTAACGTTTTTCTTGGCCATAATTGGAATAATGCTATCTTTTCCTTTGGGAATTTTCCTGGCATTAGGAAGAAGAAGTAATTTGCCATTCGTAAAAGGAGCTTGCGTAATTTTTATTGAGTCGATAAGAGCTGTACCATTGGTTACTCTATTATTTATGACCCTAATAATAGTGCCGCTTCTACTACCGGAGGGTTGGCGTTTAGACAGGGTTGGACGGGCAATTGCTGCCATAACTATATTTAGTGGAGCTTACATGGCAGAAAATGTGAGAGGCGGCCTCGCTTCCGTTCCTGTAGGTCAAACTGAGGCAGCAAAAGCATTAGGATTGGGTCCTCTGTTAACAACAACATTAATCGTTCTACCTCAAGCATTAAGAAACGTTATACCTGCTATAGTTGGGCAGTTCATAAGCCTGTTCAAAGATACGAGCCTTGTTGTTATAGTTGGCCTATTAGATTTAGTCGGTATTGGAAAAGCAGTAGTTCTTGGAAACGTCGAATATATAGACCAACAGGCAGAGGTATATGTTTTTATCGCTGCCGTGTTTTGGGTATTTACATTTTCAATGTCATACGTCAGTCAAATAATAGAGCGGTCGCTCGGGGTAGGTGATAGATGAGTTCCAAGATAGATAAAAATTACCATATAATTAGTTTCGAAGATGTCCACAAATGGTTCGGAAATTTCCACGTACTCAAAGGAATAAACATAAAAATAGACAAAGGTGAGGTCGTCGTAGTTTTTGGACCTTCAGGATCTGGTAAATCCACATTTATCAGGACAATTAACCGGTTAGAAGAACATCAAAATGGGAAGATTACTATTGATGGTATAGAACTTACGACTGACCTAAAAAATATCGACGCTGTGAGAAGAGAAGTCGGTATGGTTTTCCAGTCTTTCAATTTATTCCCCCATCTCACAGTAAGAGATAACATATCGCTTGCGCCAATGAAGGTACGAAAATGGTCAAGGCAGGAAGCCACCAGAATTTCCGACGAACTATTAGAAAGGGTGGGAATATCGGATCAGGCAGACAAGTACCCTGCACAACTATCGGGAGGCCAGCAACAAAGAGTCGCAATAGCAAGATCGCTAGCAATGCAGCCAAAAATAATGTTATTTGACGAGCCAACATCTGCTTTAGACCCTGAAATGATCAAAGAGGTTTTAGACGTCATGAAGGAATTAGCATCTTCCGGAATGACTATGGTTGTTGTAACACACGAAATGGGTTTTGCACGTGAGGTAGCAGATCGTTTAGTAATGTTTGACGAAGGAAATATAGTCGAATCAGGCAGCCCGGAAGAAATATTTGAAAACCCAAAGAATGACCGGACGAAACTATTCTTATCCCAAATACTGTAAGTGAATACTTTACACAAGATGAATAGGTATGTTAATTTCTGAACAAGTTATTGATACTGGTGCCTCATTATTAATTGAGGAGAATAGGGAAGACGGTTCGAGTCCGTCACGGATGCGCCACTGTAAGAAATTTCGGTCTTGCCATTATTTGTACTAGACCACTTTTTAAGTCAGGAGACCTGCCAGTAACAAAGGCTATAATTCTCTTCGCATTTCAAGGGAAAAGTCTTAGGCCAAGTATTATTACTGGACTAATTTGAACCTCTGAATTCGAATGAATTGGAGGTTAGTTGTTAAGTAATATCACTACATGGGATAGAAAAACCACATTGCGAGCAAGATTATTGCTTGGGGTTTCAATACTATCAGTACTGCTTAGTTCTGCTATGTTGGTTTCTGTTTCAGTCGGCCCCGTTCCTATTTCACTCGCAAATGTTTTGAGCGTTCTTTTATCTATCGGCCCTATTGAAACTACTTTACATACCCCCCTAGAATCGTTGATAGTCACAGAACTCCGCTTACCAAGAATCATTGTAGGTATCTTTGTAGGGATTGGGTTGAGCGTAGCAGGAGTTACAATGCAAGCGCTTTTCCGAAACCCAATGGCAGACCCAGGAATCATCGGTGTATCAGCAGGAGGTTCATTTGGCGCGGTGATAGCGATCACACTACAGTTGGACAAATATTTGTTTATCTCAGTCCCAGCATGTGCTTTCATCGGATCATTATTAGCATCAATTATCGTATATAGTTTTGGGCATTCAAAAGGTCAACTATCAATGCCAGCATTATTACTGGCAGGAGTAGCGATATCAGCGTTTTTCAGTTCATTAATATCTGCAATAGTCGTACTAGAAAAAGACACGAACTCTGTGCGTGAAATACTGTTTTGGCTTGCTGGGGGTTTAGACTCTCGATCTTGGGAACATGCAATTACTGCAGGACCATTAATAATACTTGGGGCCATCCTAATCATGTTTTATAGCAGAGATTTAAATTTACTGAACTTAAATGATGATGATGCAAAAGCCATGGGAATTAATGTAAATGTGACCCGGCCTTTTTTAATAATTTTGTCTGCTTTGCTAACGGGAATGGCGGTTGCAGTAAGTGGAACGATAATATTTGTAGGCCTTATAACGCCCCATATATTACGTCTTATCGTCGGCCCTGATCATCGAATTCTAGTTCCTCTATCTGCATTGACCGGAGCACTTTTCGTAATATCAGCAGATACATTAGCTAGAACAGTAATTCAGCCAGCTGAATTGCAAGTAGGGATGGTTACTTCATTTTTAGGGGCCCCATTTTTTCTGTTCCTGCTTGTTAAAAACAAAAATCGGTTACACAGCCTATAGGAGGATCAAGTTTTGAATCAACTAAACCCTAAAAAAAATAGAATAAAGCCACTATTAATCACAATAATATCTTCGCTCATGGCCTCTATATTATTAATAATTGGGATTAACGTGGTCAAAGATCCTGCCACCAGTACTATAGAAAAAAAAGACCCAGTGGTTGATCAAAATATCTGGCCTAGAGAAGTAAATGCGTTAAATGGTACAGTTCTAATCTTAGAAAAACCTCAAAGAATCTTAACAGCATCAGTTGGTCACGATGAGCTAACCGTCGCACTCGTAAAATTAGATAAACTTGTTGGTGTAGCGGGTATTACAAAAAATCAAACGTATTCAAATGTCGCTGACTTAGTACAAAGTATTCCAGAAATAGATAGAGATCCAGAGAATATTGTAGCTTTAAACCCTGATATCGTCGTGACAAGTGAATACTTCCCAGAGGAATCCATTCAAAGATTGAATGATCTAAACATACCCGTTATCCAAACAGGTATGGCATCTAGCATCGAAGAACAAAAGGATACTATATTACTGTTGGGGCGCATCTACGGTGAAGAGCAAAGAGCTACTCAATTAGTCGCAGAAATAGCGGAAAGATATGATTTCATCCAATCGGTAATCGAGCAACAGAATGGATCCAAAAAGAAGAAGGTGCTTTCGATCACCCGATATTCAGATCAAATATGGGCCGCAGGAAGTGATTCAACAGAGGGAATGATCATAGAATCTGCGGGTGGGATAAATACCGCTGCAGAATCGGGAATTAAAGGAAACATGACAACGAGTATCGAAGGTGTAATCGAAATGGCCCCCCAAATCATCATAATCGCACAACCAAGAGAGTCAGGAGGAGATGAATTCCGAGAGTATTTAGTTAATAGTAGAGTTACGCAACAAATACCAGCGGTATCAAATAATAAAATCTACTTTGTAGAGACCAAACACTTCACTACCCTATCTTTCTGGAACATAAGAGGAATCGAAGAGCTCGCGAAGCTTTTATGGCCAGAAGATATAGGAGACAAATCATTTGGCGGTTTTAGTCTTCCGTAATAGGTAATATAATTAAGGAGATATATAAACTAAATATATGTATACTGTTCACTTAAAATAAGTAAACAATTAATTCTGGAGATCAGAAATATGGAAGCGGAAACTACAACAATTGTGCCTATTGTGTATACCTTAAAAACATGTCCTTCTTGCATTGTTCTTAAAGAGGACTGGGAAAAAGAAGCGATTGAATTCGAAGAACGTCAGGTTGACGAAAACCAAAAATGGTTGGATGAAGCTCGGGAATTTGGTGACATAGTCCCAATCGTTGTATATCCGGACGGAAAAGTAACTATGGGCTATAAAGATATGATAGGTTGTAATATAGGTTAGGTAGCGGAGCAGGAGTAAATTTAATGTCTGATAATACAAGCGTCGTAAGTTTAGAGAGATACAATTCTGGCTTAACTTATGAAGACTATGTGCTCAATATCAAAGTAAACAAAGATAGATTCGAAACGTACTATGAAAGCGCAGAACTAAAAACGGAAGATAAAGATTTTTTTTCGTCTATTTCATCAACTCCTAATGGAATAAAAAAATTAATGATCATAGGAGAAGATTGGTGCCCAGACGTTTTCAGAGGGATGCCAGTATTCGCGAGAATTGCTGAAGCAGCTGATATCGAAATGCGAATATTCCCAAGAGATGAAAACCTCGACATTATGGATGAGTTCTTGAAAGATGGCGAATTTAGATCAATACCAGTAGCTGTATTTTATGATGACCAACTAAATGAAATCGCTAGATGGATTGAAAGACCAGTTATCGGATATGAACAATCCAAACAAATTACGGATCGAACAGAAAAAGACATGGGAACCGCTAGTGACCAAGAAAAAAGGAAAAATATCCGAGATCAGATATATGCTCTATATCCTTCTTGGCAACAAGAGACGGTGGTAGAAGTAAAACAACTATTGAGCGTTCAGCTAGTAGATAAGGGCTAACTTCTTTTAAATAAATAATCAAATTGGTGGGCAATATATAGCAATTTATCACCGTCTACTTGTTCGTGTCTTTCTTTTATCCATAATTCAAGCTGTTGCTTATCGACTTTTGGTTTTCCTATAAGAGCTTCGTGAACTGTATTAATAATGTAATGTAAGAAATACTTGGTATCAGCATCATATCCGAGGGCAGGAGGATAGATAACCCAATCCGAACTACCAACCGATAAGATCTCACCTTCAGAATCTACAAATCGGGATAAAAGGTTACGACCAGTCTTACTATCAAACATTGTTTGGTGATACTGCTCTTCAATAAATGCGTCAAATTCATGATCTATAGTTGGGCCAAAATATGTTACACCGTCAAAATTTATTGACGAATATAAAAGGCCACCTGGTTTCAATGTTGCAAAAATACTAGGTAAGGCTTCTTCAACGTTTAGCAGATCAAGGACAGCCTGCGCAATAACAAGATCAGTGCTCTCGGATTTTTCTTGGGACTTTATAATCTCAACTGCATCTTGGTCATACAGTTTTAACGTCATAGAGAACGAACCTTTCTTTAAGAACACTTCGTAAGGTGCTAGGTTCTCGATTACGTAATCGTGTTTTTTTGCGAAAGCGATGATCCTCTTCTTTGCTTCTTCTATATTTTTTCGAGAAATATCAAAAGCTTCATATTCTCCACTGGGCATCAGTTCCGCTTCCAAGAGGCGCTCAATCATAGTTCCTACACCAGCGCCAATTTCGATAGTTTTGAATGGTCGCTCAGTGTTTCTAACATTTAGTTCTGCAGATAAAGCTCCTAAAACTCTTTGATTTAATGATAAATCATCAATGTATTTCTTCGATGCAAGATACCTTTGATAACTATACTCAAGATCCATATTGCTTAATACTCCTCTAAAACTTTTACTAGAAAATCTCTTGAGTTAATCGCAGAATCTTTCCATGTTGGATACCCTGAATAAGTATTCAAAGCCTTCCAACTCATATCGATCAAAGTCTGCGGATGTTTGATCAATGATTGCAGGTAGGAAGCTAATGTTTTACTGTCACCTTTATCAATCAAATAGCCATTTTCTCCATGCTGTATAATCTCTTTCGCTGCGCCTTCTGTCGTTGCTATAGCCGGCAGTCCGAAGCCCATACCTTCTAAATAGACTATTCCGAATCCTTCCCAAGATGAAGGCACAACTAGTAAATCTGAATTATTTAACCGCTCAGATAATTCTATGTCTGACAAAGCTCCGGAAAATGTTACACGGTCACGCAAACTCAAATTATTCACTACGGTTATTACATTATCAAAGTATCTAGAATCGACATCAGTCTTACCAACAACATCTAAATGCCAAAGATCAGATTTAATCAAACCAAGTGCTTCAACTAGAACCATTAATTGCTTCCTAGGTATTACATTACCAATAAAAATAATGTTCAACCGGTCACTAGAAGCTACCCTTGAACTAACAAAATCTCTGGTGATTTTAGTATTAAATCGATCCCCACCGGGGCTCGAAATCACGTATGGCTTATCCAAATTAGTAAGAGTTTCGACACTATCCTTGGTGGTATTGCTATTAAAAATATAGCCGTCCACTGACTCCAAATATGCTTTCTCAATTTTCTGATATGCCCAATTTGCAACCCTACCGCGCTCTTCATTAGATCTTAGGTGGTGCACTATCGAAATAATAGGGTAATTCCCACGGATTTTTTTGTTTGCGTGAAAAAGAGATGGATGGTTCAATTCATCTTGTAGCATCAAATCTATATCAGGGTCATTCATCATCTTTATTAGCTCTTTAGACCAATTATCTGCAACATTAGAATAATAAGATTTATTTGGGATTGATATGACTTTAACATCATCCCCTTGGGATTTTAGATAATCGACTAACATCCGATCGTATAAGTAACCACCTGAAAGAGTATTTAAACTTCCGTAGATGACCAAAGCAATTTTCATTTTAGAATTCTTGTGTGCGATGCCCATGCTAATGAGTCTTCCCATAATCTAACTTCCACAGAATAAACATCCGCAACTGACAAGCTCTTACAAAACATGTCACCAATAATTCTACAAAAGTTCTCCAAGCTAGGATTCAAATTTTCAAACTCAGGGAAATCATTTAGAGTATTGTCTTTGTAAGTACTAACAATATCATTTATTACGTTTTCAACTTCAACGATATCCACGAGATAACCATGTTGATCCAGTTCCTCGTTTTCTATGGTGATCTCTAGTCGATACTGGTGTGAATTCAAGTCATTTTCAGGTCCCCAATCTCCTCCAATTAAATAATGCTGAGCAATAAATTCCCTCAAAACTGCTACTTTATACATACTTACCTCCAAGATAATAAACCGCTATACGCCTAAGTATCATATTTGAGAATTACCTGTAAAATATCATCAGAATTTTGGTGAAGATTATCATATGCTACTTTAGCTTCCTCGATGGGGTATTCGTGAGTAACCAATCTTGAAGGCTTAATAGCTCTTAGCATATCCCACGCAACACTAAATCTACGTTCTTTAGTCCATCTACCAGAAAATTTCGGGTCAATAGTGCTTACCTGACTAGTAATTAGGTTAATTCTGCTTCTGTGAAAAGAATCCCCTAGAGATAGCTCACTCTTCTTATTGCCATACCAGGAACCAATAATAATCCTACCGTTATATCCAGTTATATCTATAGCATTGTTTAACGATCCTGGATTTCCAGAGACTTCATAGACAAGATCAAAACCTTTATATTCCTTATCGAATATCGAATTCATCATAGGTTCTTCAAAAGAACCAAAGGTATGAGAAGCTCCGAATTCTAATGAAACTCGTCTTCTTTTAATAATCGTATCGAATGTCACAAGATTATCTAACGGAAAAGAATTAAGCAAACTTGTAGTCAACAGACCAACTATGCCCTGACCGATAACTGCAACATTCTCCCCAATAACGGGTGAACCATCCATAATAAGGTTCAGGGCTGTTTCCATATTTGGCAAAAATATAGCGTCTTCGTAACCAATTCCATCTGGAATTTCTATAAGATCTTTGACACTTGTAAAAAAGTGACTCTCGTGTGGATTAAAGGAAAAAACACGGCGACCAATCCATTTATTGTCCACATTGGCACCAACATCTATTACTTCTCCCACTGTGGCATAACCATACTGTGTGGGGTAACTAAAAGTTTCACTAAATTCAGGAATAAGTGGATCTAGAAGCATCCCTTCAGGTATTTCGCCTCGATAGACTAAAAGTTCAGTACCAGCGCTAATACCACTACAAAAACTCTCCACAAGAACTGTATCATCTGGAACTTTTACATCGAGATTCCGCTCTTTAACTAAAATTTCAAAAGGATTATTAAACACCAAGAATCTATTTTTCAATATTCTCCCAATCAGGGGTTCCCCAAACTATGAAATCATCTCCGAGTTTTTCATAACCTATATTTCTAAGTCTTGGACGGAAATTACCTAATTTGTTAATGTCGCCAATAGCGTTTAATCCGCCTAGCAAGCTAGGGGTAAGAGTAATCACAACATGGTCAACTAGTTCACTAAGTATAAATTGGGTTATAACTTGGCGTCCCCCTTCTACCATAATAGACCGAAATCCCTGTAAATATACGCTCTTGAGAATCTTTTTCAGATCAAGTTTCCCTTCTGCATCCAGCATAACGGAGGAAACACGTAACCCTGCGGCCTCTAATTCTCTTCTCTTATCATCTGGGGCATCTGGGCCACAAAAAATCCAGGCAGGTGGCCCAGAATTACGCAATAAATTCGCAGTTATTGGAAAACGTAATTGAGTGTCAAGAATAATTGGCTGAGGATTTATGCCTTCCACTTCTCGCACGGTCAAATCAGGATCATCAGATATAATCGTACCGATGCCCACCAATATCCCATCATGTTCCGAGCGAAGAGCATGTGTCATAGCATTTGCTTGTTGCCCACTGATAGAAAAAGGGACCCCCTCATCCAGAGCAATCGAGCCATCGATACTCTGAGCATAAGTTAAAGTTACAAATGGTCGTTTAAGCTCTGCTTCTTTAGATATATTTTTGGGCGCAATCGGTATTGGAACCCCTCTATAAGCTTTTGTATCAAGATCCAACATGTGGCCCATACGTTTCGATTTTGTACTTAAATAGTCGATATTATCTTGATTAGGTATAGTTTCTATGGGTTCACGTTTCGATACATCTATACCAAATTTCTCCAAAGCACTAATCTTCAAAGAGTTGTTAGTCAAAAGTTTTACAGACTGGACACCCAAGTCTTCGAGCATAAGACAAGCTACCCTATAATCACGCTCATCCGCTTGATGTCCCAATTCAATATTTGCATCAACGGTGTCGTATCCTTCGTCCTGAAGATTATACGCTCTAAGTTTATCCCTTAACCCAATGCCTCTGCCTTCCTGTCTCAAATAGATCACTACGCCAGATCCCTCTTCCGAGATTTTTTCCATCGCCTGGCGTAATTGATTGCCGCAATCACACCTCCGGGACCCAAATACGTCACCAGTAAAACACTCAGAATGGATTCGAACTAAAACATCGCTTTTACCTTCTAAAGGCCCTGTTACTAAAGCGACATGTTCCTTATCATCCTTATTGTTAGAGTAGTAAATCAACGAGAAATCCCCTTCTTTCGTCGGAATTCTCGCAGAAACATCGCGTGTTACCCTAAGATCAAACATAGCCGTACCATTATATAGATCCAAATTAAAAGGTCAATTTATAAGGCAATTGGCAAATCTTCCATTCGGTGTCTGGCCTGTTTCCAAACTCCAGCTTCTTGAAGCATTTGATTCGCAGTATCCGTAATATTCGTACTACCACCGTACATATTCATTATCTCAGCGTTTTTTTCTGCTCCATTGATGTAAGAATTCTCACTTACCGTTCGGCCGTTTACTTCTCTTTTTTCAATTCTAATATGATTATCTGCAAACATGGCTAATTGAGGAAGATGGGTTACACAGATCACCTGGTTATTTATTGAAATTTTGCTTAATTTTTTTCCTATCACGGATCCCAACCTTCCCCCAATACCATAATCGATTTCATCCAATACAATTGACCTTCCGCTATCAAAATCAATCGAAGAAGCTTTTAACGCTAGCATTAACCTCGCAGCCTCGCCCCCTGAAGCTATTGTCTGTACCTTTTTAAATGATTCCCCCTTACCAGGTCTTATCATAAATTCTAAGCTTTGCAGCAGTTGCCTTTTTTCTATACGATCCATATCTAACCGCAATATGTCTTCTCGTTTATCAGACAAAATTCCGTCTGTAATATTAATACAAATATCTGTTGAGTCCATACCTAATTCAGCCAATTCACTTTTGACCGATTCTATGAATGAATCGCAGGCCGCTTTCCTATCCATAGATAGGCTATAATTAGCGGTCTGAAAATCTTCAACAACACTCTCAAATTTTTCTATCGTAGATTCCAATTGCAACTCCACATTTTCGCTAGCTTCCATCTCTTTACCCAGTGAAGCTACACGCTCTAATAAAATATCAATCGATCCCGCATCATATTTATTCATCAAGGTTTTGATTAGATGAATTCGCTCCAGCAACACATCTAAACGCTTGGGGTTATCCTCCAGCCCATCAAGATATTTCCTTAGAAAGTTCCCTGCGTCATTCAAATCATTCGCGATGATCTCAAAATTTGAGTGCACTAATTCAAATTCTTGATCAAAATTTGAAGCCTTAGCTAGATGCGTTAAAACACTATTTAATTGATTTCGAAGTGAATAATTTTCATCTGTGGACCCATAGATAGCTTCCAAAGATGACTGCGCTGAATCGACCAAAAGCTGGACATTCGACAAAATTTTTACCTGGGCCTCAAGCTCTTTAAGCTCTCCAGATTTAAGTTGTGCCTGGGATATCTCATCATATTGTTGATTAATAAGGTCATGATTTTCTCTATTCTCCAACGAGGCATGTTCCAGTTCAAATATCGCTGATCGATATTCCAATAGACTAGAAACCATACGTTCAACATAGTTTGCTCTATCAGAAAGGCCAGCATGCGCGTCAAAAATAGTCAGTTGCTGTTCAGATTCATATATCTTATTATGATCTCCTTGCCTATGTATGTCAGAAACTATACCGCCAATCCGATTGAGCAATTTTAATGATATTTTTTTTCCATTTAAATACGCTATGTTTTTTGATTCACGAGTATACCGTCTACCTAAAAGAATGTCATTGGTCGTATTCAAATTGACCAATTTACCAAGATCCAATGTTTCTAATTGTTTTTTAGATTCAGCATTTAAAGAAAAAAGACCTTCTACCAGAAATTCATCTTCCCCAAATCGTATATCGTCTACCCCTGGTTTTGCTCCGCAAATCAAAGCGATTGCACGAACTATCAGGGATTTTCCAGAGCCGGTCTCGCCAGTTAGCACAGTAAACCCCGACGTAAAATCGACATCAATTGAATCTATTAAACCAAGGTTTCGAATCAACAGTTTCTTCAACATAAAGCACCTCTATTATCAGAACAATAATAGAACATACGTTCTCTGTCAAGAAGGGCTCTGCCTATTTATCGCTCTCAAGTATAGTAACTTCCTCGAGAGTCTGGCCAGGAGTAGCAGAAGATGCTGGGTCACGAGGTTCTATAGCAAGAGCAATGTCGAGACCATCTATAACACGGCCAAACACCGCATGGCGATCATCTAAATGTGGTGTTGCGACAAAAGTTATGAAAAATTGACTCCCATTAGTCCCTGGTCCTGCATTAGCCATAGAAAGAATACCAGGTGAGTCATGGCGTAGTGTCTGATCAAATTCATCATCAAATCTATACCCAGGTCCTCCCATTCCGGTACCGCTGGGATCACCTCCTTGAGCCATAAACTCTGGGATTACTCGGTGAAAAGTAGTTCCGTCATAATATTTATCTCGGGCAAGAAAAACAAAGTTGTTCACGGTAACCGGAACTTTATCTGCAAAAAGTTCAACTGTGAAATCCCCTGCTGATGTTTTGAATATTGCATGGTACGTCTTATTAGGGTCAATCACCATGCTAGGTGCCTCATTATATTTATTCACCAACAACTCTCCTTCATTTTTTTCCTCTGTCAAACATCCAATTGATATTAAAAATACAATACTAGAGAGTATAACAAGTTTTACAATTATTTTATGTAACATTTGTATCCTAACGACAACGATTAAAGCTTGATTGCAATGGTACAGATGTATGCTATGTACTAGCACTAAACTAATTTGTTATTCAACAATTTTGAGATAATATAGATTATCGTCATAAATCACCTTGCTATAAATATATCAATAAACACAAATTGTAAAATTGAGGTTAAAAACAGAACATGTCGAAACTCATAATCGGATTAGTGGTCTTTTCTTTGTTATTATTTGGATCCATTTCTTGCGGTGGTAATAAATTGAGTGATTCTGGAAACCCTGGAAAACGATTGGTAACCACTGGGGATACTGTATGGGTGCATTACGTTGGGACTTTGGAAAATGGAGAGGAATTTGATAATTCAAGGGAAAGATCTCCCTTTTCATTTACCTTAGGTGAAGGCCAAGTAATAAAAGGGTTTGAAACAGGCGTTTTAGGATTGGCAACCGGAGATAGCGTGAAGGTCACACTCGAACCTGAAGAAGCATATGGACCATACAATGAACAATTAGTTTTTCAATACCCAATTGCGGGGGCCCCGGAAGGAGTACGAATTGGTGATGAGGTAGTACTAGATAATGGTAGCCGAGCAAGAATTAAGTCAATAACAGATGAAATTGTAGAAATAGATGCAAATCATCCATTGGCGGGTAAGATTCTTATATTTGAAATTGAGCTTATGGGTATCGAATAAATATCTAACCCTAAAAAAGTTCTTTACTTAACGCGAACAATTCGAAGCACCGGCCTGTAAATACTATAATGAACTATATGATATTTCTGCACATATTCTCTAATAGCCCCGGTTATGGAGACGAAATCGCTAACTTTGGTTTTATAATTATTATATTGATAACCTTATTTGTAATGTCCTATCTCGGAAAAAAACGGAAACCTTAGCATATACCAATTTCCTGATCATTTTTTTTCAAGGTTCTCTTCAGCAGCAGATTTTCTCAAATAAACAGGCTGTAGCTTTGTTGGATCATCCATAAGACCTTGCGTAAAACGCCTATACCCCAAGCGCGCTAATTCTCCTGAGCGACGCTGTCTTTCTGGGATCGGTGGGATATGAATGATTGTGTTATTCATTTGCACTAATCGATCTTCTAGATCATCAGTTATTTCGCCACAGATAATCATGGGGCCTTTTTGTTCATCAATAAAAGAAAATAACTCATCAACCGTTATTATGTGATCTTCAATAATCTTTTTATAAGGCGCCAATATACTAGAATCGTTCTCATCATTGCGGAAAACAGCGCAACTAAATTCGCCCCTACCTGCAGGCAATAACGATATAATTTGATCTCTCTGATTGATGAATGGAAAAGCCGCTACATCAAGAGTACTTATGCCAACAACAGGAATATCCAAAGAAATACTAATCGCTTTGGCAGCAGCAAGGCCGATACGAATCCCAGTAAAACTCCCCGGCCCAATTGTTACTATCAAACCTTTGAGATCATTAATTCCAATTGCAGATTCAACAAGGGCAGATTCAATAGCTAGATGTAGCTCAGAAGTATGGTTTCTATTAGATAACCAGTTTTTCTCGTGTATAACATGGCCTGCCTTATTCAGTAAGGCAACACCTGCATGCTCGGTAGCTGTATCCAAAGCAAGAAACATATTAATTCTATTCCTGTCTACTAAATTCCCAGTTCTTTCTAATCATGCCCAAGGTTATCTCAGATTCTGAGCCTTTCGACTCAATTATGATATCCCTAACATCGTCAGAAACAACCTCGATCGTTATGACAATATGATCATCTGGGAAAATATCTTGTGCTCGATCACCCCATTCCACAATCACCACTGCTCCAGTGAACATATAGTCATCTAAACCCAACAACCAGGCCTCCTCTGTTTGTACTACTCGATACAAATCTGCATGCACCAGCGGAACTCGGCCCTCATATTCATTGACTAAAACAAAGGTCGGGCTTTTCGTGTATTCGTTGACTCCAAGGCCATTCGCTATGCCCTGAGTCATCGTAGTCTTACCGGCCCCCAATGACCCAACAAGCAAAAAAAGTTCATCACCCACAAGAGTTTCTCCCAATTTCCTCCCAAACAATAAAGTTTCGTCAGAATTCGACGTTCTAAGGGTCCACCGCATGAGATAATGCTCCTATTGGGGAATGATTTATAATCAGCAACGATATGATACTACAAAGCTGACCACTTATTTTATTTAACAAACAAGAATTTTGGCTGTAAAAGTAAAACAAAAAGTACAGATATACTTAAAACGGTTCCCATTGATATCAGAGCGAAGGCAGGTCCAAAAAATTCTGCAGCGTATCCTGCAACTAAACTACCCAAAGGAACAAATCCCCGGTCTAATAAATATAAGCTTATTACGCGGCCATGGAACCGGGCTTCCGACAAGGTCAGAAGAAGTCCGTTTGTAACTGTCCTCTGCGTTGAGTCAAAAAAACCAACTAATATCAGAACTCCCATGGCCAGAATCAGAAATGGAGCCGAGCCCAAAGCAACCAACGAAATACCACTTAGGCACATAGTGACAGATATCATTGCTCCCTTGCCTTGAAAGTCACCCATAAACGCTAAGATCAAGGGGCCAATTAACGACCCAGCGCCCATCATACTAACCAATAAACCAAAACCTTCCGGCCCTATGTCAAATCTCTCACCTGCAAGCGCGGGTAAAACAACCATAAATGGCTGTAAAAGCAAAAGCGACAAAAATCCCAAAACCAGAAGGATCACTATATTTCTATTATTTTTTACGTATGCGAGACCCTCTAATGTGCTCTTAATAGCCGATTTTTCAGGTTTACCAAGTCTCTTATCTTTACGAACCTTTATATTTAGCCAAGCAATAATCACAATAATCTCAAACAAAACAATTACTGCAAATACCAAGGCAGAACCAGCAAAAGCAAACATCAATCCCGTAAATATCGGAGATATCACGCGAGTTCCATTAAACAAAAATTGTTGAATCGCAACAGCTGAACCAATATCTGCTTCTTTTACTAGTGAGGGTATTAAAGCTTGCCTAGGAGGTTGGTTAAAAGCTATCATTACCCCCCTCAAAAAAAATAGTGAATACACGTGCCAAATCTCTAATATATCCATTAGCAATAACGCTAAAATCGAGAGATAAACAAATAAGATACCAATCTGTGTAGTTAATAATATGATTTTCCGGTTTACCCGATCCGCTAAAACGCCAGCAGGTACAGCCAAAAATAAAATCGGTATTGTCCGCCAAAAATTAACTAAGCCAACTGCTGCAACAGACCCCGTCATCTCCCAAATAAGCCAATTCCTTGCTACTATCTCCATCCACAAGGTAAAAGCATGAGATGTAACGCCTATCAATAGGTACTTAAACGAACCTTGACTCAATAGCTCGGACAAATTCCCAAAAGCACCAACCTTAAAAAAACGCGTTATTTTAGTGAACATTATTAAAGGTTAGCCTAAAACAGTTGATACCCATTGAATAAATTTTCCCTCTTGGAAATCCAAATTTTTTGTCACTAATCCAAATTGTAAATCCGTTTTGAAAAAAACATGTAGTAGCCTGTTACTAAAATCAATAAAGCGGCGGTGGTTCCCACAGCAATTTGAACTCCAATAACATCAGCGATCAAAGCAACTATAAATATCCCTATGCTGGTCATTCCCCAATTAAGCATATAAATGCTCATAACCCGACCTCTATATTCGGGTGCGCTATAAGCTTGAGCTAAACTATTACTCAAGGCCATCCTACCCGCTTGACCCAATCCCAGAGGAATAAAAATAAGTAAGGCAACAAAAAAGGAATCTGTAATACTAAAGATTACTAGACTCACTGCCATAAGTAGTATGTTAATCAGCAACCATTTACCCCTATTTCGATCAGGCATTGACGCAATAAAATAGGAGCCAATCAATGCACCAATACCAGAGACACTCAGTAGTAACCCTTGCCTTGCGGCAGAGTTAGATAGTGTTTCAAAAAATCCTCCTACTAAAGGCACAGACCCTATAGCAGAAAGCTTGAACCCGATTAACCCATCCGATATATACGATGGTAAAAATATTCCCTCAGCTGAAAGTGTTTTACCCATTTCAACCATTAAAATAGTATCTGTAAACGCGGGCAACAAAAACATATATGGCATCGAAAAAACAAACGACATCAATGTAAAGATTAAAAGAGAGTAAATTGCTTTATTCGAGTAAATGTAGCGTACTCCCTCCCCTATCTCAGACAATACACCAGTGCCTTTTATACTAACACCACCGGAAACTGGCAATTTTATTAGGAAAAACGCCCCATACATATATAAAACTGACATGACAAAATACACACCTTGTATACTCCACAACGCTATTAGAAACCCTGCTAACGCGGGTCCTATAAGGCGGAATAAGTTCATTGCAGCACCATTTAAAGTTACAGCATTAGTTATAAGCCTAGGGCCAACAAGTTCAGGAATAATTGCCTGCCTTGCCGGCATCATTAAACTCATCACAACACCTTGTAAGAAAGAAGCAGCCATTAGGTGCACCCATGTTACTGACCCGAAAACGATAGAAAAACCAACCATCATTGTCACTAAAGCAGATGCTATATGTCCCGCTATTAGAACTGTTTTCTTAGAAATATTATCAGCTAAAACTCCTCCGAATAGTGAAAGAAATAACATTGGGACAGCATTTGCTAGCGCTAAAACTCCAAGCAAAGTTATGTTATGAGTCAATTCATAGACAAACCAGGACCGAGCAACCATCTGCATATTCATCGCAGCCATTTGACCTAATATTACGATGTAATAGGTCCGAAAAGACGGAACAGCAAGCGAAGCAAATGTCGATACGCGATACCCATCATCAGAAGAATTAGAAATCGAATCACCCTCAGGACTCCCAACAGGTTCACTCTCTTCTATTCCAGATTTCTCAGTATCTAATCGGCTCAATATATCTCCTATTCTGCTCGTTTTATTGCGGAAATTAACGCTCTCAATCCTACTAAAGAATCTTTAATTTCATCCTCGTTTAATTCACTAAGCCTGCTATCCCACCAACTCTTACGAGAGTAAAGTAGGCTCTCAACCAGTTCTTGACCTTTTTGAGACAATTCACAAGATACAGATCTGCGATCATCGGTACCCGTTTTGCGGACAACAAGATTTTTCTCTACTAATCTATCAACAAGGCCAGTACTATTAGGCAACGATACCCCTAAAAGCGAGGCTATAACACTCATACGAGAAACACCATTTCGGTGAAGTGCGAACATAACTCTCACCTGAGGCATGGTCAAGTCGACATCCATCCATTCTTCTGATATTCGAGACCTTAAGTGATGAAACAGATTGTCCAGCAAGTGGTAAAGTTCACTGGGGGGGTTAGTTTTAACTATATTAGGCTTATCAGTACTATTATTTAACATTAGACTACTTATGATACAAAATAATTAACCTTATGTAAATATTTAACCTCATCTAAACTATTATATCGAGGCCCAATTCTCTAGTCCCTGCGATCAATCGCTCCAGATCTGATACTATTAAACTCGGTATTTCAATTTTAAGGGAGATTTTATGTCAGTGGAACAGACTTTAATACTTGTTAAGCCAGATGGCGTTCAAAGAGGTTTGACGGGTGAAATCATAAACCGGCTGGAAAAAAGAGGGCTACAAATAGTAGGCGCAAAGCTGATTCATCCGACAAGAGCGATTGCAGAGGAACATTACCAAGAACATGTTGGCAAACCCTTTTATGAGGGTTTAATTGAATTTATCACTTCAGGGCCGGTCCTTGCGATGGTCATTCAAGCGGAAAGAGCAATCGCCATATCAAGACAGACCATGGGGTCGACTGATCCTGCAGAGGCGGCTCCTGGAACAATCAGGGGAGACCTTGGTTTAACCGTTGGCCGGAACCTCGTCCATGGTTCAGACTCTGCAAAAAGGGGCACTGAAGAGATAAAAATATGGTTTGATGAATCTGAGATAATTAACTTTGAGCAAACCATGCAGCCTTGGATCATTGAATCCTAACCAAATTCTTAGCATCACGCCAGATGCGTTCTAAATCGTAATAGTTTCGACCTGTAGGAGAGAATATATGGACAATAACGTCACTGTAGTCCATCAAAATCCACCCAGACTGGGCATCGCCTTCCGAACGAAGCAACGCTCTTTTACCTTTAAAAATATTTTTATCTATAGCTTCTCTAATAGAATTTATTTGACGGTCCGATGTGGCGGAAAGCAAAATAAAAGCGTCGGCATAAGAGCATATCTCTCTTACATCCAGCAAAAGTATATCGTGCGCTTGAAGATCTTCAGCCACACCAATAATCTCCCTGGCTATTTCAAAAGATTTCACAGAAACATCATCTATTTTGGTTTTATCATTAACCATGTTTTTTATTTTATTGCACTAAATAATCACCTTCAACACAAATTAAAGTTCAATTAGGAGTTAAATAATGTCATTAGCAATATTATTGGCAGGAATCGCCTTACTCATCGGAGGTTTGGCTGATTTACTCTACAGAGTAGCACAGGATCGAGGTATTGATTCAGGGGTATTTGTATTTTGGCAATCGATCATTTTCTCTGCGATTTTGTGGGCCTATGCGATAGCTTCTGGTGATATTTCAAAATTAGATACTTTCACCTGGGTAGTCGGTTTACCAGCGGGAGCTCTAGGTTACGCGGGATTGACCCTATTTATAATTAGTGTGAAAACGGGTGACGTTAGTGTAAATGCACCAATATTTAGATTGAATTTTGTGATAACTAGCGCAGGAGCGATGATTCTCTTAGGAGAGTCAGTTGTATGGGCAAAGCTGCTGGGAATTACGTTTGCTCTCCTAAGTGTAGTGTCTTTTGCTGGTATTAAATCGCTTAATTTTAGTAGTAAACAAGCGTCATCTCTCGCTCTTGTTTCAGTAGGATCCGTAATTTTTGGTGTGGTAGGGATATTGATCAAATACGCCCTGAATAACGACGCTGAGCCTATACCATTATTAATGACTCAAACTATCGCTTTCCAAATAGCTGCAACTATCTACGTCGTGTATGCAAAAAAATGGAAACCCAACAGAGCAACGAGTTTGTACTCTCCTTGGATCGCAATATTACAGCTAATCTGGGCTTCTTTAACGTTAACAGCGTTATCATTCGGTGAGGCTAGTATCATTTACCCTATAGTCCAGTTAAGTTTCGTTGTAACAGCAATACTCGGAATCATCCTTTTACACGAAGATCTTACAAAGGGGAAAGCGGTAGGAATAGTTTTAGCTTTAGGGGCAGTAGGGGCACTTGCTATCGCCTAGCGGGGCATCTCGTAAAAAACGGCTGAATCGCTGTGATAATTGATAGCCAACCTTATTGGCATTTACCTATTTTTCAAGTATGCTGATGCCCATCATGAAAACAAAAAGTCGCGTCGTAGTCGCTATGAGCGGAGGAGTTGATTCCTCCGTAGCAGCTTATTTATTAAAAAAGCAAGGTTATGAAGTAATCGGTGTGACTATGAGGCTGTGGAGTACAGAAGTTGAAATGGCTTCAAAACACAATCGCCAATGTTGCTCCATAGAAGATACCCAAGATGCAAAAAGAGTCTGCCAAATCCTAGGAATTCCTCATTATGTATTAAATTTTGAAAAGGAATTTCAGAAACATGTTATGGATTATTTCATCCAGGAATACAAACAGGGGAGAACCCCACACCCCTGCATCGCCTGTAACGATAAGATAAAATTTGCATTCTTTTTGGACAGAGCTATGACTTTAGATGCAGATTTTATAGCAACTGGTCATTACGCAAAACTCATTAAACAAGGAGAAGATTTTCATTTGGAAAGGGCCGTCGATAAGGCAAAAGATCAAACGTATGTTTTGTACGGATTATCCCAAAAAGATTTGAAACGGTCTCTATTCCCTATTGGAGATCTACCAAAAGAAGAAGTGCGCACTATAGCAAAAGAACTAAAACTACCAGTCGCGGACAAACCAGATTCCCAAGAAATTTGTTTTGTACCCAACGGTGATTATCGGGAGTTCCTTATAGATAAAATTGAGTTCACGCCTGGCCCTATAATAGACCTAGATGGCAATATCATTGGTAGCCATAATGGGACTGCAGGCTATACAATTGGCCAACGTAAAGGACTCCCATCAAGTAATACAGGTAAACGTCAATTTGTTGTAGATATAGATGCAGAATCTAACACAATAGTGGTAGGCGACCAAGAAAGCCTCTTTTCTGGAGGTCTCTCAGCATCAGATTCCAATTTCATTAACGAAAATATGGTTGAGGTACTCAAGAAAAATCCCGAAGTGACAGCAAAACTGCGTTACCAAGCACCTATGATAAAAGCAAAGTTTATACCCAGTGAGAATGATTCCTCATTTTCCCTAGTTTTTGATTCACCACAAAGAGCGGTTACACCGGGCCAAGCAGTAGTACTTTACCAAAACGATATATTGATAGGTGGCGGGAAGATTGATCGCGCTACAGAAATTGATTCTGACGAACCATCCCGAAATAGGGTAGAATTAGCCGCGGGGGAAAAATAGATGTCCATTATTGCAATCACTTTGGCTACTAGAAATTGGCTAAAAAAGAAAAATTTAGATACGGGTGGGGCTTACTATGATGGTGATTCCCAAGGCTACATATCTACGGATTTCCTATATGGTGCGATCGAGGCGGCAGAGCAAACTATTTTGCAGTCAATAGAAACATTCTCTGAGAAAGAGATGCTTTGGAGACCGTATCCTGAAACACCTTCTACTGGATTCTTGATATGGCATGTCGCCCGAGTTCAAGACGTTTTAGTACACAAGTATATTCTTGAACAACCTGAAATATGGTCTAGTCAAGGATGGGCACAACAGTTCGGGCTCCCTTTGGACGAGACAGGCCAAGATTACACGGGTGAACAAATTTCACATTTCGAAGAACCACCTAAATCAGAATTAATTGAATATTTGAAAGCAACTTTCCGAGCAGCACTTCGTTCTGTCGAGCAGTTAGGTGCAGATCAAAACACTCTTTCAAACGAAAAAATGATGCAAAGCATGCGCTACCTGATAATTTTGAACACTCATGTTAACCTTCATGCAGGTTCAATCAACTACATTAGAGAAGTTTTAACAGCATCAAGGGAGACTCCTGAAGTCCCATACGAAGCATCTTAAACTGAATAATAATGCCTAATAATCCAACGGAAAAACCCACTTTAGCATATGAGCTAAAATTAGCGAGGCTAGGAGCAACCAGTATTGCAGGAGTGGATGAGGCAGGAAGAGGATCCCTAGCAGGGCCAGTTGCTGCGGCAGCTGTCATACTACCTGATGACCCACTTCCGTGGTTTGAACAGGTCAATGATAGTAAGTTGCTTACAAGCAGAACAAGAGAAAAGTTATACAAAAACATCATTGAAGATGCCCGCGTCGGACTAGCTATGGTCCCGTCAACCACTATTGATCAAATAGGAATAGTACAAGCTACTGAACGAGCGATGTTAGATGCCATTTCTGTAATAGCGCTAAACCTAGATGGTCTTTTAGTTGATGCTATGGAACTTCCCAAAGCTGCTATCAAACACAAATTATCAATAATCCGGGGAGATCAACTATCTATCTCAATAGCTAGCGCATCAATAGTAGCAAAGGTAGCAAGGGATTCTTTAATGAGGGATTTAGATGGGCAATTTCCTGGATATGGTTGGGTAAGAAATAAAGGGTACGGGACGGACGGACATCTAAAAGCTCTATCTAAACTGGGCCCAAGTCCACTTCATCGACATAGTTTCCTTTCAAACCTTGATTGGTCTTAAACTTGACACTGGTTGCCAGCGTGATTACTATGTCCGGACATGGATAGGTGGTAAGGGAGATCAAGGACCCAATATATTTTGAATAACAAATTTACTTTTAATACCGGTATCGTAGTCAATAGACTTCAGACTAGTAATTTAATCAAAATTGCTGTACGACCCATTTTATGCTCAGGAATAGCATTATCAATTGATCGCACTGAAACCATTTAAATACTTGATCTTTAATAAGGAAATCATAAATTGATCGCACTATCCACCCTGCTCTACTCAGTCGAATTATTGATCCTATTTATCTTTGTATTAGGACTTTCTGCGTCAGAAACAGCTTTTTCAATCGCACAAGGAGACAACCTCGAGCGAATAGTACAAAGAAGATCAGCTGGTGCACGTAGACTGGAGGCACTACAAGAGAAAAACACTTCTGTCATGATATCTCTATTGATGACGAAAACGGTACTTATCGTATCCTTTATCGTTATAAGTATAGATTTTGGTAAAACATTATATGACGGTCCTTGGGGCGAGGTTGTATCTGCAGCAACGGGCCTGGTGATCGTGCTAGTAACACAAACCATTGGCCAACTCTGGGGAACGAATAACCCAGAGAGCATCGCCCTAAAATTTACTGCACCCGTTTCAGCATTAACTAAAGCATTATCGCCTTTAGTAAAGACTGTGACATCTCTCGCAATTCCTCCGATAACGAAATTATTGGGCAATAAATCGGACACAAATGGTAACGGGAATGAAACCCCAAACCTTGAAACCGTGGAAACACTAGGGACAGATAACGAGTCTTCGCGAAACACAGAAGACAATGAACTGGGCCGCCAAATCATGCGAGGGGCTTTGCGACTAGAATCAATGTCAGTTAAGGAAATCATGGTTCCTCGCCCAGACATAATAAGTATAGCAACAGACAAAACTGTGAGAGAAGGAATAGAGGTTGTACTTAATGAAGGTTACAGCCGTATCCCCTTATATCATGAAACAATAGATAATATACGAGGCGTCGTGTACGCAAAAGATCTACTGGCAGTATCCCAAAAAGAACCTGCAGCAAACCTTGCAAGCGTTGCGCGATCTGCACTACTTATACCCGAAACAAAAAAATTAGGTTCATTACTTCGTGAATTTCAAGACAAAAGGATACAGATAGCTCTAGTCATTGACGAATATGGAAGCTTGTCTGGCTTAGTTACTAATGAAGACCTATTAGAAGAAATAGTAGGTGATATAGAAGATGAATTTACAGTAGCAGAACCTATAATTGAGCAAATCAATGAAGATACAGCAATAATAGATGCGAGAGCGCCTTTACAATACGTCAATGATCTTTTCAAAATTGATCTTGAAGCTGAAGGATCAGCTACCTTAGGTGGCCTGATTTATGATAGATTGGCCAGAATGCCTCACCCCGGAGATATAGTCGAGGATGAACAAGTTCGGATAAGGGTACTAACAACCTCAGGGCGGAGAATACGAAGAGTAAGAGTCAACCGCCTAGATACCCAACAAATTGGAAATTCTAATTCAAGCAGCAAATAGCATTAGGTACCCTTTAATATCATTTATTTATAGCTAAGGATAGGCTACAACCAATTGTTTGAGCACAAGCTTTTAATAAGAAATCCTGGCTAACAGATTGTCTATGCATAATCCATAGAGCTATATTTTTTGTATGCCCATACCTGCCTCTTTTTTTTGTGCGGAATAACAACATAAAACACGCTAATATATCGCTAGACATAAATTGATTAATCAAATAATCAATGTCTGCAGGTTACAAAACTAAAAAAATGATTGGCTAAAAATAAAAGAACCCCCCCGAAAGGGGGTTCTTTTATTTGAATTTTCCCTTAGATTATGTAATCTATTCCCCGGTTATAGGATCAGGTAAGAGAGACGCTTTTACATGTAAAGCGGTTGTTGCAGAAGCTCCATCACGAGCTGCTGTTGCTTTAAGTGTATACACTCCAACACCAATTCCAGATGGAATCGCTGGGCTACCAGCTGAACCTAGAGTTTCCTCTACGGCTCCCGACCCATTGGTCTTAGCACTGCCTACCGTATAATCACCGCCAGGGCCATCAGCTTCAACTATAGTCACTGTGATTGTATCTTTACGGGGGAATCCCGCCAAAGTCACTTTCAAGGTCTCTTGACCAGCAACATTTCTAGCTGTGGATACAGCTATTGAAGCAAACCTAGCAGCATTGCCGTCAGCGCCGTTTTTACCGTCTGATCCGTCTGCGCCCGCTGGTCCTGCTGGACCTGCTGCGCCTGCCGGACCCGCCGGACCTGCTGCACCTGCTGCACCTGCTGCACCTGCTGCACCTGCCGGGCCTGCTTCACCAGCAGGGCCTGCACAAGCAGAGATTAACAACATTCCTACTAAAGATAGTATAACTAGGGGGTAAATCGCTTTCCCTTTGAACACGACTGTTCCTCCTTCTAGGAGATTGAGATTTATCAACGGAAATCTATTCCGATTAACCACATATGTGGTCCAATACGGTCATGATAGGCATTCTAGGTTAGGTGTGTCAAGTAATTTGACATAGGAAATCTTTTAAATGTACTTAATGTTAATCAAACGGACCAACCGCTGCTATAATAACAATCCGAGATGCTAGCGTCTTTTTGGAGAGGTGGCCGAGCGGTTTAAGGCGTCGCTCTCGAAAAGCGGAGTCTCCTTATTGGGGACCGTGGGTTCGAATCCCACCCTCTCCGCGGAGAGATGCTGGAGTGGCTGAACAGGCACGCCTGGAAAGCGTGTAGAGTCTGTAAGGGCTCTCGCGGGTTCGAATCCCGCTCTCTCCGCCAGTTTATCATTGATGAGGAATATACTTATGGACATATCAACCGCTGCTATTAGTGTAATAGTCCTATTTGGTTTAACGTTATTATATTTAGCCTGGGCATCCAGATCTAAAACAAGCCGTAAAGAGGAATATGAGGAAATCATAGAGACCATCATTAAAGAACAGTTAGGAACTGCTTTCCCGGATGCGATCAATAAATCTTCAGATTATTTAATCAAATTAAACCAACAGCACATGCAATCCTTAACAAAAGATTTTGAAGACAAAAGAAACCAAATTGAAAAAAGTATGGAAAGAATCTTCGGCAGTCTTCAGAATTTGACAACTTCTACTGGAGAATTAGGAAGCAAGATTACCACCGAGATAAAAAACGTTGGACAACAAACAAGTGAATTGAGGAACACGACAACCCACCTCAACAATTTGCTCGACAATAATCCTAAAAGAGGCCAATGGGGTGAGAGGGTTACAGAAGATATACTGAGATCATTGGGTTTTGTAGAAGGCATAGGATATCAGAAGCAACAGAGCCATCATGGAGAAGATGGCGGAACAAGACCAGACTATGAGTTCCCTCTACCCGGTGGGCTCAAAGTATATATGGACGTTAAATTCCCGTTCACAGCGTACGAAGAGTACTTCAATGAAGACTCGCCACCAAAAAAAGAAGAGCATAGAAAGCGTTTTCTGCAAGATGTAGAGAGGAAAGTAAAAACTTTACCAAAATACATAAATGTCTCAGAAGGTACAGTTGATTACGTTTTCATGTTCATACCAAATGAAGCGGTAATGTCTTTCTTATACGAAAGCGATCAAAGTCTCTTCGAAAAAGCTTTACGCCAACGAGTACTACTTTTATCACCAATTACTCTTTACTCGGCGTTATCAACAATCAGACATATCTTAGATACTATAAAAATAAGACAGTCAGCCAATGAAATTACTGAGTTAATGAGTGTTTTTGATGCAGAGTGGAAAAAATTTAAGTCCCAATACGACAAACTTGGCAATCAAATTCAAACTGTACAAAATACTTATTCAGATGATTTATCAAGAAGAATCAGGATGTTAGAAAAACCTTTAGACAAAATAAACGAATTAAAATCAGATATCTATCTAACGAGAACTGAAAATATTATTGAAGATAGCCTAGAAACAATTGATGAAGATGCCTAGAATCTCGATATAAAACTATCCTACCCTAGGTTATTTAACACTAAATATAGAAAAGTAAGAGAGGAAGGATGGAAAAAGACCTAGAGTTTTGGTTGTCTTTCCATGCTATACCTGGTTTCAAAGCAAATCATTTTGCTTTGCTCAAATCAGGATTTGATAATTTAGGGAAAGCATGGAGGGCGTCAAAAGATGATCTTGCTAAATTAGGAATACCAAAATCAATCATTAACCATATTGTGTCCAAGCGATCTAAGCAAAACCCGGAAGAGCAACTGGAAAAATTGGAGAGATATGGAGCGAATGCTATTACTAGCGATAACCTTTTTTTTCAAGAGAACCTACAAAAACTTTTCCCAGTATCTCCCATTATTTACTATAAAGGGGAGCTATCATTACTTGAGAAAGAATCCATTTCTCTTATAGGCGGTCATCAAACTACAGACTACTCCCGACAAGTAGCACAGAATATTATGAAGGACCTTATTGCATATGGGTACATTTTTATTGGAGGATTAGCAAAAGGCATGGATTCACTTTGCCATAATACTGCTCATATCCAAAAAGGTGTCACAGTAGGAGTACTGTCTTCAGGGATAGATATTATATACCCTACTGAAAATCTAGATCTCTCTAGAGAAATCACTGATACCGGTGTCCTCATTACCGATAAACCTTTAGGAACTAGGCCTTCAAAAAATGGTTACTTATCGAGTGGGAATTTAATTACAAGGGTTAGCGTTGCCTCAATATTTATAGATGGTAAAACCGACGGTATTGAGTCATCGATAATTTCCAACGCTATTAAAGAAAAAATCCCTGTGTTCGGAATACCAGGCAACATATTCTCAGAGACCAGTCGAGGTCCAAATTTATTCATAGTACAAGGAGATGCCACACCTATCCTGCATTTCAGTGAAGTCGCTGAGTACCTTGGAAAATCTTAATATTTATAATACTTTGCAATAGACTGGTAGACATTCTACATAATACAAATAACTCAATCTCAACAGCATTGCAGGTACTAAATTATCAATATATGTTGACGAATCCACAAAACAAATATTAAATGAGTATGCTTACAAGGAGACTTAGACCGATGGCAACAAAAACAAAAAGTAAAACGAAGAAGTCTGGCAAAGCAGCTCCTACCGCCGATAAAAGCAAGTTGGTTATTGTAGAGTCACCAGCAAAAGCCAGGACCCTTTCAAGAATACTAGGACCAGAGTATTCTGTTATCGCCTCTATGGGTCATGTAAGAGATCTCCCCAGCGGAAAATTAGGAATTGATATAGAAAACGATTTCGAACCTCAATACAGAATCCCGCGTGGTAAAAACACCATAATTAAAGAGGTTAAAGCCGCTATAAAAAATGCTACCAACGTTTACCTTGCAACAGATCCAGATCGCGAAGGTGAAGCAATCTCTTGGCACTTAATGGAAGCTGCTTCAATCGATCCAGATATTGTTGAGAGAGTAGTTTTCCACGAAATAACAAACTCAGCAATACTAGAAGCTTTCAAAGAACCTAGAAAAATTGATTGGAATTTAGTCGAAGCGCAGCAAGCAAGACGAGTACTGGACCGATTAGTTGGTTACACGCTAAGCCCAGTTCTCTGGAAGAAAGTTAGAAGAGGTCTATCAGCCGGACGGGTTCAATCTGCTGCTTTGCGCCTGGTAGTTGACCGCCAACAAGAAATAGATGCTTTCAACCCAAGAGAATATTGGTCGATTGAAATCAAACTTAACACAAATAATAAAAAAGATAACGAATTTATCGCAAAGCTCCATAGAGTAGTAGGCGAAAGAAAAAATATTGAAATCAATAGCGATGATGAAGCACAATCTATAGCAAAGATTCTACGAACTTCAAAGTATGAAGTTGCTTCTATAAATACTAGGCCTACAACCAGACGACCATCCCCCGCGTTCATTACATCAACTTTGCAACAAGAAGCCTTTAGAAAATTAAGATTTACAGCTCGAAGAACGATGTCAGTCGCACAACAATTGTATGAAGGAATTAACTTAGATTCTGAGGGTTCTTCAGGACTAATAACCTATATGAGGACCGATTCAATCAATATGTCATCATATGCAATTGATCAGGCGAGAGAAGTAATCAAAGAAAAATATGGAAGCGAGCATATTCCAGAGAAACCAAGGTTCTATAAATCGAAAGTAAAAGGAGCGCAAGAGGCGCACGAGGCAATTAGACCAACTTCATTTTCTCGGTTACCAGAATCTATTAAAGACAATCTTACTAATGACCAATACCGGCTATATGATCTTATATGGAAGAGAGCAATAGCATCTCAGATGGCAGATGCAAAATTTCAGCAAACCTCTGTGGATATTCACACGGAAAACAACGAGTCCGACATGCGCTATTTACTTCGAACAAGTGGATCGATAATGACATTTGACGGCTTTCTAAAAATTTACACAGAAGGCAAAGATGAGCCAAGTAATGATTCTGATGACGGACGAATTATTCCAAAATTATCTGAAGGCCAAGCACTGACTGCTTCCGATATTGCTCCAAATCAACATTTCACTCAACCACCCCCTAGATACACTGAAGCCTCTCTTGTCAAAGCTTTAGAAGAAAAAGGAATTGGGCGACCAAGTACTTATGCAACCATAATGGGAACTATTCAAGACAGAGGTTACGTCGATAAAGAAAATAATTCTTTCAAAGCTTTGCGATTGGGAGTGGCAGTCTCAGATCTTCTAAAACAATTCTTCCCCGAGATTGTCGACTTGGATTTCACGTCTGAAATGGAAAATAAATTGGACGACATAGCTAATGGAGAACTCGAGCGAATTCCCGTTATAAAAACTTTCTACAATCCATTCAATTTTCAAATTGAGTCTGCCAAAGAGAATATGCCTAGAGTCACCGACATCGACGAACCTTCGAACGAAATTTGCCCTCTCTGTGAGAGTAAGATGGTTATAAAAAGAGGTAGGTTTGGTCCATTTTTATCATGCTCAACTTTCCCAGAATGTAAAGGTACGAAAAAGATCGAATCAAAAACTGGTGTAGACTGTCCAAAGTGCGGCAGTGAACTATTGGAACGAAGATCTAATAAAACAAAAAGGACCTTTTACGGATGCTCAAGCTTCCCAAAATGCGATTTCCTTGTAAATCAGAAGCCGCTAATTGAAAAATGCCCAGAGTGTACGGGTTTGTTAGTTGCCGCAAGAAAAGATGAAGCCAAATGTGTTGATAAGGAATGTGGATGGAACGGATCTACAGAGGAATTATCGGCCACAACGGTAGATACCGCATAAGCTAGAGTATACATAGGTATACTGAGCCCAAACAAAAAACGTTAGGACCACCAGGTGTACAATTCCAAGATTCAAACGAATTTAGATCAAACTAAAGAGATAATTGAAGTATACCAATCACATCTAAAGAACGAACGCTTGCTTTCTGAGTACACCATACGTAATTACACAGAAGACACAGTGTCTTTTCTGGATTTTGCACTAGAAATTGGGAACAAAGATTTACATGAGATCGATAGATCCCATATCGAAAAATGGATCTTTCAATTAAGTAACGCTGGAACAGCAAAATCATCAATCGCACGAAAACTTTCGGCAATACGCAATTTCTGGAATTTTCTCGCAGATAAAAATATTGTTAATAATAGAGAAATGCCTGCCCGAGTGCCATCGCCCAAAAAAGGTCGTAGCCTCCCGAGATTTCTCTCACAAAAAGAAATCGAAATTCTAATTAGTGGCCCAGCAAGAAAATATAAATCTTTACAAATACAGAACACCAAACATCATTCCATTGAAAAATCCCGTCTAGATAGAGATACAGCTATACTCGAAATCTGTTATGGAGCAGGCTTGCGCGTCTCTGAACTTGCTCAACTTGACACGGAAAATGTTGATCTAAGAAAAGGCATTGTAAGAGTTATCGGCAAAGGTAACAAAGAACGAGAATCTTTCTTCGGCGAGAGCTGCAAATTGGCCTTAAAAAATTATATTGGAAAATCAAGACCTCTACTTATGAAAAATCAACTAGAGACTGCTTTGTTTATCAATAACAGAGGAACAAGATTATCAGTTAGGGGATTCGAACTTGTAGTAAAAAAATGGGCATCTGAAGTAGGAATAGAAGGGGAAATTCATCCCCATACTTTAAGGCATTCTTTCGCAACCCATCTGCTAGATGGAGGAGCGGATTTAAGAACTGTCCAAGAGCTTCTAGGGCACTCATCAGTTGAGACTACAGAAATATACACGCATGTCACTCAATCACAAATGGCAACCGTTTACGCGAGATCCCATCCTAGGATGGATCACGATTAATACAAATTATGCCAAAAAAATTGTTCTAGATGCTAGAATGCATTAAACATATCTATAGGAATGAAAATGCATATACTTTTGGTTAATGGGCCAAATCTCAATATACTCGGTAGCCGTGATGCCGATCACTACGGCACGATAACATTGGAAGAAATCGAAAAAACGTTTACAAAACGAGCATCTGATCTGAATGTAGATTTGGTTTCAGTATTTCAAGCAAATAGCGAAGGGGACTTAGTTGATTTTATCCAAAACAATAAAGCTGATGCAATCGTAATCAATCCAGGGGCTCTAACCCACTATGGATATAGCCTAAGGGACGCTTTAGAGGATTTCGGTAAACCAGTTGTAGAAGTACATATCTCAAACATCTACGCTAGGGAAGATTTCCGAAACAAAAGTGTCATAGCAGACATCGCAACAGGACAAATTTCAGGGTTAGGTTTAAACGGATATCTAGCAGCGCTCGATTTTTTAATTGGAAACAACCAACCCTAGTAAGCGAGTATAATATTTATGGTGGACTATATTAGTCGAATTCAACACTTACGCGATTCCCTTGCAAACGAAAACTTGCAAGGGGCGATCATATCTCAACCAGAAAACAGAAGATATATTAGTGGATTCACAGGATCATCGGGACTTTGTATCATTTCCGAAAAAAATGCCCTTTTATCTACAGATTCAAGATATACAGAACAAGCAGCAAAGCAATCACCTGAATTTTCAATTTTTCAAACAATTGGTAACTTTGATAAATGGCTACCAAACGTGCTTGATAATCTTCCACGGGGCAGCAACTTAGGAATAGAATTTGAGCATGTAACACATGGGACATTTAACAGGTTCAAAGCAGTTGCAGACGATTTGAATATAACTTTAAAGCCAATGAATGGCATATTAGAAAAACAACGCAATATAAAAGATGAAGATGAAAAACAGTGGCTAAAAAAAGCTATTGAGATTACCGACGCATCAATAGAAAAATTGATGGGAACTATACATACAGGAATGACGGAAAAAGACGTTTCATGGGAAATCGAGCAGAACATGCGAAATCTGGGTGCCGAAGGAATCGCTTTCGACTTGATCGTAGCTTCAGGGCCAAATGGAGCAATGGCTCACCATTTCCCTTCAGACCAAAAAATAGAAACAGGAGTACCCATCGTTATCGATATTGGCGCTAAATTTAACGGTTACCACGCAGATTTAACACGAAGCTTTACGTTAGGAAAACCAGACAAAAGATTCAATGAAATATTCGATGTAGTGCTAACCGCCCAGGAGACAGCAATAGCAACAATACAATCTGGAATCACAGGGGAAAAGGCTGACAGTCTAGCACGAGCAATCATAGAGGACGCTGGATTCGGAGAAAACTTTGGGCATTCTCTAGGCCACGGGGTAGGCCTGGCAGTGCATGAGTATCCTAGGCTCGCTCAATCGGCCGAAGAAATATTAGAGGATGGAATGATTTTTACCGTAGAACCTGGGATATATTTAAGTGGCTGGGGGGGTATTAGAATAGAAGATGTTGTCGAATTAAAGGATGGCCGCTGTTGGCCATTAAGCCAAGCTTCAAAAATTAGAGAGGTTTAGAGAGGAACCTGGAAATGACATTAAACACCGGAGATCTTCACAAGGGAGTGACCATAGAAATAGACGGCGTCTTATTCCAATTACTCGACGTTCATCACATAAAAGCTAAGCGGTCAGCGCAGGTCCGAATGAAACTACGTGACGTCAAAAACGGACATACCGTAGAAAAAACAGTCTTTTCTGGAGAAAAATTTGTTAAAGCTGATGTCGAAACAAGAGAAGTACAATATCTATATAACGATGAAGATTTATATTATTTCATGGACACTGAATCATTTGATCAGTTCCCGTTGAATAAAGAAAGTATCGAGAATGTTATCCCATTCATTACGGATAACATGTTATTAGAACTAGCTTTCTATGAAAACGATCCTATCGGTGCCCAAATGCCTACAACGGTCGTACTGAAAGTAGATGATACCCCGCCCTCACATAAGGGTGATACTGCGACATCTGGAACAAAGCCCGCAACTCTAGAAACAGGCCTAGTGATCACAGTGCCAAGCTTCATTCAAAAAGATTCTCAAGTTGTGGTTGATACTCGAACTGGGGAATACGTGGAGCGTGCTTAACCAACAAAAAGACGAAGATAATATAGAGCGAATCCGCGCAGATTTTCATATACACAGCAGCTTTTCGCCAGATTCAAGATTTAAGATCAAAGACCTTATTGAATCTTGCACCAAAAACAATCTAAACCTCATAGCGATAACTGATCATCATACGATTAAAGGTGCGCAAGAAATTCAAGCGGAAGCACCGTTTCCTGTCATCATTGGCCAAGAAATATTATCATCCGACGGTGAAATAATCGGCTTATTTTTGAATAGAACCATTAAGAAACACATGTCTGCGAAAGAGACCGTTAAAGCGATAAAAGATCAAGGCGGGTTCGTGCAAATACCCCATCCTTTTGATCGATTCCGGAATAATCACATAAATAAAAAGGCTCTAGTCGAAATACTAGGTGAGGTAGATATCATTGAGGTTTTTAACGCCCGCACAATTTTGACCAAAGATATTGATCAATCAATACAATTTTATTTAGATAACAAAGAGAAGTTTAATCTCCATAAGGTAGGTGTTACAGATTCTCATACCAGCTATGAAATTGGAAAAAGTTACACTGAGTTACCAATGTATGACGGCCAAGACCATTTCTTGGATTCTCTTAATCACGGCACAGTTATCGGGAAAAAAATGAGTCCTTTTATACACGCTGTTACAAGGTACAACACGTGGGTAAAAAAATTAAACTGGGCCTAGTGGTCAAGCGGTTTTTCTGATTGATTCCCAGTCTAATTGATTCCCATTATCATCCACTAACGCAGGTAAGATTTTCTTCTCTACAACTTCTTTTGAAATAACGCAGGAATGAGCATCTTCAATACTGGGGATTTCATACATCAAGTCAAGCAATACATCTTCCATTATTGTCCGAAGTGCTCGCGCTCCTGTATTCTGCTTCAAAGCTTTTTCTACAATCACATCAAGCGCATCATCTGTAAATGAGAGCTTAACTCCATCCATCTCAAACAACGATAAGTACTGTTTGATTAAAGCGTTCTTAGGCTCTTTCAAAACCTTAAGCAAATCTTCCTTCCTCAGTGGGTTTAATGCTACAGCTAAAGGCATTCTTCCTACAAATTCTGGTATCATTCCATACTCTAATATATCGTCATGGCTTAAATTCATCATAGTACTAGAATCTCCATCTGAATCATGTGTGGTATTAGTAGATAAATTAAAACCAACCACATGACGATTCTTAGAAATTCGCTTTTCAACAATTTCATCAATTGCCTCGAAAGCTCCGCCACATATAAACAAAATACCCGACGTATCGATCTGAATAAATTCTTGCTGAGGATGTTTACGGCCGCCTTGGGGCGGCACGTTTACAATTGCTCCTTCGATAATCTTCAATAAAGCTTGCTGGACTCCTTCTCCCGAAACATCCCTAGTAATAGAGGGATTTGACGCTCTTCTTGCAGTCTTATCAATTTCATCAACATAGATAATACCCTTTTCAGCCTTTTTAACGTCATTGCCAGCAGCCTGAATTAATTTCAACAATATATTTTCAACATCTTCCCCAACATACCCTGCCTCGGTTAGAGATGTAGCATCCACAATAGCAAATGGAACTTCAAGAATTCTGGCCAAAGTCTCAGCCAACAAAGTCTTTCCTGATCCTGTTGGACCCACTAACAATATATTAGTTTTCCCTAATTCAATAGATTCTGCCATGTTAGTACGCTGAGATTGTACTTTTTTGTAGTGATTGTACACACCGACACTCAAAACACGTTTAGCATGCTCCTGCCCTATTACATACTCCTGCAACCGGTCGTATATGAATTTTGGTTTTGGAAGATCTTCTACCTGAATTCCATCAAAGTCTGTCGTAGCTAAATCGTTTAAGCTGGCTCCAGAAATTATTTGGGTACACACAGCAACACATTCATCGCATATATAGACTTGCTCCGAACCCGCAATAAGGCGTTTCACTTCAGTTTGGGGTTTTGAGCAAAAAGAACACGAATAGGATGACTCATCACCACCGGATATGTCGCTCATACTTGTACCTCTTCCTTGCCTATATGCATGCAAATATGGACCATTCGATTTTAGGAGGAATCGCCCGCAGACTCTTCCTTGCTTAACACCTGGTCAATAAGCCCATAGTCCATAGCTTGGTCAGAAGTAAGGTAGTAGTCTCTATCAGTATCTCTAGCTATTTTATCAATTGGTTGTCCGGTGTGTGTTGAAAGTATACCTCGAATTATCTCCTGAATTCTGAGTATTTCTCTTGCAGCAATCTCAATATCAGAAGCCTGCCCTTGGGCGCCTCCCAACGGTTGGTGCATGTGAATCGTAGAACTCGGAAGAGCATAGCGCTTTCCTTCTGCTCCAGCACAAAGAAGTATGGTCCCCATACTTGCAGCCATGCCAACACAAATAGTAGAAACATCTGCCCTAATCAATTGCATAGTATCGTATATTGCTAAACCAGACGTTATGACGCCCCCCGGGCTATTAATATATAATGAGATGTCTTTATCTGGATCTTCTCTATCTAAATACAATAGCTGAGCGACAATTAGATTAGCTACTTGATCATTAATCTGGGTTCCCAAAAAAATGATCCTCTCCTTTAACAGAAGAGAGTATATATCAAAAGAGCGCTCACCTCTTGCTCCTGACTCGATTACCATAGGTATAATATTTTGTGGGTCATTGATCAACGCCATCTCATAATCTCCTTAGATATACTAAATTATTAATCGCTTACTTTTTTTGTACTTTTTTTCTAGGCTTAGTTTTTGTTCCTGTTGATTTACTTGCCTTAGTAGTAGCTTTTTTCTTGGCGGGGGGTTTCCTTTTCTTTTTAACTGGTTGAGTTGCAATATCACTCAAAAAATCAACCGTCTGGCGAGCGGTTAATCTTCTGTTAATCGTATCCCTAGCAGCCGGATTGGTAAATAATGCTACAGCTTGTTCTCTTTGATCACCCTCCGGCTGTTCCTCAATAAATCGATCGATTTCATCTTGAATTTCTTCCTCAGAGGGAGTAATTTTAGCTACCTCAGCTAACTCTGAAACCAATAGTGACTGCTTAATCCTTTTCTCCGCCTGTGGTTTCATCGATTCTCGTATACTATCAGGATCCTGGCCACTACTTTCTAAATATGCTTCCAATGACATCCCCATACCACGCAACTGTTGATCTTGATCCTGTATCATGTGATCTATCTCAGCATCAAGCATCAGCGGCGGGAAATTCAAGGTCGCTTTCTCTTCAAGTAATGTCAATATTTGTTCTTCATATTGAGCATCTGAATCTTGTTTTGCCCGTTCTTCAATATCGCCTCTAATCTTATTTTTTAAATCATCAAGGCTCTCATAGGATTCGTTCTCGCTAAGCTCTACCGACTTAGCCCATTCGTCGTTAATTTCCGGTTTAACCTGATCTTTGACTTCATGAACCGTCACGACAAATTTAGCTTCTTTCCCTTTCAGTTCTTCCATCGAAAAATCGTCGGGGACTTGGATAGAAAACTCCCTAGTATCGCCTTGAATTGCTCCTACAAGGTTATCTGCAAAGCCTGGTACAGGATAAGTTACCTCGTTATTAATCAAATAACTTATTGATTTTTCTGCCATAAACGCAGAATCAGAAACTTCTCCATTATCTTTGATAACATAACCGTCAATATCTACAGTAGAAAGATCTCCTAATTTCAACGCTCTATCTACAGGTTCCCACGGTGTCCTTTGCATAACAATATTTTCTATGACCTCTTCAACCTGGCTCTCATCCACTTCGATTTTCTCTTTTGGTAACCGTATCGAATCATAGTCACCTAGGTTTACCTCCGGCTTGAGAGGAATCACAGCGGTAAAGGTAATAGGATCCAATGAGTCGATATCAGTTATTTTGGGTGGAGCCACTGGTTCCAATTTTTCCTCTTGAACCGCATCTACCGTCATATCATCTAAGAATTGATCAAGACCTTCTTGCACTAAAGTTTCTGAACCTATAAATCTTTCTAGAATAGATCGAGGCGTTTTACCTTTCCGGAAACCCGGAACATTGTAGAGCCCCACTAATTTTTTATATGAGCGCTCTTTATGCTTCTCAATTTCCTCTGGCTCTAATTCAATTACCAGTTGAACCTGTCGATTCTGTAGATCTTCTGAGGTGATCTTCAACTTTTAATACTCCTAAAAACAATCCGTGAAATTACTGAAACTATTATACACAGCGAGGAACAATTTATTACCTGTTATTCCTCAACAATGTCATTAATACTAAGCCCAATATCCTGTAATTGCTGCACATCAACCAGGGACGGTGCCTTGGTCAATAGATCTTGGGATGTCTGAGTTTTTGGAAAAGGAATCACTTCTCGTATGTTAGGTTCACCAGCAAGAACAGCAACAAGTCTATCTATCCCAGCTGCAATACCCCCATGAGGGGGTGCTCCGTAACTCAAAGCATTCAAAAGATGGCCAAACCTACCCTCCATTTCCTCCTGAGAATACCCGATAAATCTTAGTAGATTTTCTTGTAACTCTCTTTCATGAATTCTGATCGAACCTGAAGCTATCTCATATCCATTTAAAACACAGTCGTACGCCCGAGATCTCATATCTCCAGGCGACTCATCTAATAAGTGCATCTCCTCCAATTTAGGGGAAGTGAAAGGATGATGGGTAGACTCCCATTGTTCCCGCTCTTTACTCCATTGAAACAGAGGAAATTCCGTTATGAACGCAAAGTTAAGTTTGTTAGGGTCTTTCATTTCTAATTTATCCCCAAGAAAATTCCTTAATTCACCTAGGGATTCATCCACAATACTTCTTTCACCTGCAACTATTAACAGCATATCACCAACACTAGCCTCCACTTTCGCTGCGATATCCTTTACCAGACCAACTGTTAAATATTTCGAAAGGGGTGACTTTATATCATCCATCTTTACATCAGACAACGAAGTTTGAGCATCACCCTCTATGGCTACGGTTAGTAGCCCTTTTGCACCTCGCGAACGTACAACTTCAGTTAACTCGGTAATCTCACGTCGAGAGAATTTAGAACCACCAGGTGCAACTATCGCTTTAATTATTCCATTTTCATCTATAACCGACTGAAATACATCCATTTGGCTCAGGCCGTTTATATCGGTAATGTCCGTCAGTTCCATCGAAAATCGTAAATCAGGCTTATCAGATCCAAAGCGATCCATCGATTCTTCATAGGTCATAATAGGAAAAGGGCCAGCTAACTCCAACTCAGGGGTAATTTCCGAAACTAAATTTGTAAACAATTCTTCAACGAGTTCAAAAATGTCGGCTTCTTCTACAAAACTTATCTCCAAATCTAATTGGGTGAATTCAGGTTGCCGATCAGCTCTTAAATCTTCGTCTCTGAAACATCGGGCGATCTGGAAATATTTTTCAATTCCTCCAATCATTAATAGCTGCTTGAGCTGTTGGGGGGACTGAGGCAAAGCAAAAAAATGACCTGGGTATACTCTAGAAGGCACCAAGTAATCTCTAGCCCCTTCCGGGGTACTTTTCATCAAAATTGGTGTTTCAATCTCAAGAAAATTTTGGTCATCGAGAAAATCTCTTATGAATTTGACAACATTATGCCTCAACAAAATATTTGAATACATTCGATCTCTTCGTAAATCAAGATAGCGATATTCAAGCCTCAGAGATTCATCTACATCCGATTCTTCATTTATATAAAACGGAGGATTAAGGCTCTTGTTTAATACTTCAAGTTTGTGCGCGTGTATCTCGATTTCACCACTACTTATATTCGGATTATTTGTACCGTCGGGTCGACTAGAGACACTGCCTTCTATTTTAACTACCCATTCACTACGTAACTCTTCAGCTAAGCTATAAATGGCTTCGTTCTTATCTGGATCAAAAGTCACTTGAACAATTCCCGACCGATCCCGGAGATCCAAAAAAATTAGCCCTCCGTGGTCCCTCCTCCTATTAACCCAACCAGCGAGCGTCACTTCCTCGCCAACACTAGCACTATCCAACTCACCGCAATTATGGGTCCTCAACATACACTACATTCCTAACACGCTTATGCTCTCACAACTAGATATATCAGATCATAGCACGGCAACTAGTAAATTTGGATCAAGTTCTTGAAACGTCGCTCAAAATCCTATTATGGTTTAACATTAAAACAGTGCTAAGGAGGTGAGCTCGGTTTGGAAAATAAAGCTATATTAGGAATAGGACTCTCAATACTAGAACAACTAGGGAAAGAGGCTGCTGCACCATATTATGAAAAAAATGTTTCCTTACTAATAAAACAGATTCTAGATAAGCACAATATTGCATATAGAGAAGATACCTATGGAAATATAATTGCCTCTTATCAGAACCTGAACAAAGAACACTCCATACCAAAAGTGGCTTTCGTATCGCATATGGATCATCCAGGTATTGAAATATTATCAGTTGAAAATTCTAAAATAATAGGCAAAATGATCGGCAGAACTTCGGACTCCATATTCACGGAAAAAATACCGTTAATCATACACGATTCCCTAGGCCAAAAAATTATAGCTGAATCTACAGGAGAACAGACGGATTCAAAAGACGAAATATTCATAACAACTCTGGAAGAAAAGCTCCCTACTCTTCCAGCTTTCGCAGTTTTTGATCTTACTGAATTTCTTCTGGAAGATCAAAAAATACTAATGAGAGCATGTGACGACCTTGTAGGCTGTGCTGCATCTCTCGCTGTGTTAGAGTACCTAGCTAAAGAGAATAAACCGGGGAATATACAGGCTATTTTTACAAGAGCAGAAGAAGCTGGATTAGTAGGCGCAAGGCTGATGGCCAATGACCAATTCTTAACAAAAGAAACAATAATCATCTCAATAGAAACATCGAAAGCTATACCGGGAGGAGAGCTGGGGAAAGGGCCAATAATAAGAGCCGGAGATGCCCTAACCACTTTTTCACAAAAGGCAGAAGCATTGCTGAATTTTGCTAAAGCAAACCTACTACAACAAGACAAAACCATTAATATCCAACGACAACTAATGGATGGTGGGGTGTGCGAGGCTACTGCTTTCATTTTAAATGGTTATGAAGCCACAGGCATAGCTTTCCCTCTTGCGCACTATCACAACGGGCTCGGCGAACCATCAATACAAGCCGAATTCATCGATGTTAATGATTTTAATGGAGGATTACAATTGCTTCTCGAAACAACCTCCGTCGATGCTGATCAGGATCCACCCTTTGCCTCCAGAATTAAATCTTATCCGGTAGAACAAGCCGAGAAATTAAAACATCCATAGATCATCAAATACTCACACCCAAACTGTCTCTGATTTTCTTCAGACGAAGGACATTCTCTAAATCAGGACCTGTTCTTCCTTTTATACCGGGTACCTCTAAGAAAAAGGGGACATTTTCAAAAGATTTATTACCAATAATCGCTTCCCAACCATCCAAACCAATAAATCCGTCGCCAATATTCTCGTGGCGATCCAAGTTGCTGCCTAAATCACTCTTCGCATCGTTAGCATGTACAGCTACTAACCGCTCAGCACCAACTTTTTCGTCGAATTGCATCATGACCTTACTTAAGGAATCTTTTTCTCTTATATCATAACCTGAAGCAAGTAAATGGCATGTATCCAAACAAACTCGTAATCGATCATCTCCCACAGCCCCAATAATTTCTCCCAATTCATCGAAATTAGAACCTATCTGATTCCCATGCCCAGCATTATTCTCTATACAGAGCGATACCCCATCGCTCGGCGATCCATCTAATATTTTATTAAAACTATCTATAATCTGGGGAAATACAGCTTCTAATCCTGCTCCCTTGTGGCTACCAATGTGAAAAATGACTCCTTGGGCACCAAGTTTTTCTGCAAAATTCATATAGTAAATTAGCGAGTCTATACTTTTGTCCAAATTAACTGCGTTGTCAGTAGCTAAATTAATCAAATAAATTCCATGGAAAAAAACAGGCCCTATATTAGTATTCTCTCTCTTTGATCTAAACGATATGATTGATTCTTCAGTGTGTTTAGTTTTTGCCCAACCTTGAGGCGGTGTTACAAATAACTGTATAGCTTCAGCCTGGATGTCTTCTGCTCTACCAATTGACTTATCAATCCCGCCAGAGGAAGAAACGTGAGCCCCTATTTTCATTATTTATCCCACCTGTTTTTTTGTTAGAACAATACTAAATATAACAAAAGTGAATTAATAATCTAGTAACTAAAGAGAAATATTAAAGTATAATCAAAACAAATAATTTCTATTATGACAAATGTGAAAGGTAACTCGCTTTAAATGAATCCCCTAAAGAAACCTCAATTTCTTCTTAGGGTTATTTTTGGATTTGTGGTTGGTGTCATCTTCCTATTCTTTACAACCAGAGATATAAATCTGAATATATTTATCAATAGCATTGCTGATCTATCGTTCAATTTCATTCTACCATCAATCGGGTTCGTGGTACTTAGCTTGTTTACTAGTGCCTATCGATGGAAAACACTTTTCACTGAACACCCACCTTCCATATTGAGGCTTTTTGTTGTGGAAAATACAGGAGTAGGTATAAATAGTCTAGCTCCCATCCGTATATTGGCAGAGCCAATACAATTTGCATATCTAACGGTAAGAGATAGGTACAAGCAATCGCAGGTATTAGCATCACTTATATTAGTTAGAATGGTTGACCTTGCAATAACATTAATCACAATCGTTTTCGGCTTACTGCTATCCCCTCCTCCACATGAACTTAAAGATGTTATCTGGACGACTTCATTAGTTTTAGCTTTGTTCTTAATGGTCATTAGTTATATTTCATTAACGATTAACCGATGGGAGTATTTCAAGAAATATCCTTTAATAATTGAATACGGTACTGTGTGGAGAGATTTATTTAGACAAGTATCTCGGCTATTTAAGGTACTGCTTATAACAAATATCAAATGGCTTTTATTAGGAGTAAGTGGTTGGTTAATCGCCAAAGATCTAGAGTTGGCAATTCATTATTGGCAGCTTTACGTCATTATTTTGATAATCACAACTATAACGTCTATCGTTCCGGGCCTGCCGTCTGGCCTCGGCCCTTTTGAATTTGCGGCAATCGTTTTTCTAGGATTACATGGAATCGAGCGCGAGTCTGCTTTGGTATTTGCCTTAGCGGCTCACTTAATCTATTTCCTGCCACCCATCATCATTGCAGGCATTAACATTGCCATATCAGGTAGCCCATTTCCTATCTGGGATCGATTAACAAAGTTTAGCTTTTTAGACAGAGTCTTTAATACCGCCAAACGTAACTGATCTCATTTCAATACCAAGCGTTATTCGAAAATTGAAGATTAAAGCAAATTTAGTTACGATGCTACTATATAAATTACCGTAAGAGCTTATATACAATGACGGTCTATATATTAAATACTGTTATTTTCAATAATATTTAGAGTTGAAAGGATTTCCAAATGCTTAACTCCGGGTGGGCAAAATTTGGATTGGCTAATATAGCTCTAGCTAGCGGTTTATATGTGGTAAAAAGCAGTTGGGACTTCGCCGCTTATATATTCGACGTATTAATAATTATATTCATGGCCTGGATCGTATCATTAGCAATGAGGCGCCTTGTTTCTAGAATAAGGGCCCTTCTTCCAGCAATCGACCAAAGATTAAATATTATAGGTGCTCAAATAGACCCTATGTTTTCCTCAATGATTGAAAAAATAGCAAGAATTTCTGATGAAAATACTAAGTCGCTCATATTAAACAGAATTAATTTATTGAAGAACGAAAGAATCTTTCAAAGATTATTGTGGGCGGCTATACCGATATCATATCTATTAGTTTTACTACCGGTTGTTGTCATATTCGTAATAATTGTTCCCATCACCTTAGAACAAGCAGTCGCGTTATCTAAAGATCTTCCTAATTTTGCAGAAACTTTATCAGGAACCATCAATAGGGGAGAAGATTTGGCAGCTTCTTTGGGTTTGACAAGTACTGAAGCCTCGAGCAGCGATAATGCTACACTTTTAAGAGCCGGAGAAGTAATTGGTAACTGGATGGAAGCAAACGCACTCGACGCCTTAAAAGGCGCCACCAGCATATTAATAAGATCAGCTCTGATTATGGCCTTATCAGTTTATATGGTAATCGAGGGAAGCCTAATAATGAGCACAGTTTACAAGTTAATACCAGAAAGTTATCACCAAAATATTAGTGCAAGCCTAAATCATTTAGATAGAATTTTCTTCGGCTACTTAAAAGGGATTTTTACAATAATGTCTTTATATAGCATCATGATTGCTTCAATCATGATGATCGCAGGACTCCCATTCGCCCTGCCGATTGGTATATTATCTGGCCTGATACAACTAGTCCCTGTTGTAGGAGAAGTTGTTGCCCTCGGGATGCCAATCCTTGTAAGTTTCTTGACAGGTACCCTTTCAACAACGGCATTTGTAGGCATTACCCTCATTGGCTGGAGCCTTCTGATGAACAACGTTGTGCTGCCAAGAATTATGGGTAATGCTCTTCAGATGCCTGGCTTATTTGTCCTATTGGCCGTCCTACTAGGAACTAGACTTGCAGGTCCATGGGGTGCAGTTCTGGGTGTTCCGATAGCAGGTTTTATATATGCGATAGTCCTAGCTTGGGTCAATCCAGGAGACGACACAATGTCAGGCAACCAGTATCGGCTTACCGTCCGAAAAGAAGAAGAAACTTAGAACGCCCCCAGCGTCTTAATTAATTTCTACGCTCGCTCCAGCTTCTTCTAGTTTTTTCTTAATATCTTCAGACTCTGATTTCGCAACATTTTCTTTTATCTCTTTTGGAGCAGATTCAACGAGGTCTTTCGCTTCTTTCAAGCCTAAACCGGGAACTACTTCTCTAACGGCCTTAATAACATTAATCTTGTTAGGGCCAATTTCCTTCAAAACTACAGTTACCTCGGCTTCGCCTGCATCTGCGTCTCCGTCAGAAGCTGCGGGTGCAGCATCACCAGCACCTGCAGATGGTGCTGTAGCAGCCGCTGGTGCCGCTGCTACAGCAGTAACTCCCAGCCTCTCCTCTAAAGTCTTAACTAAGTCCGCTAGATCTAGAACAGACATTTCTTCTATCGCTGCTACGATATCCTCTTTTTTTGTCGCCATTATTTATTCCTTTCCTCCACCTGTATTCTTCTTTGTTCAATAGTATTAACCAATTTTATTAAAGCGTTCTTAAGCACTGAAACTAAACCCTGGGATGGAGCATTTAATCCACCCAGCAGTCGAGATAGAATGACATCCTTAGATGGCAATTTAGCCAAAGTGTCAATTTGCTTCGCATCAACAATCGCTCCGTCGATTAAAGCTCCCAAAATTTTCATGTCTAATCGGTTTTCATTGATATAATCACTCAGAGCTTTAGCTACAGCGACGGGTTCCGAATGTGATGTTACCAATCCCGTAGGTCCATCAACTATCTCCGAAATATTATCGCTGTCAATATTATTTGCTGCTATAGCTAAAAGGCGGTTTTTTACCACCCGATAACTCGCGTCTGACGCCCGAAGTGCACGCCTTAACCCTTGCATATCTTCCACGTTCAGACCGCGATAATTAGTTCCTATAATGATAGTGTTATCTTTTAGGTAAGATTCTAGTTCTTCAACTTGTTCTATTTTCTTTGTCGCAACCATAAGTTACTAAGCCAAACCTCTCATATCCGATACCGCATTAATATCCATTTTTATACCAGGACCCATCGTGCTGCTTAATGATACACTCTTAATATATTGACCCTTAATTGTATCTGGTTTGTCGGCAAGAATTGCATCCATAAGTACGGCAAGATTACCAGTCAGTTGATCTTCATCAAAACTAGCTTTACCGATAGGGCTATGAATTATGCCAAAACGGTCAAGCCGGTACTCTATACGCCCTTTCTTCGAATCCAAAATCGACTTTTCAAGATCATCCGGTTCAACCACAGTTCCTGCACGAGGACTCGGCATCAATCCTTTTCTTCCTAGTACTCTTCCTAGTTTACCAATCCGAGTCATAATATCAGGAGTTGCCAAAGCAACATCGAATTCAGTCCATCCTTTTTCAACACGAGCAACGAGCTCATCCGCCCCTACAAAATCTGCTCCGGCATCTTCGGCAATTTTTTGCGCCTCACCCGAAGCAAACACAAGAACGGTCAGTGTCTTACCAACTCCGTGGGGTAAAACAACAACTCCTCTGACCTGTTGGTCAGCCTGACGTGAATCAACATTTAGTCGAGCATGTAGCTCTATAGTCTCATCAAACGAAGCCGTAGAGCTATTTTTTACTAGATTGATAGCTTCAACGGGTGAATACAACATTCCACTATCAATGTTCCCTTCAGATTCAGAATATCTTTTACTGCGCTTATTACCCATGCTAGTTTCTTTCTAATTCTCCTATTTAGTTCTCAGATACTTGAATACCCATACTTCTTGCGGAACCAATAACCATATTTACAGCCGCATCCACATCATCAGTATTGAGGTCTTCAAGTTTTATTTTCGCAATTTCCTTAACTTTATCTAGACTAACGGTTCCAACATTCTCTGTCCTTACATCAGAACTTCCTTTATCAACCCCAACTGCTTTCCGAAGTAAATCAGAAACCGGAGGAGTCTTTGTAATGAAAGTAAATGATCTATCCTCATATATGGTAATGTCAGCTGGAATGATGTTTCCACTTTGCGATGCAGTTTTTGCGTTGTACTCTTTAACAAAACCCATAATATTAACCCCGTGCGGACCCAATGCGGTCCCGACAGGAGGTGCCGGTGTTGCTTTCCCTGCCTCGATCTGTAATCTCACGACTGCGCGTACTTTTCTAGCCACCATAGCTCCTAAAATCTAGATATTTATTAGATTTTTTCTACTTGCAGAAAATCTAACTCTACGGGCGTTTCTCGACCAAAAAACGATACCATAACAATGACTTTCCCTCTATCTTCATTAACCTCTTCCACAGAACCCATGAAATCCAAAAATGGGCCATCCGTGATTTTTACACTCTCGCCTGTCGAATATCCTACACTGACTCTAGGAGCCTCTGCTTCCATCTGATGAAGAATATTCCTCACCTCAGAATCAGCTAGGGGAACCGGTCTGGGTGGATCTCCACTACTAACAAATCCGGTAACTCCCGGTGTTTCTCTAATCACTCTCCAAGTGCGATCATCCATGATCATTTCTACTAATATGTATCCAGGAAACACTTTTTTTGTTACGGTTTTTTTCTCGCCACCTTTAATTTCTATTTGCTCTTCAGTAGGTACAACAACACTTAAAACCAAATTCTGAACATCCAGAGACTCTATCCTGTTCTCTAAATTTCGTCTGACTCTCTCTTCTTGGCCAGAATAGGTATGCACTACATACCAATCGGATGTAGGGTTATCAGTTTGTTCTGTATCGACCATGTATAAATCTCTAATCTCTTAAATTACACGTTTACAATAAAGGTTGAAAAAATCTTACTAAAAACAAAATCAGCCAGTCCCAGTACAACTCCCATGAAAGCAGAAACAACTAGTACCATAACTGTAAGTCGCCTAGCCTCTTCTTTAGAAGGCCACGTCGATTTTTTTAACTCAGAAATAACTTCTCTAGGAACTCTTAAAAGCCCTCCTGATCGAGAATCTCTGTTGGTCCTAACTGGGTTCCTTGTACTCATCGTTACTTCCTATCGAACCTCACGATGAATCCTATGTTGGCGACATCGAGGGCAAAATTTATTGAACTCAATACGATCAGAATCATTTCTCCTGTTTTTTTCAGTAGAATAAGTCCGCTCACTACACTCCACACAAGACAGCGTTACCAGCACGCGAGCTCCGCTTTTTTTTGCCATTTTTACATACAAGTCAGCTCAAAATTTTACGGGTATCATATTTAGTCTGAGACTTTAGTGATGACACCAGAGCCAACCGTGCGTCCTCCTTCTCTGATAGCGAACCTCAATCCTTCTTCCATCGCAATAGGTGTAATAAGCTCAATTCTCATCTCAACACTATCACCTGGCATAATCATTTCAGTTCCATCTGGTAGATGTGCGCTCCCAGTCACGTCAGTCGTCCTAATATAGAATTGTGGTTTGTAACCATCAAAAAACGGAGTATGCCTACCACCTTCATCTCGAGTAAGGATATACACTTGGGCTTCCGCCTTCGTATGAGGTGTTACGGTGTTAGGTTCGGCTACTACTTGACCACGTACGACTTCTTCTCTATCAATTCCTCTAATCAACAATCCAACGGCATCCCCTGGTTCAGTTTCATCGACCTCTTTATGAAACATTTCGATACCAGTCGTGACTGTTGTTTTGTTATCGTCAAAACCAATAATGTCGATAGTATCTCCTACCTTAAGAGTTCCTCTTTCAACACGGCCAGTTACCACTGTACCTCTTCCTTTAATTCCAAACACATCTTCGATTGGCATCAAGAAAGGTTGGTCCTTGGGTCGATCTGGTTCTGGTATATAACTATCTACCGCTTCCATTAATTGAACAATGGGCTGATAAACTTCTGCACTTATATCTTCAGAAGATTCCTCAAGAACACCTAGGGCGCTCCCTCGAATTATTGGAATCTCATCTCCTGGAAAATCATACTGAGAAAGCAGCTCTCTAACTTCCAATTCTACAAGCTCAAGTAACTCTTCATCATCCATCTGATCAACCTTGTTCAGAAAAACAACAATACGAGGAACTTCCACCTGTCGAGCTAACAAAATATGCTCTCGCGTCTGAGGCATCGGACCATCGGGGGCGCTAACCACAAGGATAGCACCATCCATCTGCGCCGCTCCTGTAATCATATTTTTGATGTAATCGGCGTGACCCGGGCAATCTACGTGTGCATAATGCCGTGTTGCCGTCTCATACTCAACATGAGATATATTGATTGTGACGCCACGTGCTCTTTCTTCAGGCGCATTGTCTATACTATCAAATGCTCGGAACTCACTGGTTCCAGCAGTATTTAATACTTTTGTGATAGCAGCAGTCAACGTTGTTTTACCATGATCCACGTGACCAATCGTCCCCACATTCAAATGCGGCTTGTTCCGCACAAATTTCTGTTTGGCCATGACTTATCTAAGCCTCCTTCACCATGGAGCCCACAACCAGACTTGAACTGGTGACCTCGTTCTTACCAAGAACGTGCTCTACCGCTGAGCTATGTGGGCCCGCTTAAATCTAATAAATCCGATAAAAATTTTGTTCTTTACGGGTACACCAGTAAATCAACATTTTCTTGGAGCCCGAGAGGGGATTCGAACCCGCTAACCTGCCGATTACAAATCGGCTGCGCTACCATTGCGCCACTCGGGCCACGCGACAGTCAAACCCTGCTCGACACCACAAGAAAATAAGCTAGCAAATGCTAGCGGATTTAAGTATGAATGTTAGGACGGATCACGTCAAGTTAATTTAATCAGGATAATATAGATTTAATAATAAAATATTACTAGGCGATTTCAGAATTTTTTGATCGCATCTTCAATATTATTTACCTTAATTAGATTTATATCTATTTCATTTAACGAATCGCTTGGAACAAACGACTTTGGCACTATTACCCTTTGAAAGCCCAGTCTCGCTAACTCTGTGATACGCCTTTCTATGTATATAGACTTCCTAATCTCTCCAGTCAAACCCAGTTCTCCTACTGCCGCCGTGCTCGCCGGAAACTCTTTATCAAGAGCACTACTTGCAATCGCAAGGGCTATACCTAGATCAGCAGCAGGTTCACTAACCCTAATACCACCGACAACATTTACTATTATATCTTTCCCTATCATATCAACAGAAGATTGTTTCGAAAGCACTGCAGATATTAAGACTAATCTATTAAGCTCTATACCGTTTGCCGTTCTCCTTGGCTCAAACGAATTTCCTGTTTGGGAAACCAAAGATTGGACTTCGACTAACAATGGTCTTGTGCCCTCAATTATTGGAACTACAACAGAGCCAGGAACACCTTCTGGTCGTTCTGAAATCAAATCACTTGAAGGGTCAAGAACTTCAACCAAGCCATTCTCTCGCATTTCCAAAACAGCCATCTCATTTGTAGAGCCAAATCGATTTTTTAGACCATGCAAAGATCTGAAAGATCCAGAAGCGTTACCATCCAGTTGAAGTACGACATCAACCGAATGTTCTAGCACCTTAGGTCCTGCGACTGAACCCTCTTTAGTCAAATGCCCACTCATAAAGAGGGGAACCTGTGAAATTTTAGACCAAGTTATTAGTTTGGAAGCGCAAGCTCGGATTTGAGCAACAGAACCAGCCACTGAATCTAACCCAGGATCGACTAAAGTTTGGATAGAATCTATTATGACAATCGATTGTTCATGTTGATTCAATTCAAACAAAATCGAGTCAACATCGGTTTCGGGAAATATCTCTAAACGCTTACCTTCAATCCCAATTCTTTTTCCTCTAATACCTATTTGATCCGGTGATTCCTCACCCGCAATATAATAGATCCTCCCATCATTCCGATCGCTCAATCCATCAGCTAAATGTAATAATAGGGTCGATTTACCTATGCCAGGTTCGCCAACTAATAAAGTAGTTGAACCTTTGACCACTCCTCCTCCTAGAACCCTCTCTGTTTCTGGCATGCCAAAAAGAATCCTGTCAGGCGCTTCCGCAGACCCCAGTATTTCCGAAAATTTGTATGACTGTACTGAAGATTTATCTTTGAGTGTTTGGGCCGCTGAGCGTTTTTCAATCTCAACTAAAGATCCCCAAGCATCGCATATGGGGCACCTTCCCAGCCAACTGTTGGACTCATTTCCGCAAGCAGTACAACTATATGCTAATTTGCCTTTAGCCATAATCAATCCTAATCATTCCGCCGATTGTTACGAGTACAATAATATGCCTGCCCGGAAATAACCACATTAAATTAGAATTTGATAAATAAAGCGACCCCATTTAAATCTATAAAAGTTAATTAAAGCTACGCGACCGGGCTTTTCTCACCATCAACTTCAGAGTCATTACTTTCTTCAGATGCATCAGAAGCTTCCGGTGTGATTACGCTAATCGAAATCTCCTCATCGACAAAATCCACCAGAACATCATTTCCTTCATCGATAGTGCCATCCAAGATCAAATCGGATAATTTATCCTCGATCAAATTCTGTATGACCCTCCGGAGGGGACGAGCACCATAAGTTTCATCGTAACCTTCACGGCCAATATAATCTCTAGCTTCGTTCGTCACCTCAATGGTAATTTGTTTTTCTGAAAGTTGTTTTTCAAGGTCCGCAATCATAAGATCAACAATTTCACGTATATGCTCTTCCGGTAGCGCATGAAATACAACCTGAGCATCGATCCGATTAAGGAATTCTGGCCTGAAGAATTGCTTAACTTCATTAAGAACTTTATCCTTCATCGCTTCGTAAGATTTTTTCCTAGCCTTAGCGCCATCTGCTTCAAGTGAAAACCCTATATTAGAGTCTTTCTTAATCACCTCTGCACCTATATTTGATGTCATAACAATAACAGCATTACGGAAATCTACTTTTCTCCCTTTGGCATCAGTTAAATGGCCGTCATCAAATATCTGAAGGAGAATATTGAAAACTTCTGGATGCGCTTTTTCAATTTCATCAAGCAAAATAACACAATATGATTTCCGGCGAACGGCCTCTGTAAGTTGACCTCCATCATCATATCCAACATATCCTGGGGGCGACCCAACCAATCTCGCCACGCTATGACGCTCCATAAACTCGGACATATCAAGACGAATCATTGCTTCTTCAGACCCAAACATAAAATCTGAAAGGGTGCGGACGAGCTCGGTTTTACCAACTCCTGTGGGTCCTAAGAACAAGAAATTACCTATCGGACGTCTAGGATCCTTTAAACCAGCCCTAGCTCTCCTAACCGCTTTTGAAACGGTCACAATAGCTTCATCTTGGCCAATTATCCTCTCATGCATTGCTTCTTCCATATGGATCAATCTGGCTGTTTCTTCTTTAGCCAAACGCATCACGGGAATATTTGTCCACATGCTGACCACTTGAGCTATATCTTCTTCAGTTACCTGTGGTTCTACGTCGGTACGCTCTTTCTGCCATTCTTGCTCAAGCTTAGCAATTCTCTCAGCTAAGCTTACTTCTCGCTCACGCATCTCAGACGCGAAATCGAAATTGCCTGATTCAACGGCTGTATCTTTCTCAGTTCTTACTCTCTCTAAAGCGATCATCGCCTCTTTCACCGACAAAGGTGTTGAAGACGCTTTGATACGAACACGGCTCGCAGCCTCATCAATAAGATCTATCGCTTTATCCGGTAAGAAACGATCGGCAATATACCTAGAAGCCAAATTAGCGGCCGCATATATAGCTTCATCAGTTATTTTCAAGTTATGATGCTCTTCATAAGCGGCTTTCACCCCTTTAAGAATCTCTGCCGTATCATCTGATGAGGGTTCCTCAACGGTTACCGGTTGGAAACGACGCTCCAAAGCGGGATCACGCTCAATATGTTTGCGATAATCATCTAAGGTGGTAGCCCCTATGGTCTGAATCTCACCACGAGCCAGAGACGGCTTCAATATATTTGAAGCATCAACCGCACCTTCTGCAGCACCAGCTCCAACAAGAGTATGCATTTCGTCTATAAACAAAATAGTATTCTTAGCAGTTCTCATTTCATCAACTACTTTTTTGAGGCGCTCTTCAAACTCTCCCCTATACTTAGTACCAGCGACCAGAGCACCCATATCTAAAGTCACTAACCTCATTCCAGCGAGGCTTTCTGGTACATCGCCGGAAACAATCCTTTGAGCCATAGCTTCTACAATAGCTGTTTTACCGACACCAGGTTCCCCGATTAAAACGGGGTTATTCTTGGTTCTTCGGGATAAAATTTGTATTACTCTTTCTATTTCCTTTGATCTACCAACGACTGGATCAAGATCACCTTTTTTTGCCATAACGGTTAAATCAACTCCTAGTTGATCTAACGTTGGAGTTTTTGTGGATGAGCGAGATCCAGATTTTTGGCCACCTTCATTCAATATCTTAGTTGTTGCGTCTCGAGATTTGTCTAAAGAAACACCCAAGCTCTCGAGAACCCCAGCTGCGACACCTTCTCCCTCGCGAAGAAGGCCTATCAACAAATGTTCGGTCCCTATGTATTGATGAGACATCTGTCGAGCTTCGTCAACAGCAAGTTCAATAACTTTTTTGGCACGGGGGGTCAATCCAACATCACCTGTAGTGGGTTTTTCACCACGCCCAATAATGAATTCAACAGCCGACCGAACTTTAGAAAGATCGATGCCCATTGATATTAAGACTCTAGTACCAACTCCTTCAGGCTCTCGTACCAAACCTAATAAAACGTGCTCAGTTCCAATATAATTATGGTTAAAATGCTGAGCTTCCTCTTGAGCCAAGGATAATACTCGTCTAGCTCTCTCTGAAAATTTCTCAAATCTGCTAGCCATAGTTTAACTCCTAAGTTTCGTGTGCTTTGGTTTAGACTACCTCAATTACTAACCAGATTTACCTTCCTCTACATCATCCTCTGATGTGTCCGCAGAAGCAACATCACCAATAACTAATTCCTCATTGCCCTCTGATGCGACCTCCGAAGTTTCATCCATATCCTCCGGTGAATCATCTGATTTCCCTGGAGTTCCTTCAACAGCTTGATCCTCCAAAGTAGTTTCGTCAACTTTTTCGGGTGACGTTGCATCTGTTTCTTCCTCAGAAGAAGCAGTTTCTTGTTCATCAGGTGCTATTTCTTCAGACGCGATAGTCTCAGATACGTCCACGGTATCTTGAACCTGGCGAATACTCAAACCAAGTCTTCTTCGCTCGGGTTCAATACGTAATATCTTAACTTGATGGGAATCACCTTCGTGAACAATTTCCTTAGGATGCCGTACATGGTTTTCAGACAATTCAGATATGTGAATCAGACCTTCTATATTATCTTGAATCTTAGCAAAAGCTCCGAAAGGTGTTAGCCGTGTAATCGTTGCCTCAACTATGTCACCTTCTGAAAATTTAGATATCTCTATTTGCCATGGATCTGGCTCGGTACGTCTTAAGCTTAAAGAGATTCTACCAGACTCCATATCCACTTTAAGTATAAATACATCTATTTCGTCACTTGGTTGAACTATATCTGACGGAGCCTCTACTGGTTGCCATGAAAGTTCAGATATGTGAATGAGTCCATCAATGCCTCCTAAATCAACGAAAGCACCAAACTCCCTAACACCGGTCACACGACCTTTTACAATTGATCCTTCTGTCAATTCGGACATCAATTGCATCCGCTGCTCATCACGCTCTTCTTGATTAAACACTCTTTCAGACAGGATCGCGCGCTGTCTTCTTTTGTTTACTTCAATAATTTTTAATGATAGCGCTTCACCTATCATTTTTTCCAATATCTCAGCAATCTGTTCTTCATTACTTTCCTGCATCTCAGATCGACGATCAGAGGATAACTGCGAAAGAGGCACAAACCCTTGTACACCCAAAGCGTCTACAAGGAGCCCCCCACGGTTATATCCAGTCACTGTCACTTCGATGGAATTTCCGGCTTCCATTTCTTGCTCAAGCTGGATCCATCCTCTTTCAGCCTGTGCTTTGTCATAAGACAGCAAATATTGGCCATTATCTTCCTGTCGCATCATTACTGTTACGATGGGATCTCCTGGGCTTAAAGCCGCAACTCCGGAATCCCCCAAACTACGAATTTCTCTCATTGGGACTACACCTTCACTTTTTGCCCCAATATTGACCAATATACCTTCTTCATTAATAAGTATTACTTTCCCCTCAAGAGCTTCACCTCTTCTCAGAGAAGGCATCTTACTAATTTCTTCTTCTAGAAGCCGGGCCATCTCGTTTTGTTCACTCAACTCGCTAGCATCTAAGTCATCACTTTTGTCTCGAACCATAAATTAATCCCACCGTAATACCCTTTTTGGCGAAAGCACTAAGTTTGTGCTTCCAGGTCCATTACACACACATTATACACCCGAGGAGACCCACATGTATTTCTAATGAATCGAATAAGCCGATAAAACCAGTTTACTGAAATAAAATACCGCAACCATCTCCATAAAAAAGGATGCAGCTAAGTTATTATGGCATGCTCAGAAAACCGATTATATGGTGTATGTTATTAAGAGGTATTTAGATAAACCCGACACAAGGAGAATGCTATTAATAAAGTAAATTCTGAGTCCTATAAGTGGATCGTCGCTTTAATAGTAGGCTTTGGAGTATTAACTAGCACCGTTGATGGCAGCATCATTAACATGGCGCTTCCTTTCCTCACTGAAGAGTTTGAGACGGATCCTAGCGTTATAGTTTGGATATCGATAATCTTCCTACTAACCAGTATCGGAATCATACTAACCTTAGGTAGTTTGGGAGACTCGGTCGGGCGTAAACGGGTTTTCTTAGGTGGATTCATAGTTTTTGGAATTGGGCTTATATTGGCCCCTCTGAGTAGATCATTACCTTTTCTCTTTTTTGGCAGAGCGGTTCAGGGCATAGGACAAGCCATGATAGTCTCAAACGGAAACGCTCTCTTAGTTCAATCCTTCCCAGATAACCAAAGAGGAACAGCTCTTGGGATTGAGAATGCTGTGGTAGGCGTTGGTCTCGCCAGTGGCCCGTCTATAGCAGGTCTTATCTTAGAGAATTGGGATTGGCAATCATTATTTTATTTCCGGGTTCCTTTTATGATTATATTTTTTGTGATTGGCTTTCTATATCTAGAGAAGGATCGACAAAGTACCTCGCAATTCCAGTTTGATATCTATGGTTCTATAAGTTTATTTATTACCATGACCTGTTTCCTTTTAGGAATCACTTTTGGAAGAAATCATGGCTGGATTAGTTCTTGGACAATTATTCCTTTTAGTATCGTCCCCTTAAGTTTCGGCCTTTTCATCCTCGCCGAGTCAAAAGCGAAATTCCCAGTCTTAGAACTAAAATTATTCAGAAGCAGATTGTTTTCATTCGCAAATGCAGCTAATTCATTACAGTTCTTAAGCCAAGGTGCAATAATCATATTACTACCTTTTTTTCTTCTTGACGCAAGAAATCTTCGACCAAAAACAGCGGGCCTAATATTAGGAACTTTGCCAATAGTACGATTAATCGTCGGTCCTTTAGCTGGGTGGATAGCAGATAAGACGGAGTCAATAATAATAACAACTACAGGGCTAGTAATAATGGCATTTGCGTATTTTTTCCTTGCAAAAATCGGTCTTGGAACTCATCTTGGGTTAATCGTGATAGTTTTGCTTATTGAAGGAATTGGCACCTCCATTTTTGGCCCCGCAAACAATAGTGCGATAATGGGATCGGTGCCTCAAAGGTACCTAGGAACAGCGTCAGGAATGATAGCAACCGTCAGACAGGGAAGCATGGCAACCGGGATAGCCATATCCGGCACTTTCTACTCGATTTTTTTCACAGAAAAGATCAATGCACTTTCCGTTCAAAATTTATCTACAGAACTTATTGCAAGAATGTCGTCTGCTCATGGGTTTCAACAGGTGCTGAACATCATGCTAGTTACTCTAATTATCGCAATATTACTGTCTTTATTACGAGGGAAAGATAACCCTCGTAATATAAAATCGTTTTGAAATTTATAGACCTTTTACTACCTCAAGAGATTCACGAGCATGGCGTTCCATATCCCCAGGGTCATCAATGATATGGCGCAAAATCCCATCTTTATCAACAACATAAGTAATTCTCTTAGTTAATCCTCTTTCGTCGTTGAAAGCGCCCAAAGTTTTAGCCCCGTCATGGTTAGGAAAACCGCTAACTGCCTTGAAAGATAAGCCACAGTGATCTGCGAATGCCTTCTGACTAGGAGCCAAATCAATACTAACAGCCCAAACTTGGGTGTCTAGCTTTTGGAATTCTTCATAGTTATTTTCAAATTCCTTTAGCTCTCTTTCTCAGCCCCCGGTAAAGGCCATAACATAAAATGCTATAACTAAATTTTCCTTACCCTTCAAATCTGCAAGAGATACTGTCTCTCTATCCGCTGTTCTGAAGCTAACCTCGGGGCAAGGATCTCCGATCTTAGGTAAAGTCATAAATTAATCCTCCGAAAAATCTTCCTTACATTCTAGAGCAAAATGTAAGGAAATTTAAGAGGCACCCAACTAATCATCGATTATTAGCAGAATAATATTGGTACCAAATGATTCCCAATATCCATTGAACGTTTATAGGGCCTAAAACCCTGCTATCAGTACTGTTGTTGTAATTGTCGCCAAGAACGAAATATTCGTCCTTTTTTAGAGTCCATTTCTGGACAGTTGACCTATCGTCTTTATCTGACAAGCTTACCTTCCCATAATCAACACCATTGATTAAAAAAGCGTTGGAAGATAATTGCACTACGTCCTTAGGTGTCGCAACAATTCGCTTCACATAATAGAGGTTGGTCAATGGGTGGCGGAAAAATATCACATCATCATTCTTAAGATTAATCATTCTATATTTAGACTTAGTAGCCAAAAACATATCCCCATCAAACATAGATGGCTCCATGCTAGACCCTGAAATTCTAACTCTTGAAGAAAAAACTATGTCTGTAAATAATTTGATGACTTGAGATAGATAGAATAATATATTGTGCATGTCACCACTATATACCCCTACACAACTATGGGCGCCTTTTGACTTTGATATTTTCCCCTATTGAGTTGCGATCAGGCTCACTGGTGGTGTAAACTCGCACCGGTCTACAATCAAAACCGTCAGCTACAGGGAGGGAAAATGTCAACCAGTAAATATTTAATATCTTTGGTGGAAAAAATATCACCTGCTCGTATTGGATACGCACACTGTGATATACCATGCGGGATTTATGATCCCCATCAAGCTCAAATAGCTGCTTTGAGTGTGATAAGAATGGTTCAATTAATCGAAGACTTGGATGATTCCAATTCAGCAGAAAATCAAAACAAGTTATCAAGGTTTATAGCGGTTAAAGAAGAAAGTGCGGAACAAGCTAAAAGCGAACTCCGCGTTCTTTGGGGTGATTACTTTAAACCAGAACATCTGGAAGAATATCCAGATTTACATAACCTGTTTTTCTCTGCCATGAAGCAAGGATCACAAGTGAGACAATCGGTCAACTTACAAGCAGCGGAAACATTCCTTGCAACAGTTCAAGATATCGCAGAAATTTTCTGGAAAACTAAAGGAGCAAACCCTAGTAGGCAACCTTCCAGACAAGCTGTCGGCGGGGAAATCGTTTATCCGGGATAACAGGATAAAGAACATTTAAAGACGCCTTTAGCATTCCATATCAGCTAAGAATACCGAATGCTAAAGGCGCATAAGTTCGGTGGTTTACTAAAAGCAAAAATACTTCTCTAATATTACAGATTCTTAAAGAATACCTTCGCTCCATTCCATATTAGAATCGAAAAATCTGATCGTATAGAGCAACCTATCAAGACCAAACGATTCTCTATCCTTCACGGATATCCCAAATCCACAGAATATGCGGGCTGACTGTAAACATTACCAGTTTCTCCAAGATACCAGCCATATTGGCCACTTGGGGCATTGCTAGCGGAAGAATTTTTTATTGAATCGGCAGAACGAATTACTGCAGAGTCCGTCAAAGATCCTGTGAGAACCATTTTTTCGAAATCCAACCAAGAGCAAATTTCTCCAATGTCAGAGTCATCACATTGATATCCTTGAATGTTCCCCTCGACGGGAAAACCTACAGACCCAGACAATGTAGGCCACTGGGATAATGGAAATATGTTTTCTTTATGTTGCTCCACAGCCCTTTGAAGTGCTTGCTGGTCGGCGTTATAGGCTCTTTGCTCAAATTTTGAGATAATAAAAGGTAAAACAATAAAACCCATTATTAAACCACCTATAAGAATAATCATTACAAAAATTATATCGTTACGAATCTTATTAATTAGGGGATACGGGGAAGGCTTATACATCAAATTATAGTCCTGAAAACGCTTCCTACTCGTTTTTATGTATCTCTAAGCTCTCTCCAGGTCGAAGAGCCACTCTTCTGACGCTGACATTATACTTCAGAAGCCAGTACCAAAGAGTACCTTTACTAATACCCAACTCTTCAGACATTCCTGGTAAACCAAGTTCATTATACAAATCTGGCAAGACCTCTTCTAATGGTCTCCCATATTTGCTTTCCACTTGTTTCATTAAACGAGTCTTTTGCCGAGCCACCGAACCTCCAATTGCGCAAACGAACCTTATTGATTAATCTTAAAGACATAATATAAGCAAGAGACACATTTTAAACCAAATTTAAACTAAATACTAGAATATGGTTTCTGCACATAAAATAGCGAGCGATTATATACAAATCTTAAGAATTATTTGTATATAATTATCGAATAAAGGAGTGGGGTTATATGGGGTCTAATTGGCTAACTTCAGTGAGGAAAAACCATGCCGTAGAGCATGCTACTATATCCATTCTTGGTCGTAACCTAGATAAATATGGCCAGTTCGGTGGAAGCTCAAACGGCAATGGTTATTACATTTTTGGCCCTGCGACCAAAGAAAATATTTTGGACGCCAGCACTGAAGCAATTGGTCGGCTAAATTTAGGGGAACATCAACTAGCTATATCACCTTTTTGTGGCACCAATTTTCTTTTAGGTGGCGCTATAGCAACACTGACAACCGGCGCAATTCTGGGGAAAAAAAATAGACTTGCAAAAATTCCCGAAGCGATTGGATTATCAGTCTTAGGTCTTGTTGGAGCTTTTCGATTAGGATCGATTGCCCAAAGAAAATGGACTACTATGGCTGAAATCGGTAACCTAACAATAGCCTCTATAGAAGAAATAAACGAAGGTTTATATAGGGTTAACACTAATATTGATTAGCTTCACTAGTCCCTGTAGCTCAATTGGATAGAGCAGCTGATTTCTAATCAGCAGGTTCCGGGTTCGAGTCCCGGCAGGGGCGCCAGCACACAAGCTAGTTCTTAAAGAACTAGCCTTCTACTCTACTCAGAATAATCAGAATCGATGACTCCATTTTCGATAAGGTCATTAATCTTTTCTAGAGAATATTTAGCTATGTTTACTAATACTTCCTCGGTGTGTTCGCCTAAATCCGGTGCAGGACCCAAGCCATCTGGCGAAGTCCTAGAAAATTTAAAGGGTGTATTAACGACGGGTACTGGTTCAATCCTCTTATGCGGAACCTTCACAATGGTATTTCTATGTTTGATTTGCGGGTCATCTACGACACGGTCAATAGTATTTACCGGACCGCAAGCAATACCCAAATCACTAAAGGTTTTTAACCAGTGCTCTGCAGTGTTACCGCTGATCGCTTCTTGTAAGACAGGAATTAAAGCTTCATAGTTTAAAGTTCTACTGTGCCCATCAACATACCTAGGGTCATCGATTAGCTCAACCTTTTCTATAGCAGAGCAAAAAAGCGGCCATTGATCGTTAACTCCACCCACTATCGCAACCACAATCCAAGCATCCTTTGACTTAAATGCTTGAAATGGCGTGAATGAAGGATGCCGAGTTCCTATAGGTCCTGGTATGTCGCCTGTAGAGTAATAACGCCCTACTGCCGCTTCTAAAGTCGCAACCTGGCTATCTAGCATCGATAAATCAATAAATTGTCCTTTTCCAGATCTCTCTCTTTCATAAACTGCGGATAAAATCCCTGTGGCTGAAAACAATCCTGCCACAATATCCCCTAGGGAGGATCCAGGTCGTACGGGACCCCCTCCCTGCTCACCAGTGATACTCATAATCCCACCCATAGCTTGGACGATAATATCCAAAGCGGGTTTATCAGAATAAGGTCCAGTTTGCCCAAATCCGGAGATGGAGCAATAAATTACTCTCTCATTAATCTCAGATAGCGTTCCATAGTCCAAACCAAATTTCTTCATAGCTCCAGGGACAAAATTTTCGATAAGAATATCGCACTCTGGTATTAAATCTTTAATTACTTGTGCGCCTTCAGGAGAGGACAAATCAACAGTAACGCTCTTCTTTCCTCTATTTACACTAATAAAATAATAACTCTCTCCCTGTATAAAAGGGGCTGTACCTCTGGACAAGTCACCACCCTCTGGACGTTCGATTTTTACCACTTCGGCACCTAGGTCCGCAAACATCATCGTAGTAAAAGGACCAGACAAAATCCGAGTTAAGTCCAAGACTCTTAATCCGCTTAAAGGGCCACCCATCGATCTTCCTCCATCTTTCATTCTACTGTTATCATTGTATCTTCGTTAGAAAAGATATGCTGGCAAAAATAGCTATGTTTGTAGGGATATCGAGTACTTTAAATAATCGTAGGTATTTTTTGATTATTGGCAATAGAACAACTTAATAGTGAGAAGGGTTCGACAATATGGATAAAATAGGGCTTACGGGCATGACTTTCTATGGAAGACATGGAGCAACCCAGGAAGAAAAAGCTTCTCCTCAGGAATTTATTGTAGATATAGAAATTCTGAAAGATTTACAAAAATCAGGAAATACAGATCACTTGGATGATACGATCGACTACTCCAAGGTGTATATGGTAATCAAATCTATCATAGAAGAGACATCTTTTAATTTAATTGAAGGTATTTCTGATGCGATTGCTACAAAAATCCTGGATACGTTTCATGTCCATAAAGTAATTATTAAAGTAACAAAATCCAATGCTCCAATGGGGGGTAACCATCAAAATGCGTGGGTAGAAATAACAAGGGAAAAAGGTAACTAATAACAATTTTGACAGCTATACTAAGTTACTCGAAAAATATGAGATTCAAGATCCTGTAGAACCAAAACCACCCGAACCCCGCTTGGTTTCCGTTAGTTCATCAGTTGTAACTTGGATATCAACATCAGCCAAATGGTTAAAGATAATTTGGGCAATTCGATCACCCTCTTGAATCTTGTAATTTTGATTTGCCTTCAACGTATACATTGTGACGAAAATTTCTCCCCTATAATCAGAATCAATCGTACCTAAAGGTCCAATTACCCCTTTGAGCGTTAACCCTGATCGAGGCCTTATTTGGGCGTCAATACCAAATGGAACTTCTATTGCAATGCCAGTAGGAACTCTTATAGGATCATTACCTATTTCAATGTAATCTTCACCTTCACCCAAGCAAGCAAAAATATCGAATCCTGAAGCTCCTTTTGTGGCTTTCTTAGGCACAATTGCCGACATACGTAAAAGTTTTATAGCTATTTTTGTTTCGTCCAAAGAAATATCCCTCGCCTATGAGCTTGTTAAAGGATTTTATTGTATACCATCAATTTAGTAGATCTTTGTGGATCACATCCCACTGTCTAGAGTCAACAACATTTCTCCAAGATACTGGGAGTAGATCAGGTAAGCCTAATAACCCTTTAAGTATAGGTGCTAAACCAACCAAAATCCCGAACATTTTAGAAGGATAGTCTATATCACCATAATTATTAATTTTTGACCGAAAAAGAGGAAGGCGGAAAATATCCATAAGCCTATTCAGTTTATCATCGCCTAAACCTAAATATACCTGCCTTATATCTAAGCCGCGCTGCATCTCCTGCCCAAAATCTTCTGTCCAATTTTTTTGATAAACACTAAGAGATTCATTATCCAGCGAATCTTCATCTAAATTCTCATTTATTGCCTGCGCCGCGTAGGAAGCAGCCTTTAAACTCGTGTATATTCCCCCGCCGCTCGTGGGTTTAACTTGAAGCGCAGCATCACCTACTAATAAAGCACGGTCATCGTAGGTAGACGATGCACTATACAAAGGAATGAAGCCCCCGCCGAAAGAAATAATTTCAATTCCCTTAAAATGTTCAGGAAACTCATTTAAAAGATCATTCAATAATTTTCGAGGTTTTAAAGATGTGCTATGCATGGCCGCCCCGATACCTATCCTCACTCGGTTAATTCCAGTAGGTATTGACCAACCAAACCATCCTGGAGCCAAATCTTGGGAAGCATAAATTCTGACCATGTCCATCGGATGACCCTCTAATCTTGCTTCCGCCCCAATGCACCATATCATTTCTCCAGAATCTCTTCCGAGATCTTTTGCAACTATCGATCGAACACCATCCGCACCAACAACACATCGAGCAAGATACTTTATTGGTTTTTTGTCATGAATAGCGAATACCTCGACAAAAGAGTCTTTCCTTTGAACAGAAACAACTTTGTTATTCATCTTAAAGGATGCGCCGGAATCAGCAGAAGAACTGGCTATGGACTTATCAAACAACTCTCTGTCCACGACCACTGCTCGCTCAATATCACCACCTAATATTAGTGGTTTTGCTTTATTATTTGAATAAACTAAAGCTCCTTTAACAGAGTTCATGACGATACTAGATTCAATTTGTGCAATATCAAGAGTTCTCGGCGTTATAAATCCAGAACAATGAACAGGAAAGCCGACTTCTTGATGCTCTTCAAGAACGATCACGGAATGGCCACGCTCTGATAGTAAAGCAGCTGTCCTGGCTCCTGCCGGGCCAGCGCCAACAACAATTACGTCCGCGTCGAAGTTGTATCCCATCAATCCCCAACTCCGTTCAATAATTAACAGAAAAACCAGACAATACGATCATTATCTTTGATCTAATTTGATCTAAATTGTACCATCAGGATGTTTTCTACGGGACGAGGACTACTTTACCTACAGCCTCATCATCTTCTACTATCCTTTGGCCTTCTCCTCCATCTTTCGTCGGAAGAACACTATGAATAACAGGTTTGATATATCCAGCCTGCACAGCATCAAGAGACTCCTGAAGATGGAAAACGGTACCCAGTGTAGAGCCCACAAGCTCGACTTCTCTGAAGAATATATGTCTGAGGTCTATCTGGCCTTCATACCCACTAGTAGCTCCACTAGTCACCACAATTCCGTTCCAAGAAGCCATCTGAACACTCAAGCCCATTGTGGCCTGACCTGGATGCTCGAAAACAATATCAACTCCTCGTCGTCCGACGATATTCCGTACTTCTTTTCTGACATCTTGAGTATTTCTATTGATTACGTGGTCTGCACCAATTTGCTTACAAAGTTCCAGTTTTTCGTCTGAAGAAGCTACCGCTATTACGTCTGCTCTAAACATTTTAGCGATTTGAATTGCCATTACTCCCAATCCGCCAGCTGCACCCCAAACCAATACAGTATCCCCAGGTTTTATACGAGCTTTATGAACGAGCTTGCGCCATGCAGTAACTAAAACCAGTGGCAATGATGCAGCCCCTTCAAAATCTAAATTGGTAGGCTTAGGAGCCAGATTTTCACTAGGAACGCAGACATACTCTCCATGAGCACCGTCAAGAGCAGGCCAATCATATCCCCATATATTGTACTGTTGACCTTCTCCTTCTTTGTTACCTCGGGCAGGTCGTCCGCAATGAACCACAACTTCGTCACCAATTTTAACATCGGTAACTGCATCACCAATTTGGGTGACTATACCTGCAGCATCACTTCCAGAAATATGCGGCAAAGGAACTTCCTGAGGTGCCCCTCTCCTTCCCCAAATATCATTGTAGTTAACTGCAGACGCTTTTACTTCAACAACTGCATCGTTAGGACCTGGTTCTGGGTCAGGAACATCTTTCCATTCAAGTACCTCTGGGCCACCATATTTTTCAAAGACCAAAGCCTTCATAGTTTTTCTCCTTAATAAAAGTTAATGATACGACGATATGCGATAAATTTTACCCCATGCATCCATCTAGAAGACTGTAGCATAAGCTTTCTATTTGTATCAACCAGTTTTAGATATTTTATTGCAATTTTCAAAGAGGGCATCGTAAACCGTCGTTTACGGCGCTCGATCAGGACGCTTCATCTGTGCCTGTGCTATCGCATCTTCCTCAGTATACCCATCGTTCATAAACTGAAAACCTGCGCGCATACCTTCTTCTGCCGTTACACGATTAACATCTTGAATACCGTGAGGAAGTGCCTCTGGAGATGCAGAGTAGGATGCCCACATGAGATTATCTGCAAATTCTAATGACTGAAACATCCCTTGGGCTTCATAATAATGATTTATTGCACGTTTGTTTAACCGCGTCGATGCGGGAGGAAGTTTTGATATCGTGTTCGCTAATTTCCATACTTCTTCATCTAAATCTTCCCTACCGACAACTTCACTTACCAGTCCTACTCTCAATGCTTCCTGAGCGTCCATCATATTCCCTGTAAACGCTAACTGCTTTGCTTTTTTCATGCCGACTAGTTCTGGCCAGATCATATTAGTCGCTATACTAGCGTATCTAGCAGGCGGATACCCAAACAACGCATCCTCCGACGCTATTGTTATATCACAATGCAATGCCAGTTGCCCGCCTCCAGCCAATGTAAAAGAATGAACCTGTGCTATAACTGGTTTGGGATTATTCCACATCCAATCGATAAAAACTGAAGTTCCATCGGGTCGTTCAGTTATCATAGTGACCGCATCCCTATTTGGAGAACCTTGCGACTGCACATTCATGTCGTAGCCAGCGGAAAACGCTCTCCCTGCGCCTTTAATAACAATACAGCGAACGTTATCATCTTTCGCACCAGCCTCTAGGGCATCACCCAATTCTACAAGAAGCGCCTTACTTAAAGCATTCAGCCTCTCTGGACGATTTAATGTGACATATGCTACGCCCCCACCGGCTCCTTCCCTAACTTCGTAAATAATATTTTCATATTCTGCCATCTTAAATAACCCTGCCTTTCACGACTCATTTATTGATAGATCCTTGTCTGACTCAAAAACGGTTTTTATGGAGCTCGATCGGGTCTTTTCATTTGGCCTCGCGCTATTGCATCTTCGTCCGTATATGCCTCATTCATATATTGGAATCCTGCACGCATCCCTTCTTTTTCTGTAACACGGTCGACGTCTTGCATACCATGTGGAAGTGCCTCCGGAGACGCCGAGTAAGACGCATACATCAAGTTTTCAGCAAACTCAAATGACTGGAACATTCCTTGGGCTTCATAATAATGATTTATTGCACGCTTATTCAATCGAGTAGAGGCAGGAGGTAGTTTTGATATTGTGTTCGCTAGTTTCCAAACCTCTTCATCCAAGTCTTCACGTTTAACAATCTCGCTTATTAGTCCTACTCTCAATGCATCCTGAGCATCCATCATATTGCCTGTAAAGGCTAGCTGCTTTGCTTTTTTCATACCCACTAATTCCGGCCAAATCATGTATGTAGCAACGCTTGCATACCTTGCCGGAGGGTAACCAAATAACGCATCCTCTGAAGCTATTGTTATATCACAATGGGAAGCTACCTGCCCTCCCCCAGCCAGAGTAAAAGAATGAACCTGCGCTATTACTGGCTTGGGGTTATTCCAAATCCAACGTTGATACATTTCAGTGGGATCAGGGCGATTATTTATCATTGTAACCGCGTCCCTTGAGAGAGCACCTTGCGACTGCACATTCATGTCGTAGCCAGCAGAAAATGCTCTACCCGCGCCTTTAATAACGATACAACGAACGTTATTATCTTTAGCACTTGCCTCCAATGCGTCCCCTAATTCTGACAGAAGCTTCCGGCTCAAAGCATTCAATCTCTCCGGGCGATTCAATGTGATATATGCTATACCCCCGCCAGCTCCTTCTATAACTTCATAAATGATGTCCTCATAGTCAGTCATCTCAATGTACCCACCTTTTCACAGATACCGTATTTCAGAACCTAAGACCTGATTTGATGAAGTTACGGAGCTCTGTCAGGGCGCTTCATTTGGGCTTGCGCTATTGCATCTTCGTCCGTATATGCCTCATTCATATATTGGAATCCTGCGCGCATTCCCTCTTCTTCAGTAACACGATCAACATCCTGTAACCCGTGTGGCAGTGCCTCGGGAGATGCAGAGTAGGATGCGTACATCAAATTCTCTGCGAACTCAAATGACTGGAACATCCCTTGAGATTCATAATAGTGATTTATTGCACGTTTGTTTAAACGGGTTGATGCAGGAGGAAGTTTTGATATTGTATTTGCTAGGTTCCATACCTGTTCATCTAAATCACCTGCAGGAACAACTTCACTCACTAGTCCAAGCCTCAGTGCTTCTTCCGCATTTATCATGTTACCTGTAAACGCCAGCTGCTTTGCTTTTTTCATACCGACTAATTCTGGCCAAATCATGTAGGAAGCCACACTCGCATATCTTGCCGGCGGATAACCAAATAAGGCATCGTCTGCGGCAATTGTAATATCACAATGGCACGCGAGTTGTCCTCCACCAGCTAAAGTAAATGAATGAACTTGTGCTATAACGGGCTTGGGATTATTCCAAATCGATCGCCTATACATTGCTGTAGGAATATTATCAGCGTTGATCATAGTAATAGCATCTCTTGGAAGAGCACCTTGTGACTGTACATTCATATCATAACCAGCTGAAAACGCTCTACCCGCACCTTTAATTACAATGCAACGCACATTTTCGTCCTTAGCCGCATTTTCCAAGGCATCACCAACTTCGGCTAACAAATCGCGGCTTAGAGCATTCAGGCGCTCAGGGCGGTTCAGAATTATATAACCAATTCCTCCGCCAGCTCCCTCTCTAACCTCATATATAATATCTTGATAATCTGCCATTTCTTTTACCCCCCTAACCTCATATAAACGTTTATACAAGGAATATATATTTTATATTTGCTCCTATCAACAAGAATCAGTTCTCATCCATCCATTTACCTATAATACCAACATCCCTTGGGAAAGCCATCTGTGGTAACTCACTTAAAGAAAAATATGCTACTTCTTCGCTTTCTTCTCCGGGGGATGGAGATCCACTAATGATCGCACCTTGATATACAACTAAAATAACTCTGCTACCTTCTTCTGAATAGACTCCTATCAATTCTCCTATTTTTACCTCGACTCCGACCTCTTCCATCACCTCTCTTTTTGCAGCGGTTTCAACTTGTTCACCGTAATCAACGTATCCAGATGGGTAACTCCAAAAACCTTTTCTTGGATGATGGGCTCTTTTCATCAGTAAAATGCGATTGTCTTGATCTCGAATTAACACACCAACCGCAACCTTTGGATCTTTATAGTGAACATATCCACATTCACAGCTTAAAATCCTTTGCCCATTTTCGTCCGAATACACAGCTGTTGCACCGCAATTCGGGCAATAATTAAAGTCGGACGTCCCATGCATAATATCTAAGTGTGTCATCGATGAAATACTTACCGGAAGTCTATTCCCTAAAAGGGCCATCTCGAGCATCTAAGAAAGCGCGCATTCCTTGCTCCTGCCGAACTTTTGCAAGCATCTCTTTTTCAGGAACATCAGGAGTTAATCCCTCAATCATTCTAAGCATTAAATGGTCATCCCTGCCTTCAGTAAACCCCTGTGCTTCGTACACCGCGTTTATCGATCTTTTCATCATCTGCAAAGCAAAAGGTGGATTTTGAGCTATTCTTTTTGCCATCTGAGTCGCCTCTGCTAACGCAGTTCCAGCTGGAACAACTTTATTGACCAAACCCCATTTCTCTGCCTTATCAGCATCTATAAAATCACCGGTATAATAAAATTCTCTTAGGTGGCGATTAGAAGTCAAATAAGGTAACAATACATGTGGAGAATGTGCCACATGGCGAATTTCAGGCTCTCCGAATTGGGCGCTCGTTGATGCGATGACTAAATCACAACTCATAGCAAGAACGTTGCCTGCGGCGGCGGCTGGCCCATCTACAGCAGCTATAAAAGGAACACGCGAATACCAAGGTCTCGAAACCAACTTGGCTTGCCAATGAGTATTATCCCAGCGTTCAGTTGCAGAAAATGTTGGTCGCGCTTGGTTAGGAGTCAAATCGTAGCCCGCGCAAAAAGCAGGCGCAGCGCCTGTTATCACCGCTATACGCACATTATCATCACTTTCGATTGAGTTAAAAGCATCTTCTAACTCATGCATGAGGTCATGACTCAATGCGTTTCTTCTTTCAGGACGATTCAAAGTAATAGTAGCAACTCCATCGCTATCAACTTCATATATGATTGTTTCATAATCCGACATCTAATCCCCCTCCAATATTTATTCTTCAAAGAGTATAAAGATAAACCCATTAACAAAAAAGATCCAATTTTTTAAACTAAAGTTTAGATATACTCTTTCACTGTATTCGCGAGTTTCTCGCTCATGCCAGGAACTGCCTTAATTTCTTCCGCCGAAGCCGCCCGAATCTTACTTATGGATCCAAAATATTTTATCAAGTATTTTTTTCTCGTAGGCCCTATCCCTGGAATTAGGTCAAGTTGAGAAGCTACTGAACGGTTCGATCGAAGTTTTCGATGAAATGTAATTGCGAATCTGTGGGCTTCGTCTCTAATCCGCTGAACAAGATACAAGGCATTAGAATTACGTGGCAACAAAATTGACTCAGCAACATGTGGAACAAATATTTCTTCTCTTTTTTTTGCTAATGAAGCCACGGGGATGTTATGAATACCGAGATTTAGTCTCATCACCTCAGCGACCGCATTTAGTTGGCCTTTACCTCCGTCAATCAAAATCAAATCAGGTTTAGAGTTAAAAGAAGCATCTTTGACTACCTTAGTTCCCGAAAAGATCGCGCCTTGGGGCATATCTTTCATGTATTGTTTCTTTTGCTGCTCGCTAAACCCAGAATCGGTTGCTGCGTCACCTACAAGGCCACTATTCGTAAACCTTCTCAAGATTACTTCCTGTAAAGAGGCGAAATCATTCGGACCAGAAACTGTTTTAATCTTAAACCGACGATAGTGGCTTTTCTTAGGTAACCCATTTTCAAATACGACCATAGAGCCTACTGAATCAGTTCCTTGAATATTAGAAATGTCATAGCATTCAATCCTTTGAGGCGGATTCGGCAGATTTAATTCCTCCGTGATTTCCTGTATAGCAGCCGCCCTCGAATCTTGTGCTGCAAGATTCTTCAGGTGATACGAATTCAACCCCGCCACAGCATTTTCCGCAACCATTCTTATTAACCTAAGTTTCTCTCCTCTCTTAGGTACTTTTAGGTTTACACGCCTAGAATCTGTTTTTGTTTCTAGCCAATCCGCAATCAATTGAGAATCAGCGACTTCTACTTCCGTTAATATTGTTCTGGGAATATTCAAACCATTTGAATAAAATTGCTTCAAAAATTCAGATAAAATTTCTCCATCTGTTACCCCTCTGGCGCCTTCTAGTAAAAAATTGTCTTTACCTAGAATTTGACCATTTCTAAGAAAAAATATTTCTACCCACGCTTCATCATCATCTCGCGCTAAAGCGATGATATCTTCATTCACATAGCCTTGAGACGCCGCATTTTGTTCCTGCGTCACATGCTCGATTGCTTCTATTTGGTCTCTGAAAACAGCCGCCTGCTCATATTTGAGCGATTTAGACGCCAAATCCATTTTATTATTTAGTTCTTTTATGATGCCCGAATGTTTTCCTTGGAGAAAAGATATGACTTGATCTATAACGTCCATATAATCTTGATTATCAACTGCACCTATACATGGGCCCAAGCATCTATTGATATGAAAATCCAAACATGGTCTTGGATCAGTCCCCGTAATTATCTTAGTACAGGATCGATAAGGGAATAACTTATTAACTAAATCCATAGTTCGTCTTAAACTTGACGCGCTAAAATAAGGGCCAAAATATTTCGAGCCATCTTCTTTGATATCCCGAGTAATAGTGACTCTTGGCCAGTCTGATTTAGTATCAATTTTTAAGTAGGGATAGGATTTACCATCCTTAAGTCGAATATTAAAAATGGGTTGGTGTTTTTTTATTAATGTATTCTCTAAAATAAGAGCTTCGGCTTCATTACCAGTAACAATATAATCTAGGTCCTCAGAAGCATGGTAAATTCGTGAGTTTTTTGAGCCCACTTTCTTTGACTCTGCACCAAAATAGGCTCTAATTCTATGTGAAAGTCTCGAAGCTTTACCAACATAAACTGGATTGCCTTTTTGATCTTTAAATATGTAAACGCCAGATTTATCTGGAAACCCGCGTGCTATCTCAACAAGATTCATAGCCAAAATATTAGTTAGAAATAACAAACAAAGTGAGTGCTAGAATACTAACCAAGACGGTAATTCCCGTTCTACGAAGATCATAGATCGCGTCTGAAATAATTCTGACTTCTCTTTGTGAATTTATTCTGCTATCAGAAGAACCAACTTCTGAATCACTATCCTCATCCTTAATCAATACAGACGCGTCTATATTTCCAACAGGTGTCTCTGATCCTTCCCTAGAAATCTCAGTAAACCGGGTAGTCTCTTTCGGCTCCACCCTTTTGCTTTGCATCGACCTTGACGGACGACGACCAGTCGTTTTTTTCCTATTCTTTCTACTCTGTTTCGATGGCATTTGTTAATAATCTCCTATCTTTCAATAATTTAATTATACAATGAAAATTAAATTTTAAGCCCCGCCTACAACTCTTGCATCCAAACCTTTTGCTGCCTCACTTATGACAGCGGCATATTGAATATTTGACAGCCTATGCGTCTGAAGAACTAAATCAAACCAGCTAGGATCCAAAGCATCAGCACCAAAAAATTTCTTTATAAAAGCCGCTCGGAACTTTTCTCTTTCTCGCACAGCTCTAATAGCTTGCTCCTCTGACAAATCATCATTCTGCATGGCCCAAAGAATACGGTTTTCCTCAGGCGAAGTAATGAGAACATGCAGTACCCTAGGGTGTTCTTTAAGAATATATGATGAACCTCTTCCCACGATTACCAAGTTAGGTTGGGATGCTAATTCCTCAATAATACTTTTGGTGATCTCCAAAAATTTATTATCGTCAAGCCTTTGCTCTTCATTTTGGGGGTCATCACTTTGTTGCGCATAAGTTCGAGATATAAGAGGTTCTCCACTTAAATACGGATCACCCAAATAGGCAGCACCTGAACGTGATAAAAAAGTTTCCAAAATTACTGAAAGTCGATCCTTAACGGTATCAACTTTCATATCTTTTCGATCCCAGCGGTCTAAACCGATCCCAGTACGCTGCGCCGCGGTCGCTAGTATGTCTCGATCCACGAGACTAAAATCTAGTAACTTCGCAGTTTCTTTGGCAATCTCAGATCCTCTGCTACCGTATTGACCAGATATTGTAATAATAGCCATAACGAAACCTACTCCCCTTACCCGATTAAGCAACGCTATTTAGCTACAATAGTATAAATATATAAATGGATCAAGATTTTATCTGAACTTACAACTTCTAAGATTTGGCTATTATCGAACTACGCCAGAACGAGGGTGAGCTTTCTCGTATTCTCGTCTAAGCTTATCTGTGGCTAAATGGGTATAGATTTGAGTAGTCGATATACTGGAATGACCCAATAGCTCTTGAACGTAGCGTAAAGCTGCACCTCTATTAATCAGATGACTCGCAAAACTATGCCGAAGAGAATGCGGTGTGAGTTTTTTTGAAATACCAGCACTTATGGCCGTTTTTTTCAAAATTAGCCAAAAACCTTGCCGAGTTAGCCTCCTACCCCTAAGATTCAAAAACATCGCATGTTTTTCAGTACTCACGGCAAACTGAGGTCGCGCCAAATTTAAATAATCCGAAACTATCCTAAGAGCTTTAGGGTAGATGGGAACCATGCGCTCCTTGGATCCTTTTCCGACGCACAGCACATAACTATCTTCAAAGTTAATATCTTGGATATTTAGATCAACGAGCTCTGAAACCCTCATACCCGTCGCATACATTAATTCCAGCATTGCTGCATTTCTCAAATCTTCGGGAGTGTTTTTTTCTTGAGATTTATCTAGTAGTGCTTCCATATCTTCGACAGATAAGGTAGTAGGCAAGACTCTTCTTCTCTTCGGAGGATGTATTCCTTCGCTTGGGTCTTTATCAATCAGTTTCTCGTCAGTCAAAAAGCCAAAAAACGATCTAAGAGACGCGATTTTTCTTGAAATAGTAGCAGGAGAATATTCTCGATCATTGAGTGACGCCATATAGCGGTTTATTGATTCTCGGTCAATTTCAGACCAAAGAGAACCTTCGGGACTATATGTCACTGCACGATCTTCTAATACTTGGTTTAAAAGTTGTTCTAAATCGGACCTGTAGGATTCAACGGTATTATTAGAATAGCCTTTAATCGCAGTTACATATATGAGGAAATTCTGTATATATTGATCCATAATAATAAGCACTTTTATAAATTAAGCTGTACCCTCATTATATTCTTATTTCATTCAAAAAGAACCAACCTGGCTTCACAAGACATCATAACTACGAATATGTTTTTGCTTAGACGACTTAAGTGTAAGGAGATATAATGCTTCAAGCGTTTAAATAAATAATCATAATAAATATGGAGATATAACCAATAATGGCTTCTTTTTTATTCATACAAATAGGGATGGATCCAAACATTTCGGGGATGACTGTGCCAATTTTAGGCCCTTTAATTTTTTCATGGCATGGTCTTTTCACAGCCATTGGTATAAGTTGCGTCCTCATTTGGGCGATACGACGGGCGAAAAAAGAAGGTTATAACGAGGATATTATTTACGGCATTGCTATATCTGCCATAGTAGGTGGACTCGTAGGAGCAAGAGTAGTTCATATAATAGATTTCTGGGGATACTACTCATCCAATCCTGACGCAATTTTGAGGGTGTGGGCTGGTGGTATCGGCCTCATGGGTGGAATTATCGGAGCAACTGCAGGAGGCTCTTTATATATATGGAGACATAGGTACCCTTTTGGGAGAATATTAGATATAACAACCCCAGGAATCTTGATCGGGCAATTTGTTGGAAGAATTGGTGACATAATAAATGGTGAACATTTGGCCAATTTTCTGAACCAACCTTGGGCAATACAATATACCCATCCAGATAGCCCTGCTTATGGCAGAGGACCAATGCACCCTGCAATCGCATATGAGATGATATTGGATATCATAATTTTTGTAATTACCTACAAATTGATAGGGAAAATCAAGCCGGACGGCATGGTATTTGCGACTTACCTTGTCTTATATGGGTTTGGGAGATTCTTCATACAATTCACTAGGAAAGACTCCACTTGGATAGCTGGCTTGCAAGAAGCTCATTTCCTTGCATTAGGAATGTTACTCACGGGCCTCTATATACTCGCTACCAAAGCGAGTATTACCCCGAAAGCAGAGTCTGAAGATCAGCCAAGCCAATCATAATAGCGGCTTCTTTAACTAGACTTTAGTGGTTTCAGCAGAGGCCAAATCACTACATAAAATCTAAGATTTCTAACTCATAAGGACTTCCAGTATTATTAGGCTTATTGTAGGTAGTTTTTTTAAGCCTATAAACAACATCGATATAGTCGTCTAAAGTGTTTGTCTTGTTGGCTAAGCCAAAGGCAATTGCATCCCAAATTAAACCTGAACCAATCTCTCCTAAAGAGAACTTAACATGGGTTCGATCTTTACCAACTACCCTCTTAGATAATATTTTCATCGTTTTTGCGAGGAACACAGGGGGGCGATTTTGGGCACCAAATGGTGCCATTGAGCCAAATATGTGCTCCAGCTGGGAAAGAGCGCTAGAAGGCAGGATTTCAGCATCTATATTGATAACCGGGCTTATTTTTTTGCCACCCAATTCTTGATTAGATAATAATTGAAGGCGAGTTTTTATTTCTGATAAGTTTTGAGCAGGGGCAACAAATCCAGCAGCTTGGTGATGACCTCCATATCTGGTAAACAAATCCCCACACTTTGATAGCGCCCGAGTAATATCAAACTCTGCAACGCTTCTACACGAAGCTTTGATCTCTCCGTCAATTTCTTGGTAAATAACGCACGGTAAGTTATACTCTTCTGCCATTCTGCTAGCTGCTAGTCCTGCTACTCCAGCAGGGAATTCTGCGCCTCCAACGATAATTATCGTTCTATTTGAAGAATCCTCTAGGTTCCAATTTTTTTCTGCGCTCTCAACAATCTGTCTAGTCATTGTTTGCCTTACCAAATTGAGTTCGTCTAGAGACCGAGCTAATTCAAGGGCCTCAGACGAATCATTTGTCAGGAGTAGTTTTAAACTAATTTCAGCATCACTTAACCTACCAGCAGCATTTAATCTGGGGGCCAAATAAAACCCTATCGACTCTTCATCAATTTTATCCACCGAAACACCTGCTAGGCTGCATAACCTAAGTATCCCTGGCCGCGAGGTTCGTTTGATTAAATCAATACCCAGTTTTACCAAGTACCTGTTCTCTCCTACTATTGGAGCTACATCTGCAACTGTACCTAAAGCTACTAATTCTAATAGGCTGGAATCCCACGTTTTACCAAGTTTGGTATACAGAGACTGTACTAGCTTCAAAGCGACCCCTACACCAGCTAATTCTGGTGATGGATATTCGGAGTCGGTTCTCATTGGATCTATCACAGCCAAAACCGGTGGTAATCCTTCTTCAGGTTTGTGGTGATCTGTGACGATAATGTCGATTCCATCGGGATATTCGCTACCATCTTGAAGACCGGTAACTCCGCAATCGACGGTTATTATCACTTTTACTCCAATGTCAGCGAGTTCTAGCAAACCTCGTCTATTTAGTCCATGCCCTTCTGACACTCGATTAGGAATATAATGCAAAACTTCGACACCTAATCCCATAAACGCCTCCGTAAGGAGCGCAGTAGCGGTTATCCCGTCCGCATCAAAATCCCCATAGATCGCTATTTTCTCTCCCCTATTTAGAGCTTTGATGATGCGATCAGTCGCGATTCTGATATCAGGCATTTGATCAAATGGTCCAATTAATTTGTCCGATGGATTTAAAAATAGCTCAGCTTCTGCTGCATTATGAACACCTCGATTAAATAACACCTGCCTCACAAGAGGAGAGTAGGCTAATAATGCCTCGTTGGAAGTGCTATCAATAGACTCACTCAGAATCCATGTTTTATTTGCTCGCTTGTCAGGATAGGTTTTCATATCACTTTCCACTTGAGCGATTTGACTATTATTGGTCCAATTCTTTAAATATCAGTGCCGTATTATGTCCACCGAAACCAAAAGTATTGGATAAGGCGGAGCCAATTTCTAATTTCCTGGCTTTATTTGGAGTGTAATCTAAATCACAATCTGGATCAGCATTTTCCAGGTTTATTGTTGGTGGGATGACCCCTTTATTAACAACCAACGCACAAATAGCAGCCTCTAAGGCGCCTCCTGCTCCCAGTAAATGACCATGCATAGATTTTGTAGAACTAATAGGAATTCTGTTTGCTAAATCACCAAATACCGTTTTGATTGCTCGAGTCTCTTCTCGATCGTTAATGGGGGTTGATGTACCATGGGCGTTTATATATCCCAGTTCATTCTCACTTAATTCGGCCTGAACCAATGCTTTTCTCATCGAACGCACAGCACCCTCACCGTTCTCAGCGGGATGAGTTATATGATAAGCATCTGCCGTCGATCCATAGCCTGACAGTTCAGCTATAATTTGAGCGTCTCGGGATAATGCGTGCTCTAAATCCTCTAAAACCAATACGCATGCGCCTTCACCCATTACAAATCCATCTCTATCCTGATCGAATGGTCTAGAGGCTAAATTGGGTTGATCATTTCTTTTGACAGATAAGGCTCCAGCTTGCCCAAAACCGGCAAATCCTATAGGGGTTATAGTGGATTCAGCTCCTCCTGTGACAACAGCTTTAGCATCTCCTCTTCTAATCATATCGGCAGCCGCACCTATTGAATCAGATCCAGAACAGCAAGAAGATGTCACTGAATATGCAGGTCCTTTTGTACCTAAAGCTATCGAAACTTTAGATGCTCCCATTTCAGCAACCATCATGGGCATTAAAAAGGGACTCACACGATTTGGTCCCTTAGATTGAAGTATCGTTACTTGATCCTGTATTGTTCCGAGACCACCATACCCACTACCGATTATTGTCGCGATTTGTTCTGCATTGTTTTTATCTATGCTCAAACCTGAATCGGCAAGAGCTTCTTGCGAAGCTGCCATTGCAAATTGTATGTAACGATCGGTTTGGCGGGCTTCTTTACGATCCATAAAGTTAAGAGGATCAAAATTTTTTACTTCGCAAGCTATTTTTGTTAGAAAAGGGTCAGAGTCAAAAAGGGTAACAGGGCCAGCTCCAGAATTACCTTTTACCAATCCATCCCATGTGCTTCCTTTATCATTTCCAATCGGAGTAACCATACCAATTCCAGTAACAACAACTCTTGACGGCACCTTGTTCCTCCAAATAATTAATATTCGCTTGATGATAATTGCCAGCTAATAGACTTTGCAAGCTTAATAACAGGTTTGCTGACTCCACTCGGTAAACTTACGCCACCGAAACATGCTCATTACGAAGCAAAAAGTGCTAACATTCATCTAATACACCAACAGCTAGTTTATCCTAATATATAGTCAGAGGTGGAATAATTGAGCGGATCTACTAAAGTCTATTTAGACCAGGTTGATAACGGTTACTGTTTCCCTGTAGTTCAAACTATGATCGGGAAAGACATCGTTGAAAATTACGCGAGAGTGATGAACTCCAATATACGTTTTTCCAGTAATAGTGCTCCTATAGTCCCACCAGCTGCAATCGCATCCATTACAATCGGGGAACTGTTATCCAGTATAAATTTACCACCAGGGTCGATCCATATGTCTGAGGAAATTATATCCAGAAGCGAACTGGAAGTAGGAAAAAAGATAAACGTAGAAGTAGTGCTGAAAAATAAATCTGTCCGCGAAGGATATATGTTAATCTCACTGGTTTTCAATATTAAAAACGAGGCGAATACAAATAGTATTATCGAAGCTAAAACTGTATTGATGATCCCTGAGGAGTCTACTAGTGAATAAATTACCAACACTGATACGCAAGATCGATCAGAAAATTATTAGCGACTACGCAAAGGTATCAGGAGACAATAACCCTATACATCTAGATCCGTTATTTGCGAAAAAAAGCCAATTCAAAGGTACCATCGCGCACGGTATGATCATAGCGGGATATTTCTCAGATTTCATGGACAGAATACATGGATCAGATTGGTCAAATGGCGGCACCCTGAAAGTAAAATTCAGAAGCCCCGCAAAACCTGGAGATGTTCTTTCAATATCTGGAAAAATTAAAAATAACCCTGCTGGTACCACGAGCGATTCATTGGTGAAATATTCCTTACAATGCGAGAATCAGCGAGGAGAGTCCATCTCAACTGCAACAGCGGAAATTTTTATCAACCATTGAACATCGATATATTGAAAGGGGAATAATTTGGAAACCACTCACAAGAAAGGCAGTTCTTCTACGATCATTGCGGTAGATGCTATGGGCGGCGACAATGCACCGAACGAAATTGTCAAAGGATCCATAGAGGCTTCAAAGTCGGAGGGCATTTCAATAATTTTGGTCGGGGAACCGGAACTAGTAAGGAAGACATTAGACCAGTATGACACCCAAGGAGCCAAAATAGATGTGGTCGCATCTTCCGGAGTGATAGAAGAATCCGATCAACCTGCTATTGCCCTGAAAAAGAACCCTCAAGCATCCGTTGCGGTGACAGTTGGTTTAGTACAAAAAGGGGCAGCTCATGCTGCAGTAAGTATGGGTTCGACGGGTGCTCTTATGGCAAGCTCGTTCTTTGGCTTAGGAATGATAGAAGGTATAGATAGACCAGTGTTAGGAGGCCCATTCCTTGGGTATGCTCCAGAAATGATATGCCTGGATATAGGCGTTAATGTAGATGCTCGGCCATCCCAATATCTGAACTTCGCTGCAATCGGCACGGCTCTATCAAGATCTTATATGGGAATACAAAATCCCACAGTGGGGCTTCTAAATATTGGCGCGGAAGCGACAAAGGGATCAAAACAAGCAAAGGAAGCATACGAGCTTCTTATAAATAGTGATTTTAATTTCATAGGCAATATCGAAGCTCACGAACTGGTTGCGGGGAAAGCTAATATTATCTTATGTGACGGATTTGTGGGAAACGCTTTATTAAAGTTTAGCGAAGGACTGGCTGAAATAATTCGAAGGGACATAATTCAAAAATTATCGGGAAAATTAACGGAGGATGAAGCAATAAGCATTTCTTCAGATATATTTAACAGTATTAGTGTCCTAGATACCTCAGGCGCACCAATACTTGGGATAAAAGGCGTATCAGTCGTAGGCCACGGCAGGGCAACAGCAAGCATGGTAAAAAGTATTATAAAATCAGCTAAAGAATTTCACGAGAGCCAAGTAATTAAAGCCATTGAACAAGAGCTAAAACGCATTTAGTTAAAGGCAGTAATTATATTTGATTCAATTGGGGTGGAAAGGAAAAGTAGGTATGTCTAATGAATTGAACGGAAAAACAGCGTTAGTGACCGGAGCAAGCCGTGGAATTGGAAAAGCAATAGCAATTGAACTAGCAAATATGGGTGCAGATGTTCTCATTAACTATAATTCAAGCGAAAGTTTAGCCAAAGAGGTAATGGAGGAGTGCCAAAAAATCGGGGTTAGAAGCCAAATTTACCAGGCAGATACTTCGGTATCCGGTGATGTCGACAAGATGTTTGAAAAAGCCGAATCTGATTTCGAAAACATAGATATTCTGGTCAATAATGCTGGAGTGGTTAATGACCGATTATTACTCCGGATGACAGAAGAACAATGGGACCAAGTGATTAACGTAGACCTTAAAGGACCTTTTTTATGCACTAAGCGTGCAGTAAAAACCATGCTGAAAAAAAGGTGGGGGCGTATTATAAATATTTCTTCCGTCGTCGCTTTAGGAGGCAATGCAGGACAATCAAATTACGCCGCCGCCAAAGCCGGATTAGCTGGATTAACAAAAACAGCAGCACAGGAGTTCGCTTCTCGAGACATAACAGTAAATATAGTTGCACCAGGTTTTATAAACACAGATATAACAAATAATCTTCAAGAAAAATTAAGGGAAACGATGCTAGATAGAGTGCCTATGCGCAGGGCAGGAGAACCAGAAGAGGTAGCACATCTGGTCGGATTTCTTTGCTCGGAGAATTCCTCTTACATCACTGGGCAATTGTTCTGTATCGACGGCGGTTTAACTTTAGGCGGTTAATTGACGAAGTTTTAGTTTGAATTATTATCCTCTAGGACTTTGAAAAATTCGCTCAGTATCCTTGCTGTGGCACCCCAAATCCTATTACCTTCATATATGTACTCATAGGCTAATACTGCAGGGCGATCAGGACGAAACTTAAACTCTTTTGGTCCTTCTATGTATATGTTCCAAAGATAATCCAATGGAACCTCAATCAGTTGTTTTACCTCAATCGCACTAGGATCATATTTATATGAGGAAGGAATAAATCCAACAAACGGAGTTATATGAAATCCAGAAGGTGTTTTATGATCTCCGAGTTGACCTAAAATCTCGATATCGCTCTGCTGAACACCTACTTCTTCATAAGTTTCTCGTAAAGCCGTGATCTCAAGGGTCTCATCATCCTCATCGCGAGCGCCGCCTGGAAAAGAAACCTCACCTTTGTGATGTTCAACTTCTGAGGTGCGAACTTGGAAGAGTAAACTAAAACCCTCTTCTTTCGGGATTATTGGAACTAAAACAGCAGCAGGCCATTGGGAATCCAACGGGATAGAATCTCCAGAATGACTATTTAAAAGAGTTTTTATTTCAGCTGGTTCGATCTTAGGTAAATCCATAACAAAGCGCAGTATAGACCTTTTCTAACAGTAACTGCAATAACATAAACAGAATGATTACTGCTATCATGACAAACAAAAATACTAAAGAAAAAGGATTTCAGTGGGGAATAAATACGAAAAGGAAATCGAAGAAATCATCGATAGATCGAATGATTCTACCATTTCGAAAAGAAAGCCGCCTATAAGTTATTATTGGCGAGGTTTAACCAGTAAATATCCACGATTATTGCAGGCGATATTGTTAATTTTTGTTCTATTTTTGTCTGGTACTTTTATTGGTATAGAGTTTTCATTAATAACCAGCATTTTGTTCTTACTATTCCTATACGGCTTTCAGAAATACCAAAAGCACCAAGCAATGCACAAATACAAAAAAAAGTGGAGAGGAAAGGAAGTAGACTAACTACTGGAGTGAGCCAAATCAACAAGATCAATCAGTGCTTTACGCCAATCGAAGTTGTCTTTTTTAATGCCTTTCAAATATATCTTGCGGTTGCCAATCTCGATATTATCAATTTGGGACTCAAGAGAGTGTCTATTAATTTGGGCATGCTCTTTCAGGGTAAAAATAAATTCAGATTTATTAGCTGATACAGATATAAATTTTGAAGGAGGATTGTTCAATTTATTCTTCAGTAGAACTCCAAGCAAAAGATCTTTTACCATCTGAGGAGCGGGGCCAAACCGATCTTCAATGTTCTTCAAAAATATGTCGAACTGAAAATTCGTTCTGTTGCCTACCAATTGTTCATACAAAGATAATCTGACAGTAAGATCAGATATGTAAGAATCGGGTATGTAGGCGTCAACAGGCAATTCAACCGATACCTGATCTGGGCCACTTGTATCTGCAATAGGTTTGTGGGTTTGCGCTGTTCCAACAACACCTTTTGCTTCATCGACCGCCTCATTCAATAATCTGGTATACAAATCAAAACCTACGGCAGTAACGTGCCCGCTCTGATCAGATCCGAGTATATCCCCAGACCCTCTTATCTGAAGATCTTTCATTGCTAGTTTATATCCTGATCCTAATTCAGATGCAGTCATAATAGCCCTTAATCGATTTTCTGCAGTCTGTGTCAATACACCTCGTTTTTTAAATAGAAAAAAGGCGTACGCCTTGGCCGATGACCTACCTACTCGCCCTCGTAATTGATATAACTGAGTGAGGCCTAATTTATCTGATTCATCAACTATCAGGGTATTTGCATTAGGTATGTCCAGACCTGATTGAACTATGGTGGTACAAATCAAAACATCGAGTTTACCCAAAGAGAAGGATTCCATGATTTTTTCAATCTCATTAGGTGGCATCCTTCCATGAGCGACCCCAAATGATACCTCAGGACATAAATTCCTTAGTTTCTCTAGAACCTCATCAATATCGATAACTCGATTATGCACATAAAACACTTGCCCCCCGCGGTTAATTTCTTTCCTTATGGCGTCTTGGACAACGATATCATCATATTCAGACACTACGTTCGTCACAGGCAGTCGATCACCAGGAGCATTTTCAATTCGACTCATATCCCTGATACCAAATAAGGCCATGTGCAAAGTTCTAGGTATGGGCGTCGCAGTCATCGTTAAAACATCAACTGTAGTTCTTACTTTTTTTAGGTGCTCCTTATGACGAACACCAAACCGTTGCTCTTCATCTATTATTAATAAACCAAGTTTCTTGAAATTCACATCTTTAGATAACAGTCTGTGGGTACCAATTACTATGTCAACATCGCCATTATTTATCCCATTTACAGTTGCAGAGTTCTGGCTTTCCGTCCTAAGTCTAGATAGCATGTCAATCCGAGTTGGGAAAATGTTCAAACGCTCTTTAAACGAATTGTAATGCTGTTGAGCCAGAACCGTAGTAGGAACCAAAATTGCAACTTGAAACCCTGATGTCACTGCCTTAAACGCTGCTCTCAATGCGATCTCCGTCTTACCAAATCCTACATCGCCACATAGTAAGCGATCCATAGGAGTATCTGACTCCATATCTCTATTTATCTCATCTATTGCCCGAATTTGATCTTCAGTTTCTTCGTAAGGAAATGAGCTGTCCAGCTGCCATTCCCAATGAGGTTCACCGACCATGGGGGTACGTTTCTGAAATTCTCTCGACGCATATAATCTCAAAAGCTCTCTTGCAAACTCTAAAGCTGCCTCTTTAGCTTTTTCTTTACTCTTAGTCCAATCCCGGCCTCCAAGATGGGAAAGTGAAGGCTCATCTCCAGCACCAACATACCTTTTTACCCGATCAATTTGATTCGTTGGAACATATAAAATGTCTCCTTTAGCATAAGCAAGAACCATATATTCTCTTTCAGATTCACCTAGGTTTCTCTTAAGCAAGCCTTTAAATTCAGCTATCCCGTGCTCTATATGGACAACAAGATCCCCTTTGTTCAATTGATCAGATACTTGATGAGCTCTTTTCTTATGTCGAAACCGAAAGTGACGATTCTTGGATAAACCAAAAATTTCGCTATCGGTGATAACTACAATCCCGCGCTCTCCTATTTGCTCTGAAACAATTTTCAGTGACCATCCTGATTCTATATTTCCTTGAAACAGCGTTAAACTGCCAGAGGCGGGCAAAGTTGACAAATTTTTCTCGATGGTAAGCGCAAGTCCTTGTTCTCTTAGCAAACCCGCGAGTCTATCGGATTGAAGAGATACCAAAACTACACTACTACCGGATCTGACAAATTCTTCCAAATCTTGGCCTAGTTGTGCGATATCTCCTTGGTAATCAGACACTGATTCAAAACCGACGTTTAGAAATCGTTCATACGAAGCAGTATCAGACGTTCCAGCAAATGCCCGAAATTGTACAATTCTTCTCAAATCGGCGGTTATCAGTTGAAATCGCTCAAAAGATACGATGGGATCTGGAAATGAGTCTTCTATTAAATTATCCAGCACAAGTCGCTTTTTGAAATCTTTTACCGCAGATTCAATCTTAATCCATGTTTCGCGAATCGCATTTATATTTTCGTTAACAACAATGGAGTCGTCGCCTAAGTAGTCAAATATCGTACCCGAATGAAATAGTGAAGTAAAAAACTCCGAATCTGAGCCGTAATTGCCTTCTTCCAAATTGCCAGCGACATGCAAAGAATTTAATTTTTGATCTATATTCGGAATCTCTAAATCAACAATACCGCCAGTATCTAGAATTAATTCTCTGGAGGGAATAATTTTACATTCCAACGTTCTATTTGTGGAAAGTTGCGTTTCAGGGTCAAAGTACCTAATAGTTTCGATATTATCTGAAAAAAATTCAACCCTTGCTGGAAGTTCACTATGAGGAGACCAAACATCTAATAATCCTCCTCTTCGGCTAAACTTTCCTGGCTGATCAACGATGGATACATTCTCGTACCCGATTTTTAGTAATTGATCTGAAAATTTGTTTATAGAAATATCTTTGCCAGACTGAACCGTTAAGGTTTGTTTTAAAAAAGTCTGAGGTTCAATAATAAGTCGCGCAATCGAATCCACGCTCGCAACAACTATAGGCGGCACCTTTGGGATTGGGTTTTCTTGCCCTACAGAATCTTGGGAACTTCCATTAACCATGAGCATCCCAGCCATAACTTTAAGTCGCTCTTGGATAATACTCTCACTATGATCGATCTTTTCAAAAGGCAAAGCATCAGGCTCCGGATAATAGTAAAGTCTATTTATATCCCCATGATCTCCGATAAAAGATTCCAACTCGGAATAACCTCTACGAGCAGAATCAGAGTTTGCATGGAGCCATAAGATTGGTCTACGAAGGTCATTTCGAAAAGCAGCAATTAAAAAACTTTTTGCTCCTTGCGGGGCATCTAGTAAAACCTCCTTGCTAGAACCTACTCTGAGTTGTTCAACCAAGTTTCTATAAGAGGATTTAAATGTTAGAGAATTTGTTAAACCGGACAAAGTCATTATAAATCGACTTCTTTCTGAGTACCCTTACAAATATTAATTCAACATAAATACGTTTACACCAACCACACCGAAACATAAAATGTAATTGTACTTTCTATATTATTGAAATACTAAGTAGTATTGTTTGCAATATCAAACTGAAATAAAAAAATAATATAAATATCTTTTATACAAAAGGGGAATATAAATGGGAGTTTTATCTGCACTAGATCCAGAAGTTGATGCGGCAATATTAGCGGAGGAAAAACGACAGAAGGATTCTGTAATCCTTATTGCATCAGAAAATTACACCAGCCAAGCTGTAAAAGAGGCTCAAGGTTCAAGTTTTACAGAGAAGTACGCTGAAGGTTATCCAGGGAGAAGATACTACTCAGGATGTGAGTATGCTGATGTAATAGAAATTCTAGCTCAAAACCGTCTCAAAGAATTGTTTGGTGCAACTCACGCCAACGTTCAACCGCATAGTGGAGTGCAAGCCAATACGGCTGTATTTTTTGCCTACCTAAAACCAGGTGACACAGTTCTAGGAATGCGACTAGATCATGGCGGGCATTTATCTCACGGCAGCCCAGTAAGCTTTACCGGGCAGTATTATAATTTTGTATCCTATGGAGTCAGAGAAGATACGGAACTGATCGACTACGACCAAGTTGAAGATCTTGCTAAGCAACACCATCCTAAAATAATCATTGCAGGTGCGAGTGCTTACCCCCGACAAATTGATTTTAAAAAATTTCGTGAGATAGCCGATAAAGTAGGTGCAATACTACTGGCAGACGTTGCACACTATTCTGGACTTATAGCGGCTGGCATCTACACAGACCCGGTGCCTCATGCTCAAATCATTACTTCAACGACCCAAAAAACTCTTAGGGGTCCAAGAGGAGCCTTTATTCTTACAGATGAGGAACATTCCGCTGCCATAGATAAATCAGTTTTCCCCGGCGCTCAAGGCGGGCCTATGATGCATACTATCGCAGCAAAAGCTGTTTGTTTTAATGAAGCGTTACAACCAAGTTTTAAAGAATATCAAAAATCAGTGTTACAAAATTCTCGTGCGATCGCAGATGAATTACAGAAAATTGGCATGAGAATTGTGTCAAATGGCACGGATTCCCATCTCCTTCTCGTCGACGTAACCACACTAGGTACGACAGGAAGAGACTCAACTAAGGCTCTTGAGTCCGTTGGAATAAGCGTAAATGCTAACACTATACCCTTCGATAAATTACCACCTATGATAGGTAGCGGCATTCGTATCGGAACTCCAGCTATAACCTCTAGAGGTTTCAAAGAAGAAGATTCAAGGAATATCGCAAGAATGATAGGCAAGGTTTTACAAAATTTGGATAACGAAGAAGTACTTAATTCGGTGCGATCGGACGTCATGGATCTAACACAAACGTTCCCGGTGCCAGGTATCGATAGTTAGAACGCCTTGTCACGTGTATAATTCAGAGGCAATTCAATTGTTAAGGAGGACTAGTGAACAGTTACGAAATGATTGCAATATTGAGCCCTCAGTTAGAATCTGAGGAAATTGACGAAGCGATTGAGAAGATAAGTAATGCAATAAGTCAAAATGGTGGGACAGATGAAATTTCGTCACTCAAAGGGAGAAAAAGACTTGCTTTTCCTATAAACGATCACATAGATGGAAATGTTGTATTATCTACTTTTAATGTCGATCCAGACAAAGTAAACCAAATTACAGAAGCTCTAAGACAAGACGAACGGTATTTAAGGAATATGGTAGTACGAGTCTAAGCTGTTTTATAATGTTAGAGAGGATTTATGACAAGTAGCTTGAACAGAATGACGGTAATAGGAAATTTGGGTGGTGATCCAGAGATGCGATATACGCCAAATGGAAGACCTGTTACATCCTTCAGTATAGCCACAACAAACAGGTATACCGTTGAAGGAGAACAAAGAGAGGAAACACAGTGGTTCCGTGTTTCCACATGGAATCGAACGGCAGAAGTATGTAACCAATATTTGAGCAAAGGAAGTAAAGTATACGTTGAGGGACGGTTGCAGGGACGGCAATGGGAAGGTCAAGACGGAGTGCAAAGGTTCAGTATCGAAATAAATGCTGACAGGGTACTATTCTTAGATCGCCCTTCTGATCGAGCTTCTAACAACGAGGAGCCAACGGTTGAATTCAATCGACCTGATTTTAACCAACCTGAAGCGTCTGATATAAGTGAGTTTCAAGAGCCAGGAAACGATCTACCTTTTTGATATTCAATCTATTAAGTAAAGTAAAAAAGTAATAATTAGGGAGAAAATATGAGTTCAGACTCGACATCTTATGAAAGAAATCAATCTAGCAACACAGATCAGCGAAGATCTGAAGACCAAACTGGACCCCAAAGGCAATCTTCAGGCCAACGCCGAGAAGGTGGTGGTGGACGGAGATTTTATAATAGAAGAAAAGTGTGCTTCTTTTGTGCAAATAAAGACGCCACAATGGATTACAAAAACCCAGACGGTCTCAGCAGGTATATATCAGAAAGAGCACGTATAGAGCCGAGGAGAAAAACGGGTACCTGCGCCAAGCACCAACGTCTATTAACAAAACACATAAAAAGAGCTCGGCACTTAGGGCTTTTACCTTATACCACCGACAGCTTGAAAGAGATCCCAAATAAAAGATAAAACCCTTGATATTGTAAATAGATTTATCAGAATTAATAAATTAACCTTATGGGTCGAAAAGAGGTAACGACGATCCAATGTCCATGAAACCTATCGAACAAGATAACGACGGAGCAACAGTCGACAGACGGCGAACGACTGAAAAAAATCGGAGAACCCGATTGAGAAGAATAGTTTTAATCGCGTCATTAGTGATTTTACTTTTATCTCTGGCTGTTCCAGTAACTGGATACTATTACGTTTTTGTAAAACCGCTGAATGAGACAGCTCTCGTAGTAAACGAGAAAAGTTTTTCTTGGAATGATTATCTGACGAGAACTAAAATGCTGATTTTCGATGCTCAGTTCTCTGGAACCTGGGATCCAAATTCATTAAGTAGTCTTGTATTTGACATGCTGGACGAAATGGAAAGATTGGAAATCGTTAATCAGTATGCTACCCAAGAAGGATTAAAAATAGATCCAAAGGATATTGAACACGAGGTAAGGTTTAAAGTCTTAGGAAGAGGTTCTGTAGATGATCCAACAATATCAGAAGCAGAGTTCGAGGAACGATATAGGAGACGACTGGAATTATTAAAAGTAAATGAAGACACTTTCTACGATCTTATTCGCCAGGCAATGTTGATCAAACAATTAGATGAGAAACTCCGAGAACAAATTCCAGAAAAACTAGAGCAAAGACATCTATACGCAATTCAAGTTTCCAATATCGAAGACGCTAGGCTAGTTCTCGAAAAGATTGACAGCGGGCAGCAATTTGAGGCAATAGCAAGAGAAATGTCGCGCGATACTCAGTCGAAAGATTCTGGCGGTGACGTTGGCTGGATACCCGAGGGAGTAAGAGAAGACTATGATGCAGCTATTTATAGCCTTGCTGATGGGGAAATTAGTGAGCCATTATTTTCTCGGGTTGGGGTATCAATAATAAAAGCTGAGGGTAATATTGAGATTAGAACGCTTAAAGATGAGCACAGATCTAGATTAGAAGCAGGGGCACTCAAAAAATGGATCATGGAACATAGATCTGATTTGGTAGACTCTAAATCAATCTCAAGACCTGGTGGTAGTATATCTAACGAGCGTTATGAATGGATACTGGAACAAATTATGCAAGAAAGAGAATTATTCCCGCGGAGAACGGTCAGTGGATAAAGAAGACGGCAAAAAACTGCCGAGTAAAGAAATAGGCATAGGATTACTGGGGCTTGGTGTGATCGGCTCTGAGGTTGCATCAACCTTGATAAATAGCAGCGAGGAACTAGAAAAAAAAGTTGGACTACCGATAAAATTATCTGGTGTTCTCGTAAAAAATATTGAAAAGGTACGCTCCCTTAATATACCTAAAAACCTACTTACCACAGATAGATCGGTAATCATAAATAATCCAAACATTCATATATTAGTTGAAGTAATTGGAGGTACCACCATTGCTGCTTCTGCTGTAAGAGAAGCTTTGCAAGCAGGAATTCACGTCATAACAGCGAACAAAGAACTTGTCGCAAAATTTGGATCCGAGCTCCATGATTTAGCTTCTGCCAACGGAGTTGCTTTTCATTATGAAGCTGCCGTCGGCGGTGGTATACCTCTTGTCGCAACTCTAAATAGAGCGTTAGTTGCGTCAAGAGTGACAACCTTAAGAGCAATAATCAACGGAACAACTAACTATATTCTAAGTGAAATGGCCAAGAATAAACTGAGCTTCTCTAAAGCCATTAAGCAAGCCCAGGATCTGGGGTATGCAGAGCCAGATCCTACGAGTGACATCGACGGGTCGGATGCTGCATTTAAATTAGCAATTCTTACAGGAATAGCCTTCGATTCACCTATCAATTACAACGACATATATAAAGAAGGAATTGTAGATCTCGCACCTAATGATTTTGTGTACGCCGATGAGCTAGGATATTCCGTTAAGTTATTGGCAATTGCAAAACGACAAGACGATGATTCAATAGATGCAAGGGTACACCCTGTTCTTCTGAATAAAGATACACCACTCGCAAAGGTCGATGGAGTATTAAATGCTATTGAGGTGTCAGGAGATCTTATTGGTCAAGTCTTGTTATACGGCGAAGGCGCGGGAGCCCAACCGACAACAAATTCGATATTAAGTGACCTAGTTGAAATCGCAAGGGATTTATCATTAGGTAACCTTGCTATACACTCGCACCAAAATGAACAAAAACATAATCTTTATCCTAGCAACCAAATAACGGTCCGCTACTATATCAGGATGCTGGTATCAGACGAACCGGGAGTGATGAGCAAAATCACTCAAGTTTTAGCCCAAAAGACGATAAGCATAGCCTCAGTAATTCAAAGAGAAACGAGTGCATCAAATAAACTTGCGGAAGTAGTTATCATGACTCATAAAGCAATCGAAAACGAGTTGCACGAATCAATTACTGAACTAAAAAAGGTCATTGGGGTAAAGGATGTAGCAACAGTTATCCGCTTAGAAGAATAAGGTTAATTTTCTGGTGGATGAAAAGAGGGGTGGCGCATGGCAGATGGAATCATTGAAAGATATCCAAATTTATTGCCATTAACTGCTTCTACACCAAAACTTTCTCTTGGTGAAGGTAGTACTCCCCTCATACGTTCCAGACACATAGAAAAAGAACTCAATATAGGAGAATTATACTTCAAATACGAAGGTTCTAATCCAACAGGTTCATTTAAAGATAGAGGAATGGTTATTGCGGTTGCCAAGGCGCTTGAACAAAATAGCGAAGCTATAATATGTGCCTCTACTGGGAATACAAGTGCGTCTGCAGCTGCATATGGTGCTAGTAGTGGTTTAGAAACTATAGTAATTATTCCAAAAGGGAATGTTGCCAGTGGAAAAGTCGCCCAAGCAGTCGTTTACGGGGCAAAAATTATAGCTATCGATGGTTCTTTCGATAAAGCCTTAGAAATCGTCAGAGAAGTATCTAAAAAGCCGGAAATAACTTTAGTTAATTCGGTCAACCAAGACAGGATTGAAGGGCAAAAAACAGCCGCTTTCGAAATAATTGACTCTTTAGCTGATGCGCCAGACGATGTTTTCATACCAGTAGGCAATGCTGGAAATATAACGGCTTATTGGAAAGGTTTCAAAGAGTATAAAGCTTCAGGGTTCGCATCCAAAACACCCCGTATGTTTGGTTTCCAAGCAGAAGGAGCGGCACCTATTGTAATAGGAAAAAAAGTAGACAATCCACGCACTATCGCAACTGCAATAAGAATTGGAAACCCTGCTAGCTGGGAAGGAGCACTTAAAGCACGTGACGAATCAACCGGAGATATTAGTAGTGTCTCGGACGAGCAAATTCTAAGCGCTTATAGAAAACTGGGAGGTCTTGAAGGAGTTTTCGCTGAACCGGCTTCAGCAGCTTCACTCGCCGGCTTAATAAAATACGTTTCGCTCGACAACGACCTGTCGGAGCGGAGAGTGGTATGTATAATTACTGGTAGCGGATTAAAAGATCCAGATATTGCGGTTGAAAGCGTTGACAAGAATATCCAAGAGGTTTCAGCAAACATATCAGACGTAAATAAAATTTTGGGGTTCTGATGCTACCAATAAGCCTATCCTCTAAAGAAAACCACATGAAAAAGTTGGCTATATGACCGATAAAAAAAAGATAGAAGCTTCTATAAAATCTATTTTAGAAGCTTTGGGAGAAGATCCTAATCGACCTGGGTTAATAGACACTCCAGAAAGAGTTGCTAATCTATATACAGAACTTTTTAGTGGCCTGAAAAGAGATCCTGCTAAAGAATTAACGACAGTTTTCAAAGAGGATACTAGCGAACTGATCGTCTTGAAAAATTTACCTTTTAACTCTCTATGTGAACACCACCTATTACCGTTTGATGGAACAGTCACGGTTGGCTATGTATCAAATCAGTTAATTGCTGGCATCGGCACCATAGCTAGAAGCATTGAAATATTATCCAGGAAACCGCAAATGCAAGAAAGATTAACCAAACAAATATCTGATTTATTAGAGAATATTCTTAAACCAACTGGCGTTGGAATAGTAATTGAGGCTAAACATCTGTGTATGACGATTAACAACCCAAAAACCAATGATAGCAAGCTAGTAACTACCTGTTTCAGCGGCTCCCTTAAAGATACTACGCATTACCGGGAAGAGTTCCTCAAACTGATTGGAAAAGAGACACTTGATGAGTAAAAACCTCCAATGGGAATCAATGGAGCCCTTGTTAGATGAATGGAATGATCTAGTTTCGTACAAATCGAATTCAGATATTTTTGACCTATCCGAGTGGCAACAAGCAACGGTAATATCGTGCTGTGAGTCAATGATGCAGCATAAAATACTAACCCAGCGGGACACCAGTACGGGTGAACTTTTAGCTATAGCTCCCTTAGCCATAGCAAACAATAAAGCAACTTTTTTATCTGATTACAACACCACTGATTTTCAGGATTTATTGATAAGAGATCAATCTGACCAAGCTATCTGGCAGGAAATAATAGATTATCTATTCAAACAAGGTGTAGAAAGCATTGATTTGATATCAATCAAGGATTCTTCTAGCTCTGTAAAAGAAATTAATAATCTTCAGCATTCAACGTCTTGGAATATAGAAGAATCAGATTGGGATGTAGACCCTTATCTAGCCCTACCCAATTCATGGGAGGATTACCTTGCAAATTTAAGGAAAAAAGACCGCCACGAGCTCAAAAGGAAATTTCGCAGACTAGAAAACGCGGGTGACATATCATACTCACTATTTGATCATAATACGCAAAATATAGATCTAGCACTGGACCAATTTGTTGATTTAATGGCAGGGAGCAAAGAAGAAAAAGCGAGATTCCTAACCGAAGACAGAAAACAATTTTTAAGAATATTAACAACAACAATGTCCGAAAAAAACCTTCTTAGGCTATTTTTTCTAGAGATAGATGGAGTTAAGGTATCTACTACAATGTCTTTTGCACATAATAACAAACTGTATTTGTACAACAGCGGATACAACCAAGAGTATCGATCCTTATCTGTAGGTCTACTCCTTAAAGCACACAATATAAGGTATGCTATTGAAGCGGGTTTTAAGGAATTTGATTTTCTAAGAGGAAACGAAAGCTATAAATATCATCTTGGCGGCGTTGACAGAAAACTTCATAGGTTCTTGGTAAAACCCAGTTAATTTGGTGGAGCAACTCTTATGAAAATAGCCTTTCTGACAATGCACTCCTGCCCGCTCGCACAAGCTGGCACTAAAGATACGGGCGGGATGAATGTCTACGCTATGGATACAGCGCGAGAGTTAGAAGCTAAGAATCATACCGTAGATATATTCACTAGATCCCATGCCAATCACGAGGCAAAAATTATCAATATAAGTCCTCGGGTAAGATTGATCCATGTAAAGGCCGGGGAAAACGATTTAAATAAAGAGTCTCTCGCGCAATACATAGATGAATACGTATCTGGAATAGATGAATTTCGTTCATCAAATAACTTACGTTACGATATTATTCACAGCCATTACTGGTTATCTGGTAAAGCTGGATTATCGCTTTCACGGAAATTATCCATTCCTCATGTAACGAGTTTCCACACCACGGCAGCCCTAAAGAATTCTACGCCAATTAATAATCTAGAGATCCAAGAACGAGAACCTTCTGAAAGAGAGATAGCACAAAAATCGGACAGAATTATTGCATGGACACATGAAGAATCAGAATCTTTGGTATCCATGTACGGTGCCTCAAAGAAAAATATTTCTGTGGTGCCGATTGGAGTGGATCTCCAATTATTTAAGAAAAAAAATCGAGAAACTGCAAGAAACAGATTCGGGTTGCCTGCTGACAAAGATTTAATTCTATATTTAGGTAGGCTGGATCCAATCAAAGGGCCAGATTTATTCATAAACACCGTACTGAAACTGTCAAGCCGAAAAAATCTAGAAGCATGGGTTGTTGGAGGAGAAAAATATACCCACGAGAAACAACTGCTTCAAACTCAATCTTCGGCCTTAACCCTCGACGAAAAAATTCGGTTCTTCGAACCTATACCTCACCAACAATTACCCTGGCTTTACAGCGCTGCTGATATTTTGATAGTACCTTCCTACTATGAAAGTTTCAGTATGGTCACAGCAGAATCTTTAGCAACAGGGACACCAGTCATCGCATCTGATGTTGCAGGTCCAGCATCGCTTATTGAAAACGGTAAGTCAGGTTTCTTGATAAAACCTGGGAATGCGACCGAGTTCGCATCAAAAATCAATTACCTTCTTGATTCTAATAAAACTTTGGAAAACATGTCTGCTTATGCTCCGTCTACCGTCAACCATCTAGCTTGGCCCAGAATTATTGAAAAAATTATCAATACTTATGAAATAGCAATAAATTCTCCAGAACGTATATCCCTGTGAGTTACATACTTGAGATATAGGAAAATAGCGAAAGGTCATAGATTATCCAAAAGGTACTAGACGTTACTATCACTATGTCCTATATAATTAATAGGTCAGTGATGGCATAAATAACCAACATAGCAGCAATATTTATATTGAAGGATAAAAAATCCTAAAGGAAATGAATTGGTAATGAATTCACAAGAAAACAAACGTTTGCTTGTCGTCTCAGCTCATCCTGACGATATGGAATTTGGCTGCGGTGGAACTGTAGCTAAATGGATTGAAGAAGGGTGGGAAGGAAGTCTATTAATATGCACGGATGGAAGGGCCGGCACCTCTGACCCTGATGTCAAGGGAGCAGATCTTGCTAAAACCAGAGAAACGGAAGCGATAAACGCAGCCAAAGTCTTGGGAATACTAGACGTGAATTTCCTTGAATATCCTGATGGCCAATTAGAAGACACTCCCGAATTACGAGAAAATATAATCCGCCATATCAGGCGTTTCAAGCCTAGCGTAGTTTTTACCTTCGATCCTTACAGAAAAACCCACAACCACAGAGATCATAGAAATGTAGGCCAAGCTACATTTGACGCGATGTACCCCTACGCCAGGGATTATCATCACTTCCCACATTTAATAGATGAAGGGCTTATGCCTCATATAGTTGAAGAAGCCTACTCCTGGACCGATGATGCTGATACCTGGATCGATATCACTGAATCAATCGATAAGAAAATCGGCGCATTAAGAGAACATGTAAGTCAAATAAAAGATCCAGATTCTTTACTCGAAAGAATTAAGGAAAGACATGCAGAACTTGGAAAAGATCAAGGGTTCCAGTACGCGGAAGGATTCCGAGTCCATAAATTTAGATGGTAATATTCCATTAATAAAGGTACTAAACGGTGTTTTACGACATACATTGCCATATTCTCCCAGGGATTGATGACGGTGCAAGAGACATCGATGAATCGATTCAGATGTCGCGGTTAGCAGCACAAGATCAGATTGAAATAGCCGTGGCAACGCCACATCATATCCCAAGATCGAATTTATCTGGGAAAGCTGAAATAAACAAAATGGTCAGCAACATAAATGATGAGATTGAAAAAAATCAGATTGAATTTACTGTGATATCAGGGCAAGAAAATAAGATATCAGATGACCTTCCCAGAACTATAGCAGGCGAGGATTCGTTACTTATCGGTTCGTCGAATTATATACTTGTAGAAGCTCCTTTTATTGAATTTCCAGCTTACATATACAAAACATTAGGAACTTTATTAGAGAAAAATATACGACCCATTCTCGCCCACCCAGAAAGAAACCAATTAATCCAACAAGATTTAAACATATTAAAGAGACTTAAAGATCAAGGGATTCTCTTGCAAGTTAATACCGGAAGTTTCGTAGGGCACTATGGCGATAAAACCCAAAGTGCAGCTGAATATATGCTGAAAAAAGGAATTATAGATGTCGTAGCGAGTGATGCGCACACGAGCACTGGGATGAGAGTACCTAATATGAGCAAAGGCTTCGATATAATTGAAAAATTCAGCGGAGAGAATGAAGCTCTACAACTAACAAGTTATAACCCACACAATATTATCCTGGGGAATACGCTCCCTTAAGAGGCTTAACCCCTATTTATTGGAGCTAACTAAAAACGGGTGATAGCCAGTCACTATATTTACTGTTTTTACCTTTAACAATATCAAAATATAACTTCTGTAACTTAGACGTTATTGGACCGATGCTACCATCACCGATATCACGTCCATCTACGGATAGAACAGGGGTTACATGCGCTGCGGTTCCGGTCATGAAAAATTCGTCTGCAACCACCACATCACTTTTAGGTATTCTTCGCTCAACAACCTCAATACCAAGTTCGTTTTTACAGAGTTCGATTAACGTGTTGCGAGTCAATCCTTCTAATATGTGATCAGTTATCTGGGGAGTATATACCACTCCATCTTTTACCAAGAATATATTCTCTCCACTACCCTCGGAGATAAATCCGTCCCTCGTCAACATAATAGCCTCATCAAACCCTCTCCAAACTGCTTCTGATTTAGCTAAGCTGTTGTTCACGTACATCCCAGTCACTTTTGCACTAGGCGGGATCATAGAGTCCTCAACTCTAAGAAAACTCGAAAAACTGCAGGTTATGCCTTTATCTGATTCTAGATAATTTCCGAAAGGTACAACATAAATCAGGAAATCATCAGGGATATCGTGAACTCTAAGGCCTACCAAATCACCCGATTTATAGGCTAAAGGACGAACATAAATATCTTCCTTATATCCACAGGACTTCACTAGATCTAAAGTCATTTCCTCAAGTTGATCAAGGTTATATCTAAGATCGATATTAATCATCTTACAACTACGATAAAGACGCTCGTAGTGCTCTTTTACCCTAAAGAGGTAAAGCTCATCTTTATCTTCATTCCAATTACCCCTGATACCTTCAAATACGCCAGTCCCATAATTAAATGCATGGGTGACAACACTAATTTTCGCCTCTTCTAATGGTACTATTTCTCCTTCAAAAAAGGCTAACGCTGGCATAAATTCTCTCCATTTCCAATCATCCAAGTCGGATTATTGTATAGCAAATAACGTGATAGCCGCAACGCGAAACAAACAAATCTACCCTTTAGTACCCGAAGCCCATACTGCTTCACCGTATGCTTCACCTTTATCAATCAGATCACGAATTGTTTGAAGTGCGTCTTCTATCGCCAATTCGCGTAAGCCCGCATCCATTTGTAATAGGATCTTCTGACTAGCTGGACTTCCAACCAATCTCTGATTCCAATATACCTCTGCGTCGTTTGAATTTCCTAAGAATTTCAGTTCTACTTTTCCACTAGTGACGTCATTGAATTTAGCGTCTTCTAACAAATTTACCAATACATTAGGGTCAGATGTATTGGCCCTTTTAGAAACATTTGGGTTACTTCTAGGAGCTGGTTCTGTAGACGCAGATTTAGGCAAATGCTTTCGCAAAACCTGCATAGGTAAATTCATTAACGGGTTATTAGCATTGGAACCCCACACAGTTACAGCGATGCGCCCACCTTGTTTCAAAACGCGGTATTGCTCGGATAGGAACTCAGAAGGATCATCAAAATATATAATGACGTTCCTCGATATTACCGAATCAAACATTGAACTCGGAAACTCCAATTTTGGTATTTCCATGATTGTAAATTCTATGTTCTTAAGTTTATCGAACTTTGCTCTACCCTTCGCAATAGATATACTTTCTAAATCATGATCGATGCCAATAACTTTGCCGCTAGGTCCAACGATATCTGATAACTCTAAAGCTGGATCTCCAAATCCAGCACCAACATCCAGAACAAAATCACCGGCTTTGATTTTTGCTTGGCTAACAATAATATCTGCAGATGGTCTCAAAAATGTCATATAGGGACCATTCCCCCAATTTTTCAAAGCGTCTTGAATATTTAATTCTAAATCATTATCAGGCATATCAATTTCCTAAACTATTTTCTATTATTATTCCACATACAGATATCAATTTACCATAAAATAAATATAAATCTTGACACTTCTAAGTTGAAAATGATTATAATTAGTAAGCGGAGAAAGGGAGTAGTAGCAGACCTCTCGTCTACAGAGAGTCAAGTAAGCTGTGATCTTGGCGTCGAAGAGCTGTGAACTCGCCCTGGAGCTAGTGGTTTTTGTTGTGGGTCAAAAGCATATATTTTGGTCCTTAATTATTTAAAGCTACGAAGATTATTCTCGGACTGAAATTAAGAATTTGTAAGTCCGGACCGAGAGCCTTGGCCTAGTCAAGGAATAAGGGTGGTACCGCGGGAGCGATTCCCGTCCCTTCGTTGGGGCGGTTTTTTTTTTGTTGATACATAAAGACCGGGTGGAATTTATGAAAGGAGTTGCAGCTATGGAGCTAGCAGGTGGAGAGCTTATTTGCGAATCGTTAATAGAAGAAGGAGTTGATTTGGTCTTTGGCCATCCAGGCGGAGCTATTTTGCCGCTATACGATCATTTGACTAAATACCCTCAAATCAAACATGTATTGACCCGACACGAACAGGGAGCAGCCCATGCAGCTGACGGATATGCTCGCTCAACAGGAAAAGTTGGCGTCTGCATAGCAACTTCTGGTCCAGGAGCAATAAATTTAGTTGTTGGCCTTGCAACAGCTTATATGGATTCGACGCCTATGGTAGCGATCACAGGTCAAGTGACACGAGGGGCCATAGGTAAAGATGCTTTTCAAGAAACTGATATCACAGGAATAACACTACCTGTGACCAAACATAATTATCTTGTTACCAAAGCATCTGACCTTCCAACGGTAATAAAAGAGGCGTTCCATATAGCAAAGACAGGGCGCCCAGGACCCGTATTGATTGATGTGCCCCGTGATGTACTTCAAGAAATGACACCTTTCAATGAGTACCCAACAACGATTGATCTGCCAGGTTATAAACCTGTGCTCGAACCTAGTAACGAACAAATTGAATATGCCGTAAACCTAATTAACAAAGCAAAGAGGCCAATTATACTTGCTGGTAGAGGAGTTCAAATATCGCAAGCAGAGCAACAGCTTGTTGCTCTAGCAGAGAAAGCTCAAATACCAGTGATTTGCACCCTATTGGGACTTGGAGCTTTTCCTGGGTCTCATTATCTAAATTTGAGCCTTATGGGTATGCATGGATCAGCTTTTGCAAATATTGCTGTCGATGAGTCAGATTTAGTAATAAATATTGGAGCACGTTTTGACGATAGAATAGTAGGCAAGGTAGAAGAGTTTGCCGCAAAAGCTAAATTCGTTCATATAACTATTGATCCTTCGAACATAAACCAAAATGTTGAGGCTCACGCTCCCGTCGTTGGAGATGCAAAGCTTGTACTGGAAAATATGAATCCATTAATTAAATCAGCAAAAAGGACTGAATGGCTGAAACGAATGGATCAATTACGAAATAAACATCCTTTCTTTATACCAGAGACAGACAAATTATTGCCTCAGTTTGTAATCAGGCAACTTTGGGAAGCAACTGGAGGACAGGCAAGGATAGTAACAGGTGTAGGTCAACATCAGATGTGGGCTGCCCAATTATACCCGACAACCGTCGAACGTGGCTTTATAACGTCCGGGGGATTGGGAACTATGGGTTACGAGGTACCCGCTGCCATGGGAATGCAAATGGGACGCCCTGAGGATCTGGTCTGGTCAATAGCGGGTGATGGGGGATTCCAAATGACACTCCAAGAGCTTGCGACTATTAGGGATGAAAAACTACCAGTAAAATTTGCGATCATGAATAATAGCTATCTCGGCATGGTACGCCAATGGCAAGAATTGTTTTACGATAATCGCTATAACCAAATAGATATAGCAGGCCCAGACTGGGTTAAACTAGCTGACGCATACGGTATTCACGGTATTCGAGTAGATAATAAAGAGAATGTCCTTTCAGCTATACACGAGGCCAACCAACATGATGGCCCCGTAATAGTTGATTTTGTTGTTGAACAAGAAGGAAACGTTTATCCAATGATTCCAGCAGGCCAATCTGTAAACGAAATGGTTGAAGATCCGGATATGGATTCAAAATCTTCTATGGTAGCCAAATGAAACGCATCATATCAGCAATAGTCCACGACCGACCAGGAGTACTAAATAGAGTTTCCAGTATGTTTCGGAGACGAGGTTTTAATATTGCGAGTCTGGCCGTCGGGCACAGCGAAAAAGAGGGTTTCTCACGCATGACAATCGTTGTCGACAATGTGGAGGGAATGCAAGCAGATCAAATAACGACCCAATTAGACAATGTTGTTGAAGTGGTGGAAGCCGCAGATATTACCGACCATCCAACCGTTATCAGAGAGACTGCACTCATTAAAGTTGCGGCCACTCCCTCGACACGAGGTCAGGTAATAGAAATACTGGACCTTTTTTCTGGGATTGAGGTAGCTAATGTATCCACGGAGTGGATCATAATAGAAATGACGGGAACTACAGAGCAAGTAGAAGCAATTCTAGCACTGCTAGAACCACATGGAATTATTGAACTAATGAGAACAGGATTAATAGCGTTAACAAGCAATTGATCCTTGCTCTAACAAAAGGGGATTTAGCTACTCAACAAAAAATATAAGGAGAAGAATTATGGCAGATGTTTATTATGATAAAGATGCAGATTTTAATATCTTAAATGGTGAAACCGTGGGAATAATAGGCTATGGAAGCCAAGGGCATGCTCACGCTCTAAATCTTAAAGATAGCGGAGCTAACGTGATAGTTGGTCTTTACAAAGGGAGCCCCTCTTGGGAAAAAGCAGAGTCCGATGGCTTGAAAGTTGCAACCGTCGAAGAAGTCGCTGAACAAGCTTCTATCATTATGATGCTTATCCCAGATACAAAACAAAAAGAAGTCTACGAAAATTCCGTAAAACCACATTTATCACCTGGAAAAACTTTAATGTTCGCCCATGGATTTAACATTCATTACAATCAAATAAGCCCACCATCTGACATAGATGTGACAATGGTCGCTCCAAAAGCTCCGGGGCATCGGGTACGCCAATTGTTTGAAAAAGGTGTTGGCACGCCCGCCCTTCTAGCTGTGCACCAAGATTCATCAGAAACCGCTAAAACCCAAGCTCTCGCCTACGCTAAAGGTATAGGGGCTACAAAAGCAGGAGTTCTCGAAACAACATTTGGAGAGGAAACAGAAACTGACCTATTTGGAGAACAAGCAGTTTTATGTGGTGGAATAAGTAGTTTAGTAAAAGCTGGATTTGATACCTTAGTTAAAGCAGGATACCAACCAGAAGTAGCATACTTTGAATGTCTCCATGAAATGAAATTAATTGTGGATCTAATATATCAAGGCGGACTAGATTACATGCGTTACTCCGTAAGCGACACTGCCGAATATGGAGACTATGTTTCTGGGCCCAAAATAGTTGATTCACACGTTAAACAGAATATGCAAGATATTTTGGAATCTATTCAAAACGGTAACTTTGCAAGGGAATGGATACTGGAAAATCAAGCTGGAAGACCGAGCTTCAATGCGCTAAAACAGCAAGATACGACTCATTTGATTGAGATTGTAGGTCAAGATCTCAGAAAAATGATGCCATGGCTAAAAGATACTGTTTAATTAATCGAACCTATTCTATAGATAAAGGATTGCACAATGGCAGAGAAGATTACAATATTTGATACTACATTGAGAGACGGTGAACAGTCTGCCGGCGCTGGATTAAGCTGGGATGAAAAACTTGAGATAGCAAGGCAACTAGAACGCCTAGGAGTCGACGTAATTGAAGCAGGATTCCCCGCTTCATCGCCTGGAAATTTAGCAACTGTTCAACAGATTACCCGAGAAATCAGATCTCCGGTAATAGCTGCACTTGCTAGGTGCGTCCCAGGAGATATAGATGCTGCGCGTGACGCGTTAAAAGATGCAGCTAAACCACGCATACATGTATTTATATCAAGTTCAGATATACATTTAACTCATCAATTGAGAACAAGTCCGGAAGAGATGATGGATCAAGCAATTCAATCAGTAGAGAGAGCGAAGCAATACTCTGATGATGTGGAATTCTCTCCTATGGACGCAACAAGAACAGATTGGGATTTTATTTATAGATTGGTAAAAGCAGCGATAGATGCAGGCGCTACCACTATCAACATTCCAGATACAGTAGGGTACGCGGTTCCAGAAGAATTTGGAGAACTTATTAAAAGTGTTTTCACAAACGTCCCTAATATAAACAAAGCTGTTGTAAGCGTCCACTGTCATAACGATCTTGGTCTCGCATCAGCAAATTCTTTATCTGCGATACAAAACGGCGCACGACAAATTGAGGTATGTGTTAACGGTATAGGTGAACGAGCCGGTAATGCCTCTCTGGAAGAGGTTGTAATGGCGATAAAAACTCGCGAGGATTTGCTGGGATTTAAGACTGGTATTGATACTAAGCAAATACATAGGACCAGCAGGCTTGTTAGTGATTTTACTGGATTTACGATACAGCCAAATAAAGCCATAGTAGGACTAAACGCTTTTAGGCACGAATCCGGAATTCATCAAGATGCAATGATAAAAGCCCCAATAACTTTTGAAATCATGACGCCTGAATCTGTAGGCGTACCAGGAAGTTCTCTAGTATTAGGTAGACAAAGTGGACGTCACGCACTCGAGACCAGGCTTTCAGAGTTAGGGTACGAAGTAAGTAAAGAGGACATGGTAAGGGTTTACACGGCTTTCACCGATCTTGCTGATAAAAAAGAAAGCGTTACAGACCGTGATTTGGAAGCTTTGGTTAGCGAAGATCGGCGTACAACAAAGGAAGAGCAATATGTATTAGAGCACGTACAAGCTCTAAGTGGAGCTCCCGCTGTTCCAACAGCGACTGTGAGGATCACTGATCCTGAGGGGAAAGAACATACGTCAAGTTCGGTCGGCACAGGGCCAGTAGACGCAGTGTATCAAGCAATATCAGAGATAGTTACAGTGAGTAATAGACTAGTAGAATATAGAGTAGAAGCGGTAACTGAAGGACTGGATTCGATGGCTGATGTAACTATTCGTATCGAAGGCGATGGTACGACTTATGTTGGAAGAGGTGCTGACACAGATATAGTTGTAGCAAGCGCACGCGCCTATGTTGACGCTTTGAATCGGCTTATAGCAGTAAAGAATCGAGCGACAAGTGTAATTAAGGACAGTGGAAAATAGAGGTTTAATCTAACATTAGGGAGGGCAAGGGAAAATGGCCGGAAAAACGATGTTTAATAAGATATGGGACAGCCACATAGTTGATGACCCAGAAGGTGAGCCAACTCTTTTATACGTGGATCTCCATTTAGTCCACGAAGTGACATCGCCTCAAGCTTTTGAGGGGCTACGTCTAGCGAATCGAAAAGTAAGAAGACCCGACTTAACGATAGCGACAGTGGATCATAATGTCCCAACAACCGACCGTGATAAGCCAATCGGCGACCCAATCTCAAAACAGCAAGTAGATACATTGGCTGAAAATGTAGAAGAATTTGATATAACTTTTTATGGAGTTCATAGCCCAGAACAAGGAATTGTACACGTGATTGGCCCCCAGCAAGGCTATACGCAACCAGGAAAAATTATTGTATGCGGAGACAGTCATACCGCAACCCACGGAGCGTTTGGAGCAATGGCTATTCCTTTAGGAACGTCACAAGTTGAGCACGTATTAGCGACTCAATGTTTGCTCCAAGAAAAACCTAAAACGATGGAAATCCGTATAAACGGTGAGCTCCCTAATGGAGTTTCTGCTAAAGACGTTATATTAGGCATAATTGGCAAGATAGGGGTCGACGGTGGTACAGGATACGCCATCGAATATACAGGAGATGTCATAAAAAACCTTCCAATGGAGGGTCGAATGACTATCTGTAATATGTCGATTGAAGCAGGAGCCAGAGTGGGGATGATAGCCCCCGACGAAACTACTTTTGAATGGCTGAAAGGGCGCCCACAAGTCCCGCAAGGCGATGATTTTGAGCAAATAACCAAGGAGTGGGCATCATTGGCATCCGATTCCGACGCTGAGTACGATAAAGTAGTCGAGATTGATGCAACAGAGTTAGAGCCCTACATAACTTGGGGAACCAACCCAGGTCAAGTACTCTCAGTAAAAGATTCGATACCAGACCCAAAGAGTTTTGATAACGCTGAAGAGAAAGAATCTGCAGAACGAGCTTTAGAATATATGGCGTTAGAACCCGAAACACCTCTAGTAGAAATTGAAGTTGATAGAGTGTTTATTGGATCGTGTACGAACTCTCGTATAACAGATCTACGAGATGCAGCTGAAATAATAAAAGGTTATAAAGTCTCACCAAAAGTCAACGCAATGGTTGTTCCAGGTTCTACGTTGGTTAAATGGCAGGCAGAAAAAGAAGGACTGGACCAAATATTCATAGATTCAGGGTTCGAATGGAGAGAAGCAGGCTGCTCTATGTGCCTGGGTATGAATCCAGACATACTAGAACCTCACGAAAGGTGCGCTTCAACTTCAAACAGGAATTTCGAAGGTAGACAAGGGAAAGACGGTCGAACACACCTAGTCAGTCCACAAATGGCGGCAGCAGCAGCGATAGAAGGGCATTTTGTAGACGTTAGAGACTGGAAACTTAATAATTAGGAGACAACAATGGATTCATTTGACAACCATAAAGGTATAGTGACCCCTTTAGACCGTTCAAACGTAGATACAGATCAAATAATACCCGCTGAATATTTGAAAAGGGTGGAACGAACTGGATTTGGACCTTTCTTATTCAATGACTGGAGAAAGTTACCCAACGGGAAACCTGATCCCGATTTTGTTCTGAACCAATCTTTCTATGATATCGGAACGATACTTGTAGCAAGGCGCAATTTTGGAAGTGGGTCTAGCAGGGAACACGCTGTATGGGCGTTAATGAATCATGGATTTAAAGCAATTGTAGCTTCAAGTTTTGCCGAAATATTCCATAAAAATTCTTTTGAAAACGGCCTTGTGCCAGTGATACTGCCAGATGAACATATATCAACAATTTTAGATCGCGCAGCGGCACAACCGGGATACCAGCTTTTTATTGACTTGAATAATTGCGAAGTGAGCGATGATCACGGCCTACATGTTCCTTTTGTTTTGCACGAGGATCCTAGCACCCATGATTTCAGAAGAAACACTTTGCTAAATGGACTAGACAGCATAGGGTTAACTCTTCAGCAAGAAACCAAAATCGATGCATACGAAAAAAATGTTAGGCATGACTAAATTTTTAATATAATTAATACATAAGTTAATAAAATAATTAGGAACCAATAATGAAAATAGATCAGGGAGCGTATTTTGAACTATAAGATAGCCGTGCTACCCGGCGATGGGATTGGACCAGAAGTTACCGATCAAGCAATAAGGGTTCTACAAAGCATAGCAACAAGGTTTGGACATTCCTTTGAACTGGAAACAGCTTTAGTAGGTGGCATTGCTATTGACCAAACTGGAAGCGCGTTACCAACCCAAACCCTGGAAATAGCAAAAAAATCAGATTCAATTTTGTTTGGAGCAGTAGGTGGACCAAAGTGGGATGATCCGGCGGCTAAAACTCGACCAGAGGCGGGATTACTAGCATTACGCAAATCATTGCAATTATTTGCGAATCTACGACCTGTTACAGCGCACCCAGACCTAATAGGGGCATCTCCCATTAGACAAAATCTAATCTCAGGTGTGGATCTAATTGTTGTGAGAGAGCTTACCGGCGGTTTATATTTTGCAAACCCAAAAAAAAGGTGGTCAACAACCAGAGGAAGAAGAGCCGTTGACTCGCTTAAATACACTGAACAAGAAATACGACGTGTTTTACAAGTAGGCTATGAGCTTGCCAGATCGAGAAGAAAGAAATTGACATCCGTTGACAAAGCCAACGTTCTAGAGTCGTCTCGTTTATGGCGCGAAATTGCAGAAGAAGTAGCCCTAGAAAATCCGGATATTCAAACTGAGCATATATTAGTAGACGCGTGTGCGATGCACCTTATACAGAGACCAAAAGATTTTGACGTTATAGTTACAGAAAACATGTTTGGTGACATATTAACAGACGAAGCATCGGTACTAGCGGGTTCCATGGGAATGTTACCCTCCGCAAGTTTGGGGACTAGGAAACTCAGAAAAAAGGGCGCTCAATTGTTCGGGCTTTACGAGCCTATCCATGGCTCAGCACCCGACATAGCAGGGAAAAATTTGGCTAACCCTCTCGCGGCTATCTCGAGCCTTTCGATGATGTTTAAGTTGTCTTTAGGGTTAGATGAAGAGGCAGAGGCGATCGATAAAGCTATAGACACTACTCTCTCGAAAGGTTATCGAACGGTAGATATATTCTCGCACGGAAATGGGAATATCAGAGTTAACACTTCAGAAATGACTGATCAAATCATTGAAAGAATAGCGAACCCAAACAAGAACAGAGTACCAAAGCCCTTATAAAAGCGTCAGATGCTTTATACTAACTATAATAAACATAACCATTAATTATTAAGGAGTCTAAGGAAATGTCTTCAAAAAAGGGTGCGGTCATTCTTTATGACACCACTCTTCGCGATGGAACTCAACAAGAGGGTATATCTCTTACTGTTAAAGATAAGTTAGATATAACAACAAAGCTCGATGAAATCGGCATAGATATTATCGAAGGTGGTTGGCCTTATTCAAATCCTAAAGATGAAGAATATTTCCGACGAGTATCTCAATTAGAACTCAGTCACTCCCGTATAGCCGCCTTTGGGTCAACTAGGCGAGCGGGTACTTCCGCAGCTGAAGACCCAAATATTCAGGCATTAGTTGAATCAAAAGCCGAAATAATAACTATTGTCGGAAAAACATGGGATCTGCATGTTCTAGAAGTGTTAGAGACTTCACTAGATGAAAACATCGGTATGATACGAGATTCTATATCCTACCTAAAATCGAAATCATTAGAAGTTCATTTCGACGCAGAACATTTTTTTGATGGGTTTGAAGCCAATAAAGATTACGCTCTTAAATCGATACAAGCAGCAGCAAATGCAGGAGCCGACGCAATCCACTTATGTGATACCAATGGAGGCGTACTCCCTAACAAGCTGTCGATAATCATTGAAGAAGTAAAGGAAAAAATATCTACTCCCCTAGGAATCCACGTGCATAATGACGGTGAGTTGGCAGTTGCAAACAGTATAACTGCGGTTGAAAAGGGAGTGGAATATGTCCAAGGAACCGTTAATGGGTACGGGGAGCGTTGCGGTAATGCAAATTTATGTTCAATCATACCCACTTTGCAAATAAAAATGGGTTTAAAAGTCGTTAATCCAGATCAAATGAAAAAATTATCAATAATCGCGAAAGAGATCTCAGAATTAGTGAACATGGGCATAAACCCATCGCAACCTTACGTCGGATCAAGAGCCTTTGCCCACAAAGGCGGACTCCACGCCTCCGCTGTGGCAAAAGTAGAACGCAGTTATGAACATATGGACCCAAACATAATAGGGAATGACAGGAAAATAGTTGTTTCAGAACTTGCAGGAAGATCAAATATTTTATCGGCAGCTGAAAAGATGGGGGTGGAAATCACTAAGGATGAAAGCCTGCGAATACTGGAAAGTGTTAAAACCGCGGAGTCCGAAGGTTTTCAATATGAAGGAGCGGACGCATCTTTGGAAATGCTTGTAAGAAGAAACACCGGTAATTATAAGGCTCCTTTCGTTTTAGAAGATTTTATGGTGCTAGCTGAAAAACTCCGTAGACTCCCCGTCAGCACCAGCGAAGAGAAGGATGATGATCTGCTTTCAGAAGCAATGGTAAAAGTCAGAATTGGCGACAATGTTTACCACACGGCCGCTGAAGGTAATGGCCCAGTAAATGCTTTAGACGAAGCATTGCGAAAAGCTCTAAGAGACTACTTCCCAAGCATAGACGAAATAAGGCTTACAGACTATAAGGTAAGGATACTTAATGAGGAGGGAGCAACGGGAGCCGCTGTAAGGGTTTTGATAGAATCTACTGATGGAAAAGAATCATGGAACACTGTAGGTAGTTCAACCAACATAATATATGCTTCCTGGTTAGCTTTAATCGATTCTATTGAGTATTGGATGCTCAAGTCCAGTACAAGTAATCCTAGCTCTTAATAACAGTTATAAATATGTTCGTAAGCAAGTACATAAAACAAGATAAGGATGGCAAGCACGTCATCACTCACCCAGATAAAAGGGAAATGATTCTATCTGGCTTGCTAAGGGTACATTTTTATAGACTTCTCAATACAACTCCAGAAAATGCGACTGATGAACAGGTTCTTGAATTTTTTGAACTAAGAACTAGAGAAACCTCAGAGGGCAAACTTTCAACTAAAACAATTGGCAGTGAATCTGCTGCAGACATGGTTAGTCGCGAACTCAAAATAGTGAACTACCAGCAAGTCATGGCAAACAATGATCAGGCAGACATACCTTTCAATGAATCGGATTTTTCTCCAAGGGAACTCCCAAATCAAGTAAAAAAATCATCGGGGAAAGTATTTCAGAATCAACCCGAAAGGAACAATAAAATCTTGCCCCCGATACCTAGATATAAAGCAGCGACGACCACCGTTAGGAACTCTGATAAGTTTGATAAGCGAATTACTCAAGAGGAAACTCCTGGGGAATCTAGAACTGCAGCCGATCACGAGCCGCCAATATCTAGTAAATTCTTGCGTCAAGAACACAATGCTTTATATATACAGACGCCAAACGGGGAAGAGGAAAGAGTTACTGAATATATGAAAGTCCATTTCAAAAGAATGCTAGAAAAAGACATCTCTTCTGCGACAAATGAAGATATAGAAACCTGGTGGAATATTCAAGGTAGTTTAGATCCAGGAATTTCAATGCAAGAAGCAAGGTCTCAGAATTTATTAACTGATGCTCTAAAAGCTGCAGGTAAGTTACAAGACCAAGAATTACTATCGCTTAATGAAACTATAAAAATATGGCTCGAGGCTAGAGGGCAGTAAACCATACAAAGATGTAGCCACGATGCGCTGATCAATCTACTGGAATTGTTAGAACAAAAGATCCGATGATTGCACTAGGAAGCAATGCAGCTCCATAAGTTGAAATCGTAGCAAAAGAGATTACAACCAGGAAAAAAACGCTGATGGATACCATAAACGTTCCATACCACTTTTTTTTGTTACGTATATAAGTACCTAAGCTAATACCCAGATATAAAAAAATACAAGCAAGGATAAGTACCAAAAACGTTACATAACTTTGATCAATGTATAGTTCTGGGTAAATGTATCGCCAATACCAATTAGCTATCCCTACAACCCCTATAAGGCCTAAGATGGTACTAGATGTAGCTATTTTAAAAGCCATTATCAAACCTAATCTTTGCCTTCATCTATAAGATTTAAACGCTTTTCTGTTACGTCGCCATCGAGAATACTAAAACACCTCACGACTGGTTTATCTTGGTCTTCAAGTGAAACAATCAAATAGTAGGAATCGCTCCATGCTGCTAGATTACGATCAGTTTGTGAAGGGTACGCTTCTGTATGAGTATGAGAATGGTAAAACCCCCATATATCCCAGTTCTTCTTTTCTAGCAGCTGATATATATCATAGAATTCTTTTGGATCCATATTGTACCGGAAAGGGCTCTGTTCAATATTAGTAACTTCGTATAATTCGAATTCACCATCCCCGCTAGTTCCTATTATTCCACAACATTCATTAGGGGTTTCCTTATTAGCATGATCAATTATTCTTTTAGTGATCCGAGCTTGCAAATTTACATTTTCCAAGAATTCCGCACCCACCTTCCTGTCAGATTTTTATCTACTCATAAAGATTTTAGTCATTATTTATAACGCTACGCTCATCAAACATCAAATAATGCAACGGACAAACAACTCCACTAGACAAAAATTGCTGAGTTGATCCCTGGGAAATGTTATTGCCATTGGATGTATTAGCAGGATTACCCAATCTCATTGTCATAAAATGTAAGAGCAAGACGAAAAACATCACAACAAAAAATGCCAGGATAACAGGTATAATCAGCGAAAACCGTTGGAGTAGATAACTCATATGGTACACACTTTATCCTTATACTACGGAAATAATGGAGGCCTCGGTAACTGTCCCAATTGTTGATCCTTTGACATTCCTTTTATCTAATTCCGCCAGTAGTTTCCCATGTAACTCTGGAGCAACCGAGATCAATAACCCACCTGAAGTTTGAGCATCCACTAAAATGGCTCGTGCAGAGTCAGTAATTGAAGACCCCCAATCAATATCGTTTTCTATCCACATCTGATTCTTCATAGACCCAGCCGGTATAATCATTCTGTCAGCTAAATCCCATGCTACACCTATCACAGGTACATCTTGCAAAGTGATAGTGGCTCCAACATTACTATTATCAAGCAACCTTTTTAGGTGGCCAAGAAGCCCAAACCCTGTAACATCAGTACAGGCATGCGCTCCGACCTCCATCATTGCGTCCGCAGCATCTTTGTTTAGGGTAGCCATAACATCTACCACTTCTTTCAAACCCGCTTTATCCAGCAATTCATTCTTGTGAGCGGTGGTTAAAATCCCAGATCCTAACGGCTTTGTAAGTACTAATTTATCCCCAGCAACAGCACCTTGATTAGCGACCTGGTGGCCTGGAGTTACTATACCTGTAACCGATAAACCATACTTAGGTTCTGGATCGTCTATAGTATGTCCGCCAACAATTATGACTCCTGCCTCGCTCGCTTTTTCGGAACCACCCTTAAGTATCTCGGCAAGAATATCTTTGTCCAAATTATCTGGAAATCCAACTATATTCAAAGCAAGTAAAGGATGCCCTCCCATAGCGTAAACATCACTCAAAGCATTAGCCACTGCAATTGCTCCGTAGTCATACGGATCGTCTACAACAGGGGGGAAAAAATCAACCGTCTGGATAATTGCTATTTCATCGCTTAATCGATACACCGCGGCATCATCCCCGGTGTTTATACCAACAAGTAAATTAGGATCTTCTATGGATGGTAAGTGTCGCAAAACTTGCGCGAGCTCGGCAGGGCCGAGTTTTGCAGCTCAACCAGCACAGTGCGAAAGAGTAGTGAGCCGCACATTTTCGTTATTATTCATAATCCAAACCCAGTTCTCCAATTAGCGTACGCTTAATTCATTTGCTTTAACATTGTAAGTGCAACCATCGAAGCTGCTACCCCATTATCGATATTTACTACCGATAATCCAAGTGAGCACGATTGAAGCATGGTTGATAGGGCCGCTACACCCTCCCCTCCAAATCCACTACCTGTTGACGTAGGAACTCCTATGACGGGGATATCGACTAATCCAGTCAAAACTGGACCCAAGCCCCCTTCTTGTCCTGCTACAGCAATAATAACTGATGTGTCATTTTCAATTATTTTTTCCACTGCACCCAAAAGGCGATGCAATCCTGCGATTCCCACATCCTGATATAAATCTAAGCTAACTTCGAAAGCATCTAGAATAACTTTACTTTGTAGAGCCACCGGCATATCTGAAGTTCCAGCGGTTACTATAGCTACGCGTCCATTTATTTGACTAATCTTGTAATCCTCTTTTTGGGCAACTAAAACAGCTGCCTCCGAATCATAATTGATCTGTATACCCTTATTCCCTTCAGCTAAAAGTCTAGAGTGTTGCTCGCTAGCGTTAGAAACGACAACTAATCCTTCTGTATCAAGTATAGGTCGAGCCAGGCTCATGACTCGTTCATCTGTTTTGCCTTTTGCTGAAACTACGTCAGGTTTTCCAACCCTACTATTTCTACCAATATCCAAATTTGCCATTCCTTTAAGTTCATGGATCGCAAATAGTTTAAGCCGATGCTCGGCGTCTTCTACGGATATTTCACCTTCAGCTAGTAATTTTAAGATATCTTTCATGCAAGGAGCTCCTAATCAGATACGGTAGGTTCGTCGATAGGATCATCTAATAAACGATCCAGAGCCTCTCCTTCTGCTGTTTCCTCTTCAATAAGAAATGCCGCTAAACGGTCCAGTTTTGCTCTATTATTTGTTAGTATCTGTATCGCATCTTTGTAACAGTCTGCTACAAGAGTACTTACTTCCTGATCAATCTCATCTGCTACCTTCTCGCCATAATTACGCTGTTCAGATATTTCTCTTCCTAGAAACACCATCTCTTCTCTTTTACCAAGAGTTAATGGGCCTAAAGATTCACTCATCCCATATTGTGTAATCATGCGGCGCGCAATATTAGTTACTTGCTCCAAATCATTGGAAGCGCCAGTACTAATATCACCAAAAACAATATCCTCTGCAGCCCGCCCGCCCAGAGCAGCCTTAATTGACGATATTAGCTGTGACTTGGTCCTTAAGTTACTTTCTTCTTTTGGTAAAAATCTAGTGTAACCACCCATCATTCCTCTTGAAACAATAGTAACTTTTTGCACTGGATCTGCGTCTGGTGTTAAATGGCCAACTAGTGCATGACCGGCTTCGTGATATGCGGTTGTCTTTTTTTCTCGCTCAGTTACAAGTCGACTTTTTCGTTCAGGGCCGGCGAAAACCCGATCGACGGCTTCGGTTAGTTCATCATATCCAACTGATTTCTTATTTCTCCTAGCCGCTAGTATTGCTGCCTCGTTAATAAGGTTAGCAAGATCTGCCCCACTGAAACCAGGGGTCTGCTTACTCACTAGCTCCATATCTATATCATTTTGTAACGGCTTTCCTTTTGAATGAACTTTAAGAATGTCTGCCCTACCTTTTACATCAGGGAGATCAATAGTTACTCTACGATCAAACCGGCCGGGTCTTAATAGGGCAGGATCCAAAATATCTGGCCTGTTTGTGGCAGCTATCACAATAACGTTGGTCGTAGAATCAAAGCCATCCATCTCAACAAGTATCTGATTGAGAGTTTGCTCACGCTCATCATGGCCACCACCCAAGCCGGCTCCCCTATGTCTACCCACAGCATCTATTTCATCAACGAAGACAATTGACGGATTATTTCTCTTAGCTTGGTCAAATAGATCTCTGACCCTGCTGGCCCCTACTCCTACAAACATTTCTACAAACTCAGAGCCGCTAATCGAAAAGAAAGGAACTTCTGCTTCCCCAGCAACAGCTCTTGCTAGCAAAGTTTTACCTCCTCCAGGAGGGCCTACCAAAAGTACTCCGCTTGGAATTTTTGCTCCTAAATTTGAAAATTTTTCAGGGAATTTTAAGAATTCTACAATCTCTTCTAGCTCTATCTTTGCTTCTTCAACTCCTGCTACATCTGAAAAAGATACTGCAGGTTGGTTTCCTAAAAACATTTTTGCCCGGCTTCTTCCAAAGTTCATGGCTTGATTATTACCACCCTGGGCCTGGCGCATAAAGAATATTAATATTGCTCCAAAAAATATCAGTGGGGCAAAGCTAATCAAGAAACCAAATATACTGCCTAAAGTACTTCCCCCAGATGGTTTAACATCTACTTTACCTTGGCCTTCCCCCACGCTAACACCGGCTTCAACCAACATTGAAACTACGCTAACATTAGGTTCTTTAACTACAGTGAATTGTCTTTGGTCTATAGTGGATACCTTTAACTTATCTCCGCTAACTTCTATTTCAAAAACGTTTCCTGCTTTAGCCTCATCGATCATCCATCCTAAAGATCGTGTGGTGTCACCTACCGGAGACTGCAAATAAGAGAACAGGACCGCTACCACTGCTACGAAAACAACTAAGTAGACAAAACTGTTACGAAACATCTTAGGATTCATTCAAAGCTCCCAGATCACCTTAATAAATCATTTTTTGTATATAACTATATTATGATTAAACAAACCAAACCGATTTGATTTCCCCGATAATCAACGTATTTGAATTAACAAACACGCTTCCAAACTTACCCTTTTGTAAGATATTATACTCCATATAACTCGATTCAACATAGTAAATAACCAGGAATCCAGATTGAATAAAATTAACCTGAACTATTTATTGCTGCTACTTTTATGTTTTTTGTGCACCACTCCAGCAATTTACTTCATAACATCAGATAACACGGAGTTATCTGGTATGGTCTCTGCGTTAGTCTATGGTGTTGCCATATTAGGAGCTGCTTTCCTACTCAACTGGGGAGCCGAAGCAGCAGAAAAAGATATCTCAGCCGGACTTGCAATAGCATTCATCGCAATTATCGCTGTTCTGCCTGAATATGCTGTAGATTTTTCATTGGCATGGAAGGCGGCTGATGATCCTTCCTACGCGCCATTAGCGATAGCAAATATGACTGGTGGTAATAGACTCTTAATTGGCATTGGATGGCCTCTTATTTTACTGATTAGCTGGCTAAAATTCAGATCTTCACAAGTCGCACTTCCTACTAACCAAAAAATTGACTTATCCGTCCTTTTAATAGCGAGCATATACGCTTTAACCATTCCGCTAAAAGGACAACTCGATATAATAGATGCTATTTTCCTACCAACAATTTTCGGCCTTTATATTTTAGTAGTCTCAAGGCAAACGTCCGAAGAACATGAAATCGTTGGACCAGCACAGGTTATAGCAGAATTACCAACAAGAACAAGGAAAATATGCTCAGCGCTCCTCTTCATATTCCCAGCTATAATAATTTTCTTGGCCGCAGAACCCTTTGCTCATGGCCTTATCATAACGGGAAAAAATGCAGGAATAGACGAGTTTTTCTTGATACAGTGGGTCGCCCCATTAGCTTCTGAGTCTCCTGAAATAGCGGTTGCCACGATACTAGCTCTTAGATCCCGCGCTTCCTCGGCATTAACCGTTTTATTGTCGTCTAAAATCAACCAATGGACGTTATTGGTTGGGACACTACCAATAGTATATTCGGTATCAGCCGGTGAACTAGCAGCATTACCTATGGACAACAGGCAATCGATTGAAATCGTACTAACTGCCGCGCAATCACTGTTTGCCCTGGTCCTATTATCCAGTTTCTCTTTCTCGAATAAAGGGGGCATCGCTCTATTTATCCTCTTCATAACCCAGATAATCATACCCATGACCTCCGCAAGAATAATCTTTTCGATAGGGTACCTTCTACTAAGCGGCGTAATCCTCTTTTATAACGGGGACAAAAGATCGAATATTCTGAGCATGCCAAAGCAATTTATCAATTCAACACTTCAAAAATAATAAACTTCTTAACACTAAATATATATGCTAATTTGAAGTTTTATTTAGCTGAATTTACGCACTTATTTGCAGGTTTGGTATTTTACCTCCACGGGGGTAAAATAAATCCAATGTGATGAATATTTAGGAGGAACTGCTATGAGCCTAAGAGGAAAAACAGCAATTGTAGGATACGGAGAAATTCCTCATAGAAGAAAATATGAAAATCGATCTTATATGGGCCTTTTCGCAGATGCAGTAGCGATAGCTTTGAAAAATGCAGGGATCCGAAAAGAAGAGATTAACGGCCTTATAGCTGAGCCACCTTTTGGATTACCCAGTTTAGGATTCGCATACGATTTTGCTGAATACATCGGTATTCACCCAAATTATGCTACAGCTTTAAATGAAAATGCCGCTACATTTATATCTACCGCAGCAGCTGCGATTCATGCAGGTTACGCCGATACCGTGTTATGCATAAATGGATCGGGACCGATGCCAGAGACTCCAGGAATGTATGCACCAGCACCAGACCATGTTGACCCCCAATTCGTTGAACTTTATGGTCCAGTCGTTGCCGCAACAGGTTGGTATGCTCAGGTCGCCCGGAGACACGCGCACGAGTATGGAACAACAGATGAACAAAGGGCTAGAGTGTCCGTTGACCAAAGATTTAACGCACAAGGCAACCCAAATGCTTTTTTTAACGGGCAAACAATAACCGCCCAAGACGTACTAGATTCAAGGCCAATTGCAGACCCTTTGCGAATTTTGGAATGCGTGATGCCAGCCCAAGGAGCAGCGGCGACCATTGTAACAACTGCTGAAAAGGCAAAAGCTTTGACAAAATCACCGATATATTTACTTGGAGCGGGACAACATAACATTCGTGCAGAACACGGGAACACTTGGGGTGGCCGCATAACAAACACACCAGCTAATATTTCAGCACGTATCGCTTTTGAGATGGCTGAGGTAGGCCCAAACGACATGGATATGTGGCAAATGTATGACTGCTACACCATAACGGTCATGGTTACACTTGAGGATGCAGGTTTAATTCCAAAAGGTATGGCAGGTCCTTGGTACGAAGAGCATGACACAACCTGGAAAGGTGATTTCCCCGTCAACACGGGTGGAGGTCAATTATCTAATGGGCAATCAACCGCAGGAACGACTCAAGTGGTAGAAGGAATCAGGCAGCTAAAGGGAGAGGCAGACGGCCACCAAGTTCCAGATAGCCCTGAACTATGCTTCGTAAATACGTGACGTGGATATCTAAGTGACATGTCGTCACTCGTATTCAGCACTTCTCTATAAAAGAGTTAGGTTTCTAAAAACGATGTTTTCTGGTCGGGGTGGCCGGATTTGAACCGGCGACCCCCTGGCCCCCAGCCAGGTGCGCTACCGAGCTGCGCTACACCCCGAAACAATTGATTCGCTCTAAGTATATAATGAACGCACGATCACCATTGTATAATCTATAATTATCGACTTAAATGGAGCCGAAAGGAATTTCTATGCAAGAAATAAGGCTAGAAGCCTTAAAATTAGATACCAGAATCAAATCCTATCTGGAGCGTCTTTGATTTAGACTCTCTAAAACAACAATTGATCGATTTAGATAAACAATCCGCGCAAGAAGATTTTTGGGATGACACTGAAACCGCACAGGAAGTGTTGAAAAAGGCCTCTTCCTTGCGAGAATGGATAGAAAATTGGTCAGACATTGATACAAAATCCGCCAATACATTACAGTTAATCGAAGAAGCCATTGAAGCGGATCTTACCGATCTAGAAAAAGAATTTAAAAATCAGTTGCTAGAAATAAATAAATCCCTTGAAGATCTAGAAATAAAAGCGACTTTAAGCGGCAAATATGATTCCAAAAGTGCCATACTATCCATACAAGCTGGGGCTGGTGGTATAGATTCCCAAGATTGGGCAGAAATGCTACTAAACATGTATTCACGATGGGCAGAGAACCGGAGTTACGCCGCCAAAGTTTTGAATTGGAGTGATGGAGACGAAGCCGGCATAAAAAGAGCAGACCTAGAGATAAGTGGTGAATATTCATATGGTTACCTAAAAGGCGAAGCAGGCGTCCATCGCTTGATCAGGCTTTCCCCCTTCGATAATCAGCATCAAAGACACACATCCTTTGCCCTAATCGAAGTATTGCCAGAGCCAGAAAAAACCGATAGGGAAGTTACGATTGACCAAGAAAACCTGCGGATCGATTATTTCAGAGCAAGCGGAGCAGGCGGCCAAAGTGTCCAAAAAAATGCGACAGCGGTCCGCATGGTCCATGAACCAACGGGGATCACAGTTTCGGTGCAAAATGAAAGATCCCAAATACGGAACAAAGAGGTAGCCCTAAAAATTATAACTGCCCGTTTAATAGAAATGGAGCTTAAACTCAAACGCGAAGAAGAAAGTAAACTACGTGGTGAATTTATATCCCCTGAATGGGGAAACCAGATTCGAACTTACGTCCTACACCCATATAAAATGATTAAAGACCATAGGACAGAACATGAAACACAAGATATAGAAAGTGTTTTTGAAGGAGACCTGGACCAATTTTTAAACGCATATCTCGAGAGCGCTATTAAGAATGAGCAGCGTGATTAATTATCATAAATATAGAAAGCCGTTCAAAAGTTATTTACTTGTAGCTTTGGCGACTTTCTTTATTTTTGGATGTTCTGGAAGCGGGGAAAGCACGCAATTACAGCCAATCGATATCACACAAAATTTAGCTCAAGCCAACCAGGCCGAAAATATCCAAACATACACTGACCCAAATATAAGCATGGATTTCGATTTTCCGAAATCTTGGACGGTATTCAAACCAGAAGGAGACCAAACAGCTGTTGTAGAAATTTACTCTCCGGATTCATCAATCGTAATCACAGTGCTTCATGATTACCCACCCCCAATGATAGACCTAAAAAGTTACGGGGATGCGCTAATAAACAATATTAAATTAGAGACTCCTTCCATGAAAATTATCAACACCGCTTTAACGAGGGAAGAGAGAAAATATATCGTTAATTATTCGATTGGTGTTCCAAATCTACAAGGATCGTTATTGATCACTATGAGGGATACCAAAGGTTTATTGGACTCTTTAATAATTCAGTCGGTGGGCGAGAGGGATAACTACCAAATTTGGGAAGAAGAAATAAATATTATTCTCGACTCCATTACGCTGAATTTGGAATGATCTAAATTTCGTACCAACTACAATTATCCCTTGTAAGCTTTGGAAGATCTTTGGATGACGGTAATAAACGAGAGAATCGATATTAACAACATAGCAAATTGCAACATTGATGGAAGGAATAAGGCAGCAACCATTATAGGAACACGTACCTGCCTAGGTGCAATTCCACCGTGCGGCTTGAGAGCTAAAGATTCTCCGCGAGCCCGAACATAGCTAACTAATAATGAAGCAAATAAAGCTAGAGCGACTATAAAAGCAGTCCGGGGATTACCATTTAAGCTCTCGTAATACAATACTCCTAACAAAAGAGTACCCTCCCCCAACCTATCAGTCACAGAATCTAGAAAAGCCCCAAATTTTGTTTCTTCGTTTATTCTTCGAGCTAAGGCACCATCAAAAGCATCGAGTGAACTACCGAACAAAAATACGAATCCAGCAATCATATAAAAACCAAACCCCGCTACTATGCCCGCGAAGATACATACTATACCCCCGCCCAGGGTTAAATGATTGGGTTTAAGTTTAAAAAAGATGAAAAGACTGAGTAGTTTGAAGCGAATAGATTCAAATAATGAACCAATTTTTGCAAAAACCATTGAATTGTTTATATGCTATTTCACATTAGGCCAGATAATAATTCTTTAGCTTCTGGGCGGAGCATTTCAGGAGTCCATTGAGGATCCCAGACAATCTCAACTTGAGAGTCATTAATTCCTTCAATTTCCAGTAACCGATTCTCCACCTCAGGGCCAATAGTTCCGGCCATGGGGCAACCAGGCGCGGTTAAAGTCATTGTTAATAATACTTTATCATCTTGAATATCTATCCCGTAAATTAAACCTAAATCATATAGATTGAGTGGGATTTCTGGATCGTAGCATGTTTTTAGGATATCTATGACCTGATCCTCTGTTACTTCCGACATCGTCGATGATCTCCTTTATTTACAGTAATTTCATAAACCAATCACTACTATAATTTTATTTAGCTACTGCCGCAAGAGCTAGATATTGATATTATTTAACACAACAACACTAAAGTTACTTAGGAGTTTCAAACTCAATATTTTGCACTATCTCCAATGGTTCATCTGAATTTCCATGGTTATGGCCGGAGGCCATCTCTCCCGCCTGGATAAAGGCGTTCAAGGCCTCCAATACAAAGTTCTCAGGGGATAAATTAACGTCTTTAGATAAATCTTTAATTTGACGAGCAAGCACTCCTGTAAAACCAACGACAAGCCCTTCAGGATGCGCCCATGAATCCATTCTAAACAATTGATCTGGTTTTATAGTAAAAAGTATTTGCCCATCATCAGGTTCGTTAATGGAACCTTGAACAACATCAATTCCCGCATTCCCCTGCTGTGCCCATGTATCAGTATCGCCTCTTGCTATAACATAACGGCCTCGAAAAATATCCATAAGCTCTCCTTAAATTCGCTCATTCCTTAGTTAGTGTTTCTAAATTTCCATTTAGTAAGTTAAGTTTATCAATGGACAATAATTCAGTATAACTATCCAGAGCCTATTAACAACTCTACCAAAGAAAAACGACACAATTTAATGATGGACACAGATCTGTACATTGGGTATAATCGATCGTAAATCATCTCGCTTGGGAGGCGCATATAATGATAACTGTAACTGAGACAGCGGCCGACAAACTTATAGATCTATTCAAAGAGCAAGATTCAGAAGGGTCTGCTTTAAGAGTATTCGTAAAGGGAGATACGGAAGGTGCTCCTCAGTTCGGCATGTCTATTGAGCCTGAGCCTTCTGATAAGGATGAAATTGTAGAAGCCTTCGGAGTCAAGGTAGTAATCGATGAAGAAAGTCTTCCTTGGGTAATTGGATCTGAAATAGATTATGTGGAGACTATTCAACAGCAAGGATTTACAATAAGAAACCCCAACGTCATGGCCGGTTGTGGTTGTGGTGCTGGAGGCGGTGCCTGTGCTTGCTCTGCTGCCCAAGCTTAGTTAAAACAAAAAAAGATCGCTTCACTTTATTTAATATGAAGCGATCTTTTTTATTGGGTTTTGATTTTTCATCTAGGTTTTAGGATGCTTGGCACCCACCAGTTCCATCGGCCAAACAATTTCATTAACGCAGGTACCATAAGAGATCGAACAATTGTCACATCAATTGTCACACCAATAACCAGACCGATAGCCCAAATTTTTATCAGTAACAGATCCCCAGTAGCAAACCCCAATCCGACTAAAATAATAATCAGTGCGGCACTGGTTATAACTGGGCCAGTCCTTTCAAGACCCTCGGGAACTGCTTTGTTATTATCTCCAGATTGTAAATAGGACTCTCTTATCCGTGACAATAGAAAAACCTCATAGTCCATGCTAATACCGAACAGTATAAAGAAAAGTAGTATAGGTAACGTCGCTTCTATCTGCCCAGTAGCCTCTACTCCTGTGATATTTGAAAGACGCCCCTCTTGAAAAATAAAAACCAGTGCACCAAAACTCGCGAAAATGCTGAGAGCATTCATTACTACTGCTTTTGCTGGAAGCAGGACCGAGCGGAACAAAATAAACAAAGCAAAGTAGATAGCAACAACCACTAAGGCAATTGCAAACGGAAACCGATCGTAAAGAAAATCAACGCTGTCCATTACACCAGCGGTCAAACCGGTAGAATAGGCATCAATAGTGGGACCCCGAGGCTGATATGAACGAATATCCGAAACAAGTTCTCTCGCTTCTAGATCGCTTCCAGAGAAAGTAGTATTCACCGTAATATAGGTAATGTCTTCTGAACTAAAGGCATTAACCTGCCTTTTCATTTCATCATCAGGGATCAATTCAAATTGCGCATAATAGGCAATATAGTCTTCTGTACCCCACGCGCTATGAAAATCAACTATGCTAAACACGGAATCAACTCGCGAATCGCTCCCTATTTTAGAGGTGAAATCTTTCAATTGCTCTACGGATTCAGCACTCTTTATAGATCCATCCCTCGCTTTGACCGCGATGATTATAGGATAAGACCAACCTGGTCCAAAGTGTTCTTTTATTATCTCCATTCCCTTACGAGATTCGTAAGATTCGGGAAGCATATCGGCCGCAGGGGCTCCCAACTGAATACGTTGGAAAGGTATACCAGCAAATAGCAATATACATAGAACTGGGATCGCAATTATTAAAGGTCTTCTCATCACAAACTTGCTCATCGTCGACCAAAAAGTATTGGAAACCAGTCGCCTGGTAAAAGGTATACGATAACGGTTTACTCTGGTACCAATTATGGAAAGAAGAGCAGGAGTCAACGTTAATGCTAAAGCTGCAGAAAGAGCAATAACAATAATGCCTCCAACTGCGATCGAACGTAACATCACAATATCAAAAAAGAGAAGGCCCGCCAGACCCAAGGAAGTCGTCGAAGCAGAAAAGAAAACCGATTTCCCTGCTGTCTCTACGGTTTTTATCACAGATTCTCTTACATTGAGATTACCAAGCTCTTCACGGAATCTGCTCACTATGAGAAGAGAATAATCCACGGAGGCACCCAAACCTAAGAATGTCGCAATATTTAAACTAAAAACAGACATCTCCATAGTTAAGCTTGCGAGAAAAATTAAACCTACTGTTCCTGCTATAGCAACTAAACCTGTTATCAATGGGATAAATGCTGCGAGTACCGCACCGAAAACAAAAAGAAGCACCAACAAAACAAGCGGCAAACTAACCGTCTCTCCACGCCTAAGATCACTTTCACTAGCCTTCTCAATATCGTAAAAAACGGAAGCGAATCCTGTGACATAGCTAGAGATACCATTTTGCTCTTCTATCAAAGAACGGATCTCGGGCACCAGTCTCTGGGTTTCATCAAGCGAACCGTCGATCCAAAGGACAACGATAACAGTTCGTCCATCATCTGAAACCGACGGGTGCGAAGAATTCTGGGGAGTTTGGATTTTTGCGACTTTTGGGATGCTTTTTAACTCAGATGTAGCTCTATCAATTTTCTCTAAAAATTGCTGGTACTCGAGATACCCATCGTTCGATCGAAAAACAATGTCAATGGTACTTTGTGTTAAACCCATTTCTTCCAATAATTTCGAGGCCTTGGCTGATTCCGTGTTCTCAACATCAAAGCCGCCAGAAACAAGACTGTCTATTGCTTTAGGAGCGACCAAGCTGCTTAAAATTAAAACCATAAGCCAAAATAAAACGACAATGAATCGATAAGAATGCGAAAAAGCAGCTACTCTAGAGTACAATTATCCCCCGTGCACCGATCCAGGTGATTTCCTAAATTACTTACACAAAAGTTAACACAAATAAGAAACAAATTACATGCAATAAGATAGTAATAAAAGCATATTTTGTTGTTCAAAAAAGCCGTTAGTGATACACTATTCACACATATAAACCGCGTGTGTTAATTGAATATAGAAAAGTGGGGCACGGCTCCCACTTTTTTCGTTATGAGGCGGTAGATATAAATGTAATAAAGTAAGGTAATAATGAAGGGAGTAGCAATATGAAGAGTGATTTTCTGCTCGCAGTAACTCAGCTTGCTACCGAAAGGCGTTTACCACGGGATGTTGTTGTTGATGCTATAGAAGCCGCACTTGTATCCGCTTTTAAAAAGGAAGTAGTGGGGAGCGACAATATTTCCGTAAAAATATTACCGACTACCGGCGACATAGTACTAACGATTCACAAAATAATTGTTGACTCTGTAGAAGATACGAACAACGAAATCTCTTTAGATGAAGCTTTCGCATATCGGAAAGATTCTAAACTAGGCGAAACTTTAGATATAGTTGTCGAAACTCCCGAGGCAGCCGGAAGAATCGCTGCGCAAACTGCAAAACAAGTAGTTCTACAACGTTTGCGGGAAGCAGAACGTAATGTAGTTTATGAGGAATACGCAACGCGTATTAATGAAATTATCTCCGGGGTCGTTCAGAGAGTTGATCCCGAACAGATAATTATCAATTTAGGAAGAACTGAAGCTGTAATGCCCAAGGAAGAGTCAGTAGAGAGCGAACATTATAGACCAGGTCAAAGAATTCGTGTCGTAGTCCGTGAAGTGGAAAGAGGCGTCAATGGGGCCAGAATCATAGTTTCGAGAGCGAACAACAGCTTAATAGAAAGATTATTTGAGTTAGAAGTACCCGAAGTGGCTACTGGAGCGGTAGTGCTAAGCTCCATAGCAAGAGAGCCCGGTTATCGAACCAAGGTAGCGGTAGAAACACGACAAGACGGTGTTGACCCTGTTGGATCTTGCGTTGGTTTAAGAGGGGTTCGAATCCAAAACATAGTGAATGAATTGAACGGCGAGAAAATCGACGTGATCCCTTGGAATGCAGACCCTTTAGTATATATATCTCAAGCATTAAGCCCCTCACAAGTTACCAAGGTTGAAATTCTTGGGGACAAAAGGGCGCTGATAATTGTGCCAGACTCACAATTGTCCCTCGCAATAGGAAGAGAAGGCCAAAATGCTAGACTAGCTGCAAAATTAACAGGCTGGAGAATAGATATCAGAAGTAATACAGAAATAATGGTAGCGGAGGGTGAAGTTGTTGAACCCGAAGATGGACTAGTTGCGATCGAAGAGGAACAAGCGGCTAAGCAAGACGTCACCGTTGATGTAGCTACCGTGACTTCCCCAGAATTGGAAGAGGAAACCGAAACTGCTGAACAAATTGTCGCAGAAGAATCAGATCCAATAAGTTCAGATTCTGACACTGAACAAGAAGTAGAAACACTGAGCGCGGATGAATCAGTTGCACCTTCTGGACAATCTGAAATTAACGACGAGGATATAGAACAAGCACTTAAAGAGCTTGAGTTAGAAGAGGCAGCTCTTAATGAAATTGAAGAAGAACAATCTGAAGAAGAAGATGGCCCCGAGGAATCCTTTGATTTTGATGAATTTCTAAAAGACTACCAGGCGGAGAGTGAAACCGGCGGACAAGGCATAAGATTCGCCGAAGATATATTCCCTGAAAAAGGAGGCCGATATAAAGACGGCCGTTCAGGTGGAAACAGGCGCGGAGGGCAATCTGGTGGCCGCAGAGGTGGAGGTCGCTAAATATGCGTACTAGCACCCCTAGTACTAAATATAAGATTCATCCGACTATACGAACCTGTATAGCCTGTAGAACTCATGAGAATAAGAATAATTTGGTGAGAATTGTTAGAACTGCCCAGGGGAATCTAGATATAGATTCCAATGGCAATTTAGCAGGAAGAGGAGCATACCTCTGCAAAAATGTAGATTGTTGGGAAAATGGGTTTGTTCCTCAATCACTTCAGGACAGCCTCAATCTAGTAAATCCTCCAACAACAAAAACTTTGAGTGTTTTGACAAAAAAAGCGAGAGATATAATTTTGGAATCAATTAACGGCAAGAAGGGTCATAAAAATGACTGAGTCTAACGAAACCGAGAAAACACAAACATTTGAAATAAACAACGCCATAACCGTAACCGATTTAGCCCAAAGGGTAGGCGCTAATCCTGTTGAGGTTATAAAGAATTTGATGCGAATGGGGATAATGGCTTCACTTAATGACGCAATAGATTTTGAAGTTGCTTCTCCCATCGCCCAGTTTTACGGTTACACAATCAAACTAACAAGTAGTGAATCCGACTCCCCGAAAACAGCAACCGCATCTGATTCTTCAAATGAATCCGAAGGCCAAGAGGCTAGATCCCCTGTTGTGACAGTCTTGGGACACGTTGACCACGGCAAAACGAGCATACTCGATGCCCTTAGGAAAACGACCATAGCAGATCGTGAAGCAGGGGGTATCACACAGCATATAGGAGCTTATCAATTTAGCGCCTCTAGTGGAAATAATATAACTTTTCTCGACACTCCAGGGCATGAAGCTTTCACAACGCTGCGTGCTCGAGGAGCCCGAGTAACTGATATAGCAATTCTGGTAGTTTCAGCAGATGATGGTGTTATGCCGCAAACATTAGAAGCCATCGATCATGCCAAAGCTGCGGACGTACCTTTAGTGGTAGCAATTAATAAAATTGATCTGCCAGACGCTGACCCCGAGAGAATCAAGAGGCAACTATCAGAACAAGAACTTCTAGTAGAAGACTGGGGTGGTGATGTACTGTCCGTAGAGGTCTCTGCTAAAACAGGTCAAGGTTTAGAAGATTTGATGGAATCAACACTATTACTCGCTGAAATATTGGAACTTAAAGCGAATCCAAATTCTTTAGTACACGGTACAGTCATTGAAGCTGAGCTGAATGCACAAAAAGGTCCCCTCGCAACTGTATTAATCCAATCTGGAACATTAAAAATTGGAGATAATATATTAGTAGGAAACGTGTGGGGTCGTGTAAGAGCAATGACTAATCACTTAGGTGAAGCCATAAGGGAAGCTCCCCCCTCGACTCCTGTTAGAGTGCTAGGTTTGCCCGAAGTACCCCAACCTGGTGAAATATTAGAACAAGTTGAAACAGAAAAAGAAGCAAAATTTATAAGTGCAGAAAGAATCGGAAAAGACCAACCGTCGTCAACGCAGCCCGCGAGTCTAGAGCAATTGGCCAACCAAATAGGTATGGGTGAAATCGAAGATGTAAACATCATAATAAAAGCAGACGTTCAAGGTAGTCTTGAAGCGGTCCGGGGATCTGTACAAAAAGCGAACTCTGAATCAGCCCGTGCAAATATATTACATTCGGATGTGGGATCGATTACAGAAAGTGACGTCCTCCTAGCTACTGCATCTGGGGCAACAATAATGGGATTTAACTCTAGGGTAGAATCTGCAGCACTTCGTTTGGCAAACAACAGAGGTATTGAAGTTCGAAATTATACAACGATCTACCAACTTATCGATGACCTGAATAACACCCTTAAAGGAATGGTTTCCCCTCTCCTTGAAGAAGTGAATCAAGGCCAAGCCGAAATAAAAGAGATCTTTACTATAAATAAAATAAAGATAGCAGGATGTGTAGTAACTGAAGGAGTCATACGCAAAGATTCAATGGCAAGAATAATTAGACAAAAAGAGACAATATTTGAAGGCCCAATAATGAGCCTGAGACACTTCCGTGATGAAGTAAAAGAGGTTATTACCGGTCAAGAATGCGGTATTGCCCTGACGGAATTTGGGGAATTTATGGAAGGTGACTTCATATCCACATTTACTCAAGAGGAAAAAGCACGATAGTAAGCTTTTAATACGTTGAGAAACTAAATAATTGGGGTTTCAAAGATGAGCAGACGAGTTGAGCGCATTAATTCTATGATCAAGTCTACAATTAGCCAATCTATTTCTCAAGATTTAAACGACCCAAGATTGTCTGGGCTTTTAACAATAACATCAGTTGAAACAACACCAGATTTAAAAAAAGCAAAGATATACGTAAGTGCCATTGCATCGGACGTACCTGCGACAGAAATACTAGATGGGCTTAAATCTTCCTCTAGATTTTTGAAAAGATCACTAGAAAAACTATTCTTAAAAAAGATACCTGAATTGGAATTTGTAATTGACGATTCAACTGAACGGGCAGACCGTTTGACCTCTATATTAAACCAAACCAGATCACCCGAAATGGAACCGTAACAGCTCAATGAAACAAATGATTCAGAACCATAATGGATACATATGTGCCTGGAAGCCTATCGGTCCTACTTCTTTCCAAATTGTCGATCGTATCAGAAAAGCAAGTGGCATCAATAAAGTAGGCCATGGGGGGACGTTAGATCCAAATGCTGAAGGAATATTACCAATTCTTTTAGGCCAAGGAACTAGAATGAATCAAGAATTCGGTAAATATGCAAAAAAATATGAAGCTGAAATTCTTCTGGGAACTACAACAAACACGTTGGACAGTGATGGAGAAATTCTCTCCAAAACGGATGCAAGTCATATTACTAAAAATGACATCAAAGATAGCCTTTCGTCGTTCAGAGGCGAGATCGAACAACAACCACCAATGTTCAGTGCCGTCAAATATAATGGAGAACGTTTATATAAGCTTGCAAGGAAAGGAATCACCGTCGAAAGAAAACCTAGAAAAGTAATGGTTTATGAAATTTCAATCAGTAAGCTAGAAGCATCTATTGCATATGTATCAATACTGTGTGGCAATGGAACCTACATAAGATCAATTTCCGATGAGCTAGGTCAATTATTACACGTAGGTGCGACACTACAAAATTTAAAACGTGTTGAGTATGGCCCTTTCAAACAAGAAAATGCAAAAACAATAGATCAAATCGAGCAAGCATTTAAATCAAAAACATACGACGACATATATCCCCTGTCATACTTATTCAAAAATTGGCGGAACGTCACACTATCAAAAACCCAGCATGCCAGCATATCTGACGGCATGGATATCGAAATACGTGACCAGGATATAAATAACGCAAAAGAGAAACCTAACCCCCCAGTCACCTCTTCACCACAAGAAAACCAAATATATGCTTTAAGCCCAGATGGAAATATGGCAGCAATACTAACAAGGAAGAATAACAATTATTGGCACCCTTCTAAAGTAGTCGCTAGTTAGAAATTAAGCCATTAGCACCTTCTATCTTAGGATTTTGGGTTCTTAACTTAAGTTTTTCAATAAAAACCGATGTTTTTTGCCAAATTTAGCTTGACAGCAGCTTTAGTGCTGCTTAGAGTCGTAGATATAGTTTTGGAAGGGATGGTGCAGATATGGCTGCAAGCGAAGCATATTGCTTAAAGTGCCGAAAAAAGGTACAAATCCAGAATCCTCGCGAGGTGACTCTGAAAAATGGTCGCCCAGCAACAACGGGAACGTGCCCAACTAGTGGTACAAAGCTTTTCAGGATTGGTAAAGGCTAAAAATTCCGTTCATTTCGATGAGGACTTAATGTGATTACCGAGTAAATTCGGGTAGCGGCGCGGTATGCCTGTTTAAGGTTGCCGCGCCGTTATTTTAAGGTTTAAGAATAACAGAGAGTAATTACATAAATACTTTGAACTAAACCATCAATATTTTAGTTATCTTGCAATTTACTTAATAATAATCAAATGGGAGATAAGCAATTGGGTGGAAAAATTAATGTTGCGATAATCGGAGTAGGCAATTGTGCTTCTTCGCTTGTCCAAGGGGTTCATTATTACCAAAATGCTAAGGACGATGAATTCATTCCAGGGCTGATGCATCCGAGACTCGGAGATTATCACATAAGCGACATCAATTTCGTTGCAGCGTTTGACGTTGGAGATACCAAGGTCGGCAAAGATTTATCCGAAGCTATTTATGCAGAACCTAACAACACCTATAAATTTGCTGATGTTCCCAATACCGGTATTAAAGTAGATAGAGGTATGACGCACGACGGATTAGGGCATTACCTTGCTGAAAAAATCACTAAAGCACCTGGCCCAACAGCAGACATAGTAGGAATTTTAAAAGAGAAAGAGGTAGACGTAGTTATAAGCTACCTACCAGTTGGTAGCGAAATGGCAACCAAGTGGTATGTAGAGCAAATTTTAGAAGCAGGATGTGCATTCATTAATTGCGTCCCCGTGTTTATTGCTAGGGAAAAATACTGGCAAGGTAGATTTGCTGAAAAAGGACTACCTATAATTGGGGACGACATTAAGTCACAAGTGGGTTCTACTATCGTCCACAGAGTTCTTACACGTTTGTTCGGAGATCGAGCAGTTAAATTAGAAAAAACTTACCAGCTAAATTTTGGCGGGAACACCGATTTTTACAATATGCTCGATAGAGAAAGATTAGAATCAAAGAAAGAATCAAAAACCAACTCCGTTCTATCTCAAATGGATTTTGATCTGGACGACGAAAATATTCACGTCGGCCCTAGTGATTACGTCCCGTGGCTGGAAGATCGAAAATGGGCATACATAAGAATGGAAGGTCAAACTTTCGGAGATGTTCCCCTAAACGTCGAACTAAAAATGGAGGTTTGGGATAGCCCAAATTCAGCAGGCGTGGTTATAGACGCAATTAGATGTGCTAAATTAGCTTTAGATAGAGAATTGAGCGGAACAATAGTGCCCGCTTCTGCCTATTTTATGAAATCTCCGCCAGTACAAATGAGAGACGAGGAAGCAAGAGAAAGAGTAGAGTCATATATAGCTGACGCCCGTAAAGATGATACTCTTCCCAAAACCAAGAAAGCATAACCCAATAAACTCAGGACTTGACTCCAGTGAGCGATAATCCTTCCTTAAATATAGCAATAGTTTCTCCATATGATTTCGCTTACCCTGGCGGTGTTACTAACCATGTATCTAACTTAGCTATAAAGCTTATAGAACGTGGCCATTCGGTTAAAATATCCGCTCCATACTCACTAGATCACGGAGCATCAAGTAATCCAATCTTCCATCCAATCGGAAAACTTATTCCTGTACCAACTGCGGGTTCAGTCGCAAGAATCACATTGTCAGTGACCCTTAGTAAATATGTGGTTCCTTTTTTGAGAGAGAATAAGTTCGATATCGTTCATATCCACGAACCAGTCTCTCCTACCCTTCCTTTAACTTTTCTAAGGCTTGCCCAAAATTCAGCGTTAGTAGGAACTTTCCATGCTTACGCCAAAAGAAGACGTTCACTGAGTGTATCTAGATATATGCTACGTAGGTGGGCTAAAAGATTAGACCAACGAATTGCAGTATCAGAAGCTGCGCACGAATATATTCAACGGTATTTTCCAGCCGAATACGACATAATTCCCAACGGCGTGGATGTCGAGTATTTTTCAAGACAATCCAAATTCCCTAAGGAATTTAATGACGGCAAACTTAATATACTTTTCCAAGGAAGAATGGAAAAACGTAAAGGCTTTCCCCATTTATTGAAAGCATATAGCCACGTTAAATGGGAATATCCAAATTGCCGACTACTAGTGGTTGGACCTGGGAATATAGATCGAGAAAGCGCGCAAGTTATCTCTGAAAGAGGTTTAAAGGACGTACATTTTGTTGGGTTTGTTTCAGATGAAGAGTTACCAAAGTATTACCAAATGGCAGACATTTATTGCAGTCCAGCTACGGGAGATGAAAGCCAAGGAATAGTCTTGCTTCAGTCCATGGCTGCAGGAACACCGATACTAGCCTCTTCCATACCTGGATACCGAACAGTTATTAGTGATAACCAAGATGGACTTCTTGTAGATCCATGGGATGAACTAGAGTTCTCTCGTAAACTGCTCATGCTATTGAAAAATGAGGGCTTGAGGCAAAGATTATCAACTCGAGCAAAAGATACAGTGAAAAAGTACGATTGGGATACCGTCACGGATCAAATAGAGGAAAAATATAGGAATGCTTTAAGTCTCAAGCTTGCTCAAAATGTTTAATTTGTATCTATGTTAGTGCTGTTTTGACACTAGACTCAAACCTACCCCACTAATACCGGGACAAAGGCCGGCATCTTGTAAAGTTTAGTCATAACATGCTAGAATCTGGCCCGCTTGGTGAATTATACATAATGGGATGTATAAATTACTAAAAACATTTCCAAAGATTCGTTAATAAGAATACAATGGTTTAGTTAAAAGGGGCATAACAGACGGTTTCAGTATAGAAAATAAGTTATGTGGATTTCATGGGGGCAGATCATCAGAATGGGGAAATTAGAATAATGGTTCAGTTACCACCAATTAGAACTATTATGTTCATACCAGGAAATAACCAACAGTTCATAGATAACGCTCCTGGCATTGGAGCAGACGCTATATGCCTCGACCTAGAAGATTCTATAGCGCCCCAGGATAAACTTGCGGCGCGCGAAATGGTCAAAACAGCGATTCCCAAGATAGCAGATAGAAAAACTTACGTGCTTTTCTGCAGAGTAAACGGATACGACACCAATCTTTTAGAGGAAGATCTCTTGGCAGTCTGCAACCAAGATCTCGATGTTATAAGCCTTCCTAAAGGGACTGGGCCCGAGATAATACGCAGAGTTGACCACTATCTTACGCTAATTGAAAAACAAAAGGGCCTTAGCCCAGGGCGCATTCAAATAGCTCCCTGGATCGAAACAGCTGAAGGTGTGCTTAACGCTGTTGAGATGTGTAAAGCTAGTACTAGAGTGACAATGGCGTCTTTTGGTAGCGAAGATTTCACACACGATATGGGAATACCGAGAACAGCCAACTCGAAGGAAATAGAGTGGGCGAATTACCGGGTAGCAACTTCTTGTATAGCAGCGGGAGTTATTCCCATTGCCGGACCAGAAATGAATTATAAGAACGAAACGAAACTAAGAGAAAGTACCGATTTCTCAAAAAGTATTGGTTACAAAGGGCGCTACTGTATTCACCCGTCTCAAGTACCAGTCGTAAACTCCCTATTTCAGCCAACTGAGGTAGAAATAGAAGAAGCAAAGGGAATTATTGAGACCTATGAAAGAGCAGAAAAAGAAGGCCTCGGAGCAACTGGCCTCGGTGGAATGGTAGTTGATAGACCAGTTTATGTAAGAGCTCTGGCGGTTATAGCAAATATAAGAAAAGAATAAAATTTAAGGAGATAACTTGATATGTTCATAATTGGGGAGGATAGACGTTTAGTTGTTCCAAGAACCGAATTAACTTACCCAGGACACAATGAGAGGATGCATGAGAATGCAGCGACTGCGCCAGTAGATCATGTGATGGCCGATCTAGAAGATGCATGCCCATATGAATTCAAAGGTGAAAAATCTAGGAATACCATTATCACAGCATTTAACGACTTAGATTATGGTGAAAAAGTAATTACATTTCGACCAAATAACATCCACTCAACATTTTTTCTTGGAGATGTAGAATCGTTAATGCGAGGTGCAGTTGATAAATTTCATGGCATTATTCTCCCTAAAGTGACTGGCCCCGAAGATATCGTATACGTTTCGCGCCTACTAGATTCTTTGGAACTAGAAGCTGGTTGGAATCACCGGGTTCAAATAGAAGCTCTAATAGAAACTCCAGAGGCAATGGTCAGAGTCCATGAGATAGCCACGGCATCGCCAAGAATGGCGGGGTTAATTTTTGGCATAGCAGATTTCGCAGCCGTTATGGGTATTGTTGAGGTTATAGAAAATCAAAATATCAATTTTCATGCAGCAAAACAAACTATGGCTGTTGCTGCGAAGGCGGCTGGCTTACACGCAATTGATAATGTCTTTTTTAATTTGGTACGCAGAGACACGTCCGAAGAGGATAAGCAAGTAATCGAAGAGTCCCTATACAAAAAAAATGTCGGAGCAGCAAATCTCGGAATGGATGGAACTTGGGTCATACACCCTCAACAAGCTGAAATGGCAAACAAAGCTTATACTCCTTCAGATGAACTTACCGAGTATTCAAAAAGTTTAATCGAGTACTATCATCAACAAGGAGGAGGAGCATTCGTTTATCCAGAAACAGGAGAATTTGTAGACGAAGCAACCGCAAAAGGGTACTTAGTCTTATTAGCTAAGGCAGGTCAAGCGGGTAAGCTTGATACTGAGTGGCTAGTCGACCAAGCAAAAAGACACGCAGAAGTCACGGGCTATGATGTCCTGCATCAAGCTGGACGAAGTCTAGGAGCTTAAACATGCCAGATCCGATAATAGAACCACAGGATGCAATATCTGCAGAGGTTAGGAGATGGGTAGATCAAGAAGTTATTCCCGTGGTAGAGGAACTAGAACACAAGAACATCTTTCCCGAACAGTTGGTAGAGGGAATGAAACAATTAGGTTTATTTGAACTAATGATCCCGCAAGACCAAGGCGGCATTGGGGCGAGTTATGTCACTTACTCAGGTGTGGTGGAAGAACTAGCAAGAGGATGGATGAGCTTAGGCGGTATTCTAAATACACATGTGATTGTTACACACTTAGTCGCCGAATTTGGAACAGACCAACAGAAAAATAAATACTTACCCCAAATGAGCAACGCCTCAAGACGAGGTGCACTTACTATAACTGAACCTAACGCCGGATCTGACGTTCAAGCTATAGAAACTGTAGCTTCCCTTGAAGATAAGCATTACGTCGTAAACGGATCGAAATTGTTTGTGAGTAATGGGCGACGCGGAGGAATCTTTGCTATGGCCGTTAAGACAGACCCAAATACAAAACCTCGGTATAAAGGTATCTCATGTTTACTCGTAGAGCCTGAGTTTGAAGGCTTCAATGTGACGAGAGATATAGAAAAATTAGGTTACAAAGGGATAGAGGCGGCCGAATTATCTATAGACAATATGAGAGTCCCACAAGAAAATCTTCTTGGCGGGGAAGAAGGTCAAGGGTTTTTTCAAGTGTTGAGCGGAGTAGAAGTAGGGCGAGTTAATACCGCCGCACGTGCAGTAGGAGTGGCGAGGGCGGCATTCGAGGCTTCTATAAAATACGCGCAACAGCGAAAAGCGTTTGGCAAACAGATCGGAGATCACCAAGCAATTCAGTTAAAACTAGCTGATATGTATACCAATATCACAGCAGCTCGTCTTTTAGCCCGGTGGGCGGCAGGAATAAAAGATCAAGGGGGTCGCGCAGATACAGAAGTTGGTATGGCAAAATTATTTGCAACAGAAGTTGCTACAGAAGCGACCCTAGAAACCATGCGTATACATGGTGGAATAGGCTATACAAAAGAATTACCTGTTGAACGATACTTTCGGGATGCTCCAGGAATGATGATATATGAAGGAACTAATGAAATACAAAGGACTATAATAGCCAAGAATCTATTACAAAGGTATGCTCTTGATTAGCTAGGATTACGAAAGGATTTATCAATGGAATTTGGCCGTTACTTCGAGCAGTTTAAAGAAGGTGATATATACAAACATTGGCCAGGTAGGACCATCACCGAGTCAGACGATGTGCTATTTTGTATGTTAACTATGAACCACCACCCTCTACACATAGATAGGAACTATGCAGAGGGCACTCAGTTCAAACAAAACGTAGTTGTGGGCAATCTTGTAATGGATATCGCGTTTGGGATGAGCGTTGAAGATGTTTCAGGGAAAGCTATAGCAAACCTAAGTATTGATGAAGTGAAATTTCATAAACCTACTTTCCACGGCGACACTATATATGCTGAAACAGAAGTGCTCTCCGTAACAGAAACTAGTAAACCAGACCGAGGTGTAGTGACAGTCGAAACAAGAGCCACAAATCAAAGAGATGAAATGGTAATGTCTTTTAAAAGGAGCGTTTTGGTTCCTAGAGAAAACCAAGCGCCTTAAGGACACATTATGAACAATAAATATGCAAATAAGGAACAAAAAATCTTAGAGGAGCTAGAAGGCTGGCGTGAACGGAATTCCGAAAGGAAAGAGCGCCAAGATCAATTTAACACAAGCTCCATTGATGAAATACCGAGTATAAGCGCGCCTATTGACACAAATGAAGAGTCTTATTTGGATAATATTGGATTCCCTGGAGAGTACCCATTCACTAGGGGTGTGCAGCCCACTATGTACAGGGGCCGACTATGGTCCATGAGACAATATGCAGGTTTTGGAACTCCTGAAGAAACAAACACTAAATTTCGCTACCTTTTAAGTCAAGGCCAAACAGGTTTATCTGTCGCATTTGATTTACCTACTCAATTAGGTTACAACTCAGACGATCCAGAATCGGTCGGTGAAGTTGGGAAAGTCGGAGTTGCGATAGATTCCTTGAGGGACATGGAAGTAGCCTTTGAGGGAATCCCTTTGGATAAAGTCAGTACTTCGATGACAATCAATGCTCCCGCTGCGGTTCTAGTAGCTATGTACGTTGCCGTTGCGGAAAAACAAGGAGTATCTCCAGATCAATTGACAGGCACCGCTCAAAATGACGTTTTGAAAGAGTATGTTGCTAGAGGTACATATATATTCCCTCCAGAACCATCTTTACGGCTTGCTGCTGATCTTGTAGCTTACTGTGCCGAAAAAATGCCTCGATTCAATAGTATCTCTATAAGCGGCTACCACCTAAGAGATGCAGGAAGTACTGCGGCTCAAGAAATAGCTTTTACTTTTGCTAACGCTATTGCATACGGCGAAGCATTTACCAAACGAGGGGTCCAACCGGATATATGGGGACAAAGAGTTTCGTGGATATTTAATACGCATAATAATTTCCTAGAAGAGATCGCAAAATATAGAGCATTACGAAGGATGTGGGCTCGAATAATGAAAGAACAGTTCGGCGCAGAGAATCCCCGAGCTTTGATGCTACGGACCCATTCTCAAACTGGTGGCTCGACTCTGACCGCGCAACAACCTCTTAACAACATTGTGAGAGCAGCATATCAAGCCTTGGCTGCGGTGTTAGGAGGCGTTCAAAGCCTAGCTTTATCGACTTTTGACGAAGCCTTGTCGTTACCAACAGATGAAGCACAGAGGATAGCATTAAGAACGCAGCAAATCATCGCTCATGAAACTGGAATTGCCGATGCGATAGATCCACTAGCGGGATCATATCATGTAGAATGGCTTACGGATAAATTAGAAGAAAATGCCTTGGCTTACATGGTAGAAATAGATCAATTAGGGGGAGCGGTTGCTGCCATAGAAGCCGGAGTCATCCAAAGGGAGATAGCGAAGGCTTCTTATGAATCCCAATTAGCCGTCGAAGAGAAGAAAGAGTTGGTTGTTGGTGTTAATTCATTCAAAGATGGCAATGAGGATCCATCACCCGCCATATTTCGCGTGAATCGTAATTCCGTAGATCAACAGAAGATTTCACTAGAAAAAATTAGGAAAGAACGTGACAATAGTAAAGTAGAAAAAGTTTTGGCAGAATTAAAATCTAAGGCGTCTGGATCAGATGATTTGATGTCACCTATATTAGATGCAGTTAGATCGTATGCAACTGTCGGAGAGATATGTGATGCCTTGCGTACTGAGTTTGGCTCTTACTCACCGCCAGTGGAAATTTAATGATGGGAAAAATATAAGAAAATAAAATAATGAGGGGGGAAAAATGGCAGGTTTATTAGATGGGAAAATAGCATTGGTCACGGGAGGATCAAGAGGCATAGGAAGAGCTACTAGCATTGAACTCGCTGAACATGGCGCAACAGTAGCCGTAAATTATAATTCAAATAAGGAAGCGGCAGATGACGTAGTATCAACAATTGAAAAGGCTGGGGGCAAAGCAGCCGCGTACCAGGCAGATATCTCCAACAGAGACCAAGTAAATTCAATGGTGGATCAAGTGGTAGCGGATCATGGACCTATAACTATATTAATAAATAATGCAGGTGCAACTGCAGACCGGACGCTCCGAAACATGAGCGACGAACAATGGGATTCAGTTATTGAAGTCAACTTAACTGGAACTTTTAACGTTACGAAAAAAATATGGAACCTTATGGGAGAAGCTGGCGGAGGACACATCGTAAATATTAGCTCGATTGTGGGAGAAGCTGGCCGCCTCGGACTAATAAACTACGCGACCGCCAAAGCTGGTCTTTTGGGGTTCACAAAAACAGCAGCAAGAGAAGGCGCGCGAACAAATATCCATGTTAATGCAATAGCACCAGGATTTATTGAAACAGATATGATTTCTGGTCTTTCGCCTGAAATGAAAGAAGGCCTTGCAAAAGAAGCAGTTTTAGGAAGACTCGGTGAGACTGAAGAGATCGCAAAAGTGATACGGTTTATAGTTTCAGAGTCGACGTACATGACAGGAGCAACTATAGACGTTAACGGTGGGATGTATATCCGCTAATTAGTCTAAATGAACGTAAATAGTGAATTATAGAATTTTATTTATAAGGAGAAAAAAATGGGTGACGCAGTAATAGTAAGTGCAGTTAGAACCGCTGTGGGAACAATGGGTGGTGGTCTGTCAACCGTTGCCGCACCAAATCTTGGTGCAGTAACAATCAAGGAAGCTATAGCAAGATCTGGAATTCAAGATAACGTATTCCCTGATGAAGTATTAATGGGAAATGTTATACAAGCAGGAATCGGGCAAAACCCGGCAAGGCAAGCTTCTATTCAATCTGGGCTACCGGTATCAGTACCGGCTACCACAATAAATAAAGTTTGTGGATCTGGTATAAAAACAATTGTGATGGCCGCACAAGCTATTAAAGCCGGTGATGCCGATTACATGATCGCAGGCGGTATGGAAAGTATGAGCCTTGGACCATACATTTTACAAAACGGAAGGTATGGTTACAGACTTGGTAATTCCGAGTTGATTGACTCAACAGTCCACGATGGCTTGTGGTGTGCTATGGAAGATTGCCATATGGGTATTACTGCTGAGAACGTATCAGCGGAATATGGAGTTTCAAGGGAAGATCAAGATGAATTTGCGAATGAATCCCAGCGAAGAGCTGGTGCTGCTATAGAAGCAGGACGTTTTAAAGACGAAATTGTCGGTGTAGAAGTGCCACAAAGAAGGGGAGATCCAAATGTAGTTGATACCGACGAGCATCCTAGGCCTACAACCACAATGGAAACATTAGGGAAGCTCAGGCCAGCATTCCAACCAGATGGCAGCGTAACCGCAGGTAACGCATCAGGAATAAATGATGGTAGCGCAGCTACCGTCGTTGTATCTGAAGAGTTTGCTAAAGAACACGGACTAAAACCGTTAGCTTATATTCGAGGATATGCTTCAGCAGGCGTTGAACCACGAATTATGGGAATAGGACCAATAGCTGCAATGCAAAAGGCGGCAAGTAACAGCGGGATGAGTATATCAGATATGGATCTCATTGAGCTGAACGAAGCATTTGCGGCTCAATCTGTAGCTGTTGTAAGAGAGCTAGAATTGGACCAAGATATTGTAAATGTAAATGGTGGAGCAATAGCCATAGGTCACCCAATAGGTGCCTCTGGAACAAGAATATTTGTGACACTGCTTCATGCAATGCAAAAGAGGGATTCGCAATTTGGAATGGCTTCTTTGTGCATTGGTGGGGGGCAAGGAATAGCAATAATCGTTGAAGCTGCCTAATCCGAATAATTCGTAAGAATACACAAAAACATTATTAAGGTATTGCATACCGATATCAAATAATACTAAAATGTCTGTACTTAGCACTCTAGGTGCTAGAGTGCTAAATTGTTTAGGAGGAATATATGTCGATTTCGTTTGAGCCACTAGGTGACCGAGTAATAGTCAGGCCGAAAGGTCAAGAGGAAGTTTCAAAGGGAGGACTTGTGCTACCAGATAGCGCAAAAGAGCGTCCCCAGGAAGGGGAAGTTATAGCCGCTGGTCCAGGAAGGGTAACAGATGATGGAACACGGCTGCCGATGGATCTTAAAGTTGGGGACACTATCATCTATGCACAGTACTCCGGTACTGAGATAAAAGATGAAGATGATGAAGATCTATTGGTTTTGCGTGAGTCAGACGTGTTAGCAAAAATAGGTTAGTAATATAGTTGTGAATTAGTCGATCGTGATCTGGAAATCCAACGATTGACTTCACTTAAAGAAATAGAAAACATAATTAAGAAATACTTAAGGAGGCAGTTCCAAAATGGCAAAACAATTACTGTTCGGTGAAGATGCTCGCAAGTCATTACGAGCGGGTGTTGATGCAGTTGCCGACGCTGTAAAAATTACATTAGGACCAAAAGGTAGAAATGTTGTTCTCGACAAAAAGTTTGGCCCGCCTACTGTCAGTAGCGACGGGGTTTCAATAGCCAAAGAGATTGATGTTAGCGATCCATTTGAAAATATGGGCGCGCAACTAGTCAAAGAAGCAGCATCGAAAACAAATGACATTGCAGGAGACGGAACAACTACTGCGACCGTTCTAGCTCAAGCGATAATTCATGAAGGTATGAAAAACGTTGCAGCAGGTGCAAACCCGATGGACTTACAAAGAGGAATAAACCAAGCTGCAAAAGCGGCAGTAGAAGGTCTCAAAAAGATGGCCATAAGTGTCTCCGGGAGAGAGCAAATAGCGCAAGTAGCTGCTATTTCTGCTTCTGATGGAGAGATTGGCGGCTTGATTGCAGAGGTCATGGAGAAGGTTGGTAAAGATGGGGTTATTACTGTAGAAGAATCCAGAGGGATCCAATATGAGACAGAATACGTAGAAGGAATGCAGTTCGATAGAGGCTATATTTCTCCGTATTTCGTAACAAACTCTGAAAGAATGGAAGCTGCTTTAGATGATCCAATATTCATAATTACTGATAAAAAGATATCGGCTGTAGCCGAGGTTCTCCCTGCTCTAGAAAAAGCACTGCAAATAAACAAGAATGTTGTGATAATTGCTGAAGATATAGAAGGGGAAGCTCTTGCTACTTTAGTGGTTAATAAAATGAGAGGCACCGTAAATGCAATAGCCGTGAAAGCTCCTGGCTTCGGAGACCGGAGAAAAGCGATGCTAGAGGATATGGCAATTCTAACGGGTGGCTCAGTAATCAGTGAAGAGGTCGGTAAAAAATTAGATACGGCAGAGCCAGAAGATTTTGGTCATGCACGAAGGTTGGTAGCTGGCAAAGATGATACTACTATTATCGAAGGTCGAGGTACCGAGGAAGCTATCCAAGATAGAATAAGTCAATTAAAAGCACAAATGGCAGAAACTACTTCCGACTATGATCGTGAAAAATTACAGGAACGTATTGGAAAACTTGCTGGTGGAGTTGCCGTTATTAGAGTTGGCGCTGCGACAGAAGTAGAATTAAAGAACAAAAAAATGCGGGTTGAGGATGCTCTATCAGCAACCAGAGCTGCAGTAGAAGAGGGTATTGTTTCTGGAGGCGGAATTTCGCTCCTGGCGGCAGCACTTGAACTGGATTCCGTTGAAACTAGCTCTGAAGAAGAGCAAACCGGAGTTACAATTGTTAGGAGGGCTCTCGAAGAACCTCTAAGAACAATTGCTGAAAACGCTGGAAAAGAAGGTTCTGTGGTAGTTGACGCCGTAAGGCGATTAGAGCCTGGTGAAGGATACGATGGAGCTACAGATACATATGGCAACCTTGTAGAAAAAGGTATCATAGATCCAGTAAAGGTAACTCGCACAGCCGTAGAAAATTCAGCTTCTATAGCAGCGATGGTTCTAACAACTGAAACATTAGTAACTGATGTTCCGGAAGAAAATCCAACAATGGCTATGCCAGGTGGCGCGCCTCCAATGGATTATTAATCGTTTAAAATTTGGTTACTTAAGAGAGTGTCCTTATAATAGGGCACTCTCTTGTTATCAAAATGGTTAAGTCCTATTCGTCCCCAATATCGTAAGGCATTCTTAAGTTAGGAACGGCATCCATATCCATTCCATGCCTAACACCTACATCCCAAAGAAACCGAGCTCTTGCGCCAATCATAGCCGCATTATCTGTACACAATGAAGGTTTTGGGCACCACAGGGGCAAGTCTGAAAGCTCTAATACTTTAGAGCGCAAGGCTTGATTAGCAGCAACTCCACCTGACAAAATAACTGATTTGGCGCCAAATACGCGTGCTGCTTCCACAAGTCTCTCAGCTAACGCATCAACTGATACCTGCTGGAAACCAGCTGCTATATTTATCTTTAACATATCATCTAAAGGTGCTTGTTTTTCTGCTTTTTGAACAAATCTAAGAACAGCCGTCTTAATTCCACTAAAACTAAAATCCCAAGACTTCTTAATAGCAGGTTTTGGGAATACAACTGGTTTATCAGCTTGGGTCGCTAATCGCTCTATTTCAGGCCCACCAGGATACCTAAGGCCAAGAATTCGTGCTACTTTATCAAATGCCTCTCCAGCTGCATCATCACGGGTCTGCCCTATAATCTTGTATCGATCATGGGTTTCAATAAAAACTAGATCAGTGTGCCCTCCAGAAACTACCAATGCCACTGCTGGAAGCACGGGGTCTCCTCTGATTTCTCCGTCCCATTGACCATCCCTGATCCAATTTGCATAAATATGTCCCTCTAAATGATGTACACCTATAACCGGTAAATCCCAAGCTAATGATAGTGCTTTCGCAAAATTCACTCCAACTAACAAAGATCCCGCAAGTCCAGGGCCATATGTAACGGAAATAGCATCAATGTTATTATGTGGCGCGCTATTTTCAATATAATCTTTCAATAATTTTGGAAAGGTCAGCAGATGTTGCCTCGAAGCTATCTCAGGAACTATACCACCAAATCGAGCATGTATATCAGCTTGGGAAGCTAATGAGTTAAATATTATCTCGCGTCCATCCTCTATAACAGCTAAGCCGCTTTCATCGCAAGAAGATTCAATAGATAAAATTTTCAACCTATCCTTCTCCACCATCTTGCTTAGAAACCATTAAAAGAGCAAACTCTGATTCATCATTTATTAGTCTGTATAGATTGCGTGATGCTATTTCTGAGCCCCTATCAAACAAAGCGCTCAGTTCCTCTGAATTAATTAGCGATTTTAAACCTTGCCATGAGATAAGAAGTGAATTACCTTCAGTAAAATCTTGATATGCGACGTGAACAACAAAATCGCCAGGTCGCCCTAGAGCTACTCCTGTCCCTAATGTATCCCGAGAGGCATGAGGTATATCATAAATCTTGCCTTCCTCATATAGATTAATAAAACTAGGCCCAGCAGTTGCTAGATAGAACGAGTCACCTTGAAAAGCAATCAATGTCAAGCTGGCTGCCCATTCCCGAGCTGCATATGCCGATAAATTTTTATGGCTCGTTTCTACCATTTCTTGCAAATATCCAGTAACACTCAGTACTGGTTGGCGTTTGATAGACGACTCAACGCCCTCCCACACAACCTCTGAAATATCTTGGGCAGGCCCAGAAAGTACTTCGACAACACCGTAAAGTTTTCCGATCCCCCCTTTGTTAACATCCCAAAATCGTATGAAAGGTGTCAAGGGATCCGCTTCACCGGCATGTACACTAAAACTTATTACTGAGTTATCCATAACACCTCCATTATACGCTAAACAACACCAAAGTTTGGACACCCAGCATGACTGCATTAGAATATGCTTAAGGAGAGCGATTATATTATTATTGACTAGGGTATAATCAAGTGGAAAGTTCATTGGGATAATTCTATGCAAGAAATTCAACCTATAAATATATTTCTGTTGACGGTATTCATACTATTTTCAGCTTTTTTTTCTGGGACAGAAGCGGCCTTTTTAAGTTCACAACGGCACCGCCTACGCCAGCTATCAACCAACGGGTCTAAAGGCGCCGCACTAGCTGAAAAACTACTAGATCAGCCTGAGAGATTCCTCTCCACTGTTTTAGTCGGCAATAATCTATTCAATACCGCTGCTGCTGCTCTCACAACAGCTCTTGCTGCATCCATTATTGGAACTAATAATGGAGTAATATTTGGAACAATTGTCACTACAATAATTCTTTTGATAGTTGGTGAAATTACGCCAAAAACTCTAGGGTCTAGGCATTCAGAAAAGATTCTTACTATAGTGGCTCGACCAGTTCAATTCATCTTAATAATTCTAACACCCATATCACTAGCGTTTACGTGGTTTTCAGAATTACTTTCAAAGATCAGCGGCGGAAAAAAACAAACTGTTTCTGGCACAGAAGAACTAACTTCACTTGTGAACGTTGGCGTGGAGGAAGGGACTGTCGAACAACAAGAAGCAGAGTTAGTGCGGAAAGCATTTTTATTTGGCGACAGAATGGTTAGAGAAATAATGACGCCAAGAAATGAAATAGTATGGGTAAAAGCGGGAACCAATTTCAAAGATTTTCTAGAAATTTATGCCAGCAACTCTTACTCTCACTTCCCAATTCAAGGACAAAATGATGATGAGATCATTGGAGTTTTGAGAATTAAAGATGTTATGAGAAATCAATCTGAGGGTAAATTAGATATAACAAGTTCAGTTACAGAAGCAAATCGCGTAGCATATTTCGTTCCAGAAACAAAAAAAATAGACGAACTTCTCGAAGAGCTGCGAACAAGAAGACATAGACTAGCACTGGTCATAGATGAATTTGGAGATGTATCAGGGTTGGTTACACTAAGTAGAGTAGTAGAGGAATTAGTAGGAAGAGTAGATGAACCAGGAGAACCAAGCCCTTACTTAGCTGTAGATGAAAGAACGGTAGTAGTAGATGGATCTTTGCATATAGGAGAACTGGTAGAAAGGTTAAATATAGCTTTACCGGAGGGCGATGGCCAATACGAAACGGTAGCAGGGTTTATGCTAACCGAATTTGAACACATACCTACCGAAGGTGAACTAATAATACACGATCAGTACAGATTGACCGTTAAAACTATGAATGGACCACGAATAGATGAAGTGTTAATACAAAGTGAGTACTCCGTCTAGCCTATAGTTTGGAGCCTATATTGAAAATATACCTAGTTCGACATGGGGAAACTGACTGGAACCTATCAGGGAAAGCGCAAGGACAATCAGACATCCCACTAAACTCAACAGGAGAAAGCCAAGCTCTCTCAATTAGTGAATATTTCTCTGATATCAATATAGAATCTATATATTCAAGTAGCGTTCAGCGTGCTCTAAAAACCGCCTCGATTATTGCCTTAAATCACGACCACGAACCCATCATAAATGACAAGTTTCTAGAAATAGATTTCGGAGCGCTAGATGGAACTCCCTTAAACGAAATGAGATCGAGATTTCCAGAATTTTTCGATAAATGGAGTTCAGACCCCACAACTGCAATCTTTCCTGAAAGCAAAGAAACTTTGCAGCTACTTCAATCCAGAACTTGGGAAGGTGTGGGCGAGCTAGTCAAAAGGCATAAAGAAACCGATAATATATTAATCGTTTCACACGCTTTTGCTATTTATTCGATCCTTTGTCGGGCACTAGATATGCCACTAAGGAATTATGGTCGCCTCAGGTTAATGCCAGGAACAATTAGCATGCTAGAAGCCAAAAAGAACCCAGGCAAAGGCTTTATAGATACAAAATGGACACTGACAAAATTGAATTCAGCTCCCTCGAAGGAATAATTCGATGGCCGATAAAAAGAGCTTATTTGAACAAAAAATTGAAGATACCTTAATCAATACTGGAATCGATTTCAAGGACGCTATATTAGTGTTAGGAATTTCAGGAGGCCCCGACTCAACTGCGCTGTTGGTTTCTCTTATGAAACTACAAAAGACGTTTAGTTTCGTTCTAAAAGTTGCCTACATAGACCACGGGTTACGAGAAGAAGCTAAAAATGAAGAAGATTTTGTTAGAGCACTAAGTGATAAATTTAACCTAGCGTTCGAATCAGTAAAAGTAGATACTCTGGAATACCAAAAAAAGCATAAATTATCTCAAGAGGAGTCAGCAAGACACTTGAGGTATAAAGCATTATCCGAGATGAGTAAAAAATTGAACTCTCATCATATTTTAGTAGGCCATACAAGAGATGATCAGTTAGAAACAATATTAATGAACTTGATGAGAGGCACAGGGCTAGAGGGTCTAACAGGTATGAATATTGTAGCTAAACTTCCGCCTTTATTGAATTTTGACACTGAAAACAAAATTTCAATTATTAGACCAATGCTGGACATCAGCAAAACCGAAATTACTGCATACATTAAAGAAATGAATTTGACGCCTTTAATTGATGAAAGCAATAATTCACCAAAATATTCTAGAAACCGAGTACGAAACGAACTTATCCCACTCTTGGAAGAAATTCGAACCGGGAGCAAAGATACAATTCTGCGAACAGTTAAAACAATAAGGCTATTGACTACTTATTTAGACCAAACAGTATCGGAATCATTAAAGCAATGTGTACGTCATAAAACCAATGACCGTATTCATCTCGATAGGCACCTTCTCGCAACATACCATCCTAGTATTCAAATACAAATATTTCGTTCTGTAATTAATCGCCTTCTAGAATCGACTGCGGGCATGCTTGCGATCCATTGGGAATCAATGCAAAAGCTAACCAACGACGGAACACCAGGAACTTACCTGGAATTACCAAATAACCTGTACTTTAACATTACAAAAAACGATGTCGTATTATCGATAGGGCCTTGGCTTTGCCCTTTACCAGAAATATCAGACCAAATTATATTGAGAAATGGTACCACTATTGCCGGAGGATGGTTATTCGAGGCGACCGAGAAAAAAGATTCCATTTATATAGAAGCACAGAAATCTGGAGCGGGCGATAAAAATCCTGTTACAGAATTAAACGGTCCACTTGAAGTCAATTTGAAAGTTGGGGAAATGACTCTCGCTGTAAGAAAACGGGATGTTGGAGATAAAATACAGATCAAAAATGGGCACAAGAAATTAAAAAGTTTACTTAACGAAGCAGAAGTACCTAAACATTGGCGGGATAATATTCCAATTGTATATGAAAAAGAAACCGGGAACATTGTTTGGGTAGTAGGAGTTCGGCAAGTATAAACCCCGGACATTAGCTTCAGTACCCTAAATCGAGTATGATTCTCTAATGAGCAACCAAAAGAACACTAATAAACGAAGCATACTGGCAATCATCAAACCAAGTTTTTGGGAGAAATTTAGGGTTCCTGAAAATAATCAACCATCGAATATATCGGTGAATCAAAGAACCTCTGGGGCAAAAAGAAAACAGAAAAAAAGTGCCAGTAATAATAATCAATGGTCAGCATGGCAAATATTCAGTGCTGGCGTAATGATTTTCTTAGGTCTAGCATTAATATTAAGCACGATACTTCCATACCTTGCTTAAGGCCAATCAAACAATTTAATGCCTAAAGTGGCGGACTCCCGTCAAAATCATAGATGCACCCTTATTATTAGCAGCCTGTATAATTTCTTCATCTCTGATCGACCCTCCCGGTTGAACAACTGATTGAATACCTGCATCCAAAGCTATCTCCAAGCCGTCGGCAAACGGGAAAAAGGCATCAGATGCTAGAACCCCTCCTTGCACCCCATCAGAACCAGCTTTATCAATCGCTAATTGGACACTAATAACCCTGTTAGGTTGCCCCGCACCCATACCCCTGATTGATCGGTCCTTTACAACAATAATCGCATTAGATTTCACATGCCTTATGGCTCTCCATGCAAATTTCAAGTCTTCAAGTTGATTTTCATTGGGTTGCTCTTGTGTAACAACTTTCCACTCTCCCTCATTTAATGAATCTGAAGTTTGAACCAAAAATGCATCTCTAATACTTCTAATATCGATTGCATTCTTTTGAAGCACCGGCGGCCCCATCTCAAGCAGTCGGAGGTTTTTTTTCTTTTTTAATATATTTAACGCTTCATCATCAAAGCCAGGCGCAAGAACAATTTCATAGAAGCTTTCAGAGATTTTTGTTGCTGTTGCTGTATCGATGTTTTTATTAGAAGCAATAATCCCACCGAACGCGGAAATTGTGTCTCCTTCCAATGCAGCATTAAATGCATCTTCGAGTTTCTTTCTTGAAGCAAGTCCACAAGGGTTGCCATGTTTAATAATTGCAACGGTCGGTTCTTCGGGAAAATCACAAACTATATTCCATGCTGCATCTGAATCTAAAATATTATTGAACGATAGTTCTAATCCATTTAATTGTTTCGCGCTGCTTATCCCCTTCGGAATAGATCCTATTGGAAGAGTTTCGTATAAAGCAGCTTTTTGATGAGGGTTCTCACCATACCTCAAACTGTTTTTTTTCTTCACTGGAATCACAATTTGATCTGATAAATCATCCTCGAGGTCTATGAGCCCTGCAGAACCCATATCGATCCCCAAATACTTGGCAATCGCGGCATCATATAAAGAAACGTGCTGGAAAGCCTTCCTAGCTAAACGGCGTCTTTCAGATAAAGGAACAATTCCACTACGTAAATTATTTACAACTCCTTCGTAGTCCTCTGGATCAACAATCACCAATACTGAGGGGAAATTTTTTGCTGCTGCTCTCAATAAAGTGACTCCTCCGATGTCTATCTGTTCCAGCGCTTCATTAAGCTTCAGTTCTTTATTAGTGATCGATTCGACAAATGGATATAGGTTTACTGCAACCAAATCGATAGTTTCAATCGCATGCTCTTCAAGATCATTTGCGTCATCAGGGTTACCTCTTCGGGCCAATATTCCACCATATATAAGGGGATGCAAAGTCTTAACTCGCCCACCAAGTATTTCAGGAAAACCCGTCAAGTCTTCTACGGCACTTATCTCTCGACCTGGCTTATTCAAAAAATCCCGGGTACCACCAGTAGAAAAAATTTGCCAGTCTAAATCGACAAGGTTGCCAGCAAACCCATCAAGTTTGGATTTGTCTGAAACACTTATCAGCGCTCTTAATGTCATCGAACCATCTCCTACAAAAATTCTATCCGTGATTCTTCCGGTCCTCTATCGGTTACTTCACCAATGGCAAAGGATCCCTTAGACGACGATATTACCGTGTTTAGATCTTCAGGTCGAACAACACCAATCATACCTACGCCCATATTGAATACTCGATACATCTCATCAAGATCTAACTGGCCATGATGCTGAATGATATGAAATAGTGCAGGAATTTTCCAAGTGTCTTTTCGGACAATACATTTTAGGGGTTCAGGAATGATTCTAGGCAAATTTTCCACTATTCCACCCCCTGTAATATGAGACATCCCTTTTAATAATTTACTCATGGGCTTTAATGTCGAATAATAGGACACATGTTGAGCCATCAACGCCTCACCAAAAGTCATGCCTAATTCACTATATTTAACTTCTAAGGCCTTAGGGCTGTTATCTAAATCAAAAATGTTACGGACTAAAGAAAATCCGTTGGTATGCAATCCCGAAGATGGAAATCCTATTAGAACATCACCAGATACGATCGAAGATCCATCTATAAGATTTTCCTTTTCAACTGCACCTACAATGAATCCCGCAATATCAAAATCTCCATCCTTATAAATGCCTGGCATTTCCGCGGTCTCCCCGCCTATTAGCGCGCATCCAGCTATTTTTAAAGCTTTAGACAGTCCTTTGACTATTTCCACAATCTGGTTAGGTTCGATCTTACCTGAAGCAATATAATCCAAAAAGAACAATGGATCAGCTCCTTGCACCCATATGTCGTTAATCGAATGATTTGCAAGGTCAACCCCAATACTAGACATCAAATCCATTGCTATCGCGATACGAAGCTTCGTTCCTACTCCATCCGCACTTGCTACTAATATTGGTGACTGGTAACTATCTAGAGAAAATAAACCGCCAAAACCACCGATATCGCCCAAAACATTCTTAGTATACGTATCTCGAACAATAGGGCTAATCAATCTGATAACCTCATTACCTGAATCAATATTAACGCCGGACGAACTATAACGGTCGCCATCCATCCTGATTAACCTTTCTTTTCTTCACGATCCAATACAAATTTATCCAGTTCAAGTTGAACCGGAATTGGGTAATCACCAGTAAAGCACGCATCACAATATCTATCTGGTTGCCCGCCAACTGCTTCACGTAGAAGGTTTATATCAAGGTATTCCAAACTATCTGCTCCAAGCTTATCGCGTATTTCATCAATGGTATTATTTGAGGCTATCAACTCGGCCCGGCTGGGCATATCTATACCATAATGGCAAGGATATTTTATTGGAGGCGCGCAAACACGAACGTGAACCTTTAGAGCTCCTGATTCTCTTAACAACTTTACAACCTCGGGAGTAGTCGTCCCTCTAACTATACTGTCATCAATAAGAACTATATTTCTACCCCTTATATTTTCAACCAAAGGAGTAAATTTAGCCCTTACACCTTCGTCTCGTAACTCTTGGGTTGGTTTGATAAATGTCCTACCTACATTTCTATTCTTGATAAGGGTATCTTCAAAAATAATTCCAGATTCACGAGCATATCCTACCGCCGCGGGGATGGCCGAATCTGGTATTGCGGTGACTAAATCGGCCTTTATGGGAGACTGTCGAAATAGTGCGGCACCCATAGACTCTCTACTTGTGTAGACTCGATTCCCATCTAATATTGAGTCTGGCCTCGCAAAATAAATATTCTCAAAAATACAGAATTTCGATGTATCCGACTGACTAGGTGTGGAATGAATTCCCTCTAAATCTAAACGAACTATTTCTCCAGGGTTTATATCTCGTTCCAGCAAAGCGCCGACATTATCGAGTGCACAAGTTTCGGATGCAACAATCCAACCTTGTCCCAGTACTCCAAAACAAAGGGGCCGAAATCCCAGTGGGTCCCTAACCGCATAAATGGCATCTTTCGTTAATATCGTTAAACTATAAGACCCTTTAGCTTTAATCATGAAAGTTTTAATCCTAGATTCCCAGGTGTCTCCATTGATATACGCAAGAAGAACGGCTGCAACTTCGGAATCTGTCGTAGTAGAAAAGGTTGCCCCCAATTCCTCTAATTCGTTTCTAAGATCTAAACTGTTGACGATATTACCGTTATGGGCAACAAAAATATCCCCGTTAGGGCCTGAGGCATGAACCGGTTGGGCGTTCTCTATTGAGGAGATCCCTGTTGTAGAGTATCTTGTATGGCCTATAGCCATAGGTCCAGGTAGATTTCGTAGGTTGTTTTCATCAAATACACCTGATACAAGGCCGTTCCCTGTATGTACATGCTCTATACCGCCTTCTGATATAGTCGCAATACCAGCACTCTCCTGACCTCTGTGTTGAAGAGAGAAAATTCCGAAAAATGCCACTCTCGCAGCATCACCGGTAGGTGAAAATACTCCTACCACTCCACACGCATCATTAATTTGATTTCCCATTTGATCCTTTCAAGAATAACCCCGCCCAATTAACTATTCTAAAAAACCAAACATTCCTCTAGGTAAAAGGTTATTATATACGTCTGAGGGATGGAAAAGATAATAATAATATGGAACTTTTAGCTTTATGGAGGCTACTACAATGAATATTTCGAACGCTTCAGAACACTTTATTGAAGTAAATGGGGTAAACCTAAGATATTTTTCTTGGGGATCTGAATCAAACCCTAAAATGATTTGCCTGCACGGGCATACAGGGCAAGCTCATATATGGGACAAATTCGCACAAGAAATGTCTGAGAATTACCATGTCCTTGCTTTCGATCAACGCGGGCACGGCGGAAGTTCATATGCTGCAGACGGTTATGATAGGGACAAGTTTGTTAACGACCTCGATGCAATTATAGAAACCCTAAAAATCGATCGGGTAACTTTAGTTGGACTATCAATGGGGGGATGGCATTCTATTTTATATACGTCCGAATTCCACCCGGAAAAAGTCGAAAAAATAGTTATAGTAGATATTGGGCCAGAATCAAGCGAAGAGTTTAAGAAATCATTTGAAGACAATGGTGTACGTGTAGAACCAAAAATCAAGTTTGAATCCTTTGAAGAAGCTTTCAATGAAGCACGATCAAATAACCCTTGGGTTTCAAATGAGAACCTAACGCAAGATCTAAATAATCGCTTGAATCAAAATAAAGATGGTACTTGGCAATGGAAGGCAGACCCTAACTTAATTATTCCACCGCTAAAAGATGGAACGGACGAAAATCTCATTAGAAGATATTGGGAAGGGTTAGCTAAAATCAATTGTCCGATATTGGAAATTCAAGGCATGGAAAGCACTCTCTTAAGTTCAGAACTTAAAGAAAAAATGATCGCCACCGCACAAAACCTTACCTGGATTGAAATTCCTAATGCCGGCCACGTCGTAACCGTTGATCAACCGGAGCTATTTATAGAAGCTACTAGAGAATTTTTGAGCTAAACCGCTTGTGACTAAAACAAGATCGAAGTCGATTTGGAGAATTAATCAAGAAGTTCTAATAGTGATGCTTGGGTTTTTGTTAATGACGCTTAGCGCAGGTTCCGCGTTTTATGCGTTCGGTTTGTTCATAATACCTTTCGAAGATAGTTTTAGTTGGCAACGGAGTGAAATTAGCGGCGCTATCGCTATCCATTTTCTTGCGGCTGCAATTTGCGGACCAATTGCGGGAAAATTAATGGATAGTTATTCGAGCAAGATATTAATAATCACGGGCTTATTTATATCAAGTATCTCGTATTTAATCCTCCCACAAATATTTTCTTTAATACATCTGTATGTTCTATGGGGCGCCCTAGGTGTGGGAAACGCGTTCGCAGGAGTGGTTCCCGTCGGCGTGTTAATCTCCAGATATTTTAATAAAAATCGTGGGGTGGCTATGGGCATAGCCATGAGTGGCATAGCTTTCGGTGGACTGGTGATGACACCGATCCTTGGATACTCTATCCAGCAAATTGATTGGGCGCCAACCGCAATGCTTTTGGGATTAACATTGCTTATTCTGCCAGTTCCTTTCGTATATTTTATTGTTAAGGATCATCGGATAGAAAAATTTGGCGATGTAGAACCTACGAAAAAAACCATCTTAGACAAAATACCAAACGCTATGAAAACTCCGTCATATTGGCTTGCGGGCGCAGCTTTCCTATTAGGTTCAGCTGCTACCGTGGGAGTAATACAGCACCAAGCTTCTTTCTTAAGAGATTATGCAATGAGTCCAACTATTGCTGCACTAGGAGTAGGAATTACTGCGGGCATAGGAGGTATAGGTAAATTAGCCTTTGGATATATCTCCGATCGAGTCCCCGTGAGATATGCGTCTTTACTATCTTTTGGATCTAACATTATTGCCTTAACTCTTTTGTTAACAAGTCAAGCCACAACGGCACTTTGGCTTTATGTTATTTTCTTTGGACTCGGCATGGGAGCGATAGTCGTCCTGGTACCGCTTATAGTTGGAGAATTATTTGGAGACGAATCTTTTGGCACTACATATGGGAGTATAAGTATGGTACAGGGTCTTGGCTTAGCCCTAGGCCCATGGGCCGTTGGTATTATCTTTGATTTGCACGATTCCTATATATTTGCCTTTCAAAGTGCGATAGGTATGTACATAGTCGCGACTATAATGATATTTATGACTAAACCAATGCAGCAAATAAATTCTGAATAAAATTAGGTCTGCACTGGATATCGATAAATTATAATGAAAAAAGGATTCTTATAATCTTCATCCTCATTAAGAAACGTTTACGAAAAACAACTTAATTTGGATGCCATTCATCAGGCCCCTTTTCAATCAAAAGTGGCACTTCTCGCGAGAGTTCCCCATCAACAGACACACGCACTTTAAATAATCCATCATGTTCAGCCTGCAAACCAAGACTCATAAAAAATTGATGGCCTTGAACAGGCAATAGCTGAGCTGTTATAGGCTCGCTGTGGACTACCTCATTTCCGTTCGGATCTGTGACGCTAATTATAAACGTATGTTCACCTTCACCATGTAACCTACAATAAATAGCAAACTGAAAAGACATGGGAAACTGCGGCGCACCCACCGTATCAAATATTCCTATGACATGGGCTCGTCCTCTTTCATCTCTAAAAGCATCCTGCCCTAGTAATAAAGCCGTAACTTCAGCATCCACGACTATATTCTCCTCATTAAATGATTATTGTTTTGCACCAGGACACCATTGGTCATGTTCATTTTGTACATCCGCCCAGGTTTCAAAGCCTACATGGCATTGGAGTAAATGACCACATTTACTGCAATCTCTATGTTCAAATGTCTCAAATGGATCTACATCCGCTCCCATCATAGCCTGGGAAGCTAATTCAACCAACGATGATAGTCGATCCACTATCATCGTTTGTAATTCACTTAATTCAATAGGTAGTGACCTTGCCTGAACACCGTCTAAAGTGAACCTCCCAACGAGCACTAAATGATCGTGGACTAAAGGGGGCAATATATCTGTTATCGATAAATTCTGACTCTCTCTTGCTACTGAAGGACGCTCTATCAATAATTCATCTGCAACCAAAGACACTAAAGCAATATAAAACATGGTAAACACATCATCTACAGAGTCGGTAGATAACTCTTTCATCGAATCGAACCTAAATTGACCATCCTTTTGATCACTCAGCAAAAATTCATAACTGCGTTTACCAAAATCAGTCAAAACATCAGTTTTGAGATCTTCCAGGAGCGGTATAAAAAGTTGTTCATTCTCTGTTAAATTATGTGTCTCGCCCAAAAATTGTTGGAAATATCTGCGAGCCCCACTACTAGTAGTTAACTGAGAATCAGATGCGGAATGTGATGTCATCTATATCAATTAGCTCCTTAATAAATTTAATTCTCTCTTTTTCATTCACCAAAGTTTATCATGAGACACGTACGATTTCTTGGCAAATATGTTTATTTATCGCGAATCAAAAGATCATCCCTAGCACCGCCCGTACCTGTCTCAGGTAACAAAACAGAAGCAAAGAATAGGGAAGAGGAAATGGCAAAAATCAATATAAACCCTGGCAGATAATTATCAGTCACATCAAACAACAAACCTACAATAACGGGAGCTACGAAGCTAGAAGCATTCCCAGCAGTTAACATACCTGCCCAAATAGCAGATGCCTTTTCGGGAGTAGAGTTTTTCAATTCCATGGGTACGGTGAAAATTGCCGGTTCATACACCCATTGCAAAAAACCAGTTAAGAATACGAATAAATATATGAACGGTAAAGAGGTTGAAATAACTGCAGCAAAGGCCGTTATTCCCAGTAAGCCTCCAGAAACCATCAATATAGGCCGTCTTTTACCCAGCCGAGCGATCAAAAAACCTCCAAACAAGGTTGCAGGCAAACCAGCAAAAGTAAAGATTGAGGTTGTAAAGCCCGCCATGGCAAGATCAAAGCCTCTTTCCGTTAAATAGTAAGTAGGAAGCCACGTACTCAAAGCTATGAACTGGGCCCATGGTCCAATCACGGCAGCTGATAGCAACCAGGTCATTTTGTCTTTAAATACCACAGATATTTGCTGCAATATAGCTTGTTCCGATTCCCTGGCTAAGCCTTGCTCGGTATTTGAACGGTAAAACAATAGCCAAAGTACTGCACCAAGAATACCTAAAGCCCCTTCAAAAGATAGCAGTATTTTCCATCCCAACCACTCTGCGACCGGAGCACCGAGAATCAGCCCAACACCCATTGCAGCAGTAAACGCGGACAAATTCACAGTATTAATAACGGGAATCTCCTTTTCGGGAGCCCACTGCATTATTACAGTCGCTGAAGTTGGTAATATTATTGCCGCTCCCAGTCCTTGGACAATACGAACCAATACTAATAACTCAAATTGCTCCACAAATACAGTTATTACACCGACCCCTAATATAGCCCACCCAGCTATATAAAATTTATTAAGGCCAAATCGGTTCGTTAAGATACTCATTGGAATGCTGGCTATTGTCACGGTTAAAGTCATACTACTTACATATAACCCTGCGTAAGAACTCGAGACACCTAATTCATCTACTACTATAGGAAGTACGGGTGAAGGACCTATAAAATTCACGGCCGCGACCAAATGGGCAAAAAGCACCAATGCATATATCGTAAATCTATATCGATTATTGTGAATCATATATAGTTATATTAACTAGTATTATTGACTAAAAAAGCTTCATTTAAAGCGTTCAAAGCTGCCTCAACTGATTCTTGTTTGATCACGCAGGTAATACTTATTTCTGCAGTTGTTATCATCTCTATGTTTACACCAGCCAAATCGAGCGCTTTAAACATTGTTCCCGCATACCCGGGAGAATTTTGAAGCCCTGCTCCTACGATACTTACCTTGGCCAGAGATGCATCTCCGGTAACATTACGAGCACCCAGCTCGGTTGCTATGGCTTCTGTATGTACAAGAGCATTATCCAAACTATCTTCACTAACTGTAAAAGACATGTCACTCTGCCCTTCGAACCCCGTATTCTGCACTATAATATCAACGCTAATACCAGAATCTGCCAAAGGAGCAAAGATTTTTGCAGCTATACCCGGGACATCAGGAACACCCGAAACGGTAATTCTGGCCACATTTCGATCATGAGTTATCCCGCGTACTTTACTATGATTTTCCATATCAATACTCCCTTGGATTAAAGTACCTAATTTATTCTCGCTAAATGTAGAACCTACAAAAATGGGGGTTTTGTTTACCATAGCAAGCTCGACAGCTCTGCTATGAATAACTTGGGCTCCCTCACTCGATAATTCCAACATCTCCTCATAAGATATTCTATCAATTCGGCTAACGTTAGGTATCAACCTTGGATCGGCTTCATAAACGCCTTCCACATCAGTATATATCTCACAAATATCAGCCCCCATTGAAGCTGCTATCGCTACTGCCGTTGTATCAGACCCACCTCTGCCCAAAGTAGTCAATTCTTTTTCGTCATTTATTCCTTGAAACCCTGCAACAACAACAATTTTTCTTTGTTCGATTTCTAGAATGATCCTAGCCGGATCAATATCCGAGATGGCAGCTTTGGAAAAAAAAGAGTCGGTCGATATCCCCGCTTGTGCACCAGTCAAACTTAACGCCTCAATACCCAAGTTATGAAAACACATTGCAAGTAATGAGCTAGAGATATTTTCACCGGTAGATAATATCTTATCCATTTCGCGAAGATCTGGATTATCTGAAATTTGTTTAGCAAGATTTATCAATTCATCAGTTGTGTCGCCCATAGCAGAGACTACTATTACAAAATCATCACCTTTGGAATAATCTTCTGCAATTTTCTCTGCTATCTTTTTTATGTTATTTGTAGTGGAGACCGAAGTACCACCATATTTTTGCACTCTAAGAGTCACTATTTTCTCCAATTATATGTGCACCTTTCAGAGAAGGTGACACCATAATAAGACGTCCATCAATTTTCTCTTTTTGCATTTGATTTTCTACCCTATTCTTAAGTTCTAGGACTTGATCCGAAGGCGCGAATCCAATGACAGAAGGACCTGCACCTGAAATAAACGATCCATTTGCTCCATTACTGTTCATAAGATTGATCATCAATCGCATATTGGGCGATAATTGAGATCTGTAATCTTGATGAAGATTATCTTGGGTCGAAATTATTAAATCTTGCCATTCACCTGTAACTAAAGACCTAATTGTTAAAGCTGTCCTTGAAAGATTAAATACGGCATTTTCAAAAGGAACCTCTTCGGGTAGAACAGAACGAGATTCAGAAGTAGCAAGCATTTCATTAGGAATATAGATTAAACATCTCAACCCGTCTTTCATCGAAATACCGCGCTCTATGTATCGATCCTCCGTTTTGATCACCAGTCTAACACCACCCAGCAAAGCGGGCGCCACATTATCTGGATGACCTTCTATTTGGCTAGCAAGGTCGAGTAGGTCATCAAAGTTAAGAGCATGATTTGCGTAATTATTTGCAATCAATAATCCTGCAACCACTGCTGCTGCACTGCTCCCTAATCCTCGAGTCAGAGGTATATTATTATGCGAGTGAATAGACAATACCGGTGTTTTTATACCAGCCTTATCACAACCAGCGACCAAAGATTTATACACTAAATTACTAGAGTCTTTTGGCAATATTTCAGAGCCCTCACCATCGATGGTTATTACATTTTCTGTACTTGCTGAAACATCTAACGTATTCCATAGATCTAAAGCCATACCAATCGAGTCGAAACTTGACCCTAAATTGGCGGTGGTAGCCGGTACCGAAACTACAAAATCACTAGACCTATTCATCTATTTAAATCCCTATTAGGGTCATTCAATTATTTCCTAAAAGCTAGTGATAACCCAGTGACAATAGCTTTAATATATAAATTAACATGGATAAAGACCACATGGTAAGTACATCACACGATAAATACCTAAATGAATACAGTAGCGGTAATACAAATTAGTTTAATACTTGGATTAGAAAGACAAGTTCTTTTCGCTGAAAACCAGTTAATTAAATAAACAAATCAAAATATAATCAAAAATTATTTTATAATGAACTCAAGGAGTTATTAGAAGCCTTAATAGCATCCCACCATTCAACCTTTTTTTCGAAAATTTCTAGATCGTTCCCGCTTTGGAAAGGAACTTGCACATATCTAAGATAATTACTAATTTTATGAAAGTCTGATGTTGTAGACTCATTCTTTTTATTATCACGATCCTTGTTGGCTATACCAATAGAACCCATTTCAAATAATACTGCTTGCTTCAATCTGGTGGACATCGCAGCATCGCCTTTCCATAAGAAAACTCCATCTAAAGTTTTTGGATGGTATACCGCTCTTCTTACATAGGCATTTTTGCCAAAATTTGCAAAATCCTCTCTGTTGGGAAATTTATTTGGGGAGAATAAAATTTTTTCTACATATATAAAACCTACGATGTAATAGTTGCGCTGCTTCACCATAAATCCTTGGTCGTAGTTCGTTAATAATGAAATAAAAACAATATAATCTCCGGGCTTACAAGCCATAAGCTTTCGTTTATACAAGGAGTCATTTGCATACGCCCCATAAGTAAAACTTTCAAACTCAGGATCATCGATAACCCGAACATTACGGTAGTGGTCAGAAACATAATTACTCAGCGGTTCTCCTGGCTTATTGAAAGCAGTCATTTTCGGATACGCCGGTAAGGTAGGAGCCCATAGAGACCTCTCCTCCGGCCTCGGAATTAATTCAAAGGTTCCATCTTCAAAAATTGGGCTCTTTATGGTTCCATGTTGGGAATTAACACCCACTGTAACTAAGAATATATTACTAGATAGATCTATATCCATATTTTTAACCTAATGTATTTAATGAATTGTAGGTTTATAATTATAGATCAATATAATAATCAATAAAATGACAGACCAAATTCACATAAAAACTAGAAAAATAGAAGATTTAGCAAAATCTCATGGTTTTGACATGGTAGGTTTTACCTCTGCTGATCCGTTTGATAAAAGTAAGGATTTCATAATAGAGCGTGTGGATGAGGGTTTATTATCTGGCTTAAGTTGGTTCACTAAAGAAAGAGTCGACCGAGGTTCCAATCCAAGAAATATATTAAATGATGCAGAATCAATAATCTCTCTAGGCCTCAGCTACTACACTAATAAACCTACATCACCCAAGAAAGACACCCCTAGCGGGAAAATTGCGATGTATGCTTGGGGAGAAGATTATCACCGAATATTTAAAAGGAAAATTAAAGAGTTCATTAAGGATTTAAAAGAGCTTACAGGCGAAGAAACTAAGACACATTGGTACACTGATACAGGCCCGATGTCTGACCGTGCGGTTGCACAAAGAGCCGGCATAGGGTGGTTTGGTAAAAATACAAATATACTTACCGATAAAGGATCTTGGGTAGTCCTTGCGCAAATCATAACAAACTTAAAATTAGAAGAATCTTCGATTTCAAAAAAAAATTGCGGCTCTTGTACGATGTGTATCGATGCCTGCCCAACAAACGCTATCATAGGTCCTGGGGTATTAGATAATAACAAATGTATATCCTACCTAACCATAGAGCATAAAGGCCCTATTCCTAGAGAGCTAAGATCTCAAATAGGTAATTGGATATTTGGTTGTGATATTTGCCAAGACGTTTGTCCAGTAAATCGTAAACAATCACTAGGTAAGGCATACAATAATTTTTCACAGGAAGATACTGAACGGGTTTCTCCTAATTTAATATCTTTGTTAACTATGTCTGAATCAACTTTCAGAAAACAATTTGCGAAAAGCCCAGTATTAAGAGCTAAAATCGATGGGATGAAAAGAAATGTATGTGTTGCGTTAGGTAACATTAAGGACCCCTCAACCGTAGAGCATCTTTCTAAAGCATTAGTATCAGAAACTCCGCTTGTCAGGGGTCATGCTGCTTGGGCACTCGGGCAAATAAAAACAGAATCAGCAGTAAAAGCTCTAAAATTAAGAAGTGAGATAGAGAAAGACGTTTGGGTTCTTGAAGAAATAATGGTAGCTTTAGATAAAGAAAATCATTAGCTAATATGTATTGCTTCCCTAAGGTTTATTATTTGATTTTTTATATCTTTTGATTTACCAAATATTGCTGAACCGCACACAAATCTTGTAGCTCCTGCACGATAAGCGGATCTTATAGTACCCTCGTTGATACCACCATCAACCTCAAGTTTTGTCAGTAAATTGCCTTTTTCAATTAATTCACGAAGTAACTTTATCTTGGGCTCAACAGTTTCTATATATTTCTGACCTCCATATCCAGGCTCGACGGTCATCGCTAAAACAATATCCAACTGATCCAATATTCCCTCTATCGCATCAACATGAGTATCAGGCTTAATCGCTACACCTGATTGCATTCCATGTGATTTGATCGAGAGTAAAGTAGCTTCAAGATCTAAGCAAGCTTCTGAATGTACGATTACTGAGTTGACTCCAATTTCAGATAATTCCTGAACCATTTTAATTGGTTCATGCACCATCAAATGAACCTCCATTGGAACCTGTGCCACATAAGGCTTTATATCTTTAATCATTTGGGATCCAAAAGTTATTGGAGGTACAAACTGTCCATCCATAATATCGATATGCAAGCCGTCAGCCCCACCTTGTACAGCAGCTAAAACTTCCTCTCCCATTTTTGAAAAGTCCGCGGCTAAAATTGAGGGTAGTATTTCAACGCCGTTACCGCTTTTCATCGTCTTTAAAACCTGATCTTGCTTCATTAATGCGTCGCTTTACTTGTAACTTAGAAGTGGCTCCTACAACATCACGAGCCGCTATCGCTGATTCACTAGAAATCGATTTTATATCTTCCTCAAAATACGGTGAGAAGGCTTTATAATAATCTATATCTAAATCATAAAGGGTCACACCATCTTCAATAATTTTCGCGAATAATGCTTTAACTACACCGTGAGATTCACGAAATGGGACACCTTTTCTCGTAAGGTAATCTGCGATCTCTGTAGCAAGTAAAAAACCATCCTGGGCATTTGCATTCATTCGATCTTTATTGAACTCTAAAGATGCAACCATTCCGGCCATCATATCTAAGGAATCTTCTACTGTCTTTACAGCATCGAATAATGGCTCTTTATCTTCTTGAAGATCCCGATTATATGCTAAAGGAAGACCTTTAAGTGTCACTAAGGTCGAAATTAGAGAACCGGCCACCCGACCAACTTTCCCTCGAATCAATTCAGCAATATCAGGGTTTCGTTTTTGAGGCATTATACTAGAACCTGAGGTGTAAGCTTCACCAGCAATTGCATAACCAAATTCTTCGCTAGACCACAGAATAATCTCTTCGGATAATCGAGATAAATGTACCATCGTCATAGAGGCTGCAAATTCGATGTCTGTTACGAAATCCCTATCTGAAACAGCGTCCATACTGTTCATACTAATATTCTCAAAGCCTAGCTCTTTTGCTAAGGATTCACGATCGATTGTATACGGAGTTCCGGATAGCGCTGCACTTCCTAGGGGTAATACATTTACCCTGTCAAAAGCACGATTAAATCGATCCACATCTCTCTCCACCATCTCGAAATACGAAAGCAAATGATGAGCAAGCAGTACAGGTTGAGCGCGTTGAAGATGTGTGTAGCCTGGTAATATAACATCGATGTTCGATTCAGCTTTATCTACAAGAGTTTTCTGTAACCTCTTTAACAAAACTAAAATATTATTTATCGCATCTTTACAAAATAAACGGGTATCTGTTGCTATCTGGTCGTTACGAGAACGCCCAGAATGTAATTTCCCGCCCAGAGGACCTATAAGCTCGATGAGGCGCCTCTCTATGTTGAAATGAATATCCTCTAATTCGATACGAAAAGGAAACGTCCCTTGATTAAGCTCTTCAGTTATAGAATCCAGCCCATTTACAATCGTCTTCAATTCATCATTCGATAAAACATCAGCTTTGAACAAAGCTTGTGCCCAAGCCATCGATCCTCGAATGTCGTAGTGAGCTAACTTCTTGTCAAAATCTAGAGAAGCTAAGAACTCTGCTGGATCTCCGAAACTACTCATAAAATTTCCTATCGAAAACTTCTATCCCTAAAGGTTGTCATTTTGAGAACGAGCTTGGGTTCTTACGGGAAGACCCCAAAGATCTATAAATCCAGGTGCAGATGACTGATCAAACGAATCCCCTGTATCATATGTGGCCAACTCCGTATTGTACAAAGGTGTATCAGCCTCTCGACCAACGACAATAAAATTCCCTTTATGCATTTTAATTTTAACACTCCCATTTACATAGCGCTGTGTGCTATCAATATAAGCTTGTAAATTATCACGAAGGTGGCTAAACCATAGCCCGTCATAAACTAGATTCGAGTATTCCGTTGAAACAATTTCACTAAATCTTCCTTGAGCACGGCTCAAAACCATATTCTCCAGTGCTTTGTGCGCGGTTACCAACACCACAGCTGCAGGTGCTTCATATATTTCACGAGATTTTATTCCTACCAGACGATCTTCTATATGGTCGATTCGGCCAATACCGTGAGTCCCTGCAATATTCGATAAAAATTCCACCAAAGCCAAAGAGTCCATTCGTTCATCATTGATAGCAACCGGGTTTCCTTTTTCAAACCTTATGTTTAAATACAACGGATCTTCTGGGCAGTCTGCAAGATCTGAGGTCCATTCATAGACATCATCAGGAGGTTCAACTGAAGGATCTTCTAAAACGCCGGCTTCGATGCTTCTTCCCCATACGTTATCATCAGTGGAGTACGGTTTATCTGCTGTATTGGGAACTTCAATGTTATGTTTCCGGGCGTAATCAATTTCCTCTAGACGTGTCATGCCCCACTCACGAGCAGGTGCTATGACCTTAAGATCAGGCGCTAGCGCTCCTACAGAAACGTCAAGCCTTACTTGATCATTACCTTTACCAGTACACCCATGGGCCACAGCGGATGCTCCTTCTTTTCGTGCTACCTCCACCATCAACCTCGCAATCAATGGACGGCCCAAAGCAGTAGCGAGGGGGTAAACCCCTTGATACATCGCATTAGCCCTTAAAGCGGGAAAGACAAAATCTGTAACAAATTCAGATCTAACATCGGCGACATGTGCAGCTATAGCTCCCACATCGATAGCTTTCTGCTTAATAGCAGGCAAGTCACTTACGTTCCCCAAATCTGCAGTTAAAGTTACAACTTCATAGCCATAATTCTCTTGTATCCATTTAATTGCGACAGAGGTATCAAGCCCTCCGCTATACGCCAAAATAATCTTTTCTGACATCAAACCTCCAACCAATATATTACATGAAATTCATTTCTCTTTAGAAACTGCGTGTACCGCCTCGGATATAATTGCACTCCCCTTATCAATATCCTCGTCTGAAACAATCAACGGGGGCATAAGCCTAACAGTATCAGGTCTAACTCTATTTACCAAAAGCCCTCTACTGAAGCATTCTTGCATCACTTCCAAACCAATCTCTGTTTCAAATTGAATGGCTATCAGTAAACCTTCACCCCGTATCTCAGTAATATTAGAATAGTCAGCTTTAGCTAAATTTAATAAGTTATTTTTTAGCTTTTGTCCCGATACTCTTACTTTTTCAGGCAAATTTTCGTTAATTGCAAATTCAACTACGGATCTTGCTGCAGCAGTAGTTAATGCATTACCGCCAAATGTTGATCCATGATCCCCAAAAGTCAAAGAGTTCGCTCTTTCTGTGACCATAAAAGCACCTATTGGAACTCCGCCACCCAAACCCTTAGCCAAAGTAATAACATCAGGCTCTACATCAAATTTTTGGTAACCAAAAAGAGTACCAAGCCTCCCGATACCTGTTTGAACTTCATCTAATATCAATAACAAATCATTTCGGTCACACCAATCGCGAACTTTAGTGAAAAATTCTGGATCAGGGATATTTACACCCCCTTCACCTTGAACGGGTTCCAAAAGGATAGCAACTGTATTATCGGTTGTGGCTTCTTTTATTTTTTCAAAATCATTGTATGGAACGTGGACGAATCCGGGTAACAAAGGTTTAAAGTTTTCTTGGTAGTCAGGTTGGCCGGTTGCAGCAACGGTTCCGAGCGTCCGACCATGGAAAGAGTTTAAAGCGGTGATGATTTCACCGGCACCATTCTTGTTTAATTTTCCGTATCTTCGAGCAACTTTAATAGCCCCTTCAACCGCCTCAGCTCCACTGTTGCAAAAAAAGACTCTATCCATACATGAATTATCAACTAATAGTTGAGCTAATTCTATTTGGGGGATCGTATAGAAAGCATTAGAAACTTGGATTAATAATTTTGATTGCTCAACAATAGCGTCAATCATCGTCTGATGGGAATGCCCTAAAGTTGCTGTAGCCCAACCACCAACAAAATCCAGATAAGAACGACCTTTATCATCCCAGACGGTACTCTCTTTACCCCTAACAATTGTCACAGGAACTCGATTAACTGTCTGTATATAGTATTTAGACTCTAGTGATTGCCAATCAATATTACCAACCATAATCTCTAAGCTCCTTTAGTTAATAACTATTCAACTTCCAAGTATCAACTATTACAAAATTTACGTAAATATCCAAAAGTACTTACTCGTTGTTATTAGACTTCATTGTCCCGGAATTTGCTATCTCACCTAAAGTATCTAGAAGGTCGCTAAATTGTTTTTGTAAATCTGATAAGGAAACTCTAGCTCGCTCTATTTGTCCCTTTATAGCACTTAGAGAGTCATCATCGTCCGTTCTCTTGGGTTTCTCTACCTTAAGCTCAACAGTCTTACCTAAAATCTCACTTAAACTTTTATCCAATGAAGGTTCCATAACAGGTTCTTGGCCTTGCTGTACTAGAACCACTCTTGTTAGCTGTGGATACTCTATGTCCTCTGCTTGTAGATAAACTGGTTCAGCGTAAAGAATATTATCACCAACAGGAATCACTAATAAATTACCCCTCAAAACCTTAGACCCGGATTGGCTCCACAAAGTAAACGACTCGGAGATCTCCGGGTTAACGTCGATACGAGCATCAACCTGTTGAGGGCCATCAATTTGCCGCTCATTAGCAAATGTGAAAGCCACTAATTTACCGTAATTCTCTCCGTCATTCCTAGCCGCGAGCCACCCCACTAAATTCGGTTTGTTTAAAGGAGTAAATGGCATAATTAGCACAAATTCCTCTTTTTCTTGATCAGGTAGTTTCATAATCAAGTAGTAAGGTTCCATGGTTTGAGCGCTTTCCCCAAAGAAAATTTCCCTTGGGAATTCCCACAAGTCTTCTTGATTATAAAAAATTTGCGGGTCGGTCATATGAAATTTAAGATATTTATTAGCTTGAATCGCGAAAAAATTCTCTGGATACCTTATGTGATCTTTGAGGTTTTGAGGCATTTCATTCATGCCTTTGAACAAACTCGGGAACACGTCCACATATGTATTTATTATCGCATCATCTGGATCGGTAACATAAAATGTCATAGAACCATCATATGCGTTAACAGCAATCTTTGCGCTGTTCCTAATATAGTTTATTTCTTTAGCGTCTATTGCATCAGGTTCTGAATACGGATAGCGATCACTTATTGTATACGCATCTTGGATCCAATACAGTTGCCCATCATCACTTGAAACAATATACGGATCAGAATCTAAATAAAGAAAAGGAGCAACTCGATTTACTCTCTCAGCAATATTTCGGTAGTACAAAATTTGGCTTTCTGGAGTAACCTCACTGGTTATCAGTAAGTTCAAATCACCAAACTTAATCGCGAAAATAAGTTTTCTCAACAATGTGTCCAGAAAAATGCCTGGACCAGAGTAACTTTTGTACACTGCCCCATCTCTCGCAGGATGATCAAATTCTGGAGTCTTACTTCCAACAATCACCCAATCATTTGTGGCTTCACCAAAATATATTTGCGGATTATCAACCGTCGGAGCCCCATTCGCGGACTCAGGTGGGATATCTTTTATAATAAAAACTGGTAATCCATCGGTGGTAAATTCTGTAACTGGACTCATTGCAATCCCATATCCATGAGTATACTGCAACTTACGGTTAACCCAAGTTTGAGCTGTCTCTGGAAGCTGCTCTTGAACCAGCTCTCTGGAGCCAACCATGACCTGTCGATAGTCACCATTTATCATATAACGATCAATGTCGATATCTAAAAATGAGTATTGCAACCGGAAAAATTGGATTTGATTATAGACATCTCTTAAGGGACGATCGTCCCATAAACGAATATTTTCGATAGTCGCTTTATTATCTTCGACAAGTTTCTCGTCCAGCTTAGCTCCTTCTTGACTAACGAAAGGTTGCTCCGAAACTCTTGAAGAATCAATTGCAAAACCGTTTCTCGTCATTTCTATGGAACGTTCTATATATGGACGTTCGAGCGCATATTCATTCGGATCAACTTGAAACCGTTGAACAGCCGAGGGGATCGCAAAAGTTCCCAAAACTAACACCACTACCCAAATAGACCCAGCTACAACAGGTAGTAACGCACGCCTCAAATAGACGTTAGCAATCATCAACAATGATCCACCTAGGGAAACTGCCGTAAGTAATTGAAAGGCAGGAACTTTGATATTAACATCAGCGTATCCTGCACCATAAGCAGCAGCGCTGCTAGAAAAAACCAACTCTTGCAAATTTAACCAATAACCAAATGACAAAACCAATAAAAATATTGCCGCAAGACCAGACAAATGAGATCTGATTGGTCCGGTCAACCTTAACTGAAAACCACCTATCGCAAAGTTCGCAGCATATATTCCGGAAACTATTAGTGAATTTACTACTACCATGCCTATTATCCAACTATGCAAGAATCTATAAAGAGGCAAATTAAATATATAAAAAGATACATCTTTATTGAATAGGGGATCAGATACGCTAAAAAGGTTTGAGTTTGTAAAGCGTAAAGTTGTTTCCCACGCACCAAGCGCAGTAGAACCAAAAATTACGCTGAAAATAGCTACTCCGAGAAGGGTCGCAATCAGCAGTGCCCTACGAATTTGGTCCATAGTTTCAAGAGATAGATTTAATGCCGCTTCTGGCGACACTCCTTTGGGAGAAAATTTATTAGCAATAAAAATGTTGATCGCTGAAAAAATAGCAAAAACAATAACGCCGAGAGTAAATAAAATAGCTTTGGCTTGAATAATAGTCGTAAATACAGATAAAAATCCAAGATTCTCAAACCAAATCCAATCTACATACAAAGTTGCGAAAATATTTAGCGCAACGTAAAAAGCAACCAAGACAGCGAAAGCATACAAGAATTTTCGAAACCCTCCGGACCTTGGAATACCTGCTCCTTGAAGTTCATCAAGAATACTCATTAAGTTAAACTCCTTTTGTTTATCGTTTCTTTATTATCGTTCCAATATCGGCGTTTATAGCAGAAATAAGAGCGTGCTCAGCACGCCCATCAATGATTTGGGCAGACCCAACGTGTTCAATGGCATTCAAACAAGCTTCAACTTTAGGTATCATGCCACCAACAATAACGTTGTCTTCTATCAACCCGGCAACTTCATCTCCATAGATTAACGGAATAACTTTTCCGGCACCATCCATAACGCCGGGAACATCCGTCAAAAATATAACTTTCTCTGATTTCAGTGACCCAGCCACTGCACCAGCAACACTATCAGCGTTAACATTTACAACTGAGAAGGTTGGACTAGGAGTCAAAGATATTGAAGAAATCACCGGAATTATCCTATTTTCTATAGCAGCCAATACTAGATCAGGATTTACCTGTTTTACCTCTCCAACCTGACCAAGTTCTGGGTCTTGAATTTCGGCGACAACCATAGCATCATCAATCCCAGAAATGCCAATTGCCCTGCCTCCAATCCTATGAATACCTGCAACGATATTTTTATTAACTAGTCCAGTTAATACTGCGGTAGCAACTTTAAGTACATTCTCATCCGTTACTCTTAAACCGTTTACAAAATCTGTTTTAATACCAAGGTCGCTCAGCCATTCTGTTACAGTGGATCCGCCTCCATGAACCAGGACCGGAAAAATATCTGACTTAGATAAACTAACAATGTCCTCCATTGTCGTATCAGTAGCCCCTATGGTACCTCCACCCATTTTAATAACTATACTTGTACCCATTTAACTCTTAGACATCTTTCTATTCATGTTGTGTATGCACTATTGATGTGAACATACTCTTCCGTAAGATCACTTGTCCAGGATATAGCAGAATAATTCCCACTATTCAAATGCACATATATTTCAACTTTTTCGGTATCCATGCTTTGAGCTGCAACCTCTTTTGAGAATTTAACTGGTGTTCCCTCTTTGAGCATTTCGATGCCATTGATTGATAGAAAAAGGGTTTTTTCATTAATCTTTATCCCGCTCCTCCCAAGAGCCGCTACAGCGCGTCCCCAATTGGGATCATTGCCATACACTGCGGCTTTCATTAAGGTGGAAGATGCTACAGTTCTTGCAGCAACTCTTGCTTCGTCCAAAGTAGCCGCACCTTCTACGATCACTTCTATGAGCTTTGTGGCTCCTTCACCATCTAGAGCTATTTCCTTCGCAAGGTGGGCACAAACATAATCTACTGCCTCTTGAAATATTCTTTCCCTTTCCCCACCATTTATTTCTTCCATGGACGATTCATTGCTTGCTAAGAAAATAACGCTGTCATTAGTTGAGCCATCTCCATCAATTGTCACCATGTTAAAACTATTATCAACAGATTGACGTAAAACTCTATCTAAACATTCTTTTGAAATATTAGCGTCCGTAGTTAAAAATGCCAACATTGTAGCCATATCTGGATGAATCATCCCAGAACCTTTTGCGGTGCCAGAGATTATAATCTCCGTGCCCCCAATATCAACAGAAATAGTAAATTCTTTAGTTTTGGTATCAGTAGTTAATATCGCACTCGCGAATTCATGATCTCTTTGTTTTAACTGAATAGCCTCAATCCCATTAGATATTAAATCCATTGGCAGCGGAACGCCGATAACGCCAGTGCTGCACACTAGTACCTGTGATACTTCTAAGCCTAATTTCGCGGCGGTATTAGATGCCATTTTTGCCGCATCTTTAACTCCTTGTTGGCCAACTACCGCGTTAGCTATCGCACTATTCACAATTATTGCTCTAGGATCATCCAAAGCAAGGTGCCGCTGACTAAGAGTTACAGGCGGCGCTACAATCTGATTTTTTGTAAATACTCCTGCTGCTTTGGTCTTTTCACCACCTAAAAGTATTGCCAAATCTGTGCCAGGTTGATCTCTAAGACCTGCGCTCACAGAGCCTGCTACAAATCCCTTAGGTGAAGTTAAAGATCCACCTTCAATCTCTTTAAAGAACATAAAAAATATAACCTCTAATAATTCTATCCATTCCTCTCTCTTACTATAGCGTATAGTTAATGATAATGATTACCGTAAAATAGTTAATAATAAAAACTTTGATTGGAATTAAAGTCCGAAAATAGTACCATTTCAATATCGAATGACCTAAAACTTCAGACTAAAGGAATTTTACATTGGTAAGCAAAAGTGATCCATCAAATCCAGCGAGAATTGTTGGAAAAGGGGTACAACGTATAGATGGCGCGGAAAGGGTCATGGGGACTGCTAAATATGGTGCAGATCTCAGTTTACCAAACACACTGCACGCGAAAATTAAGAGAAGCCCGCACGCCAATGCGCGTATAAGTAAAATAAGTATCGAAAAAGCGATCGCCATACCAGGTGTCGTTGCGATCGTCACTTCTAAAGACTTCCCAATTATCGAATTTAGCGATCAAGTAGTGGGCGGAGAGATAACTATGACCCCACGTGATCAAAGAAGGATGCAGCTCGCTGAAGACAAAGTTTTTTATCATGGACAAGCCGTAGCAGCAGTTGCAGCCACAAGTCTAGAAATAGCTGAATTTGCGACGGAAAGCATAGATGTTGAATACGAAGTTTTTGATCCAGTTGTAAATGTCGAAGAAGCTGTAAAAGAAAATGCGCCCTTGGTTCACGATGATTTATATACTTGGGAGTTTGCTGGGTCGCTTTCTGATAAGCCTAGTAACGTAGCTAGGCGCGTCGAACTCAGTAGAGGTGATCCTGCTGAAGCTTTTAAAAACTCTGACATAATTATCGAACGACGTTTTGAAGGAGGCACAGTCCACCAAGGATACATAGAACCCCAAGCTTGCACAGTAGATATAGTGGATGATCATTTAACCGTCCATACCTCAAGCCAAATTAATTTCAATCTCAGAGACACCCTTGCAACAATATTAGGCAGAGATAAAGAAGCAATTACGGTGGTACCTCTAGAGATCGGAGGAGGTTTTGGAGGTAAAGCAGGGTTAGGAATTGAATTCATTACTGCATTATTAGCTATCAAAGCAAATACTGCAGTTAAATTAGTTCTCTCTAGAGAAGAAGTATTTCGATCTACAGGACCAACTTGCGCGCACGTAATAAATATCAAAATTGGAGCGAACCGAGATGGAACTCTAACTGCGTTTCAAGGAGAATACTTATTAGATACGGGCGCCATGACTGGATTCACTCACTCTGCAACCGCAGCCATGACGGGATCATCTCACTACAAATTTAGTGACTTATATATAGATGCGTATGATGTTGTAACAAATAAACCAGTCGCAATGGCCTATAGAGCACCTAGTGGTCCTATAGGAAACTATCCTACTGAAGTGGTAATTGATGAGATCGCTGAAATGATTGGAATGGATCCAATTGAGTTTAGAATAAAAAATGTAACAGAAGATGGAGACCCTTTACCTAACGGATTGAACATGCCTGTTTGGGGCCTAAAAAAGATATTGCAAGCCGCCAGAAATCATCCAGCGTGGACAGACCCTTTACCGAAATCTAGAGGAAGAGGTTTTGCTTCAGCGTATTGGGGAGGTGCGACTCTTACTTCCAACGCAGAGATATATGCAAACCAAGACGCCACGTTCACCGTTCTAACAGGTTCAGTAGACCTTACGGGGACCAGAACCACTATGGCGCAATTTGCTGCAGAAGAATTACAAGTAGAGTTAGATCAGGTGAAGGTAGGGATAGGTGACACTGATTCCGTCGGCCACACAGACGGATCATTCGGAAGCAGAACAACTTTGGCCACAGGTACCGCGGTAATAATTGCTGCTCGGGATACACTGGATAAACTTCAAACGGTCGCAGGAAATTTGTTACGGATCGACCCAACCTATGTGGAGTATAGGAATCAGGTTTTTTCGGCAAAAGATAATGCAGATAATTCTATTACATTATCTGACCTATGTAAGAGTTTAGATGAACCAATCAGAGGAATCGGACTTAGCACTGGATTGCCTGGTGCGCCAACTGCTGCAGCATCAATCGCTGAAGTAGAAGTAGACGATATGACCGGCAGGTCAGAAATAAAAAGATTCACTATATTCCAAGACCCTGGAAATGCCATAAATCCCCTTGCTGTTGAAGGACAAATGCAAGGTGGAGCTGCACAAGGTATAGGATGGGCTCTATGGGAAGTCTATGACATAGATCAAAAAACAGGGATCATAAAAAACCCAAATTTTTTGGACTACAAAATGCCAACGGCAATGGACGTACCTTCAATAGAGACTGTTATAGTTGCCACCCCAAATCCAAATGGACCTCACGGAGCACGTGGAGTAGGAGAAATACCTCTCGTTACCCCGGTGGGAGCAATAGGTAACGCAATATATAACGCAACTGGAGTTAGGTTAACAAAAACACCTTTTAAGTCGGAAACATTATTAAGAGCAATAAAATCTAAAGATCAATAACGGATAAAACTACTTCTTCTTCTTTGCCTTTGTCTTCTTCTTTGCCTTTGTCTTTTTCTTCGTAGAATCTTCTTCTTCTTCAAGGTTTCCTGAGTCTTCAAACGGTGCAATAGCCGCCACTTCGTCATCCGAGTCTAATCGCATTACTCGCACACCCCCGGTGACTTTCCCTTGAACAGGTACTTGGCCTAAAGTTGTCCTAATAACGATACCTTTGCGTGACACTAAAATAATCTCTTGATCACGTTTGACCATTGCAAGACCATTCAATAAGCCAGTTCGGCTGAGAGATGTATTAAAGGTTTTCTGTCCATTAGTACCCCGACCGTGCGGCATATAAAGCTCAGTCTTACTCATCTTTCCGTAGCCTTTTTTAGATATCACAAAAACGAATCGCTCAGGATCAGATAGCGTAACTACTCCTATCACATTATCATCAGCTGGCAATCGGATACCCCGGACTCCACCAGCAGTGGCAGATCTGGGTTTCAATACATTAGATGAAAACCTTAAAGATTTGCCTCGTTCCGTTACTAATACAACTTCGTCATCTGCTTTAGCCATAATGACTGACACTAAATCATCATCAGGTTCTAAATCCATAGCTTTCTTACCTGTACTCCTTACAGAAATAAAGTGTTTTAATGGAGATCTCTTAATCTCACCTTTTCGGGTAACAAAAACTAAGTAATCCGCTTCGGATAAATCTGAAGCAGCCATAATGGTTGTAACTGATTCAGTTGTATCTAAAGGAACTAAATTAGTAACGGGTAATCCTCTAGCAGTACGGCTAACTTCTCCAGGTAATTCAAAACATCGCAATGTTGTCACCCGACCTCTATTTGTAAAGAACAATAAAGTATCATGCGTGTCAGCAACCAAGAGTTTACGCACTGCGTCTTCTTCTCTGGTCACCATCCCTGTTATTCCACGACCTCCACGCCTTTGAATGCGATATGTCTCTGAAGCAACACGCTTAATATATCCTCGATTACTAAGTGTAACTACCACTTCTTGATGAGGTATTAGATCTTCATGGCGAACCTTCTGGAGTTCCGCAACCATGATTTTTGTCCGCCTTTTATCACCATATTTTTCTCTGATATTTGTTACTTCTTCCTTAACGGTATTCGTAATAAGAACTGGGTCTCCTAGTATCCCCTCAAGTTCTGCTATCCGTTCTCGTAGATCTTCAAGCTCGTCCATAATGGCTTTAGATTCCAGAGCTGCAAGCCTTCGAAGTTGCATATCTAATATAGCTTGAGCTTGCCTTTGAGATAAGGTCCAACGTTCTATGAGGGTAATTCTTGCCGCGTCAGCGCTTTCAGCATTCCTAATCACAGCGATGACAGGATCTAAATCATCCAACGCAGTCCTCAAGCCTTCTAAAACATGCGCCCTATCCTGGGCACGACGTAACTCGAAACGAGTACGATTAGTTATTATCTCTCTTCTAAACTGTATGTAATGGAAAATAATTTGCTTAAGCGATAAAACTTGTGGAGCGCCGTTCACAAGGGCCAACGTATTAATGTGAAATGCAGATCTCATAGTCGTATGTTCATATAAATTATTGAGTACCACTTCCGGCTGGGCGTTGCGTTGTAAATCTATACTGACCCGAAGTCCATCTCTGTCTGATTCATCTCGTATTTCCGCAATACCATCGAGTTTTTTCGAACGAACAAGATCAGCAATTTTTTCAACTAAAGATGCTTTATTAACTTGATAGGGCAACTCACTAACGATAATTTGTTTTCTTCTCCCTTTTTCTGCGTCTTCGATAGAAGCCTTCGCCTCCATGACAACTTTACCTTGCCCTGTTGCATAAGCCTGCTTTATACCTGCAACTCCCCGAATCAAACCAGCAGTTGGGAAATCGGGACCTTTTATATGCTCCAATAATTCTTCAAGAGTAGCGTCAAAGTCGCCACCTATATCAGTCTCACGCCATCTATCCAAAGCAAATAGAATAGCATCACAAACTTCTCTCAAATTATGTGGAGGGATACTAGTCGCCATCCCAACAGCTATGCCTGAAGCTCCATTTAGAAGCATGTTCGGCAGCTGAGTTGGTAATACAACAGGTTCCTTTTCTGAGCCATCAAAATTATCTGTAAAGTCTACGGTTTCACGATCGATATCGGTTAACATTTCCTCGGCTATCGAAGTTAGGCGTGCTTCCGTATACCTCATCGCAGCGGGGGGATCATTATCAACAGATCCAAAGTTCCCTTGCCCATCCACAAGAGGATACCTAAGAGAAAATGTTTGGGCTAAGCGCACCATAGCTTCATAGACAGGAGAATCTCCGTGCGGATGGTATTTAGCTAGAACGTTACCAACCACCGTCGCACTTTTTCGATAAGCTGAATTATTACGCATACCTTGGTCGTACATCGAATAAAGGACTCTTCTTTGTACAGGTTTCAAACCATCTCTTACGTCGGGTAATGCTCTAGATACAATTACGCTCATAGCGTAATCGAGATAAGCGGAACGCATCTCCTGCTCTAAGCCTACTGAACGCTCGACCATAAACACTTCCTAAAAAATTATAATTAATATTTGCTTGGATAAGGAATAGAATCTGACGAATCTATCTTCCCTCAACTCATAAATTGCGGAAAACCTTATCTCAACATACTATGGTGATTTTACCATTTAGGAAATTCTAGCTCAACCTAATAGCACTAGATAAGTGATTTAATTATGTTAAATTACCACAAATAGGGCATTCTAGAGGGGTTTAAGGGGGGTTAAGCTTTGGTCTTAGATTGCGTTCGAAGACATCGGGTGCACATTTTAACCTGCTTCCTACCTCCGGAAGGAGAATCCACAAAAACCTTCTGAACGTTTACATTCCACCTTCGATTAGTTTTATGGTGCGAATGGCTAACGGACTTACCAAACATTGGTCCTCGACCACATATATCACATCTAGACATTATCTTATCCTGGAAAACAAATTTGACGACTGTATAAGAACGGTATATAAAATTCGTATGGAACATGTTACTTTATTTGCCAACTGAAAACAACAAATTATGATTAGATACAGGAAATGTATCTGGAAAGTGAATAATTGTTGAATAAGGGAAAAAAAACAAAAGAAACTTATAATGGGCAGGATTTTTTCCAACTCCTGCAAGCTTCAACTCAGTGGTTAGATGAAAATGCTAGTTTCATAAATTCATTGAATGTTTTCCCCGTTCCCGATGGCGACACCGGAACTAATATGGTTCTAACGCTTAAAACAGCCTTAAGAGAAGCAGAGAAAACGTTAAATGAAAGCGTCGAAAAAGTGTCTAAAGCAATAGCGTATGGTGCGTTGCTCGGAGCAAGAGGCAATAGTGGAGTAATTCTATCGCAATATTTGAGTGGCCTTGCGCAAGCCTTAGATCAAACAGATGTTTTAGATTCAACTAACTTGCCTAACGCTCTAGTCATGGCAGCTCAAGCAGCAAAAAAAGCAATGAGTAACCCAGTAGAAGGAACAATGATAACCGTAGCTCGAGTTGCTGGAGAAGCATCCAAACTAGTTTCAGCTGGTTCTTTTTCAGATCAATTAATGGCTGCGGCAAAAGGTGCGGAAGAGGCAGTTGAAAAAACTCCTGAGCAATTAGATGTACTCAAAAAAGCCGGGGTAGTTGATTCGGGAGGGAAAGGACTTGCTCTTATCCTTAGGGCCGCAGCTAATTACCATATGGGAATAGATTTAGGTGCCCCTACTCAGAGCATAGCTCCTATATACATAGATCAAAATTGGATTACAGAATCTGACGAGGATCATTGGGGGTTTTGTACAGAGTTTGTTTTAGTTAACCCAATTCATAAAACACCAGTGATCCGAAAGAAAATGGAGGATTTTGGGGAGTCCGAATCATTTGTAGAAGGCGAGAATATATTAAGAGTACATTTGCATTCTCGTGCACCAGAAGACGTGATTATGGCCGCAAACGAACTGGGTGATCTGGAGCAAGTTGCTATAAGAGACATGGATCAGCAACAAAAGATATTTGTTGCTGATCATCAGGGGAATAAATTAGATAATCAAACTGGCTTGGTCTCGGTGGTTACAGGTCCTGGTTTATTGAAAGCGATGAGGAGCCTAGGAGCCAGCGCCTTTATATGGGGAGGCAGAACTATGAACCCTAGTACGGAAGAAATATTAGAAGCTATTGAATCTATACCGTATTCTGATGTTATTATTTTGCCTAACAACAAAAATACCATTGCCGCATGTCAGATGGCCAAGCAACTCACAAAAAAAAGACTAGAAATCATTGACACGGAATCTATGACCCAAGGTATAGCAAGTTTAATCTCATTCGTAGAAAATGAAAGTCTTGAAAGTAACAAAAAGAGAATCCAAGAAGCTCTCAATGATTTGAGCTGGGGAGAGGTGGCAGAAGCAACAAGATCAGGAAATAACGAAAACATCTCCTATTCTGCAGGAGACAGTATCGGATATTCAGAAGGGCGTCTAGTAACAGCAGCAAAAGACCCAGTAGATTGTGTGATGAACTTATTAAGCCACATTGAACCTGAGGCAGAATCTATTTGCACGTTATACTGTGGAACAGGAGCAGTAGAACAGGAGATTAATAGATTAGCAAATCTTATTGGAGCAAAATGGCCTGAAATCGAACTAGAGTTAATCGATGGAGGCCACCCTGTATACCGTTACATGGTAGCAATTGAGCAATAAATATTAACTTATAAGGGAGGAAACATGAGCACATCAAAATCCGAGGTGATACAAATCGTCACAGATAGTACATCCGATATTGACCCAAATGCTGCATCCGATTTAGGAATCCACGTGGTTCCTTTATATGTGCATTTTGGGGAAGATTCATATAAAGATTCCATCGACATATCAGCAGACGAATTTTATGAAAAATTGGTGGGGGGAACCATCTCGCCAAAAACATCTCAACCAACGCCTGAAGATTTTGCAGATATTTACAGGGACCTCGCAGCAAAAGGGCCTGTACTCTCCATGCACGTTTCTAATCTACTCAGTGGCACAATGAATTCAGCTACTCTAGCGCGAGATATAGTCTTGAAAGAGATGCCCGAAGCTCAAATTACAGTGGTTGACACATTTTTGGCATCATTAGGTTTAGCTAATGCTGTCATCGAAACAAAGAAATTCTGCGATGATGGTGCATCTCTCGAAGAAGCCGAAGAGTTTGCGAAGTCGATTTCCGCTCGAACACGAATCATAGTTAGTGTGGACACCCTTGAATATTTAGTCAGAGGTGGACGAATCGGAAAAGCCAGGGGACTAGTTGGAGGTTTAATTCAAATAAAACCAATCCTCCACTTAGTAGATGGAGAAATACATCCTTACGAGCAAGTACGGACCACAAGAAAAGCAAGGAGTCGTTTGATATCGATTGTTACTGAACAAAAAGATAGCATCGTTGGAGCCGCGGTGGCGACAACTACTGAACTTGATCTGGCTAACGAAATAGCTGGCACATTAAAAACTGAACTTGGGCTTAAAGAAATTCCAATTTTCCGGATTGGCCCTGTGGTAGGTACCCACGGTGGGCCTGGAACTGTTGGTGTGGCATTCGTTTTAGATGCATAGTTGATACAGGAGTCAAATATTGACCCAATCAAGATTTCCAGAAAACGATATGGAGCCCGAAAAATCTGACTCCTCCGAAGCTAGATTTCTGGCACTAACAAAAATACTAAGTCTAGAACAAGATTTAGGTTATACAGACACGTCTGTAGTGGGAGGCATAGATCAATTTCTTGAAAAAACAATCCCACAGATAAATATGCAAGGTGAAAGCTTAAACAAATATAAAATCAACCGACCTCAATATGAATTGCTCGACCTGGAAGGCAGAAAAAAATGGGTCACTCTAACACTGGAATATCTGCGCTCTATGGCCTTAAACAATACTTCCGAGCATCAACCCTCTGCTCTAGCGTATGGCATTGAAGAGGAAAGAAGCCCATCTCCAGGCCAATTGAGGCACTCCTACACGAGGAAAAAGAGGAGTAGTACCCTGAGCTCGCCTAACTTGACTAAACCACAGAAAAGCAGGAAGACCACGTCACTTAAAACCCCTTCATCCATAGATGATCCTATTGAAATAAATAAAAGATGGGAAAAAGCATTCCAAAAAATGGGGATAAAATCTTATCGTGATTTGTTGTGGGTATTCCCAAGGCGATATATGAGAGTAAAAAGAATTTCGGAACTAGTTGATCACGAGCACCAAGCAATAGCAGGAACAATAATCAAAATGTTTGACTCACAATATTCTGGGCGTGGTCGTAAAGGCTTTGTGCAAGCAACCATACAAGACAAAAGTGGTAGTATCACTGCTGTTTGGTTTGGAAGAAAATGGATAACAAGATCATTAAAAAAAGGTCAGCAGGTAATGCTGGTGGGACGTTCTACTAGTTTCCGCGGTAAAATTCGATTTAACGTCGAATCCCAAGAGCAAATCAGCGCGAAATCTTCGTCAATATATGGCTCTATACTGCCAATTTACCCTCTTAGCGAAGGAATAACTCAAAGAACAATGAGAAACCTAATTGAAAACGCTCTGGAACACTGTCTGCCATTAATAGAAGATTATTTGCCTCCACAAATATTAGCTGAAGAAAATCTCCCAGCTTTAGATAAATCCATCAAAATGATTCATAATCCCCAAAATCTCGAAGACCAGGAAAAAGCCCGGAATCGCATATCCTTTGACGAGGTTCTTATGCTACAACTTGGCCTATTAAAAAGGAAAAAAAATCAACAAAAAGAACTTGGAACATCTATATCAACTAACGAAGAAGTCCTAGATGCTTTTGTGGACCGATTGCCGTTCACTTTAACCAAAGACCAGAAAAAATCAATCTCAGAGATTGGTTCGGACATGAAAGAATCAGTCCCCATGATGAGGCTTCTACAAGGAGATGTTGGAAGCGGAAAAACCGTGGTAGCAGCAGCTTCCTTAGTAGTTGCAGCAGCAAGCGGCTACCAAGGAGCGCTCATGGCACCAACTGAAGTGCTTGCAGAGCAACATTTTAAAACCTTAACTGATATTTTTAGTCAAGGTACCAGAGAAGAAGATGATGGAGGTCCATATCGCGGTTTTTCAGGAGTAATTCCAAATAAAACCATAAAGGTATCTTTACTTACAGGGAGCATGCCTAGCGGAGTCAAAACTTCGATTCAACATCTAATAAGAAATGGTGAAGTAGATATAGCGATTGGGACTCACGCATTAATTCAAAAAGATGTTGAATTTAGAAGTCTTGGTCTTGCAGTTGTTGATGAACAACACAGGTTCGGGGTAAACCAAAGAGCTTCGCTCAGAGAAAAAGGTATGTCTCCGCATCTGTTGGTTATGACCGCAACTCCGATTCCTAGAACTTTGTCACTCGCCCTATATGGAGATCTGGATGTCACTACCATATCTGAGATGCCGCCAGGAAGACCGGCTATAAAAACCAAAGCTTTATTCCCTCAAGAAAGAGAAAAAGCTCACAATTTTATAAGGAAAGAGGTTGAAAAAGGTCACCAGGCTTTCATCATTTGCCCTTTAGTTGAAGAATCAGAATCAATAGAGGCAAAAGCAGCAATAGAAGAGCATGGAAGGTTACAGAAAAATATATTCCCTGACCTGTCGGTTGGGCTTTTACATGGACGCATGAAATCCAGTGACAAAGAGGCCGTAATATCACAATTTCGAAACGGAGACTTACAAATACTCGTATCAACCGCAGTCATTGAGGTTGGAATAGATATACCAAATGCCACCGTAATGATGGTGGAAGGTGCCGAAAGATTTGGATTATCACAACTACACCAATATAGAGGGAGAGTAGGACGCGGTAAAAACAATAGCTACTGTATCCTTGTCAGCGACTCTGAGTCTCCTGAAGTCAGAGATAGACTAAATATTATGGAACAAACAGATGACGGATTTAAATTATCAGAAGCCGATTTACAAATGCGGGGCCCAGGCGAATTTTTTGGAACCAAACAGAGTGGTATTCCCGATCTAAGTCTAACCTGGATCAGCGATCTTAAATTCATAGAAAACATTCGATCGCGGGCCTCAAATATCCTGGATTCAGATCCTCAACTTAAAACAAGTTCACACAAAAATTTAAGCAACGAGCTAAATAGGTTCTGGGAAAGAGCAAAGGAGACACCCGAAGGAGGTTAAAACATTTATGTTATATTACTCGAAGGGCAATAACCCAAATGTGAAAAGACCAGGGAATAATGATAATTAAAATTATTGAGGAACTATTGATCGCTGCCGCTGAATCAGCACAAAAAACTGGAAAGCTGCCCCGCTTTACCTTGCCAGAATTAGCAATAGAGTGGCCACAAAACCTGGAACATGGAGACTATGCCTCCAGCCTCCCACTCAAAATGGCTAGATCAGCAGGGCTTGACCCATATCAAATCGCCGAAATTCTACGTGAAGAAATTAATACTACGGAAGAAATTGAATCCGTTAGCGTCGCACCGCCTGGATTCTTAAATTTTAAAATGGATTCATCTTGGATGCGATCGCAAGTTCAAGAAATACTATCAAAAGGCGAAAAGTTTGGGAATTCAGACATTGGTCATGGTCAAAGTGTTCAAGTTGAATTTGTAAGCGTAAATCCAACTGGCCCCATACACGTAGGACATGGCCGAGGAGCCATTTTGGGAAGTACTCTAGCGAATTTACTAATGGCAACGGGCCATAATGTTCAAAGAGAATACTACATTAATGATGCAGGTAATCAAATCAATAATTTTGCTCGCTCCCTATGGGTTAGGTATTTGCAGTCACTCGGATTAGAAGGAGAAATGCCAGAAGAAGGCTACTTGGGTCAATACATGATCACTCTTGGAGAAGAAATAGCGATTAAATATGGCAAAAAATTTATTGAGGATGAACCTGCTAATCTTGAACATATAGCCCAGATTGGCATGGAAGAAATGCTGGGCGATATAAAAAATGACCTATCAGATGTCAACGTACAATTCGATAAATGGTTTAGTGAAAAGTCCCTGTTCGAGGCAAAAACATATGATGAAGCTATCGAGTTATTAAAAAAGAACGGACATACCGCCGAACGTGAAGAAGCGCTTTGGTTCACCGGGTCTCTTCTCGGGGATAGTCGAGATAGCGTCCTAGTTAGGAGAACTGGTGCGCCCACCTATTTTGCATCTGACATAGCGTATCACTATGACAAATTCATTAAGAGAGAATTCGATAGGGTTATAAATATCTGGGGCGCGGATCATCAGGGGCATGTTCCAAGGATGAACGCTGTGATGCAAGCTCTAGGTGTAGATGAAAATAAGTTAGAGTTTATATTAGTTCAATTGGTAACCCTAAAAAAAGGAGGCTCTACTTTACGGGTATCAAAAAGAACTGGAGATATATTAACCTTATCTGAAGTTATAGAAGAAGTTGGGGCAGATTCCTGCAGGTACTTCTTTTTATCTAGATCCCCTGACTCTCAAATGGATTTTGACATGGACTTAGCTAAAAAAGAGGCTCCGGAAAATCCAGTCTACTATATACAATATGCCTACGCGAGAATTGCCAGTATATTAAGAGATGTACCTGCAAATCTTAGTGGACCCGATCAATCCGGCGGGAAATTATTGGTTGAACCGGAAGAAGAAAACCTTATAAGACAGATGGTTAGATTCCCTGAAGTCATAGAATCGTCGGCAAAAACCTTAGAGCCACACCATTTGACTCACTATACCTTGTCACTAGCATCCGATTTCCACGAATTCTATACAAAACACAGGGTACTCGGGATTGAGGAAAATCTTAGTCTAGCCAGAATAGATTTAATTAAAGCTACTCAAACTGTTTTGCGAAACGCTTTAAATTTGATGGGTATGACTGTACCAGAAAAAATGTAACAGCATTATAAAATCTCCAAATAAACATCTGAAACACAGTAGTCCCTTTAATACGATACGTTAGGAGCAAGAAATGAAAACTCTAATACACAATGCAACGGTAGTTCAAAATTTCGAGAAAAACGAAATACAGTACCAATGCAGTATTCTAATAAACGAAGACGGTATTATTGAAGAGATAGGCGATTCAACAGGTTTTGCAGACAGGAAAAATGATTTCGATATCATACCTATGGATAGCAAAGTAATAATGCCAGGATTTATTAACTGCCACACGCATTTAACTGCAACTCTAGGGCGAGGGATTAATGAAGATGTAGGTTTCCCACCTATCTTACCCTATTCTCAACTATTTCAATATTCCCATCTCTCAGATGAAGAGACAGGAATCATGGCTACGCTGGGAGTATTAGAAGGAATCAGAAGCGGAACAACAACTTTCGTTGAACTAGGTAAGGATGTTGAAAAATATGCTTCTGCAATATCTGACACCGGAGCTCGTTTCTTCCTAGGGGAAATGATGACCGATTTAACGTATAACGTAATACAAGCAGGAAATGAACTGAAATCAAAAGAAGATTTTTCTGAAAAATTAGCGGATCAAGCTTACCAAAGAGCAGTAAATTTATTTGAATCCTGGGATGGGAAAACCCAAGGGAGAATCAAAGTTATTTTCTCTCCCGGAACAGCAGATAGTGTCTCCCCATCAATGTTAAGAAAATCAAGGGAATTAGCGGAGTCCAGAAAAACATTCTATACAATACATTTATCACAGAGCCATCAAGAAGTTAATGGCATAAAAAATGCTTGGAACCTCACCCCAACCGAATACTTAGACGCTCATGATTTTTTAGGACCTTCCTTAATAGCTGCTCACTGTCGATACGTCGATCAAAAAGAGATCGATCTACTGGGGCAATTCTCTGTAGGAATATCGAATAATCCTGCAATTGCAGCCAGAAGGGGTGCCGCAGCACCTATAACGGAATTGATTCAAGCAGGGGCTAATATAGGTATTGGAACGGACAATATGGCTGAGGACATGTTAGAAGCGGCTAGAACTGGCTACTTCGCCGAACGTGTTCGAAAGAACAATGAAACTAATCCAACTCCAAACGATGTTCTTGGTTGGGCTACAACAGGAGGAGCAGAAATAACAAACAGCTTAGACACATTAGGTTCACTATATATCGGTAAACAGGCAGATCTAATCGCCGTCAATTTTAAAAAATCTCACTTGACTCCAAATCTGAGAGTCGTTTCCAATTTCATAAATAACGGTGTGTCCAGTGATATTGAGTCAGTTATGGTACAAGGAAAATTAATCATGCATGATAACAAGATACTGAATATAGACGAAAATTATATAATTAGGCGGGCGCAGGTAATCGCAGAAAAATCCTGGGGAAAATTGCTTGAAGCTTACCCAAAAATGGAAATGCCAATAGCATTAGACGGAATTTAATCTAGCAGAAAGGGACCAGAGTTGACTAAACTAATTTGTATTACAGGCGCGCGTCATGTAGGGAAAACAACGGTACTAGAAACTCTAATACCCGTTATCATCCGTAGTGGATACACCGTTGCGGCAGTCAAATATTCCACCCACGCTCATGAGCTAGATACTCCCGGGAAAAATTCATGGCGGCTTAAACAAGCGGGTGCAGAAGTTACTGCGATGGTAACACCAAAGGAAATAGCAGAATATCGTCCAGTAAAAACTCCAATAAAAATCAGTGACTTTATAGACCTGTACCGAGAATATGATGTTGTCCTAACAGAAGGAATATCTCAAGATAACTATCCTACCGTTGAAATATTACGGAAAGAGGTCAACACGATCCCAAACAATGAAATAATTAACAGGGTTGCAACAGTTTCTGATACAGAAGTAGAAACAAACTCAACGATGTTTAGTTTTGATCAACTAGATAATCTCGCTGAATTTTTAATAGAGGGATTCATTAATTAGTTCTATACCTACCAAAAACCCCAGTTTCTGGCTTACACACCTTACAGGCACGAAAACCAGCACGCTTGGCTTCTTTTATATCATGAAAGTACACCCTGTTGGATTCTTTGGTTCTTCGACCAGGAGGGCAATTAGGCCTGCAAAATATCTTTGTGGTGATACAAGCGTTCACTAATACTTTTTTTTCTGAACTCATTTTTATCTTACCTGGGTAGTCCTAAACCTCTTTGAGCGATAATATTTTTTTGTACCTCCGTGGTACCTCCTGCGACGCTTATCGTTCTACTCAAAAACGCATTGGAATTCAAAAACCCATTAACCGGTAACGGCACCTTAAGTTTATTGGTCGGCAAAAGATTACCATACTCACGTAATACTTGAGATAAATAAAGGTAAACTTTTTGAGTTATTTGATCGCCCCAAAATTTAGTCATTGAGGCCTCCTTCACTGGAATATCACCTTTGCTTTGCATCCAGCCAACTCTAAAAGACAAGGTTCTCATAGTCTCAATTTCCAAACGTAAATTTGCTAATTGATTTCGCACCACTGGATTATCTAAAGGTTGTTCTCCTAAACGGCCAATTTTTCTGCAATAGTCGATGAACTGGTCTAATATACGCAATAACATAGCTGGCCCCTGAATGTTAGAACGCTCAAAACTTAGGGTGGTCATCGCAGCATACCAACCACGGTTCTCTTCACCAATTATATTATTTGCAGGAACCTTAACATCTTCGAGGAAAATCTCATCCCACCTATGCCTACCTAGAGCATCAGGGATGGCATTTACGGTTATACCTGGTAAATAGTCACCCTTTTCATCTTTCAGTGGCATCAACAGATAAGTTATACCTCTATGTTTGGGAGCATCTGGATCTGTACGAGTGAGGATATGCATCCAATCTGCTCGGTAAGTACTCCAGATCTTTTGGCCATTGATTACATAATTATCGCCCTGCTTTACGGCTCTGGTCTTTAAACTCGCAAGATCAGATCCAGAATCCGGTTCGCTAAAACCTTGAGAAACATAACTGATTTCAGCCGAGGCCATTTTAGGCAGAAAATAATCTTTTTGCCATTGTTGTCCGGCTACCATTAAAACCGGTGCTACGAGCCCTCCACCCAAACTTTCGGGAGCTCCTGCATAAGCCATTCCTTCTCTATACGCCATTTGGGTCTCGATACCTGCATCCTTCCCACCAAACTCTTCCGGCCAATGCATAGTCCACCAACCTTTAGCAACAAGTTTTTTTTCAAACTCGTTAATCAAAGATTCTAGGTCCTCATTTTCATGATCCCAGGAAAGACCATAATAAATTCCTTCTCCATCCCCATATCCTTTGGGATCCCATTCTTTTCTGGTAAAATCAATGGCCTCTTGCCTTAAAGCCTCATCTTCTGGTGAAAATCGAAAGTCCATTTCAGACGCCCCCTTGTTTTTATTTAACCAGTGTCAATTGTCAAATATATATGTACGCTGTCTGTGGTAATATGCCGTCTCAAAACGTAAAAACCATTATACGCAGTGATTATACCACTAAGGACCTATACAAAGCTCATGCAGCAAACTGGATCAAATTTAAAGTTCTCACAAACGCAAAGTATTAGAGACAGGCCGCTTGACACACGAAAAGATTTTTTCTGATACAATGGCTCCATTGGCCTGAAGGGCGGCCTGCAAGATCGGACGGATATTAAGGGTATAACTGGATTTTAAATTACTTATTGAAAGTTGGCACTGCTCCCTCCTCCTAGCTTCGACCATTCAGGAAAAACACATTTTTTAAGGAGTCTAGTCACAATGACTATGGATAAAACTTTGACCTGTCGTGATTGTCAGGAGGAATTTACTTTCACAGCCGGCGAGCAGGAATTTTACCAGCAAAAAGGTTTCACAAATGAGCCAACGCGATGCCCATCGTGTAGAACCGCGAGAAAACGATCTCGAGATGGTGGCTACACAGGTGGCGGAGCTTACTCATCTGGTGGAGGTGGATTCGGAGGACGCAGAGAGAGGCAAATGTTTGCTGTCGTATGCGCCGAGTGCGGAAAAGACACAGAAGTTCCATTTAATCCTCGCGGAGACCGACCAGTATACTGTTCTGACTGTTATCGAGCACAAAGAGCTTAGATAACTACTAACTTTTATACCGCCGGTTTATTTTTAGGTAAATACCACAAATATTAACCCATATGACCGTGTGTCTGGTGTTTGGTTTCAGATATTATAGAAAGGAATATTGATGACAACCCCTAGGAGGAGATCATCTAAGACCCAATCGGTCGTTCCGCCAACCGCCGATATGGTTGAAGAATGTCCACCGCATCACTGGTTAGTTGTAGCTGGTAGACAAACCTGTAAAAAATGCGACTTAGAACAAGCTGTACCTGCGATGACTGATACCAGAACAACCACTTGGCAAAGAAGAACCGCAGAAAAAGAAGACGGTACAACTGCTAAGCTGCCGGAGGAAAACAGCGATACAGCTGAAACACCCAAACAAGAAGCAAAAAACAATACAAATGAAGAAGATGAACCTATAACGTAGTTTCAATCCCACATTCACCCAAGGAGAATTCATATCTCAATATTACCACCACCTTGGCGAGACAAAACCCAATCGAATTACCTATATCACTATATATTGAAGATATTCAACTAAAAGATTCCATTATGCAACTTCAAAAAAGAATTAAACCGAAAAACAAACAAGAAGGTCGCTCACACAGGAGTAAGCGTACTGTAAAAAAAGACGCCCTGTTCGGTAACATTACAATTTCCAAATCTGTATCTCGAGCTTTAGATGAGATGGGATATACGAAACCAACGGAAATTCAACTGGAGTCCATTCCAATATTATCAAAAGGCAACGACGTTGTTGGGAAGGCTCAAACTGGAACAGGAAAAACAACCGCTTTTGGAATCCCGCTTGTCCAAAGCATAGACCCTACAAAACAGGTAACTCAAGGCATTATCCTGGTACCTACCAGAGAATTAGCATCCCAAGTAAGCACAGAAATACGGAAATTAAGCGAATTTCTACCAATTAGAACAATAGCTTTATATGGCGGTCAATCAATCAACAAACAAATAACAGATCTAAGAAAAACTCCACACATCATAGTTGGAACACCAGGAAGAATACTCGACCACATAAGCAGGGGAACCATCAAATTAAATAATATAAGCTTTGCTATATTGGACGAAGCAGACCAAATGCTAGATATAGGATTTGCCGAGGACATGGTAAAGATCATCGGGTTCACACCAAGAACAAGGCAAACTGCTTTATTTTCAGCAACAATTCCTAGGACAATAAAGAGACTAATTAGCCGTTTCCTGCGCAATCCATCATGGATACAAGTAGGAGCAGAAATTGATGCAGCAGATACTATTAAACAAATTTACTACGAAGTAGCAGATCAAGATAAATTCAAAGGATTAAGTGAACTCCTGTCTTATAGCTCTAAAGAGAATAAAGCGCTCGTATTCTGCAGAACCCAAATAGGAGTAGATAGGCTTACAAAAAGGCTGAGAAATTCTCGGTTTGATGCCAAGTCAATACATGGAGGGATGAGCCAATCCCAAAGAGAACGAGTGATTAGAGACTATAGATCTGGAACTCCAAAAATTTTAGTTGCCACAAATCTAGCCGCCAGAGGCTTGGATATTCCCGAGATCTCTTATGTAATTAATTACAATATGCCTGGGAATATAGAAGAGTATGTTCATAGAATCGGGCGTACTGGAAGAATCGGGAATCTTGGAACTGCAATAACGTTCGTAGGCGAAGACGATTTTAACATGATGGGATTATTAGCAAAAAGATTTGGTGAAAATCTTAAAAAGGGACGCCTCAATCTCTATAAAGCTTAAGAGAGCAAACTCCCCATACTCTTATTCATTCATCAAACCATTCCGATAACGCAGCAATATTAAAATCTAGCCATTGGCTATTAAGATTAATTCTTTCTAGCGATTGCTCTACAGTTCGAGTAGCAGCCGGAACAGGATTGGCATTAAAAAATTCTTTAACATCAATTGCATCCTCTGCAGTATTAAAAGCACCTGTTATTGACACTAGTCTCATAACAGCAAACCCCCCTCCTCCGTAGCGTCGATCAAATTCTTTCCAATTATCTTTCATGAATTCCCAAGTGCTTCGCAAGGCGTAAGGGTTTGCTGCCAATCCCATTATGATTCTTGGAGTGTCTTGTATACGAATAACATCTGGATCCAGAGAGAGTTCCAAAGCACGGGTAATTAAATCTGGCTGTTTAAATCTGGTCAAAGCTCCCTGGATTCTAACTTTTTCTTCCTGCAAATCAAAACTGTCCGATAGTTGCAGTAGTTGTTCGAATGTGACAGTATCTCCTGATTCTGCAGCTAATCCGTATGTAACTGCCCGTAAGTCAGGACTAATAGAAACCTTATCAATCAAAAATTGTTGAAACCGCTTATTAGCTTCGTCTAAAACATTGTCATTTCCAAAATGTCCTCCTTGATTTAGAGCCACACTCCTAAGCAAAGAGGTCAAATGAGTTTCATCTGAGTTGCCTTCCCAGCCGACACGTTCAATAACTCCTCTAAATAGTGATTCGCTGGACGCATAAAATTCTTCTACAAATGGTTGCTCAAAGAGTAACCGCTCCAAAGAAGAAAGTTGACCGGCAATAGCTGCCCATACGCTATAATTGTCATCTTTATCATAAGAATTAAGCAAAGATAGGTAATCATTAGCAGTGGTAAATCTGGCCCGAACTAGAGCGAAAGTGTCTTCTAAAAGGCCTAGCCTATCAGAGGGGTCCAACTCTGCTGAATTTACAGCCTTTGAAAGAGCATCCAATTCGTTTGGGCCATATTTAACCCTATAAAACCCGGTAGTCCCAGAGTTAATTTTTATCCAGTCTGAATCTTTCATTTTAGAGAATTTCGTCGTTCTATCAGTCATTAACTGAGCATGTTCATCACCTTCTCCAGCAGATATGGATGTAATAGGTACATGCCATAGAGTAGAATCATTGTTCGGGCCTGAATACAAAAATCTCGTTTGAGTTAAATCAATATCGGTATTTCCATCAGAAGAACGCTTTTTTTCTATCTCTATCAAAGGATAGCCTACTTGCTTAATCCAAGTATCCATCATTGCCGGTACGTTAGTCCCTGAAGCAATCTCCATTGCGGACCAAAGATCCTTTCCTTCAGCATTAGAGTAAGCATTTAGTTTTAGGTATTCCTTTAATCCAGATTGGAAAATTTCTGGCCCAAGAAATTCTTCTAACATCCTAATAATTGACGCTCCTTTGCTGTAACTAATCGCATCAAAAAGTTGGCTAACTTCATCTGGATTGCGCACCTCTGATTCGATAGGATGGCTATTTTCTAGACCATCCAAACTCATACCAGGAGCTACATCCTCTGATATGAATTGGGTCCAAACTTGCCAATCAGGATATAAATTGTCGGTCGCCTTAGTAGCCATCCATGAAGCGAAACTCTCGTTTAACCACAAATCGTTCCACCAAGCCATCGTAACCAAGTCACCAAACCACATATGTGCCATCTCATGGGCTATGATCTCGACAATCCTCTGACGAGTACCTGGAGACGAACTATCCTCGTCAAAAAGCAAGGCGACCTCCCGATATGTTACTGCACCCCAATTTTCCATGGCGCCAGCTGCAAAATCAGGAATAGCAATATGATCTAATTTTTCCAAGGGGTACTTTATTCCAAAATATTGGTTGTAGTATTCCAAAAGGTCAACTGCAGTATCTAATGCAAATCTTCCTCTATTTTCTTGCCCCTCTGTAGTCCACACTCTTACTAAAGTATCGTTATCGCCTTTAGCTTCAATACTTTTCATTTGACCGACGACAAAAGCGAGTAGGTATGTTGACATTAAGGGAGTAGGTTTGAATCGAACCATTACGTTTCCATCGTTCAATAATTCTCTACCCGATTCAAGAGTGTTAGTTATTATCTCTAAATCTGGTTTCACTGTCATTGAAACCTGAAAGGTTGCCTTAATTGCTGGCTCGTCCCAACATGGGAAACAACGACGAGCATCTGTAGCCTCAAACTGGGTTACCGCCATTTTTTTATCTTCGCCATTAAAATCTACATAATTGCTGATATAAAACCCATGAAGCTGATCATTAAGAATCCCTCTAAACTCCATATGCAATTTCGCTGACCCAACCTGAATAGGTTCTTCGAACTCTATGGATGCCGTTTCGGTATCTTGATCATAAGTTACTAGGCCTTTCATTTCTGACCCTGATTCCAGTTGCAAATACGCGTGGTCTATTTCTAGTTCAATAGAATTTAGAACAATCAAATTTGTCTCTTCCAAAACAGATATATCTATTGTTTCGTCTCCCGAGAATGTTTCCTTCTCAAGATCAGGAGATAATCTAATGGTGTAGTTAGATGGCATAACATTGGACGGCAGTAGCGAAAATCCACTATTATTATTATTGGTCACAGTTTGATCCTCCAGATAATTGGTGTAAAGATATGTTAGCACTACATAGGTGTGAAATCTCAACTGGATCCAATCTTAGAAGGATCATCCCTTCAATTTTGAATCTAAATTAACTGATACTATCGACTGGAAGATGATAATACAGGAGCGCGAAAAGCACGTGAATCGAATTTATCAAAAAAATATGGATTATAAGCACGCCACATCTGCGTCTTCATCTTTCCATATTAACGATATGAAATGATCACCATTAAATGAAAAAGGCCGCGAAAACTCCAAAATATTATTATGGATGGAATATTGTTCTAGCTAGTTTTTTGGCCCACTTAGCATACGCTGAACAATACTCTTCTACGCTGGGACTTTTCATGCGTCCATTACAAAATGAATTTTCTTGGAGCCGCTCTCAAATAGCGGTAGTGCAAACGATTTCTCGAGTTTTGGAAGCTCTAGTAGCCCCTTTTATAGGTCCTATAATTGACAGGTTCGGTACCAGATCAGTGATACCAGTAGGAGCAATCATAGCTGGAATCTCACTTATAGCCACGACTTTTATTGACGAGCTTTGGCAATTCTATCTACTTAGGGGAGTGGCTGCTGCCATTGGGTTTTCACTAATGGGGTTTCTTGTAACAAGTATAGCTATAAATAATTGGTTCGTTAAAAAAAGAGGGCGAGCATTGGCTATTGTTAATACAGGAAGCACTTTAAGTAACGTTATTTTAATGCCTGTGTCCGTCTATGTTATATCACAATCAGGTTGGCGATCTATGTTCTTTGTATTTGCAATTATCACTTGGGTGGTTGTATTAATTCCTTCAATAACATGGATGCGACGAAGACCAGAAGATATGGGTTTACATCCAGATGGAGAAGATCCTCAGAATGCTTTAGAGAGCTCTGAAACAAATTCGGAAATACGGGAACCAGTTTGGACACGAATCGAAGCGATGAAAACTTCTGCATTTTGGTTGATATCTATGAGTTTTGCAGTAGCCAGCTTCGCATTTCAAGGGATTAATATAAGTATGGCCCCTTACATGCAAGATTTAAGTTACAGTGATGCAATCGTAGCTAGTGCATTATTTTTTCGAGCCATAGTAATGACAATAGGGTTACCGATAATGGGCCTGATTGCGGAAAAGGCTCAATACGCCTTAATAAGACTGCTGCCGTTTGCATTGCAAGGAACAGGTTCGCTATTTTTATTGTTTGGCGAAAATCCAATAATCCTTTTTGTGGGATTGGCTATCTACGGTTTAGGAGTAACAGGTATCGGCGTAACACAAGAAGTTATTTGGGCAAATTATTTTGGCAGATATAGCCTAGGAAGAGTAAGATCCGCAGGGTTTGTTGCTACATTTGGGGCCGGGGCAACTGGGCCTATTTTTATGAACTTGGTTTACGATTTTCTGGGCTCTTACAAACCAGCACTCATGCTATTTCTGTTATTTTTCTTCGTCGCTTCGATACTAATAATTTTCGCTCACCCTCCCAAGCCTCCAAAATATATAACAGTCTAAATTAATTTACTTGGGTTGCAGTATAACTAAAGGCTTCGCCATTAATATAGCGAAAGCAGAAACAATATAGACCACAGCGAATAAAATAAGAGCATAATAGTAATCCCCCATAATATCGTACACAAAAGTACCAGAAAGGGGGCCACCAGCCTGAATTATTAATTGAATAGGGGTAACAAATCCCCTGATCGAGCCCTGATGCGCACGCCCAAAATATTCAGCCCAAACTAGCTGTATCAACATTGGTAAAGCCCCAAAAGCCAATCCATGAATAATTGCAAAGGAATACGCATAATATAGATTGTCAGTTAACATCAATATACCGACCCCTATAGTTACTACTGCAAATCCTATCGCCATCACGTTCCTAATATGGAATTTTTCAACTACAAATCCAACCCCTACGGCACCCAACGCACTTACACCAGCCCAAAAGGTCAATACACTAATTGCAGACTCTTCCGGTATACCCCTATCAGTTAGATACGGGAATAAATTAAAATTGATGCCACCGATATTAAACATTAGGCCGCTTGTCGCGATCAAAATAAAATAGAAAGCTGGAGTTCTTATAGCTTCTTTTAGACTATAAGTAACTTCCATTGATTGATCACCTTCACCTGTGATCCCATTAGGTTCGACACCGTCTGGGAATAAACCCATATCTTCAGGTTGTCTCTTTAAGAACATCAAGATTGGTATAAGTGTTGCTAGCCAAACTACTAATGCTAAAACAACTGACGCACTTCTCCAGCCTACAATCGATAGAGAAATCTGTGCTATTAGCGGCATAGCCATTTGGCCAAATCGTGTTCCGACAACCGCGAATGCCATAGCTCGCCCTCTACGCCTGATGAACCACTTTGAAACCACTACTCCGGGGGCTATTTGGAGCAACCCTGCTATTATGAATCGCCCTGTAACGACTGACATATAAAATTGCCACAAGTGATTTACAAAAAATATTGATCCTACTGCTAACCCAAAAAAAATAAAGCCAAAAAAGAGAACCGCCTTCGATCCTTTTTTGTCGAGAATAGGCCCAATCACTAGAGCGAGAAAACCTCCCAATATAGTGCCGACCGTAATGGCACCGGCGAATACAGATCTACTCCATCCAAATTCCTCAGTTATTGGTTTCAAAAAAACGCTCAAAGCGGGATTATAAAGTGCAGTTTGAGCAAAAGTTACCGCTATCATCGTAGCAACAATGAACCAACCAAAAAAAAATTTATTGAATCTAAATTTAGAGTTAGAATTATTCTGTTCCGGGATCATATAAATGAGGATATAGCATTTTAATAACAAAGATCAATAACGGTGTTATTGTATACAATAGAACTTTGAGGAGAAATCGTTGCTAAAATATACCGTTATTTTGGAACCAGAAAATACTGGAGGATATTCGGTCCATTGTCCGAGTATGCCGGGATGTATAGCCCAAGGGGAAAATAAAGAAAGTGCAATAGAAAATATAAAGTTAGCAATATTGTCGTCAGCAAAAGCATGGAAAGAAGATGACCTGGATGCCCCTGAAGATTCCATAGATAAGATTGCTGATGAAATATTTGAGATACTAATATCCCGACAGAGCGAAAAACTAAGCCTTGCTTTAGAAACCGTTGAAGTTTTAGTAGAGTCAGGCGAGTTTTCCCAAGGACCGCTTCCAGAAAATGAAATGGGACCTCTAACCCTAATAGTTCAAGAAGATCCAGCGAAAGGGGCCATTAAGCCTGGAGCTCTTAGGGGCCTAATACGACACTCAGGAATGACAACTAAGGAATTCTTAGATTATGTTCAATACGAATCAAATATAGTCCAGTTGATAACTAGCAAAAATGTTGATTTGGAAACATAGTAAGTGTATGTCTCGTTGACCCTTAATTTATTGATATTTTATACTATCCAGAGTAAACATGATTTAGTAACTCGGCAAAACAAAAAGATCGGACTCTTTTCATGACCTCATTAAAAGAACAGCTTGTCTCATTGGAGAGGCACGCGATCTCAGATTTAGAGAAAATTAGAAACGAACAAGAATTAGACGAATGGCGAATCAATTACCAAGGAAGACGCAATGGACAACTTCCAAAATTGTTGGAAGAATTACCCAAATTACCTATAGAGGACAGGAAGGAAGTGGGTATCGCTGCAAATGAATTACGAGGTAAACTTGAAACGGGATACAAGGAACGCTTACAAGAAATAAGAACTGCAGAACTTCAAGATAAATTGTTGGAAGAATCAATAGATGTGTCACTTCCTGGCAGAAAACATGCGATTGGTAAATTGCACCCTACGACTCAAACCATAAGAGAAATAAGCTCAATATTTGTAAATTTAGGATACCAAATAGTGGACGGGCCAGAAGTCGAATCTGATTATTATAATTTTGAAGCTTTGAATATACCTCCCGATCACCCAGCCCGGGATCAATGGGATACCTTGTGGCTGGACTATAACAATGCTGATGGAATACGACCTCTGTTGTTAAGAACTCACACATCTCCCATGCAAATACGCACCATGGAACAACAAGAGCCTCCCATCAGAGTGATTGTCCCAGGCAGATGCTACAGACATGAGGCGACAGATGCTACGCATGAATCAATGTTCTTTCAAATAGAAGGACTTACAGTAGATAAGGGAATAACTTTTGCAGATCTCAAGGGAACTTTATACACATTTGCAAGAAAACTATTTGGTGAAGAACGCAAAATCAGATTCCGATGTGATTTCTTCCCATTCGTCGAACCTGGAGTTGACATGTCCATAGATTGTTTCAGTTGTGATGGAACCGGGTGCAGAGTTTGCTCTAACTCTGGGTGGATTGAAATTATGGGAGCAGGTATGGTTCACCCAAATGTCTTGGAACGAGTCGGTTACGACCCAGAAATTTACACTGGCTTTGCCTTTGGAATGGGACCGGAAAGAATATCAATGTTAAAGCACGGAATAGACGACATTCGGCATTTCTACAACAACGACCTTCGCTTTCTAGAACAATTTTAGAGAATCGGGTGACATTAATGGAGCAATCTTTTTCAATACGGTTGGATTTAAACCCTAAAAAACTCGGGGCTCTACTCGCCTGCATCGATTTTGCTGCCCACCATACAGATGAAAACAACAATGCTTTCTTACTGGACTTATCAGATGAGCTTAGAGATACTCAAAAACAATTCCTTGGTGGTATGAGTATAAATATGGGTAATAAAGTGATAAAGCAAATTCAGTCTAGCGAGAAAACCATCTTAAACAAATTAGATAAGGACGGATCAGTATAGATATGGCATCAGAACAAGCAGTCCCCACTAACCAGCCATGCCCCAGTTGCAATGCAATGGTTTTTTATGAAGGTCACAGTGAACTCAAAACGTCACTAACACCTCACCGTTTCCATTGTCACACTTGCGGAAAATTATATGTTGTGAGATCTACATCACACAAACCTCCTAAGTTCCCTATTTCTGCGAAACATGAGGCAACAGACGCGGATTCACCAGAAATTCAGGAAGCTCACGACCATGATGAGTGATAGTATCGACTGGCGAGGTGGTTGCTAAAATGCGTATTTCTATAAAATGGCTAAAAGAATATGTAGACTTTGACTACTCCCCAGAGGAATTAGCTGAAAAATTAACCATGGTTGGATTGGAAGTAAGTAGCATAGAAAAAATTGGAGGGCATTGGCATGACATATTGGTTGGGCACGTCAAAAGCCTAACTCCCCACCCCAATGCTGACCGTCTAAAATTAGCCACGATTGACGTAGGAGATGAGAGCCTAACGGTCGTTTGTGGCGCACCTAACATCGAAGAGGGCCAAAAAATACCGTTAGCTTTAGTTGGATCAGAAATTTATGATGCAGACAGAAAAAAACTGATCGCTCTAAAATCAGCAAAAATAAGAGGAACTGTATCTGAGGGGATGGTTTGTTCTGAAAGAGAACTCCAAATTAGTGATGATCATGAAGGAATTTTAGTCCTTCCACAGGACGCTTCACCTGGAATGCCATTGGATGAATATCTAGGAGATACAACGCTCGAAGTTGAAGTAACTCCTAACAGACCAGATTGGTTATCTATGATAGGGGTTGCATGGGAAGTTGCAGCAATTACTGGCCAAACCGTTCGAATGCCCGACACTTCTTACGAAGAAGATAGTAAATTTAACATTGAAGAGCTGGACGCGGTTGAAGTTATTGATAAAGGTTTAGCTCCACGCTATACAACTAGTATCGTTCAAGATATATCTGCTGATACCCCATCTCCTGGGTGGATGCAATTACGTCTGAAATCCGCCGGAGTCCGACCCATCAGCAGTGTTGTAGATATTACTAATTATGTAATGCTAGAGTACGGACAACCCTTACATGCATTTGATCGAAATAAACTTTCCCAAGGCAAAGTTATAGTTAGGGCTGCCAAAAATAAAGAGGTGATAGAAACTTTAGATGGTAAATCATACAAACTTTCCGAAGAAGACCTAGTTATAGCCGACACTAAAGGCCCAGTAGGTTTAGCGGGCGTAATGGGCGGCCAAATTTCTGAAGTAGACGATAGTACTAAAAACATACTTCTAGAATCTGCCACTTTCCATTTTGCATCCATCCGTCGAACGGTCCAAAGACACCGATTAGAAGTAGGTGGTAAAAGAGGAACAGAAGCATCCCTAAGATTTGAAAAGTCTTTACCCATAACTTTACCAATGGAAGCGCTGAAACGAGCTACTAAGTTACTAGCTGAGATATGTGGTGGGAAAGTAATTACAGGAACCATAGATACAAATCCTAAACCTGACAATCTAAGTTCTATTAAATTGACCTCTAAAAAATTAAAAGGTGTTCTGGGATTAGATTATGGAAAAAATAAAGTTGAGGATACACTGAGTTCCCTAGGATTTATAACTACATCAACACAAGATGATGATGGATATTCTGTAGAGGCAAAAATACCTTTTTGGAGAGCAGATATAAGTATACCTGAAGATTTAGTGGAAGAGATAGCGAGAATTATCGGGTATGATTCTATCCCTTCGACCCTACCTTCGGGAAGCTTTCCTCAGACACTAGATAACCAAACCAGAATAACAAAAGAATCGATTAGAGATGTTCTAGTATCACTGGGTTTACAAGAAACTATAAGTTATCCTTTGGTTTCTATTGAAACTATAGAAAATTCAATTAACACTAAAACCAAACGGCCGCCAATGCGAGTCTGGAATCGCATATCTCCAGACCAAGAATTTTTACGAACGACCCTACGTGGTAGCCTTTTAAATATTTTTTCAGGAAATGAGAAGGTTGGGCGGAATGATTCGATACGAATATTTGAGTTAAGTAAAATATATATACCAACGGAAGACGGGCCTCCTAAGGAGCAAGAGACACTTGTGGGTTTGATAGGAGGCAATCAAAACGATCGAAGCTGGAGTGCTGAAAGCAAAGAAATTGACTTCTTTGACGGCAAAGGAATTGTAGAATCACTCCTAGATTTTCTATCTATCAAAGCCTCCTTCAAACCACAAGAAGATCGAGTACTAACCTCGGGAAGGACAGCTTCAATATTGCTAGATGATCAAGAAATAGGAGTAATCGGAGAAGTTCATCCAGAGACGCTAGATGCTTTTGAAGTAAAAACAAAGAGAGTTACCCTGTTTGAAATAAACGTTGAATCCCTTTCTAACTTAAGAAAAACAGAGCGTTTATCCTGGAACCCAATCTCTCGGTTCCCGGGGCTCGTCAGGCAACTGGATCTAATAACTAATGCATCTACTCCCGCAGGAGCTGTACAAGATATCATTATTCATTTCCCTTCAGTCGCAAAGTGTACCCTTTTGGATATCTATAGTGGACCTCAGATACCTCAAGGTAGTAAATCTCTATCGTTTGAAGTCGTCTGGCAATCCCCTTCTCGAACATTAACTGACAAAGAAGTAGAGATAGCCCTCTCCCAGCTTCTTGAGATACTCAACGAAAAAACCGGTTCAACATTGAGGCTCGAATAGAATGAAAAACAGGGTAAAAAAATGATATCCGTTGAAGAAGCTCTAAAACATGTGATGGATAACGTACAGCTGTTGACTCCCATAGAAAAACCTATACTAGATTCTCTTGGATTAGTAATTGCAGAAGACATAACATCAACCATTTCTATCCCACCAACAGATAACTCAGGAATGGATGGCTATGCTGTACGTTCTGAAGACATACGTGGTGCAAATCCGAATAATCCCTGCACACTAAAAATAATCGGCGAAGTAGCCGCAGGATCGATGCCTGATAAAGTACTCGAGCCAATGACAGCAATCAGGGTAATGACCGGCGCAACTATCCCCATGGGAGCCGATACTGTAATCAAATTTGAAGATACTAACGACTTAGAGCGTATCAACAAAATCAAAGATACAGAAAATATCCTCATATATAAGTCACCGCTCAGAGGCACAGCAATACGCAAGGCAGGTGAGGATATACAACCCGGAACAACCATATTGAATATTGGAACAAAATTAACACCAGCTTCGATAGGACTATTGGCTTCACTAGGAAAAGAGTCAATACTCGTCTACCCTCGACCAAAGGTGGCAATAATTTCATCTGGTAACGAACTTACAAAGCCAGGAACACCATTAGGTGCAGGCCATATATATGATATAAACACTTATTCCCTAAGTGCATTAATAGAATCTTACGGGGGTACTCCCATGATAATGGGGATCGCTGAAGACAATGCAGAATCTTTGAGCAAATTAATTAACGGATCTAGGGAAGCTGACTTAATCATCACCTCAGCAGGTGTATCTGCAGGCTATTATGATTTGGTCAAGGATGTAATCAAAGATTACGGTTCCATTAGTGTTTGGAGCGTCAAAATGCGACCGGGCAAACCCGTCGTATTTGGGGTTCTCGATGGTAAAAAAACGGACCGGTGGGATAAACCTGTACCCTTGATCGGACTTCCTGGAAACCCAGTGAGTGCGATGGTTGCTTCACATATTCTAGTAAGACCTGCAATTCAAAAAGTCATGGGTGGAACTCAATTTAAAGCTAGAACAATTGAGGCTATACTAGAAGACCCAATAATCAATGAAGATGGTAGACGAGTTTATGCTCGAGCTATTTTAAGTAAAAATCCAGATGGACAATATAGAGCTCAATTAGCCGGTTCCCAAGGTTCAAATATTCTTTCAACCTTAGCTAACTCAAACGGGCTTGCTATTTGTCCGGAAACGGTAAGCTCACTGCCTGCAGGATCAAAAGTTATTGTTGAACTAATCGATCAACAATTAAACCTTTGAATTATAGTCAAATCATTGTAATAAAAAGAAATAGCTCATGTTTATTCTCCCTTTCATAAATCCAATTCCGCACTGCTCCACAGTGATTACAACAATGTAAATAAATGGTATAGTCTTGGTGCTGAGACATTTAAAAGATGTTTATTACGCAAAAAAAAGTGTTTGGCTTAAGTTCAGTTAGGAGAAGAACATGGATTTTACCTTTGATGCAGAAGCAGAAAAATTCAGGGCTGAGGTAAGAGCCTTTATTCAAAAAAACTGGGACCCAAAGGATTTCAACACTGATTTGAACGTTTTTGGTTACGATTTTGATAACCCAGAATACAGAGACCATGCTCATAAATTTCAGGAAAAACTCATTGACCAAGGGTACTGGACCATGTCCTGGCCTGAAGAATATGGTGGACAAGCTGCTCCTTTAACTAAGCAAGTTGTTTATTCGGAAGAATTGGCTTACGCTGGCGCTCCTCAAGGAACTCCCGGGGGCAATATCACCGGAGCAATAATGTTCCATGGTAACGATGATATAAAGTCGGAATTTCTGGGTAAAATGGCAAAGAATGAGATTAATTGGGCTCAAGGATTCTCCGAACCAAACGCAGGTACAGACCTCGCGAGCCTCACTACCAGAGGTGTAGAAGATGGAGACGATTACGTTGTTAACGGACAAAAAATTTGGTCTTCTGGATCACATTTTGCAGATTGGTACCACGTTTTAGTACGTACTGACCCAGAAGCCCCGAAGCATAGGGGCATAACATATCTGATGATGCAATTAAAAGATGAGGATGGCAGCCAAATGCCAGGGATCACCTTGCGCCCTCTCTACGATATGTTTGGACGACGACGATGGAACGAAGTATTTATGGACGATGTCCGTGTACCAAAGCGCCAAATAATCGGAGAGGTGAACCGAGGCTGGTATGCAGCGATGACCACCCTGAATTTTGAAAGAGCAGGGGGAACCGGTGCTAGAAACGTAGCAGTTCTTGAAAATTTCGTTAGCCTAGCAAAACGGTTGAAGTTTAATGGTGAACCTATTCTAAATGACCCGCTCGTCCGCCATAAGTTAGCGGATCTACGGATACGAGTTGAAACAGGAAGAATGCTATCCTTACGCCTTATCTGGCTACAATCTAAGGGAGAAGTGCCACAAACTGAAAGCCTTATAGCGAATTTCTACGGTTCTACCATGAATAAATTCCATTTTTGGCCTACATTGGCTCATATATTGGGCCCATACCGAGCTCTTCTTCAAGGAGAGAAAAGATCACCCGACAATGGGATGTATGGTACAAACTACGCGCTAAGTATGGTGACTGGATATGCGGGTGGCGGAGGGATCCTCTTATCGCCTAACTTGATAGCACAAAGAGGGCTGGGTTTACCTAGATAGAATATCCTATCTAGCTTGTTATCTGAATTACTTCAGAAATAGTTAGAGGGAAGATAAACTATGCGGATTTTAGCAGTCGTAATAGGCCTACTCAGTATTCCGGCATTACCTCTTCTGGGAGGTGTCGGAGGTATTATAGCAATTCTTTTCGCCATCGCTATTTATATCTATGGATCCAAAGAAGCAGGAAAAAAAGCAGCGAGAAAAGCAGCAGAATTAGCAGCCTATGCAGCATCGCCAGAAGGAAAAGCAGCAGCAAAAAAAGGACACTCAGTCCTAGCTCCTGAAAGAGTTTGGTTAGCACCTAGAGATGATTTATTGAAAGAACCACCACCGCCCAGAGTGGGGGAGAACCGTGCACCTGCATACTGGATGATCGGAGGTGGGATTGTAATACTGATTATTCTCGTAGCGACTCAAGGTTAATGCTCCCAAATCTCCATAATTTTCACCCTCCGATAATTGGGACTACTAACTAATACTTATTCTTCGCATCACAGTTTTTATAAAAAATAAATCATATACAAACTCTGATCGAATATAAACAACTAGAGCTGATACCACCATGCATATCAGTCCCCAGAAATCGGGAAATTCATACTGCAATCCAACAAGATTATAACTATAGTTAAAAGAATAACTTACTATCATCGTGGTAATAACAAGAGACACTCCAGAACCTACAAATTTCCAATCTGTATTTTTTATTTTGAAGAGCAATAGTATGCCTAATGGAACATTCATAAAAACAACTAGTGGATTTAAAATCAATAGAATACCCAATAATTTTGCCAATCCAGAACCCCCCTTAAAAGAATGGAAAATCGGGAAAAAGGATCCTAATAAAAAGATTGCAGCAAAAACAGAAAAAACAATTGGGTGAAAGTCAAAAACATTCTGAAGTAAATATTTAATAACAAATAAGGATAGAAAAGCAGTTGAAATATCGCCAATTAGAACGACAATCCCATATTTAGCTCCTAATTGGAGAGTGGTATTTGCCATTCCCGGATTTTTAGTCCCTAGTTGTCTTACGTCTTTACCGCTAATTTTTGTTGCTATAATCGCCCATAAAATAGAACCACTCAAGTAACTAAAAACGCTGATTAATAAAAACCACACTAGATTATTAACAAAATTATCCATTTTCTCTAGACCAACATATCTGCTAAAGATTCGTATAGCAATCTAAGTGCCAAAACGGTCAGAACAAAGCTGAATGCTTTACGGAAAATCTGTTCTGGCATCCATAGCAAAATCGTCTTTCCGGACCAAGTACCGACGATCCCAAATAGAATCATGGACACTATAAGGGAAATATAAGGAGCGAAAGAAAAACCTAAGAAGCCAAAGGCTAAGATCTTAACGCCGTGTTGCCAAGACATGAACGCTGCATGAGTAGCTACAGTCATCCTACGCTCACTGGTAGTAGCTCTTACGAATGGAGCTATCAATGGGCCTGATCCCCCAACAAACATAGTTGCAAATGATGATACAACTCCGACTCCAAAAAAGGTCTTCCTTGACGCACTACTCACCCCTGTAGAAGGGCCCCACAAAGAGTAAAGTATGAACAGCCCTATTATTCCTTTCAATAAATTCGCTGGTAAAGCAAAAACTATTTGACCTCCTATAGTCGCCCCAATAATAGTTCCCAAAACGAAAGATGTCATCCACGTATATTTGATATGGCGCCACATCATAGTAGCTCTAGAAAAGTTTGAGCTAACTTGTATAACTGCGTGCACGGGGATTATTGCAATAGGAGGCATCAAAGATGCAATTATCGATATCAGCATAGCACCTCCGCCAAGCCCGAAGGCAGCAGATATAACAGATGTGAAAAAGCTAGCAAGACAAAGTACAATAAACGCCCACTCAGAAATACCGGTAGAGCTTGATAAAAAGGTGTCTAAAAAATCCATAATTTTATATGAATCTTACTCGTTATTTTTCCGTCCAACAAACTGACATCACAGAAAGGCCTGGGTTTACGTAATAAACCAACCTTATCATAGTGATTAGTTATTGCCCGTCCGCTGACTATACTAACCATTCTACAGAGCACCCTAACGAGGCCCTGAATGGTACTTTACTCCCCCTAGACTATGGTGTTATGGTGCCAGTGTTGAGGGGTTTCCCTTTTTTAGATTTCAAGGGAACGGGAGGAAAAAACTCATGGATTTTAACTTTGATGAAGATGCAGAAAAGTTTAGAGCTGAAGTACGTGATTTTATTAAAAAAAATTGGGATCCAAAGGGGTTCTTAGGTCACGAGTTTTCAGTTAGGTCTTGGGATTTTGACAATCCACTTTCTCGAGAAAACGATAAAGAATTTACAAAAAAGTTAGTTGACCAAGGCTGGTACACAATGTCTTGGCCAAAGGAATATGGGGGTGGTGAATATCCCCTAAGTAAACAATTCGTATATACAGAAGAGTTGGCTTATGCTGGCGCACCTGGAGGTTCTCCGGCTGCTAATATTACCGGTGCGATTATGCTACACGGATCAGAAGAAGCTAAAAAAACTTTTCTCCCTCAGATGGCCGCTGGCGACATTGATTGGGCCCAAGGGTTTTCGGAACCGAACGCTGGTACAGACCTGGCTAGCTTGCAAACGAGAGCAGTAGAAGATGGCGATGACTTTGTTGTCACCGGTCAAAAAATATGGTCTTCTGGCGCTCATTTAGGTGACTGGTACCATGTACTTGTACGGACAGACCCTGAAGCTCCTAAGCACCGAGGGATAACATACCTCATGATGAATCTAAAGGATGAAGAAGGAGAACGACCTGAAGGCCTAACCTTACGTCCACTATACGATATGATGGGGCGCTGGAGATGGTGTGAAGTTTTCATGGATGAAGTACGAGTACCGAAAAAATATGTTCTTGGGGAGGTTAACAGAGGGTGGTACGCAGCTATGACTACTCTGAATTTCGAGAGAACAGGAACAGAGGGCCCCGTAAGACATATAGGAATACTTGATCGCTTCCTCGACTTACTTAAAACTACGAAACTTAATGGTGAATCCATACTGAAAGATCCCCTTGTAAAACATAAACTCGCTGATCTTAGAATAAGATTGGAGGCGGACAGAATGTTGGCAGGAAGAGTAGCATGGATGCAGGCTAGTGGAGATGTACCTCAAGCAGAAGGGGCTATCTCGGGACTAGCAAACCAAATTACTGCTAAATTGCATTTTTGGCCTCTATTGGCAAAATTAATCCAGGACTACGGGATATTAAATGTAGGAGAACCACGAGCCCCTCATAACGGGATGTATGGAGGCTATAATGCCATCTCTTTAAGCCAAGGCTTCGGTGGTGGTGGTGGGATCCTACTTGGACCCAGTATTATTGCACAAAGAGGCTTAGGATTACCGAGATAACTTAAATATTAATATTTGATTCTGATATTTTGTGACAAATAATATTTGTTCGTCTGGTTCGCCTTGAAACCGATTGAAGATTTTTTATATAGGGGTTTTGAGACTTAATGGAGTCAAAATATCGCTTTGCGTTTATAGTTTCTCTAGCTACGATCACTATATTGCTAGTGCTTAATAACCAATTGATGCTTGGGCCACTTCTAGTCCCGATTTCCAATGATTTAAATACCAGTATCGCATTAACGGGTCAGTTAGTGGCTATAACATCATCGACTTGGGCCATAAGTGGGCCGAGCGGAGGACCTTTTTCTGACACCTATGGAAGAAAACCGGTCGTTTTAGTAGGGATAACAACTATGATAATAGCAAATTTGCTTACGGCAACATCCAAGCAATTTATCAGTATTGCAATAGGCCGATTACTTCTGGGTATGGGTGCAGGTTTAGTACCGCCGACAATCGTAGCAACCATAGGAGATCATGTAGGAATAAAATCTAGAGGACAAGCAATAGGATTGATGATGGCCTTCAGCCGCCTCGGGACTATTATTGGGCTCCCGCTAATTGCAATGTTAGCTGAATCAGTCAGCTGGCGAGTGCCGTTCATCGTTATATCAATATTACTATCTATTCTTGCAGTCAGCTTCATCTTCATTTTTCCTACTACCGAAAATGAAAACCCCCGACCTCTCGATTTTTTTAAAAGAATATACGAAGCTGCGAAAACACCCACCTTTCGTCCTCTGCTTATAGCTAATCTCATGACGCAAGCCTGCACTCACTTAATTACAACTTACTTTGCATCCCTTCTAGTTTCCAGATACAGCTACTCAGTATCCCAATCGGGCCTAGCGAACGGAGTAGTAGTAGGAGGGATGGCTTTTGGGAATATGACCGGTGGTCGGCTAATTGGAACATCGTGGGGACCTAAGGCAGCTCTGGGTGCACTCCTCATAACCAGTGTTATGGGCCCTGCAGCTTTTTCAATTGAATCAAATAGTTTATTCACGATCTTATTTTCATCAATAATGGGATTTGCGGTAATGCTTTCTGTAACCAGTTTTTTGACAATCACAACTAATCTGAACCAGGAAGCTAGAGGAGCATCGGTAGGCCTTTTCGCAGCTTCTAATCAAACAGGCGCTGTTCTTGGAGCAGTCAGTGGAGGGATATCACTTGAAGCAACTTCATCGTTCTCCGGCTTAGGTTTGATTATCACTGTACTAGCGATAACGGGGGTGTTCTTCGGAACCTTCGCCCTATTCCGACATACCAACAAGTCCCAAAGTGGAGTTCGTTGCATTAAAGAAGAAAATAATACGGTAGAGTAGTATATTAGGCTAGATCAACATAAAATATTGTCTAATAAAACAATTAGAAAATGGGGTGGGAAATGGATTTTCAATTCACCAAAGAGGAAGACAAGCTTCGAAGTGACGTAAAGAGTTTTGTGAACGAAGAGTGGGATGCCGAAGGATTAGATCTTTGGAGTTTCTCCGGACCACTGCCCTACAATATTGATGATTTATATGGCCAAGAGTTAATTAAAGGTTTTGCAAAAAAACTCGCTAAAAAGGGCTGGTACACAATGCACTGGCCATCAGAATTTGGTGGGCAAGAAGCTCCTATATCAACTCAGCTAGCTTACCGAGAGGAAATGGCATATAACGGAGCTCCCATATCGGTTGGGGGAGGTTTAATAGCCCCCGTTTTAATGATGTACGGTGCTGACTGGCAGAAAGAAGAATTTCTACCTAAATTAGCTAACGCAGATGTTGAATTTGCTCAAGGATTTAGCGAACCAAATGCTGGATCTGACCTTGCCAATCTTCAAACTCGTGCTGAACGCGACGGAGACGATTATGTAATAACAGGTCAAAAAATATGGACCTCTGCAGCTCATCGGTCAGATTGGTACCACTTAATGGCACGAACAGATCCCAACGCGCCCAAACATAGAGGCATTAGTTACTTTCTTATCGACCTTAAAACGCCAGGGATTACTATGCGCCCCCTAATGGATTTAGCCGGACGCAGGCGCTGGAGCGAGGTTTTCTTAGACGGTGTTAGAGTCCCAGCAGAAAATATAATCGGGGAAGAAAACCGAGGCTGGTATACCGCGATGACTACTCTAAGTTTTGAGCGCTCCAATATCGAAGGACCTGCAAAGTTACTTAGGGCCCTAGAACTTTTTATAGATTATGCTACAAAAACTAAATTAAATGGCACACCTATCATAGAAGATCCGATCATTCGCCATAGTCTAGCCGATATGCGTGTAAGGATTGCAATGTCTAGAACACTTTCCTATAGAGTTGCTTGGATGCAAAGCCAAGGTGAACTTCCTGTTATGGAAGCATCAATGACTAAACTTCTAAACGATATGATGACCAAGTATATATTTTGGCCCAGAATGGCCAATATGCTTAAGGAGTATGGAACTCTCATGCGAGAAGATCCGAAAGCGCCACAAGAGGGATTATTTGGAACTAACTCGATACTATCGTTTGGGTCAGGTTTTGGCGGAGGAACATCAGAGATTCAAAGAAATATAATTGCTCAAAGAGGTCTTGGCCTTCCCAGGTAATTAGATAGTGCCGTAGCGTAACGCGTTTACGCTTAGAAGGTATTCTTTTGCTTTACTGGGATGTTCAACCATGTTATCGTTCCCACTACCTGAAAGATCATCGACCATTATACGGTTGGGGAGGTAAAAATGGACTTTAAACTTTCGGAAGAAGACACCAAATTTCGGGACGAACTTAGACAATTCATTGCCAAAGAGTGGAACCCAAAAGATTTCGATGCTCATTCGATGAACGTATGGTCATACGATTTCGACAACGCAGCAGCGCGAGATCACGCCAAAATTTTTCAGAAGAAACTTATAGACAAGGGCTATTGGACCATGGCTTGGCCAGAAGAATATGGTGGCGAAAATGCGCCGATATCGAAGCAACTCGTTTACTCCGAGGAAATGGCTTACCACGATGCTCCAGATGGAGAGCCGCAACGTAATGTTGCTGGGGCAATCATGATTCATGGAACTGATTGGGTAAAAACTAATTTTATACCAGGTATGGCAGATAACAGCATAGACTGGGCCCAAGGCTTTTCAGAACCAAATGCCGGAACTGATTTAGCAAATCTCCAGACCAGAGCTGTCGAGGATGGAGATGATTTCGTCGTGACGGGGCAAAAGATCTGGTCTTCTGGATCACATTTTTCTAATTGGTACCACGTCATGGTAAGAACAGATCCAAATGCACCTAAACATCGAGGTATTACATATTTAATTATGCAACTAAAAGACCAAAATGGAGAGCAAATGCCAGGCATAACGCTCAGGCCACTTTACGATATGTTAGGCCGTAGACGATGGAACGAAGTTTTTATGGACGAAGTAAGGGTTCCTAAAAGGCAATTAATTGGTGAGGTTAACCGTGGATGGTACGCAGCCATGACCACTCTGAATTTTGAGAGAACAGGCATTGAAAGTGCTTCCAGGCTAATTGGAGTGCTCGACAGATTCATAGACTCTATGTCTAAAACTAAGTTCAATGGAATTAGCCCACTTGCTGATCCATTAGTTAAACATCAGTTAGCAGAAGCTAGAATCACTTTAGAAACCGACAGAATGTTGGCCTATAGAGTTGCATGGATGCAAGCGAATGGAGAGGTACCTCAAACTGAAGGAGCAATTTCAGGCTTAAGGGCGCTAGCAACAGCGAAATTTGTCTTTTGGCCAACACTAGCGAAAATTATTGGACCATATAGGGCTCTGTTAAAAGGGGAGCAGCGTGCACCTGGAAATGGGATATATGGGACTAACTATGCCCTTAGCATGACGACAGGATTTGGTGGTGGTGGTGGTTTAGCACTAGGGCCAAATATTATCGCGCAAAGAGGTTTAGGTTTACCTAGATAAGGTCTTCTTAAAGTGGCTGCGTGATAACTGACCGTAAAATTCGGGCTCTAACAGTGCTTTTAGGGTTTACGTAGAAAGCGTGGCGTGCTATCGTACTTTGGTCTTTAGAGACTTGATGGGAAGTCTCACGAGCGGGCAAAACTGGGGTATTATCAAGGGAGGATTCAATAATGGATTTTCGATTCTCAGCTGAAGACCTTAAGCTTCGTGAAGAAGCAATAGCCTTTACTAAAAAAGAATGGACACCAGGACAATACGATCCCCAGATCTTAGTAAATTGGGATCACCAAGTAGAGGAAGCCGACCAGGCAATAAACGAGTTCGAAAAGAAACTTGTTAAAAAAGGTTGGTGGACCATGCACTGGCCATCAGAGTTTGGCGGCAAAGACGCATCAATTGAAAGTCAGTTGGTCTACAAAGAGGCCATGGCCTATGCTGGTGCTCCCTCATCTACGGGAGGCGGGTTAGTCGCTCCTGCTTTAATGCTTTCAGCACCAAAATGGATGCAAGATGAATTCCTACCTAAAATCGCTAATGCCGAATTAGAATTCTCTCAAGGGTTTAGTGAGCCAGACGCGGGTTCCGATCTCGCAAGCCTAAAAACAAGAGCTGTAAGAGACGGCGATGACTATGTTATCAGCGGCCAAAAAATTTGGGGAACTTATAGAAATCCTTGGATCCATATTATGGTCCGAACTGACCCAGAAGCTCCAAAACACAGGGGAATTACCTACCTTCTAGCACCTCTCAGAAATGCAGAAGGTGAGTTCAATCCAGGAGTAACTGTAAGGAAAATACCTGATGCTTTAGGTCGCCATAGGTGGGACGAGCTATTCATGGAAAACTGGCGTGTGCCGGCTAGGTACGTTTTGGGAGAAGAGAATCGAGGCTGGTATACTGCAATGACCACTCTGAGCTTTGAACGAAGCAATATCCAAGCAGCGGCTTCAATGATAAGGGCCTTGGATGACTATATAGACTACTGCAAGGATCTCCAAAAGACTAAAAAGGGTAGCCCCTTAGACGATCCGCAATTCAGGCATCAATTGGCCAGCCTTAGAGTAGAGATAGAAACTTTTAGATTGATTTGTTACAGGGTTGGTTGGATGCAAAGTAAAGGGGACATCCCGCAAATGGAGTCGTCTATGGTGAAGCTCTGGGGTGATCTTCAGTTCCAAAAAACCTATAAAACAATGGCAAGAGGCCTAGGTGAATACGGAAATATTTTGCCAACTCAAAAAGGCATAAAATTACCCGTAGAAGGATTCTTGAATAATCGAGCCTTTATATCAGGAACGTTAAGCGTCGCTGGTGGTACAAGCGAAGTTCAAAGAAACATAATAGCGCAGAGGGGATTAGGACTACCTAGATAAAACAATCGGAATAATATCCAAAATTGATACTAGTAAAGGAATTTTGTAAATGGATTTTCAATTAACAGAAGAAGCGCAAGCGATTAGAGACGAAGCACGTGATTTCGTCCGTAAAGAATGGAAAAATCCAGGCCACGATTTAACCGGGGGCCTCGCAGCATGGCATGGCGACGAAGATAACAGGCATGCCGGAGGCGAAATTGCGAAAGAATTTGCTAAAAAATTGGTGGACAAGGGTTGGTACACCATGCACTGGCCCAAGGAATTCGGTGGAGAAGAAGCATCCATTGAGAAACAATTAGCTTATAGGGAAGTTATGTCATATGAAGATGCACCAGCCTCTCTCGGAGGCGGTTTGGTTGCACCAGTATTGATGGTACACGGGGCAGATTGGATGAAAGAAGAATTTCTTCCGAAGCTCGCTAGTGCCGACATTGAATTTTCGCAAGGGTTTAGTGAGCCTGACGCTGGATCAGATCTAGCTGGTTTGAAAACTCGTGCTGTAAGAGATGGCGATGATTATGTGATAAACGGACAAAAGATATGGGGCACTTATAGGAACGATTGGATTCACATCCTTGTGCGAACGGATGCCGATGCCCCCAAACATCGTGGTATCACCTACCTTCTGGCAAGATTGAAAGATGAGAATGGGGATTATATGCCAGGTATTACCGTTAGAGGCATTCCCGACGGCACGGGTAACCATAGATGGGACGAGCTATTTATGGAAAACTGGAGGGTACCAGCACAGAGCATAATAGGAGAAGAAAATCGGGGTTGGTATGCAGCTATGACGACGCTGAGTTTTGAAAGATCGAACATAGGACGCCCCGCGCAACTACTGCGGACTTTAGAAGACACTATAGATTGGTTTGAAGCAAACTCCAAAAAGGGAACGGAAGATACCCTAGCTCGCGCTGAGATTAGAAATAGGCTAGCGAGTTGGCGAGTAGAAGTCGAAATGCTTCGAATGCTTTGTTACCGAGTTGGATGGATGCAGTCTCAAGGGCTTGTTCCTCAAAGGGAGTCGTCCATGGTTAAAGCAACAGGGGACGAGCTTTTCCAGAGGATCTACCGCGGCATAGCACAAATCATGGGAGGATACGGGAATTTATTACCCACCAACGGTCCAAATTACAAACTTCCTGTTAATGATTTCCTTCCAGCCCGTGGTTGGCAAAGCATAGGTACGAGCATTGGTGGTGGAACAAGAGAAATACAAAAAAATATTATAGCGCAAAGAGGATTAGGCTTACCCAGATAATATCTAGGTATGCTACCAAATGATTACAAAAAATTATAATTAAGTTAAATCAAGTAAACCAATAGTTTGAGGAGGTAGGATAATGGATCTAGGATTAACTGAAGACCAAGAAATGTTACGGTCAATGGCTCGAGAGTTCATCGAGGCAGAGGCGCCTAGGACATATGTAAGGGATATGGAAGAGGATGACCGCGGTATAACCACGGATCTTTGGCAGAAAATTGCCCAAGTAGGTTGGTTAGGACTGATCGTGCCTGAAGAGCATGGTGGTACAGGCCAAAGCCTAGTCGACCTAGGAATTTTGATGGAAGAAGTAGGGCATGGTGTATTACCTGGGCCGTTCTTCAATACAGCACTTGTAACCGTCGGGATCCTAGATTCTGGTACTGATGCACAAAAAGCAGAATACCTACCAAAAATCGCAAATGGTGACATCATAGCGTCCCAAGCTATTATGGAACCATACTCTCGATTGGATGCGGAAGGAATAAACCTTGAAGCTAAGAAGCAGGGGGGAAATTATGTGCTAAATGGTAGTAAGTTATTCGTAGAAAATGCACATGTATCAGACCTTCTCCTTGTTCCAGTAAGAACAAGTAAGGCTGGGAAAAATGCAGAAAAAGGTATCACTTTACTACTTGTTGATACCAATAGTGACGGTATCAAAGTAGATAAACTAAAGACTATCGCAACTGACAACCAGTGCGAAGTAACGTTTAAAAATGTAACAGTACCAGCAGCCAACGTATTAGGAGAAGCTAATAATGGTTGGGACACACTTAAGCTTCTGTTGCAAAAAGGAGCATCTCTAAGGTGCTGCCAAATGGTGGGAGCATTACAAGAGGTACTAGATATGACCGTCGAGTACGTGAAAAACAGAGTACAGTTTGGTAGGCCTATCGGGAGCTTCCAGGCAATACAGCATTATTGCGCTAACATGGCAACAGATGTTGATGGGTCTAGATTCATTACATATCAGGGATTATGGAGATTGGGCGAAGAGCTCCCTTCAGACCTTGAGGTTTCTGCGGCCAAGGCATGGGTCAGTGATTCTGCTCAAAGGGTGGCTGCGACAGCTCACCAGTGCCACGGAGCTATTGGATTTACCCAGGAGCACGACCTGCAGCTATTCACGCGAAGGCTAAAAGCTTGGGAAGTGTCATTTGGGGATGGAGACTATCATAGAGAGCGCGTAGCTCAAGCTATGGCAATATAAGCTTAGCTTATAAATTGCTATTAAACAGGCTCCTTATGTATTATAAGGAGCCTGTTTTATTGCCAAAATTTACACTGATTAACGAGTACCCTGTTACCCGCTAGAAATTTGTCGGTTTGCAAATTCGCAGTTTCGAATTCAGGCCCAACACAAACTAGATCTGCTTTCGATTCTTTTATGAAAAGTAGCCCAGCCGCAACGTCCCATGGTTTTAACTCTAAATGCATATATAAATCAAACCAACCGGCAGCAACGTAAGCTAGCCCCAAGGCTGCAGACCCCATAATCCTGATACGATGTACAGGCAAAATACCTAAGGCTATCTCTAAAGATTCTTGTACTAATTCTTCGTTTGGCCCCATGTCTAAACCGATTGTCGCACGATCAAATTGTTCAGCGGGTGAAAAGCTCATATTTTTACCATTAAAAGTAAACCCTTTGCCCTTCTCGGCAAAAAATAGGTGGTCTCTCAATGGATCAAGGGTTCCGCCAATAATAGGTTCCCCTAAATAAGTAAGCGCCAGTGTAGTAGCTACATTGGGTATTCCTTTAGCAAAATTAGCGGTTCCATCAATTGGATCCAATACCCATCTAAAAGGAGAATCAAAATTGACTGCACCTAGTTCTTCGCCCAAAAAACCGTAATCGGGAAATTCTCTAAGAAGAAATTCCTTAACGGATTTCTCAACGGCAAAATCAATGTCTGTGACAACATCTCTACGCCCCTTAAATGATATTTTAGGTTCTGCTAAACGAAATGCTGTCTCTAATTTTTCTCCAGCTATCGATAAAGCCTCTCTGGCAACTATCGCGGAGGTTTTGCCATTTTTCGACTGATGATCGTCTAAATCCAATCTAAAATCCTGTCATTTTATGAAACCTATTGCTTCTCTAACTTCTTCCATTGTAGCTATGGCGATAGCTTTAGCCTTTTCATTTCCTTCTCTCAAAGCTTCATCAACAACATTAGGTTTGTTCTCTAGTTCGCGGCGTTTTTCTCTAAAAGGCTCCAGCGTCTCATTTATCGATTTCGCAAGTAAATCCTTGTCTTCAACACAACCGATGGTTGCATTAGTACAAGCTTCATGCACTTCTAATTGAGTTTCTTCAGAAGAAAATAGTTGATGTAACGCGTAAACATTGCATACCCATGGCCGCCCCGGGTCTGTCCTACGGGCCCTTTGTGGATCAGTCATCATAGTCTTTACTCGCGCTCTGGTTTCTTCAGGGGTAGCAGCCAACTCAATATGGTTATCTAGGCTTTTACTCATCTTATTCTGCCCGTCAGTGCCAATTATTGAAGGGCTTTTTGAAAGAAGCGCCTCTGGTTCTGGAAATATCTCCCCAAATTCTCCGTTAAACCGTCTTACAATTTCACGTGACAGCTCAACATGAGGAACTTGGTCACGTCCGACAGGAACAGTATCAGCCTTATAGATTATAATATCTGCGGTTTGAAGAACTGGATAACCAACCAAGCCATAATTCATCCCGTCTCCATTAGCTCTAAGCTGCTCTTTGAAGGAAGGAACTCTTTGTAGCCATCCCATCGGGGTTACCATACTTAAATAAGTATGAAGCTCTGTTACCTCTGGAACCTGAGATTGAACAAACAGTACGCTTTTCTCAGGATCCAAACCTGCTGCCAACCAATCAAGTACCATTTCTCTAGTATTTAATTCTAGATCTTTAGTGTCATTGAGCGTAGTCATGGCGTGAATATCAGCAACAAAATAGAAGCATTGGTAAGAATCCTGGAGACTGACCCAGTTTTTTAACGCCCCAAAATAATTACCTATATGTTGCCGCCCCGTAGGTCTCGCCCCTGAAAGAATTCTTCCCTTCATACCTTTGATCTCATTCTCGTCGTTCGACATGTTATTGAATCACTCCAAACAATTTCGTTTTTACGATACATCAAACAATTACTTTTGTCCTAAGGGTATAGCGTTTCAGCTGTAATAAATACACCCGTTTTCGTAATTCGTATATTATAAGAACACACTAAATCCATCTTATGATCAATATAGTCGCGAATTAATCTAGTTCATCAGCCAGCGTAGCTCAGGTGGCAGAGCAGCTGTTTCGTAAACAGCAGGTCGGCGGTTCAAGTCCGCCCGCTGGCTCCAGATTATTTCATCTCCAATAAACCAAACCGGTACTTTGATCAAATACGAAAATTGCAATACGCCCTACCCAATGAAACAATAGCGCTAGAATTAAATTGCTAAGGTTTGATCAAATGATTCGTATCCCTAGGAACGTTATCCAAAACGTAAAAAGAGGAACCCTCTTAATAATGGTGCTGTATGCCATAAGGGGTATTGCAGTGGTTTTACTAGGAATATTTGCCGCAGATCGGATGGATAGTGATTTCCGTGTCTACTTGATCATCATTCCAATAATTTCCTTAGTATTCATTTACTTTAAATATAGGAAAAAGATTGGTAAAGATTGAGAACCTAGCTCATCAAATTATTACTCTGAGCCACGTAGGCACAATTCATACATGATGGATTTGAATCCGGTATTACACGAGAATTTAATACTTCTAGCATCTCTTCAAGCTTGGGCTCAATCCAAGATAAATTGACTTCGTACGGTACTAGAGTCTCACTAAATTGCATGACTCCCTGAAATTTCTCTGACTGTCTGTCCGCATTACACACGTAAAAATAGCTAGTACCGGAAACTTCGAACCCCATTTTTGACAGTATGTATGTATATATATCCATTTGCATTTTATACCCTTGGTGATAAGTGCCTGCCAGATACATTGACGTCTCCACCTCGTATTTACTTGCTTGGGACTTATAATCCACCACCACCAATTTATTGGTTTTTAAGTCAATACAAATATCATCGATTCCACCAAAAAGCACAATGTTACTATCAAATATTTGGGTCGAGATACCAGCCGATAGAGAGTTGCGCCACTTGTCTATATCGGGATGGTCAAAGGGAACAATGTGTCCTAAACCACTTTCACGAAATATACGATGCGGTTCCCCCAAAGAGCGTGCGCGGTCGAATTCTCTTTTCAACAAAATATCTGTTGTCTCATTTAAAGACCAGCCGGGGAGATCTGGAAAAACTATCCCTAATACCCGGTCAGAGTAAAAACATCTTGGGCAAGCAAGAAAATCACTAAATTTTGTGCGGCTTATTCTATAATTATCGTGCTGATTTGGAGAATATATAGATGATTTTCGTGATCGCAATCCAGTTGCGTTTACGAATTGGCCTTTAGAATTACGTTTTAGACTAATCATATTATCTCCTTTGCATCAATTTATTATCGCAAGGACGTACTACGGGATTAAGCTAGATTATCAGATACTTAAAGACAGTATATCAACTGTATTGAGACACAATTCAAGTCTACCTGCCAGAACCTCTCATGATGTAGATGCTTTTGTAACTGCATCGCGCTCTAACTCTCCTTTAGTAACTAATTTATCCCATTCAACAGCATTCACCGTTAATCCAGTAACATTAATAGCGTCCGTTGTACAAAGCCATGCGATACAGCGCGCGGCATGCTCTGCACCTACCCCTTGGCTTCCTAAATCTCTTTCTTTATCTAGTATTGGAAAACTGGAAGTATCTACCCTACCTGGCTGAATAGCATTAGCTGTGATACCAAACCTTGCGGTTTCTAAGGCGACAGTCCTGGTCAAACCTTCGACACCTGATTTGGAAGCTCCATACGCTCCCCCTCCTCTTATACCGGTCCAAGCACCGCCTCCGGAGAAATTAATAATCCTTCCCTTTTTCATATTTATCATTCCTGGTAATACGTATTTAATGCACAAAAAAGTGCCAGTTAAGTTAATGTTAACGACATCAGCGAATTCTTCATACTCAACGTTCTGAATGAATCCAACTGGTCCTCGTATACCTGCATTATTAACCAATATACCTGGAGGTCCGAATCTATCCTCTGTAAATTCAATAAGTTTCTTAACATCGCTTTCCAAGGACACATCTATTGATATACCGGACGCTTCACCTCCAGTATCAATTATCTGCTCACATACTGAATCTATCTCTTCCTGAGTACGAGCGACTACTATCACGCTAGCGCCTTTTCGCGCTAACTCGACTGATATTTCTTTACCAATCCCTCTACCTCCACCAGTTACTATCGCAACTTCATTGGATAAATCCATTTGTTCCTCCAATACTTGTCCAATCGAAAAAACTAGCCACCGATTTTAAGTATCGCCTCAGGCTCTCAAATAGGCAATAAAATAGCTTATAACCGTTATATAATATAGCAACGTTTATAAAGCAGACGGGATATCTATGGACGGTATACATATAGTTTTATGTTCGCCTCAAATCCCTCATAATACAGGGAACATAATCAGGCTTTGTGCAAACACTGGGTTACAATTACATTTGATTCATCCCTTGGGGTTCGACTTAAATAACCCAAACCTAAAAAGAGCAGCGCTAGATTATTCAGACATCGCTGATGTATACGAATACTCTTCTTTTGATGAGTATAAAACCATATTTTCTGATCGGCGGATGCTCGCAACATCATCGTCAGGAAATACAATCTACTCTTCTATTCAATACACCCCTAACGATTCAATACTTTTTGGTTCAGAAGACACCGGACTACCCGAAAAGATTATAAATGTCTTCGAAAACAATCATTTGATTAGAATCCCAATGCAGCCTACCAATAGAAGTATAAATTTATCTAATGCAGTAGCTATAGTTGCCTATGAGACATGGAGACAAGCAAATTTTATAGGCGATGACCAAATAACATCAACAAAACATTTTTCATAACAATTAGTTGGTATGTATAAGGCATAAATATACTATGCGTAATTGATGTAATATGTACTAGGAACGAGGTGGTAGAAAATGAGAGGCACTACAGCAATCGTTGGTTACGCTGAACTACCAACACGTCGACAATACCCTGGGAAAACCATGAATGGGTTGCTTGCAGAAGCAGCGAGGGACGCAATCGAACATGCTCGAATTAGAAAAGAAGAAATCGATGGTTTAGTAGTAGAGGGAGGAAGTGTTTATCCAACCTCTGTAGCTGAACACATGGGATTATCGCCTAATTTTATAACTGGTGTAAGCACCATGGGAGCCAGTGGAGCAACGGCAGTCGCTGTGGCGTCAATGGCCGTCCATTCCGGCCTCGCAAAAACGGTATTAGTAACCTTGGCGGGGCCAAGAGAAGCTGGTTCAGCCTGGGGAAGTGCTCCTGAACCAGGAATGCGTACTGAATTCGAGAATCCATATGGGCCTGCAGTCGCAGCTAACACTGGTTACGCGTTGATGTACACTCGCCACATGCACGAGTATGGTACAACTCAGGAACAACTAGCCAACATCGCAGTTAATCAAAGATTTAATGCTCTCGAAAATCCAAATGCAGTTTTCCAAGGTCAGCCAATAGACCTAAAAGACGTTCTAGATTCTCGGTATATTAATTACCCGATTCGGTTACTTGAGTCTGTTATGCCTTGTGCGGGTGGGGCAGCATGTATAATCACATCTGCAGATCGGGCGAAATCTTATCCAAACAAGCCTGTTTATATACTTGGAGCGGGTATCGCTTCAGATCCCTTAACAACTTGGCAAAGAGAGCGGGTAACATTATCCGCAGTCTCAAGATCTGCACCTATCGCCCTAAATATGTCCGGGTACAGTACCAAAGACATTCAATTTGCCGAATTTTACGATTGATACACGATTCTCGAGGCAGTTTGTCTCGAAGATGCAGGGTTTGTTCCTAAAGGTGAAATTGGACCTTTCTTTGAGAGTACAGATACCACGTATAAAGGTGAATTTCCAATTAATACCGATGGAGGGCAATTATCGGGTGGACAAGCTATGGACTCCGGAGGGTTTCGACATGTAATCGAGGCGACCCGCCAAATCATGGGAGATGCTGAAAAAAGGCAAGTGAAGAAAAACGATCTCGCTATGGTGAATGGTTGAGGAGGTACTGTAAGTAGCATGGCTACGCTAGTTCTCGGTTCCGAGAATGCCCTATAATTAATATAAGAAACGGACTTATCATGACAAAGAATAACTATAACAAGCCTCTTCCCATACCAGGAGGCCCTTTTGGAGCAACCAGCAAGGAATTTACAAAACCCTTTTGGGAAGCAACTAAGAAACACGAATTACTTATGCCTCGATGCAAAAACCATAATGGTTTTTTCTTTTACCCAAGGGACCTGTGCCCGGTATGCCTCTCTCCTGATATAGAGTGGGCCAAAGTGACAGGAAAAGGAAGGGTCTATGCATACACAGTTGTTTACCAGCCAAATGATCCTCTGTTTGCTGAAGACGCTCCCTATACATATGCGGTAATTCAGTTAGATGAGGGTGCAAGAATGATTTCCAACGTCATTGAAATCGATCCAGAAAAAGTAGAAATAGACATGCGTGTAGAGGCTGTATTCGAAGATATAACAGATGAGTGGACTTTGGTAAAATTTAAACCGGTCTAATCTATGAAAGGTCTAGGAATTATGCCGATCCTATATATAAAAAAAACACTGGCAAAATTCGCTATTGTAATAATAGCCAGGTTTATATTTAAACTAACCAAGAAAATCTTGCTGAATAAATCAATTAATTACCTAATAAAGCGAGCAATTCGTTAAACCCTTTAATATCGTCACTCATGAGCATCAATTAAGATAAAAGCTATAACGCATACCTCATCACCTGTATTCACCCAATCATGGAGCGTTGCTCTTTGCACAATAACATCCCCTGCCACCAAATGTACGGCTGCACCCTTATCCAATCTCATATCGATTTCACCTTTTAACACAATAGCGTAATCAATCGTTTGAGTTACATGCATGTCAGTGGTGTTGCCTGGTTGAAATTCAATAATTCTAAATATTGTTCCTCGACGTACTGGGGGCCTTTCAACCTCTTTATCTCCTAAATCTTCAGAGCCACTTAAGTCAGGAGGTACAGTATCTGTGGTCCATACAACAGTACCGGTCACACCCGATCTTGAGACCTTCACATTTTGTGCGAAATCATCGATCCATACCTCAGATTTTCCTTCGCTATCGTTAGCGGTAACTACTCTTCTAATATTTGCTGCCATTACATTTCCTTTAATCTATATAATTGGATACATATATATATTAACCTGTTTAGTAATGCCGTTCATATTGTGGTGCCAAGGTTTTATAGCATCCACTATAAATTGAGGAAATAGAATGCAAAGTGTGGGGAATGTTAAGGTAAGTTTGCAAATATTTTCGATCGTATCAGCCATGGGCCCTATTACATTCCTAATACTCATCGCAATATCAACAATTTTTAATCCAGGGTATGACCATATAGGTTCCACTATAAGCAGACTAGCGGTTCAACCAAACTTTCCCTGGATTCCAAGATTAGGTATATGTATTTATGGCATCAGTTATGTATTCATATCGTGGCCAATCTATTACATGCTAAAATTAGCACCCAAATCCCGATTTACATACCTGATACCTGGTCTATTAATATCAGTAGCTTTCTTTTCACTAATGACTGGTTTAGTACCAGATGATGACAACCCGGGGGGCATTTTTGTCCTACATGACTATGGTGACACATCGATTTCAGGAATCATACATGATATATCATCACGTTTATCTTTCGTGCTAGGTGTTGCAGCAATGCTGTTTTTCTATTTCTCCACCGCCAAGAATCAAAACTATAAATTTGCTTCTAAGTTATCATTATTTAGTGCTATAACGGTGTTGATATTTGGAGCCATATTCACATTGACTACCCTGCTTCCCAATACACATTGGCTCTGGAACAGCATCGGTTTATATCAAAGAGCAATAATTTTGATTACAACATTTTGGATTGAATACATAGCCATAAAAGTTTTCTTACTTACACGTTCTGAATAAACAAAGGATTATGCCATAACATTTGATTTATAATCACAAATATTAAATATATGATTTGAGGTGAAATATGCCAACGTTACCAGAGTTCAATTTAGACGGAAAAGTAGCGATAGTTACAGGTGCGGCACAAGGAATAGGAAAAGGAATAGCTAAGTCTTTGGCACAGGCAGGTGCTGACATTGTTCTTGCTGGAATATCTTTAGGAGATCGAGAAAATGACGATGCAGCTATGCAATCAGCTGCTGAAGAAATCAAGCAGGTAGGAAATAAAGTACTCCCCATCACCGCAGATATGCGTGTTTTAGAAGATGTAGAAAACCTAATAGACCAAACCTTAAATGCATTTGGGGGCAAGCTAGACATAATGGTGAATAACGCAGGAGGTAGTTTCAATAATCATTTTATGGATATAAATGATAGAGGCTATGAGGCAGTAACAAGAAATAATTTACGAACCACGTTTTTGGGTTGCCAAGCAGCGGCAAAAGTAATGCTTGAAGCAGGTCATGGATCCATAATTAATCTTGCCTCGACTACTGCATTTAATCCGGCTACGACGCAACCCGTATATGGAGCGAATAAAGCTGCGATAATGCACCTAACTCAAACCCTAGCCGTTGAATTCGCTCCAACAATTAGAGTTAATGCTGTTGCACCAGGACTTACAGATACTGAAGGTTTACGTGCACAATATCCAGAAAACCCCGAGGAAGTCATTGCCACTATGAGCGAAGATTTCGCTGCAAAGCGGCTCGCTAATCCCAACGATATAGGCCTCACGGTAGTATTCTTATGTAGCGATGCCGCTGCTCATATCAGTGGTGTCACCATAAAAATTGATGGTGGAGGAATGGCGATGCGGTAAATATGCATACTACTACCGATATTAAAGTTTATGACCTTATTATTAGTTAGTAGCTTGTGGATTTATATGGAGGAACTAACATTGAACGAACTAAATAATGTATATGTCTCACAGCACCCATTAATAGGTGAAAAGTTATCAAATCTTAGGAGTATAACCACCTCCTCAAAGTTGTTTAGGGATTTAGTCGCTGAATTAACATCGCTTTTAGTATATGAAGCCACATCTGATCTAAAAACCACGCCGGTATCCATAGACACACCTCTTGAAAAAATGACTGGTTCAAAAATAGCTGAGGAGATATCTATAGTTCCCATACTAAGAGCTGGCTTAGGTATGGTAGACAGCGCACTTAATATAATCCCCAGTGCTAAGGTATGGCACATAGGTGTGAAGAGGGATGAATCCTCTCTTAAGCCAATTGAATACTACGTTAATAAACCAAATATAGCAAAAATAACAACATGCATAATACTAGATCCAATGTTAGCCACCGGAGGTTCTTTATCAGCTGTATGCTCAATACTAAAATCTTGGGATGTACATAACATAAGGTATATTGGCTTATTAGCATCTCCAGAAGGCGTTCAGAGGCTTCAGGATGACCACCCTGACGTTAAACTGTTCATCGCGAACATTGATTCCCATCTAGACGAAAACGGGTACATCGTCCCAGGTTTAGGAGACGCTGGAGACAGACAATTTGGCACAACATAACTAAATTAACGGGAGAAACCATGAGAATCGCTATTTTTGGAGCAGGAGCTGTGGGATCTTATGTTGGAGGCAAATTAATACAATCTGGAGAACATGATATTTCTATGATTGCGAGGGGAGACCACCTAGAAGCACTTAATTCTCGCGGATTAAAAGTAAGCAGTATAAACGGAAATTTTGAGATTAAATCCTTATTTGCGACCGACTCCCCCTCTAAGATAGGTACGGTTGATTATGTAATACTGACAGTAAAATCCTGGATGGTTGCAGAAGCTACAAAATCTATGTTGCCTTTAATCGACAAAAATACCGTGGTTATACCTCTTCAAAACGGTGTTGAATCACCTGATCAGATTGCCTCTATACTCGCTCCAAATCAAATAATGGGAGGAATGTGCAGAATATTTAGCACGATATCAGAGCCAGGGCACATAGATCATTTCGGCTCAGATCCACTGGTAGTTATAGGCGAACTAAATGGCGAAAAAACTGAACGCGTTGCTAATATAAAAATTGCTCTCGATAATGCAGGCTTATCCTGCGATATTTCCGATGATATAAATGTTTCGATGTGGGAAAAATTGATTTTTGTAGGCCCTGTTGGAGCAGTCGGCTCGGTAACAAGGGCCCCGCTGGGGGCCATATTAGAAACAAGCCAATCAAGGCAATTATTGCAAAGATTAATGGAGGAAATCTTTGAAGTAGGAGTAGCACTGGGCGTGAAATTAAATAAGGGGGTTGTCAAAAATAGTATAGAATATGCAGAACATTCTCCATTCGAAGCAACATCTTCCATGCAACGAGATATAATAGAAGGGCAACCATCCGAGCTAGAAAGCCAAGTAGGGGTAGTAGTAAGGTTGGGAATTAAAACAAATATCCCTACACCCGCACACGAATACATTTACAGTTCGCTACTGCCAATGGAAAATAAAGCAAGGGGCAAATAGGGTTCTAATTAAATAACCAACAAAAAAAGGATTTGATGTTGCAACCTACAAAAATCAAGGATCTTGGGAAAGAGCAAAGAAAAATAATCAATGCTTGGTGCATTTACGATTGGGCAAATTCTGTGTTCTCAACCAGCGGTATTGTAGCAATTTTCCCAGTATATTTCGTATTCCTGTTTGAGCAATCGATAGGGAGTCAACTATCTATCGCTGGGTTAAACCTTTCAAGTAGTGGCATTTGGAGTATTGGGATATCAATATCATCCTTGGTAGTCGCTTTAACAAGTCCGCCTCTAGGGATACTAGCGGACAAATTTGCGATAAAAAGAAAATTACTGATCATATACTGTGTAGCCGGCTCGATTTTTACTGCACTTACGTTTTTTTCCGTATACACAAGTTCCCCTTGGGCTTGGTTATTAGGTTTCTTTATACTAGCAAATATAGGATTCAACGGAAGTTTCGTCTTCTACAATTCATTTCTACCCCATATAGCACCTAAGGAACTTCTTGATGATGTTAGTAGCCGCGGTTACGCTTTTGGATACATTGGGGGAGGCTTACTTCTACTTATTCACTTAGTATTGATTATGGGAGCCCAAGATACATCCATAGAAGATCTAGTTACTAGAGCATGCATGGTTTCAATTGGAATTTGGTGGTTTGGGTTCTCTTTATGGACATTTAAATTCCTGCCTGAACCAACCAAACCCGAATTATCAAACAAAATAGGTATACTCAGCTCCATAAAATTATCAATCGTCGAACTTAGCAAAACGTTTCAAGGAATATCAAAATTTAAACCCATTCTTATATATTTATTAGCATTTTTACTATTTAACGATGGGATTCAGACTATTTTATCGGTTGCCGGAGCCTATGCTGCCGATACACTCGGAGTTAGCTTAATATTCAATATGCTCACCATCCTATTAGTCCAATTTATAGCTGCCCCGGGAGCACAAGTATTTTCGTTATTTGCCAATCGATCATCAACAAAAAATGCTTTGATGACTTCACTAACAATTTGGTGCATTATTATTTTAGTTGGTATCGGGATGGCGCCGTTAAGCCCTTCATCACACTCTGAGCACGATTACCAACTCGATTACACTTTCGGCAGAAATTACGAAATAGTATCTCAGCCAAGTTTATCTGAATCTCTGGAAGACAAAGAATGGGATCTAGAGACTAATTTGTTATCGAATAGATCGACCCTATCAACAAGTGAAGCTCTCACGCTGATACAAACAGTTAACGCAAGCGAAAATTCACAATTTAGCGCTTCAATCTCTGGAGGCCCCCACGATGGATTAAATGCTATTGGAAAAAAGAATAAATCCAATCTTGGCGGAGGACCATTAGATTGGTGGCCAAATTTTTTGAGAACATCCATATGGGAACCGCTAAATTTATCAGTAAATTTCCAATTCTTATTACTAGGGTCCTTTATAGGTTTGATTATGGGGGGCAGCCAAGCTCTGGCAAGAAGTATCTTCGCTCACATGACACCTGAAAATAGAAGTGGAGAGTTCTTTTCCTTTTTTGGATTTACAAATAAAGTTTCTTCGGTCATCGGCCCGATGCTGTACGTACTTATCTCAGGTACAATCGACACTAGGACAGCAATACTATCAATTATGATTATAATCGCCGCTGGAGCATTAATTCTGAGTCGGGTTGACGTAGATGCTGGTAAAAAAATCGCTCTTATTAACAGCGGGTAAAAACCAGGGGATTCTCTCTGGTGAATCAGGACTTCAATCCATCCAATATTCTTGAGGATTCGATAAGATCATTGACTGTAACGCCATGTACTCCCATTGAATATGCCCTCTCTAAATCTTGTCTATTTTCAACGCCCCAAACACCTACATATAACCCTCTATCAATAGCCATATCAATAAAATTCTTTGAAACTGTTCGAACGTATGGGAATAAACCCTTAAACCCATTCAAAGAGCAAAGCTCTATATCATGATCCGCAGCTTCTAACACCAGTAACCCATGGCTTACCTCAGGCATCACTGCTTTGGTTCTAACAAGCTGATCTTTGTCAAAAGATATTATGGAAACCCCGGGTACATTTGATGGATTTGATGTGACTCCATCCTTGATCCAATTAGTATCTAAAAGGATTTTGCGAAGAATGGAAGGTAAAATATCCTCTACAGATTTAATTTCGATATAAATATGTGCCTGATTAGAATATCTTTGTAAAATCTCCTCTAGAGTTGGGACTCTCTGTACTTCATTCAAAATACCAGGGCCTTCAAACCAACTTCCAGCATCAAGATTTTTGATCTGATCCAGCCTCATTTGATTTATCGGCCCAGAACCATCACTAGTTCTATCTACGTCAGAATCGTGCATGACGATCAAAACGTTATCTCTAGTCAAATGTATATCTAGTTCTAAAAAGTTAAACCCTAGCTCTAGAGCATGGTCAAACGCAGCTATCGTATTTTCAGGAAAATATTCAGACGATCCTCTATGTGCGATTAGTTTCATATTTACAAACCTCTTAACCAGATTGGGTCGATCACCAACATTTTTTGAACTTAATTGTTTTTCAAAGAAAAGCCTAAGTCAATTAGAATATCTTTCAGCACGTTGATCGTGCCCTCTAGGTTATCTGTTTCGTTTACAACTACGTAATCAAATAAATTCGCTTTTTCCATTTCAAGCTCTGCTGCAGAAAGCCTACTTTGTATTTGATCAACCGTAATACCCCCTCGGAATTCTAATCGATGCGACAGACTCTCTAACGAAGGAGGTGAAATAAAAATTAGTACTGAAGAGGGATCATATTCCTTTATACTAAAAGCGCCCTGAACATCTGTACGAACAATAAGTTCTTTCCCTAAAGAACGTGCATTTTCGATTTGGGATTTAGGGACTCCATATCTTTCTCCATAAACTTCAGCCCACTCAATTAAGGAATTATTTTTTATAAGGGAATCAAATCCATCATTATCATAAAACAACTGGTCCACGCCATCTATTTCACTCAGTCTAGGTTTTCTAGTAGTGGCTGTAACAGGAACGTATAAATTCGGTAAGTCTTCACTAAGGAGATCAAGAATTGTATCCTTCCCCACTCCTGATGGGCCAGTTATTACAACCAAAGGCGGGGTGGCGGCCATTTTTTATTCAAACACTCTCTCAGAGTTCGATTCATTAGCGACATGACCATTCTGCCTAAAAGATGAAAGGCGACCAGCAACGGTCTCTGGGTTGATAGCTGCAAGAACTATGTGGCCACTATCAACTATAAGGACGGCTTTAGTTCTACGGCCATTAGTCATATCAAGTACAGCATTACGAGCCCTACCTTCTTGAATCAAGCGTTTGGTTGGAGCCGAGCCTGGGGCCACAATTGCGATCACTCTGTTCATCGCCACATGATTACCAAACCCCACATGTAGTATCTCCGGTCCTAAAACCATAATAGGCCACCTCTCCCTAATAATAATATCTAATTTGCAGAGATCGTACCTAGAAAATCTGACCAAAAATTCGGATATGAAACATCAGTCACTTCTGAATCTTGTATCACAATTTCGCCATCACTCACCAAAGAAGCTACGGCTGCAGCTATCGCTAGCCGATGATCTCCGTGAGATCGTAGAATACCTCCCTTTAATTTCCCCTTACCGTAGATTACCATGCCATCGTCCTGCTCCTCAACCCGGGCTCCAAGAGTATTTAGGGCAATTACAGTGTTTTTGATACGATCACTTTCTTTAACCCGCAATTCTGCTGCATCCCTGATGATTGTCTTTCCCTCCGCCTGCGTAGCTGCAACTGCTATAAGAGGAATCTCATCAATTAATCTAGGGATAATTGAGCCGTGAATTTCAACTCCTTTTAATTGGCTTGAGCCCACCTTAATATCCGCAACAGGTTCAGTGGAGCTTGCCATCTTTCTTTCTATTGAGATATTAGCTCCCATTTCCTCTAATACATCTAACAAACCAGTCCTGGTGTGATTAACACCGACATCTTTTATAACTAATTCGCTGTCATTATGTATAAGACCTCCTACAATCCACGGAGCGGCAGAACTAAAATCAGAAGGGATTTCTATATCAATCATATTGGGAATTCCTGGTGAAATAATTACTCTGTTTAAAGCATCGTCCTTATCCAGGTTAATCCCCATATCCATTAACATATTTTCCGTATGATCCCTTGATGCATATGGTTCAATAATTTGCGTATTCCCCTCAGCAAATAAACCTGCAATCAACAAAGCTGACTTTAGCTGAGCGCTTGCGACCGGCATATCATAATTGATACCTATTAAATCACCACCTTTAACACTGATTGGTGGAAACTCATCATTTTCTGCGCCGTCAATATTCGCTCCCATCAACTTTAAAGGCTTTATCACCCTACCCATTGGACGTTTGTTAAGAGAGGAATCGCCAAATACTACGGCGGATATTGAAGAGCCGGCAAGAACACCTAAAAGGAGGCGCATTAAAGTCCCACTATTTTGTGCATCTAAGTGGGAGGACGGTTCAATAAAGGAATAAATCCCCTTGCTCTCAATTACTAGATTGCTAGATACCCCCTTGGAATCTACGCTCTCCTTAACAATACCCATTCCTAAGGTTTCCATGACCTTTAATGTTGCAATTGTGTCCTGAGAACGCGGAAAATTATAGATGCTTGCCTTGCCTGAACCAAGAGAGTTTAAAAGTAGGGCTCTATGCGCAATTGACTTATCTCCTGGGGCTTTTATTTCCCCTTTGAAAATTTTCGGTTGTAGTAAAGATAAATCCATGACTTTTTCTAACGTCCAGGAGGTCCATTTTTTGAATCTTTATCGAATTTACGGCTTAACTCAGCTAGTTTATCTCCACCAAGCATTCCTAGCATATTTTCACTCGCAGTCGGAACATTTTGAATACTATCGTTATCACCTTTAACTTTCCCTGATAACCAATCTGATCGAGACTGGTAGGCACTTTCGATTAACTCACGTAGATCGTCGCCTCCTTCTTCAACTGCTGCCCTAAACTGCTTTAGTTGGATATCAAAACTATCCAGCCATCTCAATACAGAGTCACGGTTAGTTGAAAATATCGAATGATGCATATCGACTGATCCGGAAGATAAACGGGATACATCTCTGAAACTACCCGCTGCAAGCCTAGACATCTCGCGCCAACTTGCAGATTGAGCAGTAGCATTCATCAGGGTAATCGATAGAGCTATGGGAAGATGACTGACCCCTGCGACTAAACTGTCATGCTCCACAGGGTCAATAAAAAGTGGTTGCGCATCAAGAAGATTAACTAAGCTAACAACTGCATCAACTGATTCTGGACGAACATTTACGGTGGGAAATATGCCATACGCAGCGCCCTCAAATAATGCTTGTTCGGCCCCTTCTATACCAGGTGTCTCAACCCCGGCCATTGGATGCCCTCCAACAAAATCAACATTGTTAGGTAGTATTTCATCCGCCCATTGCATAACTTGTATTTTTGTGGAAGATGTATCAGTAACAATAGTACCTTCTTCCAAACTGGGGGCAATTTCATCAAAAACTTGTTTGACTGCTTCTACAGGAACACACACGATGACAATTGACGCACCTTCTAAAGAGTTCGGTAAACTATAGGAAATTTTGTCTACGGCCCCTATCTTCCTTGCTTTACCAGCCGTTGTTGGTTCTATATCATGCCCAACGATTTCGACCCCTTTAATTTTCTTTCGAAGTCCTAATCCAATTGAAGCCCCTATTTGCCCCAACCCTATAATCGATATTTTATGCATTAAAGTCCTCGATTCTATTGACCGTAAGTTTTTTCATTGTTCCTTCATATGATAGGATACCCAACTACCAATTGACTAAACAAATATACCGGTGGAAATACAATACGCCAAATAATACTAACCCCAAAGAATATATCGATACCAATTAAAAGCATCAGCAGGAAAGGGCCATATTTTTCTAAAATAAAGGCACCGGGCAACCATTTTCTAGGAGTGAGACCAATCGCAATTTTTGAACCATCTAGCGGTGCAAGAGGTAGTAAGTTAAAAATCCCTAGAACAATATTATAAACAATGCTGAAAGATAAATATGATCCTACCCAGACCGCAGGGTTTGTAATATTAACGTATATGAACTGAGGATCAAGAGCATACCCTAATGGGAGTACCGGTAGTGAAAAAAGGCGAGCAGATAAACCTAATAGTAAAGCAAATAAAAAATTTACAGCTGGTCCTGCGATTGAAACGAAAGCCAACGATTTACGTGAATTATTCAATGCTGCAATATTAATGGGAACTGGCTTGCCCCAGCCAAATCCGATAAAAAGGAACATGAAACTACCTAAAGGGTCTAGATGCTTTATTGGGTTCAGAGAAAGTCGCCCAGAAATTTTTGCTGTTTTATCCCCCAATTTAAAAGCAATAAAAGCGTGGCCAAATTCGTGCACGGATAAGGCACATAGTAAAGCCAGAATAAAGGCAAAAAGTATCACTGGAAATGCCATAAGAGTTTCTGCAGAAGTATCTCGCGAAAATATTTGGTAGAACAATAACGCCAATTTTTTCTCCGATTATTATTGGATTGCTAACTCAAAATAGTGAGTCGCTTGAATATACCAATATTCTTAATTAGCTATTCTCACAATCAAAAACTATCTGGCGAGTCTTATTGATAACATCTGGAGATACACTTACGGAAGTGATTCCCCATTCAACCAATTTAGCAGTTAAATCTGGGAAAAAGCTCGGGGCCTGACCACATATAGAACAGGTAATCCCTCTGTTTCTTGCGGTCGTTACAATCCTCTCCAAAGAGTGCATCACTGCTGCATTTCTCTCGTCAAAATCTTGAACCAAAGTTGCGCTATCTCTATCAACACCAAGAACCAATTGGGTAAGATCGTTAGAACCTATAGAAACTCCATCAATTCCAACATCAATAAACTGATCTAGAAGCAAAACATTAGACGGGACTTCCGCCATCATCCATAACTTGAATCCATCTTCGCCCCTCTTAAGACCGTATTGTTCTAACAAAGATTTTGTATGAATCAACTCATCTACAGTACGCACAAAAGGTATCATTACATGCAAATTTTTATATTTTTCCCGAACTTGCTTTACAGCCTCTATTTCGATCGCAAATAAGTCAGGCTCCTTAATATATCTGGCAGCACCTCGATATCCAATCATTGGATTCTCTTCCACGGGCTCAAATCTATCGCCACCTCTAAGATTTCTGTACTCATTAGTTTTGAAGTCAGTAGCGCGATAAATCACTGGTCTAGGATCGAATGCTGATGCAAAAGAGGTTAATCCTTCAGCTAATTTTTCGGTAAATTCTGAGCCACGTCCTTCTTCAAGCATTAGTCTTGGATGCTCCCCGATTCGGGCTACAATAAATTCAGCTCGCAATAAACCAATTCCATCAACATTACGCGCTGCTACAACCTCAGCGAGGTCAGGCTCAGCTAAATTAACATAAATATTCGTCCTAGTTTTCAGATCGGATGCAGCTGAGTATTCATCTACCTGAACCGCAGCATCAGGAACTGCCCCTTTATAGACTCGTCCGGATGATCCATCAACTGTAATGACTTCTCCACCAGCAAGTTGTTCGGTCGCGATACCAGTCCCAACAACACATGGAATTCCTAACTCTCGCGATATTATAGCCGCATGCGCGGTTCGTCCTCCTTGATCTGTTACGATTGCTGAAGCTCTCTTCATTGCGGGAACAAAATCAGGGGTTGTCATCTCTGTTACTAATACGTCTCCTACGTGAACCTTATCTAAATTCCCCATATCTTCATTCTCAATGACCACCACACGGCCTGATGCAGCACCAGGGCTTGCAGGAGCTCCAGAAAAAAGCAATGGGTATTCATTTTCATCGACTTCCAATCCTGGAGTACTACCATTGCTGTCAGTAAGAGTCGTTATTGGCCTTGTCTGAATTATAAAGAATTCGCCATCTTGATACGCCCACTCGATATCCTGGGGACTTTTGTAAGCTTTTTCTAATTCAAGCCCTAATTTAACAATCGATTGAATTTGGTCATCGTCCAATTTGTTTGAGTTAGCTTGAGCCTCCATAATGTCCACTCTTTTATTTAAATCATCGCGGTTAGTTGAATCAACGTTGCGGACCAGCATCCAGGTCTGAGGAACGTGCTGGCGATTTATAACGCTTACTGATTCCTTATCTATCATGTAAGTATCAGGCGTTATCTCTCCTGACACGATGCCTTCTCCAAGACCATATATTGCTTCTAACAGTACTTTCCCTCTATCACTCGTAGTTGGTTCAGCGGTAAACATTACTCCAGAGATTTCAGACTGGACCATACGCTGAACAGGGACGGCTATACCAACCGAAAGTTGATCAAAATTTTGTTCTTCTCGGTAAAAAATAGCCCTTGCCTCAAAAAGGCTCGCCCAACAACCTTTAACGGCATCAATCACTTGGTGAATTCCATCTACGTTAAGGTAAGTGCTTTGTTGGCCTGCAAACGAGGCATCTGGGAGGTCTTCTGCAGTAGCTGATGACCTTACGGCAACTAGCCCTTCGCCCATCGATTGGTACGCGTCAGCTATTTTCGATTGGATATCTTCAGATAAAGGAGACGAAATAATTAGCTGTTGGATTTTACTCGCCCTATCTCTTAATAGTTGAGAATCATTGACATCTAAGTCAAGCAAGAGTTTTCTAATCTGTTCTTCCACATTCGAATCAGTTAAAAATTTTCTGTAGGTTGAGACAGTGATGACAAATCCTGGGGGAACCGGAGCTCCATTCTGGGTCATTTCACCTAAATTGGCCCCTTTCCCACCAGCCACATCTATGTCGTGAGCCGATAGGTTTTTAAACCAAAGTATATTGGCATTTTGTTTATCAAAATCGGTTAGGGATTCGTTTTCCGTGGTTCCAGTCGTACCCGACTTCTTTGCCATCCACACTCCTCCGTTTCTTAACGATTGCGACAGACGCACCGAAAAGTATATTAGCCCCCGGCCCCAGCATACAGATTATACCATTCAAATAGTCTAATGTAGGAACAATAGACTACGATTGATTTGTATATTTGAAAGATAAAGTACTAGTAGTTTAAATAAATATCAAACTAATCCGGCTTATAATAAGCTCCTCGCATCCCCTCCGGCAATAAATCAGCTATCGAATTCATGATTTTCTCCGATAAATCATTGATTCCCATGTCTTCCATATCCTTTTTATTGACCGCTATAGGTTTACCAAAAATAACAGTTAGAAGCGGTCTTCTAAATAACGATCGTATATTAATTTTATATTCGTTAGAACCAATAATAGCAACGGGTTGGATACTTGCTTCGGATTCAATCGCCAAAAAAGCTGCTCCGGGTTGGCCTTTTAGAAGTTGACCTTTTAAACTTCTTGTTCCCTCGGGAAAGATACCTATCGTTCCTCCCTTGGCAAGATATTGAAGAGCGCTATTTAAAGAGGTTTTTGTTATTTTTCCTCTATCGATAAATATAGTCCCATAAGCATTAAATCCTGCCCCAACCCATCCTGGAGCATGTTCTAATATTTCTTTTTTTGCTAAAAAGACTATTTGTGTAGGATAGACTACCGTAAGAAGAGCGGGATCGATATTATCCATATGATTAGAAACAACTAACACCGGACCTTCCGATGGTATGTTATCCTTGCCCTTGACTGAAATCCGAAAAAATAGATGCCCCAAACCTCGAACTATTGGGATAATATATTTGTAGAATCGGGTTTGAGGAGCCATCTGCATTTCACTTTAATATAATATATCTATAATCAACGTTAAGAATATTACTAGAATACAAGGATTTTTTGACAAAACATAGTAACAACTTGAGATAGAATGGTAACAATAAAATGACTGATCACATATTAGTAGCGGTAGCGTGGCCGTATGCAAATGGTCCACTTCATTTAGGGCACATAGCGGGCGCCTATCTACCAGCTGATATTTTTGCTAGATACAATCGAATAATCGGAAACAAAGTTTTAATGGTATCTGGAAGCGACAGTCATGGCACTCCAATCACAATAAGGGCCGACGCTGAAAACACAACTCCAGAAAAAATATTTTCTAGATATCATAAGGATTTCCAAGAATCTTGGGAGGGATTAAATATTTCCTGGGATTTGTTCACGACTACCGACACTGAGAACCATCATGAAGTATCACAACGCATCTTTACCAATTTATTGGATAACGACTTACTTTACGAAGCAAAAGCAGATCTCCCTTACAGTGTTAAAGAAAAACGATACCTGCCTGATCGCTACATTGTGGGAACTTGTCCTAATTGCGGTTCAGAGAATGCAAGAGGAGATCAATGTGAAGAGTGTGGTCGCACTCTTGACCCACAGGATTTAATCAATCCAAGATCAACAACAGACGGTTCCATACCAGAGTTCCGTGAACGCTCTCACTTCATGTTTAGGCTTTCAAGGTTTGAAGATACTTTAAAAGAATGGCTAGAGGATAAAACATTCTGGCGGCCCAATGTTCTCAATCAAACAACAGGTTTATTAGAGCAAGGCTTAAAAGACCGAGCGATTACAAGAGATTTATCCTGGGGAATTCAAGTCCCTGTTGATGGATGGGAAGATCGCCGGATATATGTATGGTTTGAAGCTGTAATCGGCTATCTATCAGCCTCAATAGAGTGGGCGAAAGAGGTTGCAAAAGATCCCGACCAATGGAAAAACTGGTGGAATGAGGAATCTAAAAGCTATTATTTTATAGGCAAAGATAACATCCCTTTTCATACTATAATATGGCCAGCGATGTTGCTGGCGTATGAAGAAGGATTGCCCCTTCCCCATAACGTACCATCAAACGAATTCCTAAACCTCGAGTCAGGACAATTTTCCACGAGCCGAAATTGGGCAGTATGGGTATCAGATTATCTATCACGTTATGAAGCAGACCCTTTAAGGTATGTTCTATCAGCAACAATGCCGGAAACTTCTGATTCTGAATTTACCTGGAGAGATTTTGTAAGGAGAAATAATAACGAGTTAGTTGGTACTTACGGCAATCTCGTTCATCGAACGCTAACATTCCTGCAAAACAATTTTGACGGGACGGTACCCGAAGTAGAGCTACAAAAACCTAGTAATGATTTAATAGGTGATGCAAATAAAGCACTGCTAACTTCTGGAGAATATTTAAGTGAATGCAATTTCAGAGCAAGCTTAAAAACAGCAATGGACCTGTGCCAACAAGGTAACCGATACCTTGATGATCGAGAGCCTTGGAAAGCAATTAAAACTGATAGAAATCATGCCGCTGAAACAATGTTTACAATGCTTCATGTAATTTCGACATTGAAAATACTTTTTTACCCATTTTTGCCGGAAAGTTCTCAAAAACTGCATGGCTATCTGGGCGAAACAGGATTGGTAGAATCAAAGGGATGGAAATCAACCCCTCTTATACCTGGAGATAAGCTTCCTAAACCAGAGCCACTTTTCCAAAAACTTGACGAGGAAAAAGTCGTATCTGATGAAACACAACGAATGAAAAAGAATGCTTAATACATTAGAATAATCGGGGGCAATATAATTTGAATGGGTACCTTTCCTTTTTAGATCCAGTTCAAAAAGAGCTTGATGAAGTAGAGTCGGCATTTAAAAAAGCAGGCTCCTCCGACGATATTTGGGTTAATAAATTACTTGAAACCATATTGAATAGCGGCGGTAAGCGAACACGCCCAGCGATTACCTTGCTCGCGGGTAAAATGTTCAATTATTCGGAGAACCTACATATACCCATGGCAGTCGCAACAGAACTCTTACACACAGCCTCGTTAGTTCATGATGACACCGTCGACAATGCGCCACTAAGAAGAAATAACAAGACTATAAATGCAAGTTACGGCAACAATGTAGCAATACTTTTAGGAGACTATATCTTTGCGACAGCAGCTGAAACTGTGTGTTTAACTGATAATGTTCGGGTAATTCAAATTTTTTCTAGAACTTTAAGGTTACTTGCCGACGGTGAGCTCAGAGAGATAGACCAAGCTTTCGAACCATCATCTGGATTTTCAGGCTATTGGGGAAGAATTGAAAGAAAAACTGCTTCTTTATTCGCGACGTCAGCAGAATGTGGAGCAATACTAGGCGGAGCATCCGAGGGGCAAATCGAAAATCTCAAAAAATACGGCTCGAATATAGGCACAGCTTTCCAGATTATTGATGATATTTTAGACTTCGACATAGAAGGGAGCGAATTGGGGAAACCTTTGGGCCAAGATCTTCGCCAAGGGGTACTAACGCTTCCAATACTCATTTATTTGGATTCAAATCCTGAAGAGGCACAGGGAATTCGCAAACTAAAAACCTTACCCGGTGAAGAAAAAGCATCCAATATACAAAATATCCTATCAAAGGTAAAAAACTCTGGAGCGATCGAAAAATCCTTTGACATAGCCAAGACGTATGCTCAAAAAGGAATAGAGGCAATAGAAACATCCCCTAAAGGAGCCCCCCGCAATTCGCTGCAATCCATAGCCCAATTCGTTATTGAAAGAAAATTCTAGATAAGTAAGTAATTACCCAGGCTTCTTCTGGTTGCCTTCAATCAAAACGGTAAACTCCCCTCTGGGCTTGCTAAAATGTTTAATCGCTTCACTCAAAATTCCCCTATAGATTTCTTCATACAATTTAGTCATCTCTCTTCCTACGACTAGCCGCCGATCACCCAAAATTTCTTGGATGATATTTAAACTATCAACAATGCGATGGGGAGATTCATAAAATATTATCGGCTCACTATTCATTAATAGTTCCTCAAAGATTTTTCGCCTTTCATTTTTCTTTCGTGGAAGAAATCCCAAAAAAATGAATTTGTCCGCGGGCAAGCCAGCTACAGATACGATTGAGGCCACGGCATTGGGACCAGGAACCGGAGCAACAAGATGACCTGCTTCTACAACAGCTTTTACCAGAGCAGATCCGGGATCATGAAAAGCCGGAGTTCCTGCTTCCGAAACAACAGCCACATCACTATTTTCAAGCTCTAACAAAATACGGTCGATGCGTTTGGTATGGTTCCACTCTAAATAACTCATCATTTTGGTGTTTATTTCGTACCGATTAAGCAGAATTTTAGTTTTCCGAGTATCCTCACACAAAATAAGAGATACCTCTGACAAAATTCGCACACCCCTATAAGAAAAGTCCTCTAGATTACCAATAGGGGTCGCTACAACATATAAAGTTCCCAAAATCTACCCCTTATGATTGACTACCGGTCCAACAATCGAATCTTTCTATACCAAATCCACCTGTAAAAGCCCCTGATCGGTTGACGCCTTATACTACGATTTCTATAATTATCTCACTAATATATTTAAATATAACCCTACGTTCGGAGGATATAATAAATATGGCAAACCAAATGGGTAAAAGATACAGCTGTGGTACATGCGAAGCTGAGGTAGTAGTTACCAAAGCCGGGGATGGCGAACTCCAATGTCACGACCAATCAATGACCGTGAAATAATATAAGAGGAGATAAAGAATGGCAATTGAACTCGGAAAACGATACGAATGTGCTTCATGTGGTACTCAAGCTCTAGCGACCAAAGCTACTGATGGTACTTTGGTTTGTTGTGACAATGATATGGAATTACAAGGTCAGCGAAGAGTTCCCTCTGCGGACTAATAAATACCAATATAAATTTTGGATAAATATATAGTCCTTCGTAAAACAAAAATTTCTTTGTAAAACTTATTTATACTTTCGAAGTACTCCTACCACCCTTCCTTTTATCTGAACATTATGTGCATCAACAAAAATTGGGCTCATAGAAGAGTTCTCGGGTTGTAATCGAACTCTTTCTCCTTCAGGAAAAAATCTCTTTAAAGTTGTTTCCTCCTCTTGAATCAACCAAGCAGCGACCATATCGCCTGTTTCAGCGTGTTCTTGAGACCTAATAACAACATAGTCTCCATCTTTTATAAGGGCATCGATCATTGAGTTTCCCTTTACATGCAAAGCAAACACGGGAGATTGTTGTTCAACAAAACTAGGATCGACTTCTATTGAATTATCTTCTAAAAATCTATGGTCTTCAGGGAAAACTGGCAAAGGCTGCCCGGCAGATACAGATCCAAGCAAAGGAATGCGGGTCTTATTAGAACGATGGCCTACTAATTCTATACCCCTCGAAATTTCTTTGGACCGCTTTAGATACCCCATTTTACTAAGAGCTTCTAGATTATAATCAACTACACTTGTAGAACTAATGGAACATCCCTCCTGGATATCTCTGACGCTAGGAGGATAACCATGCCCATCTATGAATCCTGCTATAAATTCTAAGATGTCTTGTTGTCTCTGACGCAAATTTGTCATTCTATACTCCTAACACGTGTATAAAACTATGTAGGTAAATATATTACCGAACTCATGTTCTTATTATATTAGCACACTTGATCTATATTTTGAAATAAAATCGGTGACCATCATTTGAACTAAAGTAATATAATTATGTACAGAGGAGATCAATAATGAGCAATCAGAATAAAAATAATGCCCTGCCTCGTCTACCAGAGTGGATGAACGTAGAGTTAGTTGAAAAAGTTGATGGGAAAGCGATCGTGAAAATGCCTGTTTTGCCCCATTTAACACACGCTGAGGAAAATCCAAGAGTAGCTGGAGGCGTAATTATGTCATTACTTGATTACACAATTCACCACGCCTTAGATAGTTTATTGGATGAATATGAGTATCACGCCACCATAGAAATGAAAATAAATTTCATTCGCCCAGGAACTGCGGGTACGTTAATATCAGAAGCAACAATCATAAACAAGGGTAGAACTGTATCGATTGCTGAAGGCACAGTTATCCAAGAAGAAACGGGGAAGATTGTTGCAAAAACGCTTTCTACCGAGACATACATTAATGCTAAACCAAAAACTTAGCAGCAATCAAAGATCATGAACAGCGCAGCAATAATATGGACATGCTCCAATTGCGGCGCAGGGTCTCCTATCCCCTGCCGAACATGCGGTGCTCACCTCGCTAAAAGAGACCAATCTCTAAAGAAGTGCGAGACCTGCGGTTCTCCTGTTGATAAATCATTGTTTGATTGCAAAGAATGCGATAGCCGCGCCACTTTAAATATATCTTCAAGCAAAGACCACATTTGGACACAAGTTTGGTTTCGAAGGCTTCTTAAACTAGTTAGATTACTAGTCGGAACTGCTCAGATGATTGGATTAATCACCATAGCCGTGAGCTGTTCAATATCTGGTGGGGAAGGCACATTAGCGAGTTCGGCTCCCTCAATAGGACAAATGCAACTATTTGGAGTAGCAACCTTCTTCGGTCTTATACCTATACAAATCTATCTAATCAAAAGGATCAGTGAACTAGAATCGCTAAATTAAATCAATTATTCTAACGAATGTCGAACTTGATCTAAAAAAACAAGAGCTTCGATAGGCTTATCAACCACATAGCTAATATACCATCTAGATACACTCTCTAATTCAGATAGCAATTCAATACCAAGTGTTAATTCAGCGAATTTTTCTACCGGGACAGTTTGAATATAGTTCATGGCCAGCAATGTATCTCCAGTTATTGATCTCAGCCAATTACTGTGAGACCGACTACAATCAAGACACAATAAGCCTCCAGAAGCAGCACTGAACGGGTATTTTTGATTTTTTATTGGATCAACGCCAATACCGCAATCAGCACAACTTGTTAACACAGGGCTAAAACCAGTTTCTTGAAGCAATTTTATTTCAAAACTTCTTATTATTAAATCTCCATTGGAATTCAGATTATCCTGCTGTTTCAATGCATCTAGAGTGAGATCAAGAATACTAGGTTGAGGATCTGCATCCTGTAAAAAATGATCTACAAGATCGACGAGGTATATGCATTCAGCCATTTTTCTCAAATTATTTTTTATAATCTTAAACGGAGTAATAATCTGACCTTGAATAACTGAATCAAGATTCCTACCCCTAATTATAAGATAGTCACCATACACTAAGGGCTCTAGGTGTCCTCCTAGCTTTGTCTTTGTTTTCCTTGCACCGCGGACGCTTAAAGTTAACTTACCATGCTCTCTGGTAAAAACTGTAACTAGCCTATCCGATTCACCCATATCTCTATGTTTGAGAACCAGTCCTTTAACTCGATAGTGGGATGATCGCGTTAAATTAGATGAGGAATTATTGTTGCTGGAATAGCTCATTGATCTAATTTAGCCAGACCATTTTGGTTTTCGTTTCTCAATAAATGCCAATCGTCCTTCTTCAATATCACTGGAATTTTGAATAGCCCCTAGCAATGGAGCAGCGTATTGATCACGAGTTAAATTTGTTTCCGCCCGAGAAAAATAAACCATCTTCTTAGTAGCTGCAATTGCCAGAGGTGCCCCTTGAATTATCATTGAAGCGATCGATATGGCTCTAGGCATAAGTTCTTCTACAGGGAGCACCTCATGTACCAATCCAAGGCGATGAGCATCCCGTGCTGACATCTGATCTGAAGTTAAAAGATAATACAGTGATTCCCCCAAAGGTATAAGATCCGGTAAATAATTACTTCCATAATTTGCTGGCATCCCTATTTTTGGTTCAGGCAAGGAAAAAGAAGCACCTTCTGATGTGATCCTAATATCACAATCCATTATCCAATGCATTCCACCTCCAAAAGCTAATCCGTTTACGGCAGCAATGAAAGGTTTTTCCCTCTTTGAAAATATATCAAACTCGATCTGTTTTTTAGGGTACTCTCTATCGATCTGCTCCTTAATCTGCTTTTCATTTAATTCACCTTCCTGGGTGAGTTTATCTATTGCTGCGTCTCTTTCTACTCCTTCCCTAATATCCGCACCAGCGGAAAAAGCCCTTCCTTTCCCCGTTACAATACCCACTCTCATGTTCTTATCATGATCAAAATCTTCCAACGCCTCATCGATTTCAATCATCATTCTAGAATTCAATGCATTCAACTTATCGGGTCTATTTAGACTAAATATTGCGTACTGGTCTGATATATTTTTTTCATATAATAGGCTAGACATGTAACCTCCAATCACGGTTTATTAAACTTATAAGAGACTATCAATCATTCTAAAATTCCTGGCGTCCTTCAAGAGCCCGCGCCAAAGTCATAGAATCTGCAAACTCTAAATCAGTTCCTGACGGCAATCCTCTGGCCAATCGGGTAACGAGAACTCCCAGCGGTGCTATTAATCCTTTCACATACATGGCAGTAGCCTCGCCCTCTAAAGTCGGATTGGTTGCAATAAGCACTTCATTGACATCGCCTTGTTTGAGCCGTTCTAACAATTCTCTAATACGCAGTTTTTCTGGGCCTATACCATCCATTGGAGAAAGCAACCCGTGAAAAACATGGTACTTCCCGACGAAGGCACTGCTCCGTTCTATTGCCAAAACATCAAGAGGGTCCTCGACAACGCAAATTACCGCATTATCTCGCCCCGGGTCCATGCATATGGAGCACGGGGATTTCTGTGTAATATTCTGACAGGATTCACAGAAAACTACGCTGGAAACCACTTCGACGATGGATTCGGCAAGCGCTCTTGCATCTTCTTCACTGTTTCTTATGAGATGATATGCGAGCTTCTGTGCACTTCTAGGGCCAATTCCAGGTAATTTATTAAATTCCTCAATTAAACGAGTGATCGATTTTGCAGAAAAACTATTTTGCGGCATACTCACTAGACTAAAGACCAGGTATCCCTAGCCCACCAGTGATATTGCCCAAATGTTTACTAGCCAATTGTTGAGACTTGTCGCAGGCGTCGTTTATAGCAGCAAGAACAACGTCTTGCAAAGTCTCTATATCATTTTCATCCACCACATCTGGAGAAATATCAACTTGTGTCACCATTTGGTGCCCATTCATAGTAATTTTTATTACCCCGCCGCCAGCAGTACCTGTTACAGTCATCGTTTCAAGCTCTTCTTTTGCTTTTTCTAATTTATTTTGCATTTGTTGCATCTGACGCATCATATTTTTATTCACTCTTGCCATCTTCTCCTTCTAATATAGCTTTCATCGATTGTTCATCGACGGCTTCTGCTCCCATATCTATAGCTGCTTTCACGAGATGTCCAACACTCTTCTCTCGATCAATTTTTTCACATTCAAGAGAATAATGCTTTCCCAATATTTCAGATAATTTCTTTTCAACTAAGGGTTTATATCTAGGATCTTCGATTTTCTGTTTGTGGAAATCATGGTAGAAGCCTATAACAATACTTTGGTCATTTATCGCTATAGGAACAGATACACTCCTTAAAAATGCATCAATGTTCCCACCAGCGCCAATCCCTTTAAATTGATCAACTATCGCTTTCCACCTTGACTGAAGATCTTCAATTGATAAATCTGTTGAATCTATCACAACTCTTTGATCATCCATCTCCTCTTGAGGAATATCAGATCCGCCCCCCAGTTGTGACTCTTTCTTTAGGTCACTGGCTACTTCTTCCTTGTTCGAGGCAATCGCCTCCGATTTATTCGAGATTTGATTTTGAATTATTCCTGCTTCTGTTGCAGCAATATTTTTATCTTTCTTCTGATCATCTAACGGTGAATCTTCAGCATAAGACTCCAGATTTTCTGTTTCAAGATTTTCCCTATTCGCGGGCCCATTCCCAATACTCATTTCAACAAAAATCAACTCAATTTTTAAAGGGCTCTCCCCTGACTTTAGTTCTACTTCTACCATTTTGCCCAATAATTCACTTATATACTGTAAATCGAATTTCCGAGATAAACGATTACGTAATTCTAGATCTTCAGCCGTCAATCCAAGAGTAGTACCGACTCCTGCCTTGATCAACAAAAGTGATCTGGCTTCGACGATCAACTCTTTCTGCAACTGGCGCATGTCCACGCCCTGTGCATACAATTCACCTATTTTATGTAAAACCTCTTGCAAAGAATTTCTATCTGCACTTAAATTCAAAAGTGAATAGGCTCTTGCAGACCAGTAGGTGCCAAATAAATTTTCTGCCGCTTCCATGCTAGGGTTATCGCCAGCATTTAAAACTAGATTTTCTAGAAAATTTGATGCATCTCTTAAACTTCCTTCAGCAGCTCGGACCAATACCCCTAATATGTCATCATTAACTTTAAGATTTTCCTGAGAAGCAATGAATGAAAGCCTAGAGACGGCATCGTCTTGGCCAATTTTCCTGAAATGCAATTTCTGGCATCGTGAAGCTATAGTTGACCGAACACTACCTTCCTCCGTGGTAGCCAAAACAAAAATCACATGCTGGGGAGGTTCTTCCAACGTCTTTAGTAAAGCTTCTTCTGCATAGTTTGTAAGACCATGGACTTCATCGATTACGTACACCTTTTTCCTCGCAACATTAGGCATAGTAGGGAGTTTAGAGATCAAATCTCTCATGTCATCTACGCCTCGATGACTTGCTGCATCAATTTCGTGCAAATCTATAAAGGATCCCTCTCCAATTTCTATACAGATATTGCACCGGTTACAAGGTTCTCCCTTACCACCGTTGTTTTCACAATTTATCGCTTTCGCTAAAATCCTTGCGGTACTTGTTTTGCCAGTCCCACGAGGGCCCACAAAAAGATACGCGTGGGCTATACGCTCCTGCTCTAACGAAGCTTTTAATGTTGCAACAATATGATCTTGTCCAACAAGATCATTTAAAGATTGGGGGCGCCATTTCCTATAAAAAACATCATTCTGAACCATGGATCCCCCTTGTTCGTAAATGTGGTCGAAAATCCGCTAGTTCATACAAAATCGCGTTTTCCCTCGAATGCATTAGTTTGCCATCCGTGGTGTTTTCATGGTCGTAATCAAGTAAGTGGAGAATACCATGGACAATTAAATGGGCGGCCTCTTTCTTGATATCTATCTGAGCCTCATCCGCCTGTCTTTTGGCCTGAGGGACAGATAAAATAACTTGCCCTATATCATTATGGGAAACCGAGAACTCAGGGAATTCATTATCATTTTGTGATCCGGGAAAAGAAAGAACATCTGTAACAGTGTCTTGCAAACGATATTGATGATTCAAAGCGCGTACAGTATCGTCTCCAGCAAGTAGAATTTCCACCTTAGAACGAACTGCAACCTTTTCTGCACTCAGAGTTCCTACCGCAACATGACGCACCCATTGTTGAGGGATCCGCCTATGCTGGTCCCTCTCAGTACTAACCTCGATTTTGTACCCAGATCTTAACAAATGTAAATCTCCTATATATCAAAATATTACACATCGCTTACGGGTTGCTCAACCTAGAATCACACCGATTATGAAGATTCCTGAGGACGTTTACTAAACGATGTAATGATTGTATCTAAAAGATAAGCCCACACCCATGTTCCAAGATAAATTATCGCGCCTAAAATTTGTAACGACTCAAAAAAAGACAGATACCGGCCAACGAAGAAAAACATTAGGATACCTGTAAGATGAAAAGGTACTCCCTTCCACAATCCAGATCGAGATGCCCGTACACCAGAAATTGCTACCCCCGCGATAACTAAAGCTCCAATAAAAAATCCATAGTCATTATTAGCCCAACTACTTACCACTATTGGGCCTATTAAGACATAAGTAACGCCCAAGCCTAATAACGAAAATATAGCTCCCAGAAAGCTTGCAACAATCTTAGTAACAATGGAGGTGCCATACGATTTATTTTGGGTATTCCTGCCACTTCGCCGATTCTTAGACGGTTTCGATTTTCTTCTTTTCGCCATCACTAGTACCTTCCATATTCACCTTATATTTGGATTGATCGAAGCGGCCACCACCCAAAATACGAGGAAAACAACCAGGGGCCTATCTCTAATAAACACATCCTCCGGAGACCCCACCAAAATAGAATTATATGTTAAATATAGGTATCTTAATATACCCATGATAAAAACAATAAAAGTAATGCTCGAGTAGTGATTATAGGGTTGCTCACCAAATAAATAGTATGCATAGACCAAACCAATTGTTGGCACCAAGATTAACATCAAACCATCAATAAATTTGAACGAATATATCTTCAAACTAGGCCGATGTATAGCGGCTTTCTCACCCAACAGCGTGATTTCAGCCCGCCTTTTCGATAAAGATATATACATTGCGATTAAAAATATAGATAGCAGCATTGCTACGCTGCTAGAAAAGCCAATAATTGAAGCCCCTGCCAAAAATCTAAGGACGTACCCCGAGGCCACAAACATAATATCCAGAAAAAACATATGTTTAAACCGAATAGAGTATCCCAATGAAATCAACAAATAAAATGCCAAAAATAAAGCAAAAGTTTGGTCTAATAAATAGGCACAAATGATCGTCCCAATGATCAAAGAGATAGCCAACCCACCACCCCAAACGGGCCTTATCGCTCCGCTTGCGATAGGGCGCGATTTCTTTATAGGGTGTAATATATCCCGCGAAATATCTAATATGTCGTTAATTATATACGATGCACCTGAGGCAAAATTAAATATAATGAAGCCAATAAAAACCAACCCAATATGTTGTAAATGGGGTTCTGTAAATAGTAAATGAGGTCCGTTGACGTTGAAAAGTATAGGAAAAAACAACAAGCCATTTTTGATCCATTGCTTTGTTCGTAATAACCCTACTAAATAAAGCACGACGTACGCCTCTTATTTCTGAAGTGCCAGAAAATCATGGACAGGACTATTGATTACTTATTAAACTATACGCTACTCAACACAATATGGTATTTAAAAATATGAGAAAACGAACTCGTTTAGACCAATTATTAGTCGAAGGCGGTTTTTTTGAGAATATTGAAAAAGCACAATTCGCAATCGCAAGCGGGATGGTCAAAACTGATGGCCAAAAAATTACACATACTAATGCACTCACAAATAGTAATTCAGTCATATCAATAACAGAACAAGAAAAGTATGTGAGCAGAGGTGGATACAAATTAGAAGGATTTCTCAAAGACATAGATGCGAACGTTAAAGGTAAAGTAGCAATAGATATCGGCGCTTCCACGGGAGGATTCACAGACTGCCTAATGCAAGCAGGGGTGGAAAAAGTGTACGCAGTAGATGTGGGTCATGGCCAAATTGCCTGGAAACTAAGAGAAAACCACAATGTGATTGTATTAGAAAAACAAAACGCGCGATATAAGCTTTCAATAGATGAGTCGGTGGATATAGTAGTTATAGATGTCTCCTTCATTTCTGTGTTGAAAATTCTTCCTAATGTTCTGCCTTTAATGAAAAACAAAAGCGATATATTTGTGCTGGTTAAACCGCAATTTGAAGCAAAGAAAGAGGATGTTCCGAGAGGAGGCGTAATAGACAACCCGCGGATACATGCCGAAACATTACAAAATGTCTCTTCATGGGGTAGATCTAATGGTTTGAGAGTCGGTGGGATAAGAAGATCTGTTATAACTGGCGCCAAAGGCAACGTTGAGTTTTTTATTAATTTTCAAAAATAACTAATAGAATAGGGTCCCAGTATTTATTGGTTTTCAAACCAATCCGCATTTAGCGCAATATACTCGTTCCATTCCTCAGGTAATTCGCTTTCCTCAAATATAGCTGTCACTGGGCATACGGGCTCGCATGCTGCACAGTCAATACATTCATCAGGGTGGATAAAATACATATTATCTTCATCTGTTGTGTGAATACAATCCACAGGGCAAACATCGACACAAGACGCATCTTTTAAGTCAATACATGGCTCCGCGATAATATAGGTCATCTACTACGATCCTCCGATAATAATTATGTCCAGTGAGGTTATCATAAAACCTTCAACCTAGGATATTATAGCGTTACTTTCAATAATTACGAGAGTTTAATTTAATATTTAGCCTCCGATTATGGCAGGCAATATTCGGTCATGAAATGTTCCAAGGAAAAAATAGCCAGCTGTCGCGGCTAGAATACCGATACTCAATATATCAATTCCTGACATTATAGGGTTCCTTTTTGTGAATCTTGATTTCCCTACTCCCATAGCAAAAAGCCCTAACCCCGTCGCGGCGATAGAAATAGCTACAACACTCGGCCCATTAATCATTAGATACGGTAATATAGGAACAGCGGTCCCGAGCAAGAAAGAAATACCCATAACCACTGCATCTTTCCAAGGTACGCTAACCTCGTCTAAAGATAAACCTAGCTCTTTCTCGATGACGGTCCGTATAAGTACATCTTCATTTTTTGCCATTGTTTCTGTTATGGAAAAGGCTTCATCTTCAGTTAACCCATCAGTTGTAAGAGCCGCTACTAACTGATCTATCTGCTTACTTGGATCCTCCATAAATTTAGTTAATTCGATGTTGATCTGGGACTCCAATACTTCTTTTTCTGCACGAGATGATAGAAAACTTCCAGCTGACATCGACACTGTCCCACCTAATGCTCCGGCTAAGCCTGCTATGATCGTTAATCCATTATCAGAGGTCGCTCCGTACACAGAAGACACTAAGACTACAGTGCTTATCAGCCCGTCTTGCAATCCAAAAATCAATTCTCGTATTCTTGCGAGGCTAGCTATTTTAGTCTTGGACTCACTGAGATCTCTTCTCGCTTCTAAAATGCGCGTTTCTATAAAATCATCGCTACCGGAAGTACGCTCTTCTAACGATGTTTTTAGGTTTCCAAGAGATCTCGCTATAGATGCGGACACATCCTTACGTGTCCCTCGAACCTGAGATAACAAAGACTCATCACTGTTATCAGTCGGTTCATTATTCTTATCTAATTTTCTATCAGGCACTATCTAACTCTTTTCGCTGGAACCCACTGAATCCACTCTTTATTGTTATCTAAGAATCTATAAAACGGATAGTAAGGATCATGCGGTGGCGTTGATGGTTTGGTCAATAGTCGCATAGATGCTTCCTTTGGAGTTCTTCCTGCCTTCTTATGATTACACTTGATACACGCCGATACAATGTTCTCCCAAATATACAGACCACCTCGGGAACGCGGCAATACGTGATCTAAAGTTAAGTCTTTTGTTACAACACCACAATATTGGCAGCGCTGCTCGTCTCTTGTGAACAACTCACTTCTTGTCATCTTAATAGTCCTATTAAAGGGTTTGATATAGGCAAAAAGTCTTATTATTGACGGCATTGCGAATGAGTCGGTAGAAGTATGGATGATCTCTTCTTTAGGCTCTATTAATTCGGCTTTACCATTGATAATGAGCATCATGGATCGGCGAACTTTTGTAACATTCAAAGGAAGAAAATTACTGTTCAGCACAAGAACATCTGACTTTAAATTCATACTATTCCCCCAGTTTTACAACTATCCTTCCATGCACTGGTGATTATATGCCACTAAACGGCATTCCCGCAGTCCTAAACTGTTGCATAAATTCAACTGTAAACTCAAATATAGATTTCATTCGCGAATCCGACAAGGCTTCAAGAGCCCACGGTACCGATGAAAACTCCATAACAAATATTATTGCACCAACAATAAATGACCCCAATAAAGCCCCAAACAAAGCACCTCCTACGCGGTCAACCCAACCTAGCAGTAGCAAAGATAAAACTTTCTTAAGAAATGAAGCTGCGGCCCAAGACGCGAATATAGTAAGAACTATTATCGCAAAAAACGAAATTGCTGATGAGATTTGTGGATCATTAATGTAATTATCTATGGAGTCAACAAACTGATCAGAGAATCGGAAAGCGAGAAATATACCACCGACTATCCCAAAAATATTGGCTGTAACCCGAACAAGCCCAATTTTTAACCCCAATACCATCGGAATCCCGACTAAAATGATAATTAGATAATCAAACCAAGCCATATTAGAATTAGTATAGCACCAAAGAAAAGTATCTTAGAACAACGATTCATATAGAATATAAAAGCCAGAAGTTATCGTAACGAAAGAATAACAATGCTAGATAGAGTAGGCCCTCTAGCGCTTGATGGGCCTGTCGCCTCAGGAAAATCAAGCGTCGGACGAAATATAGCCAACCGATTGGGTTGGGTTTTTGCAGACACAGGTCTAATGTATCGAGCCATAGGCTATTTAATGTCGGTCCATGAGATAAAATCAGGGGGCTCAAAAAACCTATTAGAAATGGCTCACTCCGCAACTATTGATATAAGCGACGAACAAGTTGTGTTAAACGGAGAAACTATAACACCTCATATCCGATCACCAGAAATCGCCAACAATGCGTCTATCGCTGCAGAATCTTCAGAGATTCGAGCTTTACTTGTATCGCAACAACGGGAGCTAGCATCAAAGACTAGAGGGAAAATTGTTATGGTTGGTCGAGATATTACTACGATAGTGATCCCTGACGCTCCTTTTAAATTCTTTTTAGATGCTCCATCCTCTATAAGGGCTCAAAGGCGCCTATCCGAGCGGATAGAAACCACCCCAGATCTTGTAATATCAGAAGTACTAAAAGACATAGATAAACGAGACAAGCGAGACCGAGAGAGAAACGTATCTCCTTTAACATTATCTCCAGGAACAACACTGATAAATACGGAAGATTTATCTCTAGAATCTGTAGTAGAAAAAATCTTGACCTTAATTGAAAATCTAGAGGGCGCCTAATGAATTTATTAATAATACAATGGATTAATCCACCAACATCTCGGAGGGGAATCAATAATGACGGTACGTAAGAAACTGGATAAAAACGATCTCGAAAATATTTTATCTTACTCAAATATAGTAATTTCTAGTACATCAATGCAAAATCTTTTAGGTCGCCAAGAAACATACGCAGAACACCTATCGAACATTGACGCTTTTGACTTAGGATTGACTGGCCCAATAAACGTTAGCCTTTTAGCGGCTCAAGATAATACAAATGAAAATGAGTGAGATATGCCAATTAGTTTATTAGATCTTTCAATAGAAGAGATATCCAATTTAATTGAGGATGGTTCTGTTTCTTCCCTCGAATTAACAGAACTTGTATTAAAGAACATAGAAAGAATTGACCCAAAACTAAACGCCTTCATCAAAGTATTAAGTGAAGAATCTATTGAACAAGCAAAGAAGGCAGATGAAGCAAGAGCAAATGGGATAAACCTTGGTTCTCTGCATGGTGTTCCTGTAGCTGTGAAAGATTTATTCGCCACAAAGAATATCGCAACTACAGCAGGGTCAAAAATTCTTTCCTCTTGGATTCCGGACAAAGATGCATCAGCAGTATCAAAATTAAAAGCAGCGGGCGCGATTCTCATTGGGAAATGCAATATGGATGAATTTGCTTTCGGTGGAACAACAGAAAATGATCACTATGGCACGACCCGAAATCCTTGGGACACCTCTAGATCTCCGGGAGGATCAAGCGGGGGCTCCGCTGTTGCAGTAGCATCAAGAATGGTCTTTTCAGCGCTGGGAACTGACACAGCTGCATCGATAAGAAACCCCGCTCATTTTTGTGGAATTGTAGGGCTTAAACCTTCCTACGGTAGAGTAAGCACATCTGGAGTTGTACCACTTGCCTGGAGCCTTGATCATGTTGGACCTTTCACCCGAACCGTCAAAGATGCAGCTATAATGCTGAACGTGATTTCTGGTTATGACATCCAAGATTCTTATTCTTCTAACAATAAGGTTGAGGATTATGTCACAAACATAGAAACTCCTATTTCCGGTATGAAAATTGGAATCTTAAAAGATTACTTCTGGGATCCTATTGAACCTTCCGTTGATGGAGCAGTAAATACAGCAATCAACGTTTTAGAGGAATTAGGTAGCGTCAATCAAAATGTGTCTTTTGACTCTGCGCATTTATTCCCCATTCTAATGAACACCGTTTTGCCCGCAGAAGCAGCCGCTTACCATAAACAATGGCTAGAAACTAACCAAGATGATTACGGGCAAAAAATACTTGATCGAATTCTCCCTGGTTTAGTTGTTTCAGGCCCAGATTATATAAATGCTCAAAGAATAAGGGACCAGATTAAAACGGGTTTCATGCAGATGTTTGAACAATTCGATGTGCTGATCTGCCCGACTGTACCTTACACGGCAGCAAAGATCGGACAACTCGAAGTAGCAGTTGGAGAATCAAAGATGGAAGCCTCTGTGGCAAGAACTAAGAACCTTTTTCCATTTAACGCCCTTGGGTTACCAGCGATCAGTATTCCCTGCGGTTTTGATTACAATAATATGCCAATTGGATTTCAAGTAATCGGAAAACCATTTGAAGAATCGAAACTACTCCAACTAGGGCACAACTACCAAAAGGTCACAGATTGGCACTTAATTGCCCCTAATACAGCATAAATTTGATTTAACGTGAATATATCCGAGCCTTATCGGTGAAGGCGAGATCAGAAGAAATGGGCGTTTTAAAGAACACTTCTAGTTTCATCGTTTCAGAATCAACTAATTCCAATAAAACGGTCCCCATTGCAACGTCATTACACTCGTTATTCCTAGATCGCGGTGTGGCAGTTACCGGATCACTGCCATCGCAAGGAACGAGTCGTCGTAATTCATACATTACAAGACCAGATTCTTCGGTAACTGAATCGAATGAAAGTGCGGGAAGAGTAACACCGTAACTTCGCGCCATTTCTTTATCGCTAAAATCATCACCAATGGTAACTCTTAGCTTCGATTCATCTAGATGGTTTGGGACTAAAGACACATGAGTCTTGTAATAAGCGCCGAAGTTACCTTTTACACCTTTAGAACCACTGTATGAGGTGCCATCAATGTACCAGTTGCCTTGTAGCGTATCTTTAACATCGTAACCAAAAAATCCACCTCGCGGTGCAACAGTTCGAAGACTTTTATCTTCCATTGCAGAGCGCAATGGTTCTTCATAATATTCAAAAGAATCTCTTTCAAAAAGTTTAAATGGCTCACCTTCTTGTCCCCTTGGACCACCATAATATGCTTTTGGATTAACCAAGCCTGTAACCACGTCACGAGTCAAATCAATCACCGAGATATCAACTTTTGCTCCATCAGTGTGTTTTCCGAGTAGTTCACCAGTTTTGACAGGTATTCGTACCCTTTTATCCCAACTATCTCCTAGCTCGGTTTGAAATTTTTCAGGAACACCTATTACATGATCCAATATCAAAATAAAATCACATGAATATTCAATAACATATTGAACTTCGTAATTTTCACCTTTTGCACCCCCAAAAGTATTCCCAGTATTCGCAGTACCCCTATTCGTTAGCGAAATAATAGTTCCATCAACGGGTGACTTAACATCAGCAATCACATTCGCCTTGGGATAGTAATATTGGTGGCTAACGGGGGTTGGATGGACTCCACTAAGTGCACCTAAAGGTTTTATGAAATCGATATCTTCTGGCGCCATTGGCGATATCGCCATCATTGTATTACCTTCACCAAAACACTCTCCATGCCATCGATTTCTTACGATATCAGCTGGATCAGAATCCGCAGTAATATCAGGACGATTATTATTGCTTGTTGAGCTATCTACTGGTTTGTTAGGAACAATTGCAGAAGTATCAATACTAACCACAATTTCTTCACACCCGGAAGATACACATTCCTCTAAGGTAATTCTTGCTTCAGGAACAAGTTGATATTGTTCCTTTAATTCAAATTCATAAACACTTCCTGTGACCCACCCTGAAACATTAGATTCCCATCGTAGTTTGGATCCTTGGGTGGTACCAATAGCTTTACACGAGATCTTTGGTACTGACTCATCAAATAAACAATCTGCAGACAGTTCTACAGGGCCTGAAGCGGTGGGTTTCGAAGTAGCTGGGCCCTCATTCGTTTTGGATGATTCTGAGGTCGAAGTAGCTGACCCTTCATTCGTTTTGGATGATTCTGAGGTCGAAGTAGCTGGTTGCTCCGTGGAACCCGACTCCGATACGCTAGCTTGATCCCCGCTACAACCTACGACCAAAATTACCAGACCTAAGAGCAACCCAAGTAGTTTCAATGTTAACCTTCCTTTTTTGCAATGCGCTGCGAAAACAGACGTCAGCAAAATAGAATCTTTGCCTATCATATCTTTTATTAATATCTTGATACAGATCTATTTAAAACTCTAGACTGAATCAATCACAATAACACCATACTGCCACTGTCTTGAGGTAATATCGTGCTTGTCTAAAACTGCTTCAACTAAACTAATCATCGTATTTGAATTACCACATATAATCTTAAGTGGCATATCTTTTGGAAAACTGTTTCTTAATACCCAATCTTCTACTAATAACGAAACATCCGCATGTCGTTCTCCATGTAAATCTAGCGTTTTAATAGTCTACTCCACTACTCTTTTTTCATAAGAGTAAACAACAGATTCTATATATGAATTCTTGTTTGGCGGGAGTAGGAGGGAGTCGAACCCACCGAGGACGGCGCAGGCCGCCCTCCACCGGGGTTGAAGCCCGTGGACCCCACCGGAGAACATCTACTCCCATGAGCCAAACACGTCGACCGATTATATATTTGAATTACGGCCGACGCAAATACTTTGAATGTATTGGTATTAGGCTTTTTGCCTAATAATCATATTGACTCCAGCTACAACTGTTACAAGCATCCATAGCATCCACAGGAAATCCAGTCCTTCAAAGGTGGTAAACCATGAAGCAAACATCACCAAGGTTGCTACTGCAAGTATTCCACCTATAGATCTGTTCACTGTATCTGTTTCCTGCAACACTGTAGCAATACCTATAAAGCTGACACTCAACATAAGAAATGTCCAAAGAATATCGCCACCTGAATATTCAGCAACTGCCCCTAAAATTAAGGCGCTACTCGTATCACCTGTATCAAAAGCGTTCGCTGCACCATAGTTGAAATCCATGGACATCATCATACCTGCTGCAATTACCGGTATCGCTATAGCTGCGACTGTAGCAAACGTGGCACCCTTTTTGCCTTCGCCTCGCAATAAACGAGCCCACAAAGTATAGCCAAGCGCCATTGCCATCATACCGCCAAGACCAACGAAACTTACTAGCTTGGTCAGCGCGAAGTTTTCCATCCCGCCCTCTATATCTGCTAGTATTTTTGCTTCACCAACTGCACCCTCTGGCGCACCCGGAACGAGTGCATCCCATAGAAATAGCCATGTTGACAACATGACTATTGGTCCCAGCGCAAGTAGATATCCTGTAAAAGTTTTAGATACCATAAATATAAACCTCCTAATTAATTTTCCTTTTTCTGCTTGATAGATATAATCTTCCAAGCACTTGGTAGTGTTACAACTACCAAAGCAATTTTAATTAGATCCCCGGGAATAAACGGCCATAGTCCAAAGTCCAAAGTTTTACCTAAATCCATATTTATGCCATTGGCTGATAGTACCATGTACAGCCATGGAAGGCCGATTAGATAAATCGAAATGTTACCGATAATTAGTGCAGCCGTAGTAGCGATAATCTTTTCAGACCACCCTTTCTCTGCAAGCTTTCCTATAATATATCCTGCTAGTACGAATCCAATTATGTATCCTCCCGATGGTAGGGCAAAAAAGGAAACTTCTCCCCATATGGAACCACCAGTCAATCCAAATGAATAAGTTCCGTCCATAATCGATTTTGCAGAACCCGCAAACGCTGGTAATCCAGCAAGTCCAGCCAATATATATAGCAGCAAACTTTGAATGGCCATCCTACTTCCAAGTATTGCCCCCGTGAATCCGACGGCAAGCGTTTGCAATGTTATTGGAACAGGGGTTCCATCGATAGGGATTCCTATAGAAGAGAAGATATTCGTGTACCACGAAGGGGGAGTAAAAGAAACTTGGCTAGCTATTCCAATAAAAATTGTAAATCCTAAAGTTAGTAATATTTCTTTGGAAAGAGAGCGGTTTGGGAAAGAGAAATCAATGAGTGTTCGTTTAAAATGATCAGTAGCAGTTGAAGCCATAAATAGTGCTCCTAATTTATATGATATTGTAACTTTAACAATTAGCTTGCTGGACAGTCAATTGAGATTATAGCCAAATAGGTTCTTCTAAAAACAAATACATTTCAATAATTTTTAGCGCTAAAAATTTTCCGCTATATATTTTTCTGCAAAAATAGCCGCTGTAGCTCCATCACCTACAGCAGATGCCACCTGCATAGATGATTCTGCTCTCACATCTCCTGCACCAAACACACCAGGAAAAATAGTTTCCATTTTTAAATTAACGTGCAGGTGACCCTGCTCGTCTGTAGGCAAAACACCATTCAAAAATTGCGTGCTCGGTGTTAATCCAACATAGATAAATACGCCATCAACCGTTTTTTCATATGCTCGATTATTCTCTAGATCGTTCAAGACTAAAGAGCTCACTAAGCCATTGCCTTTTATCTCTTGGACTGTACTATTCCAAATAAAATCCATTTTATCGTTGGAAAAGGCTCTCTCTTGGAGAATTTTTTGGGCCCTTAATTCATCACGACGATGAATAATGGTCACTTTTGAAGCAAACCGAGTAAGATACGCTCCTTCTTCAACAGCTGCGTCCCCACCGCCTACTACCACAAGTTCTTTATCTCTAAAAAAAGCTCCGTCACAAACAGCACAGTATGAAACTCCTTTGCCGGAAAATTCGTCCTCTCCAGGTACTTCTAGTTTATTATGCATCGAGCCTGTTGCTACGATTAAAGCTTTGCTCTCAAAAGTACCACCGTCTGTGATTATCTTTTTATATTTACCTTCTAAATCTACGCTTTCCACTTCGACCGTCTTCGTTTCAGCGCCAAATTTTTCTGCGTGATCCATTAGTTTCTGACCAAGTTCAGGGCCTAGTATTGATTCAAATCCTGGGTAGTTCTCTACATCTTCAGTAACGGCCAGTTGACCGCCAAACATTCCACGTTCCAAGATCAAAGTTTTTAACCTCGATCTCCCACTATAAAGTCCAGCTGCAGCACCCGTTGGGCCACCACCAATGATAACTAAATCATACTGTTCCATTAACTACTCCTGGAACCAATTAATTTAAAAAGAATCAGCTAATAACTTTAGAAAGTAATTTTTCCTTAATAGATTTTTTCGGGTGAGCACCAACTACTTGTGCTACAGGCTCGCCATCCTGGAATACGATCAAGGTTGGTATGCTCATAACCTGGTATTTCAACGCAATATTTGGAGCATCGTCCACGTTTAACTTAGTAAATTCCATATCTGAGGAATATTCATCCGCAAGTTCTTCAACTATAGGAGAAACAATCTTACAAGGGCCACACCATGGTGCCCAGAAATCTACTAAAACAGGCTTTGAAGAATTTAACACTTCAGTTTGGAAATCTTTTTCACTCACGTCTTGTAGCTTAGCCATATCTTTAGGTTACCTCCTGCATAAACGATATAACGTTAAACATTTATTAAAGTATCCGGGGTAAAAACTCCAGAAGAATAAATAGAAACCACGTGATTATAACAGACAGAGCTAAAAAAGGTTAAGGGGGAATCAGCAGGATTCTTTATCGTTTATTAAGATATCGAACTCGATCAATAATGTTAGGTAAAGTATCAAGAACCGTTTTTATATGCTTATCTGTGTTACCTTTTCCAAGAGTGATTCTCAGGCTCGTACTCGACAAATCTTTTGGCAGCCCTAGTCCCAACAAAACATGAGAAGGTTCTACAGATCCCGAGGTGCAAGCACTGCCGCTTGATACGGCTACCCCAAGCATATCTAAATTAATAATTAGCGATTCTATTTCTATTCCCTGTATAGACACGTTAATATTATTCGCGACTCTCCCATCAGATTCCGGGCCATTAAGATATACATTAGGAATCTTGAGGATCCCACGAAGTAGTGTATCGCGCAATTTAGATACATGAGGAACTACAACCGGCCTATTCTCTTCTGCTAAAGATAGTGCGACACCAATGCCAACAATTCCTGCAGTGTTTTCCGTTCCTGCCCTACGGTTATTTTCTTGGCTGCCCCCATTTATGTATCCAGCGTAGGGGGTCCCTTCTTTTATATATAAAATACCAACCCCTTTTGGCCCATAGAACTTATGGGCGGACAAACTCATCATATCAAGGCCGAGCTCGTCAACGTCTAATGATAACCACCCTGGGGCCTGGACAGCATCAGAATGAAACACAATTTTTCTGTTATGTTTCTCTTGATACTCTTTCAAGGCCTTCGCAATCTCTGCAATAGGTTCAATAACGCCAATTTCATTGTTGATATACATGATTGAAACTACAGTGGTTTCATCCGTAATCGCATCGATCACTTGTTCGGGGCTAATGAATCCTTCGTTATTAGGGTTCAAATAGGTTACATCAAAGCCAGCAAATTTCTCCAACCACTCACAAGTATGTAGAACAGCATGGTGTTCTATCGAAGTGGTTATAATATGGTTCCCTTGCTCTTTCAAAGCAAACGCTGCTCCTTTTATCGCAGAGTTGTCTGATTCAGTCCCGCCGCTGGTAAAAACGATCTCACTACGCGCTGAACTAAGCACTTGCGCTATTTGGCTTCTTGAATCGTCAATCAGCTTTGCTCCTTCTTGCCCAAGTTGATGCATGCTAGAAGGGTTTCCATAGTTTTTTAGTAGAACGCTTTGCATGGCATCCAAAACCTTGGGGTCCACCGGCGTCGTAGCAGAATGGTCTAGGTAAATATAATCTTTTGTATCCACTTTATCTCCAACATCTGATTCAGATTCGATAATTATATCTTATCTCTCGGATGGTATTCATTAACTATGGGATACCGTCTATCTTTCCCAAAAGCGAGTTCAGTTATTTTTACCCCTGGAGGAGCTTGCCATCTCTTATATTCTGACGATTTCACTAGGTTAATGACGCGCTCCACTTCA